>Ga0182738_1002954_pt1 | contig 19762 bp, 16 predicted proteins | sample eDN5th30CBELigMG_FD_128876 | JGI IMG/M metagenome (GOLD analysis project Ga0182738, IMG submission 128876) | Enriched Miracle-Growth compost microbial communities from Emeryville, California, USA - eDNA 5th pass 30_C BE-Lig MG (version 2)... ... | reverse complement strand
GGTGGGCCAGGTCTTGTACATAAGGGTCATGCGGCGATATCCAGGGTGCAAAAATAGCAATCAGAACGATGAGCAGCAAAATGCCGCCGCCCACCAGCAAAGCCTTGTTCTGGCGCAAGCGTCGCCAAGTGAGATTGCCCGCGGGGGCTGCCACGGTGGGCGTAGGGGCATTCGCAGCGATAGGTGAGGTTGGTACTGTCATGGTTTACGACACCCGAATGCGCGGGTCCAACCACGCGTTGGCAATATCCGCCGCCAAGGTCAGCAGCACATACAACACCGATAGCAGCAATACAATCAACTGCATGACGGGATAGTCCTTGAACGTAATACTCTGATAGGCCAGATAGCCCAGCCCATCCAATGCAAACACCGTTTCGATCACGACAGAGCCACCCAGCAAGTAGCCCAGTTGCACCGCGGCCAATGCGACCACGGGTACGATCGCGTTGCGCAATGCGTGTTTGAAAATGACTTTGCCAGTTGGCAGCCCCTTGGCGCGGGCGGTGCGGATATAGTCGGCGGCCAACACCTCAATCATGCCCGCGCGTATCAATCGCATGAACGCGGGCGCCACGTAATACCCCAGCGCGATGGCGGGCATCACAAAATGCTGCCACGTGCCGCTGCCCGATACTGGCAGAATGCGCAGCGAAATCGAAAACAGCATGATGAGCAACAACGCGAAAAAGAAATTCGGCAGCGCCTGACCCAGCACCGCCACGGCCAGACAGAGCCGATCCGCAAAGCCGCCCTTATACAGCGCAGCGATCACGCCCAACGGGATGGAAATAAACAAGGCCACGGCCAGCGCGCTGACCCCGAGCATCAACGTCGTTTGCAGTTTCGACAAGATCAGCGGCCCTGCCGCGGTCTTGAAATACACCGATGTGCCAAACTGGCCATGTAACATCTGCCATAGCCAGTCGGCGTACTGGACGACGATGGGGCGATCCAGCCCGTAGGCTTTTCGTACCATGTCGATATCGGCCTGGCGGGCGCCTTCGCCCGCCAAGGCCACTGCCGGATCGCCCGACAGATGGAGCAGCATAAAGGCCAGGACCGATACGGTCAGCGCGACCAATACCGCCAGGCCCAACCGCCGGATCATGAATGCAAGCATCGAGATACTCCAGGTGCTGCCGCACTGTCGTGGCGGTGGTCAGGGTTATTTCCAGCTCATGTCCCAGAAACGGACCAGCTCATCCGGATAGGGCGTGAAGTTCACATCCTTGCTGGCCACGTAGTACACAGGCAACGACCACAGCGGCGCGGCGTAGGCATGCTCGGCAATCATGGTGAGGGCCTCTTTATAGGCCTCGTTGCGCGCTTTGCTGTCGATCGTTTTATCGCCTTTGTCGAGCAATTCGCGCACCTTTGGGTCCCGCGTGATGTCGTCATTGCCAAAGGCAAAATACACAGGCGTCGACGCCGAGACGTCATTGACCAGATTCGAACCCCAGGTCTGGTGCGTCAGCGATGCCTTGCCCGCGCGGATCATGTCGCGCATCGCGGCGTACTGCAGGAAATTCAGTTTGGCGCGTATGCCTACGGCCTGCAGATAATTGATGATTGCTTCGGTCTGGTTGCGTTCCCGATAGGCGACGATGTCGATATCGAAACCATTCGGATAGCCGGCCTCGGCGAGCAGTTTTTTCGATAGTTCGGGATCGTATTTATAGACCGGCGCGCCTTCGTCCGTGCAGCCGGTTTGTGACGGCGTGCAGATCGTGTTCAGGATCTCGGCGCCTTCACCCACGATGTTCTTGACGATGGCTTCGCGATCGATCGCGTGCAGGATCGCTTTGCGCACGCGTTCGTCTTTCAACTGCGGGGCAGGGGTGTTGTCAAGAATATTCATCTGCATAAACACGATCCGCATCGTGTTGCCGCTCTTGACCTGCAACTGTGGCATGGATTTCAATTGCTCGGCCTGATCCTTTGGCACGTGCATGATGAAATCCTCGCCGCCCGAAATCACCTCCGCCATCTGTGTCTGGCGATCCGGGATAAACCGGATCACGACTTTGCCGATTTTGGGCTGTGCCTTGGGCGAGTCTTTAAAATAATCCTTGTTCGCCTCTAGGGTGATGGATTTGCCAGGCACATATTCCGTGACCTTGTAGGGGCCGGTGCCGACCGGTTTGGCATTCATGCCCTTCGGGCCGACCTCGGCGTAGTATTTCGCTGGGTGTATCACCACTGTTGTTGACAGGTATTCTTTCGCGCCGGGGAATGGCTCTTTCGTCGTCAGGCGCACCTTGTACTTATCGATTTTCTCGACCTTGTCGATCCATCGCACGTTCTGTTGCGTTGTGGCCTTGTTTTTCGGGTCCGCCACATAGTTCAGGGTATAGACCACCGAGTCCGCGTCGAACTCTTCGCCATTATGGAATTTGACGCCCTGACGCAGCTCAAACTCCATGGTCTTGTCATCGATCTGTTTCCAGCTCTTGGCCAATTGTCCTTTGTATTCATTGGTCAACGGGTCGCGATACAACAGCGTGTCCCACACGTTGGCCGCGATGATGACGCCGATACGCACGTTGTTGTAATACGGGTCCACGCTTTCTGGCGCTTGATCGTAGGCCATGCGCAGCGTGTCATCCGCTTTGTTGGCCCATGCCGGTTGTGCAGTCAGTGCGGTGCCCGTCAGCAATATCGCAGCGGCCAGGGTTTTGACGGCACCCATGGCCGGCCGCTGCCGGGTGCGGGAAAACGCCGTCAGGTGCGAGGCGATCCTACCCCACCACGCGCGTTCAGACGGGACAGGCCCCTGGTCCAGAGAGAAATCCAAGTGCAGCGGTACAGCTAAATTCTCGCGATGTTCCATGATAAGGCCCCTGTAGAGCGTATCGGTTGAGCGGAATACTGCTGGTGATGCCGGAATTCTGGCGCGGCAGTCCACGGCCGACCGCTCGCGGCGAACGCGTCGCACGATGGGCGTCAGTCATTGCGATCTCGCAAAACGTGAAAAGAGCTGCTGCGCATTGGTATACAAAAAAAGGATTTGGTTTTTTCTTTCACTATAGAGCACGGGATTCATGATTTCTTATGGGGGAATACCCTGGAACGCGCAGAAAACATGAGCGACAGGGTATTTGGCCAGGTCGGGCATAAGGAGCGTGCGTTGCAGTGCCAATGTGTGTTGCGTATGATTTCAGGCTGAAAAAATTACCGTGGTATACCATTCGGTTGAGCCGCAAGCCTAGTTGCGATAATCGTATCGGCTTCGATTTTCACCAATCAAATTAGGGGGTTCCATGCAAGACGCACTGATGCAGCAGGCTATCCAGTTTGCTCAAGAACACGAGACCGCCTGGGACCGCTCTATCGATGGCGTCTTTGGCGTACACCAACAAGATCCTCCGCCCTGGAATCGCTTGTTAGGCCCGATTCATGATCGGGGGCCCAATACCGGCTTGGTGGTGATCGATGGACACAAGGTAGTTGAGTGGGGCGAACCTCAGCGTGCCGACCTGACCTTTAGCGTGGCAAAGCTATACCTCGCCCTGGTCGCGGGCGTTGCCCATGATCGGGGTCTCTTGCCCGATGTCGATGAGCCCGTGCGTGCGCGCGTGCCCGGCATCGGCTTTGATTCCGGCAATAACGCCTTGATCACGTGGCGTCATTTATTGCAGCAAACCAGCGAATGGGAAGGCGAGCGATTCGGAGTGCCGGATCAGGCTGATCGCTATCGCGCCGTGACATTCGGTACGCCGCCAGATGGCAAGAAGGGCGATCCGCGCCCATTGCAGGCGCCTGGGACGTATTGGGAATACAACGACGTTCGTATCAACCAGTTGTCCTACGCGCTGCTGCATCTGTTTCGCAAGCCACTGCCCGAAATTTTCCGTGAGGCCGTCATGCAGCCTATCGGTGCCAGCAATAGCTGGAACTGGGTGTGCTACGACAACGCATGGGTCAACATCGATGGCGAATTGATGCCGTCAGTGCCTGGCGGCTCGCATTGGGGCGGTGGCATGTCGATCAGCAGCGAAGACCAAGCACTGATTGGGCAGTTGCTATTGAACGACGGACGCTCACGAGACGGCAAGCAGGTGATTTCCAAAGAGTGGCTGCATGCCATGCGCACTCCTTGCGAACTGGCACCGTACTATGGCTTCCTGATCTGGCTCAACGCTGGGCAAAAGATGTTCCCCAGTGTGCCGGAGTCCAGCTTTTTTGGTGTCGGGGCGGGCAGCTCGTTTACCTGGGTAGAGCCTGAGCGCCGCATGGTTGTGATTGTGCGGTGGTTGAATTCCGCGTATGCGGACGGGCTGTTCGGGCGGATATTGGCGGCGGTGGATGGCTGAGAATCGACGATAGCCAATGAGAGTGACCGTCGCTGTTGCCGGCCACTCTCTATACATCTGATATGTGCCTTGTCCGGCTGCCTGTTGATTATTCCGCAGACAGGTTGAGCTTATGGATCAGATCGCCGAACCGTTTGATCTCGGATTTATAAAACGTTTCAAGTTCCGCAGGCGTTCGATAGGCGCTTTCAGCCGATTGGGCTTTCAAGCTTTTTTGCACCTCAGGATTTGCTAGCGCAGCCTTGTTTGCCGCGTTCAGTTGCTCGATAACTGACTGCGGTGTACCGGCGGGGGCAAACAAGGCATACCACTGCGAAAACTCGATGCCCGGAAAGCCGGCTTCAGCCATGGTGGGGACGTTCGGCAGAGACTGTGTACGATTGGGGTGCGCGACTGCCAGGATTTTTATCTTGCCCGATGCCTGCTGCGCCGTTGCGGATGCTGTGCCCACGAATGCGAGGTCAACCTGTCCCCCCATGGCATCGGTTACGGCGGGGCTATCGCCTTTGTAGGGTACGTGCACCATGTCAAGACCGCTCGCGGCCTTAAACGCTTCGCCCGTGAGATGTCCCGTTCCTCCCACGCCGCTGCTGCCAAACGAGAGCCGGTGCGTTTTGCCATACTTCAGCAAGTCGGCCACGTTGTTGATACCCAGTTGTGCATTGACCACCATCACGATAGGGACCGACGCAACCATGGCCACTGGCGTGAAATCCTTGTTGGCGTCATAAGGTTGTTTTTTGTACAGCGTGGGGTTGGTGCCGTGCGTGGCGCTGTTACCCATCAGGATGGTGTAGCCATCAGACTTGGCCCTTGCCACATAGGCGCCGCCTATCATGCCATTGGCCCCGCTTTTGTTGTCTACGATAATATTTGCCTTCATTTCCTCGCCCATATACCGGGCCATCAGGCGCGTCAGAAAATCATTCGCGCCTCCCGCTGCGTAGGGTGATACGAATTCGATGGGACGATCGGTGGGGTATTCGGCGAGTGCCGGATGAACCAGACTAGTGGCCAATAGCAGGGCCCCGAGACAGCGGGTCAGATGCTGACAAAGGGTACGAACGTGCGACATGGTGATGTCTCCTCAACAGTGCGGGTGTGATCGTTCTTGTTGAACGGGATGTCGTTCCCGTTCTGTATTTCCCGCAGTCTAAGTGCCGGTGAGGCCGCGTCGCCGCCATTCATCGATCAGCACGCAGATTTGAGTCCACTTTATGGAATTCCTCAGGCCATGCCGGCCGATTACGGCGGCCGCTGCCAATAGTCATCACACTAGGTCTGCATTATGGACAGTGCATAGGCAAACAAACATTGCCTGAGCCTCCATCACGCCACTGCCAAGCTCGGCATGGCGTATGGGACGCGGTCTTTGTCAACACAATGCCGCAACTCTGCCTCGATCGATTGCACAGCATCATGCAAGCAGTGCACCACCATTTCAAGACGGTCGTGTCCCAAACGTGAGGCGAGTGTCGAAACACTGACACCGGCCGCCGGCGTGCCCTCGGGTGAGCGAATCACCATGCCTACAGAATGAACGGGAGGTTCGTCCATGACTTTGTTCGTCGCATAGCCGCGACGGCGCGTACTTTCAATGCTGGCGCGCAATGCCGCCTCGGTGAATCGAGGATTCTTACGACGCGTACGTTCAACATTCAAACGGCACAGCCGATCGATTTCCTCGTCTGGCAATGCGCTCATCAAAGCCAAGCCGCTGGCGCCCACGTTGAGCGGTCGATGCCGGCCGACGTCGTGAACAAACATCTTGATCGGAAAAGACCCATCGGCACGTGCGACACATATGCCATCGAATCCCGAACGTACCGTGAGAAACACGGTGTCACCGGTATGTTCCGCGATGGCTTCCAGGTACGGTAAGCAGATGTCCCGCATCGCGACTTTAGGCGCCGCGGCCAGGCCAAGCTCATAGGCCAGGGTGCCCAAATGGTATCGCTTGGTGTCCGTGTCCTGCCGGATGAGGCGCTCGGCAACCAGGCCCTGTAATAGCCGGTGAACGGTAGGCCTTTCGAGCCCTGTGCGGCGATATAGCTCGACGAGGCGGCTGCCTGCCCGATTATTCGCCGCGATGATGCGCAATAGCGAGATGGCGCGTTGCAGAGATTGTGTACCGGGGGCCGATTTCGTATCGACAGGACGCGAGAGGGTCATTGGGGCCTCCTACCTAAATGTGGTGATGTTGGCAGAGTCTGTATAGTGGACCTACGGTCTTGCATTGATTGTGCTCTCAATATCATCGTACGCGCAGCACGAGTTCACAATACGGACCTATTTTGAGGCGACCGGCACCGATCTGAAGGCAAGTGATATTCAAAAGGCGGCACCATACAAGTATTCACTACGAGTATGGATCTGCACCATGGAGCAATCCCAGGAATTGATCATCCAAAAAGATGATTCGGGCGTGTTGTGGTTGACGCTCAATCGTCCAGAACGCCGCAACGCGTTAAGCCCGGCGTTGTATGAGGCGCTGTATGCCGCGTTGGTACAGGCAGAGCAAGACAACGAGATTGGCACAGTGGTATTGACCGGAGCGGGCGCGGGTTTTTGCGCCGGTGGCGATGTCTCGCGTATGAACCAAGCAAGGCAGCATGCCGGCTCGGAAAGTGAACGCATTTCCGCACTGCGCCAGCGTACGCGCATCGTCGAGCGCTTGCACAATATGCCTAAACCGACCATTGCCATGATTCGCGGCGCGGCGGTGGGCGCCGGCCTTTCACTCGCCCTGGCGTGCGATTTACGTTATGGCGATCCTTCCGCGAAGTTTCGCACCGGCTTTGTCAATGTCGGTTTGCCGGGTGATTTCGGCGGTCATTATTTCTTGCCTCGGATTGTGGGGCCGGCTAAAGCGCGCGAATTATATTTGCGCTCATCTATGTTGGCCGCAGACCAAGCTGCCCGCATCGGTTTGCTTAATCAAGTATTCAGTGCCGAAGCCCTGGAGATGGAGGTGGCTAGTATCGCCTGCGCGATCGCACAGGGACCGCAACCGGCCATACGCAACATAAAGGCCAATTTGAATGATGGCTTGGCGCTAGGCCTATCAGATTTGCTCGATCAGGAATGCATACGGCACGTCGAATGCGCGGACAGCCCTGATCACAAAGAGGCGGTGCGCGCCTTTGTCGATAAGCGCAGTTCAGTATTTACACATGCCCATACCGTCGAAGCAGGTGCTTCGACGAACGGAAACTAGTTATCAATGCAGGGAGGAGTGTCATGACAAAACTATGTGAAGGCCGTGTCGTCATTGTGACCGGCGCGGGACGAGGCATCGGTCGAGAGTATGCCTTGCAATTGGCACGAGCCGGCGCGCACGTCGTGGTCAACGATTTGAGCGTGTCACGTTCGGGAGAGAGCACCGATGAGAGCACTGCCGATGCTGTAGTGCGCGAGATCGTCGCCGAGGGAGGGCAGGCCATTGCCAGTCACGACAATGTCGCCGACTTTGGCGAGGCCAAACGCATGGTCGAATCGGCCATCACCCATTTCGGCGCGTTGCATGGACTGATTAACAATGCTGGCATTTTGCGCGATCGCATGCTGTGCAATATGACAGAGCAGGAATGGGACGCGGTCATCAATGTGCATTTGAAAGGCACGTTCGCAACCAGCCATCACGCTGCCGCATACTGGCGCGATCAGTTCAAGTTGACAGGCGAGCCGGTCAACGCGCGTATCATCAATACCTCTTCTTCCTCGGGGTTGTACGGCAATATCGGCCAGATCAACTACGGGGCGGCCAAGGCCGGGATTGCCGCGATGACCATCATCGCGGCCCGCGAGCTCAAGCGTTATGGTGTCACCGTCAACGCGATTAATCCTCATGCACAGACCCGTATGACCGAGGGCCTTAGAGAACGCAGTGCAGAAGAAATCGCATCGCGCCAGCCGCATTGGATCGCTCCGGCTGTCGTGTGGCTGGCCAGCGAAGACAGTCAGGACGTGACCGGCAGAGTGTTTGAACTGGGCGGCGGCCATCTCGCCGCGATGGAAGGCTGGCGTCGCGGGCCGTCTGCGGAGCCCATCGACGATGTCGCCAAAATCGGCCCTGTGATGCGCGATCTGGCGCAACGCGTTCGACGCAACGTCGATATGAAAGGCCACGATCTTGATTGAATCCGGAGCGCTCAGTGATTGATAAACGTGTAGGGTCATTGGCCGAGGCGGTGGCCGGTATTCGAGACGATGCAGTTGTTCTGGTTGGCGGGTTTGGTTCCTCCGGCAGGCCTGCAGATCTCATGGCCGCCTTGTTGGATAAGGGGGTGAAGGGATTGACGATCGTCGCCAACAACGCCACAGTGGGTGACGACATCGTCAGCGAGTTGATGAGTGCGGGACGCATTCGTAAGGTCGTCTGTTCTTTTCCCCGGGGCCTGAAAGGCCGCACCATTTTTGACGATCTGTACCACGCGGGAAAAATCGAGCTGGAACTGGTGCCTCAAGGCACGCTCGCCGAGAGAATCCGCGCTGGTGCAGCGGGAATAGGAGGATTCTTTACCCGTACCGCCGCCGGCACGCGCCTGGCCGAGGGGAAGGAAACCCGAATGATTGACGGGCAACTGTACGTGCTAGAGCAACCCATCAAAGGCGATGTGGCGCTCTTGAAAGGAATGCGCGGCGATCGTTGGGGAAACCTCGTCTATCACCGTGGCGCGCGTATCAATAACCCGGTCATGGCGGGCGCGGCCAAGCTCGTGATCGCACAAGTACGAGAGATTGTGCCGCTAGGTGCTATCGACCCAGAGTGCGTGATCACCCCTGGTGTTTTTGTTGACCGTCTCGTGGAGGTGCCGAATGAGCGCAAAGCTTAGTCGCCAGGATATCGCCTGCATGGTGGCTCATGATATTCCAGAAGGAACCTGCGTCAATCTGGGTATCGGTCTGCCGACGATGATTGCGGACTATGTGCCGACCGATCGCGAGCTGATGTTGCATAGCGAACAGGGTTTACTGGGTCTGGGTCCGGCGCCAGCACCGGGCGAAGAGGATTACGACGTTATCAATGCCGGCAAGTCGCCCGTCACACTGTTGCCCGGGGCCTCAGTATTCAGTCACAGCGAATCGTTCTTGATGATACGCGGAGGCCACATCCAGATCGCGTGCCTAGGAGCCTTTCAAGTATCGGCCAACGGCGACATGGCCAATTGGACGATCGATGCGCCAGAGCAGATCCCAGGCGTTGGTGGGGCGATGGATCTGGCTGCCGGAGCCGAGCAGGTATGGGTGTTGATGGAGCATTGCACCAAGGACGGGCGCCCGCGCATCCTGGATCAATGCACGTATCCATTGACCGCGCCACAGTGTGTCGACCGTATTTATACGGACGTGGCGGTGATAGAGATTAAATCGGGGAAGTTGATCGTGACGCGCATGGCCGAAGGTTGGACGTTTGAGGCGTTGCAGAAAATCACCGGCGCCACGCTTGTCTTGGCTCAAGACTGGTCGATCTATCGTAAACCTGCAGCACATGGAGAATAAGTTGCAAACCGCTATCACTCATATGCTCGGTATCGAGCATCCTATCGTACAAGGCGGAATGCAATGGGTTGCACGCGCCGAACTGGTCGCGGCCGTGTCGAATGCCGGCGCGCTGGGGGTCCTGACAGCGCTGACTCAGCCTAATCCGGAGGCGCTGCGACGAGAGATCGCGCGCGTGCACGACATGACTGACCGTCCATTCGGCGTCAACCTGACCTTTCTGCCCACACTCAAGCCAGTACCCTATGCGGAATATCGCGATGCCATCATCGAGTCGGGGGTAAAGATCGTCGAAACGGCGGGAAATAACCCGCACGAGCACATGCCAGCGCTGAAAGCCGCAGGTGTTCGCGTGATTCACAAGTGCACCACACCGCGTCATGCGCGTAAGGCGCAAGACATCGGCGTGGACATTGTGTCGATCGACGGCTTTGAATGCGCGGGGCACGTCGGCGAGAGCGACATCCCGGGGTTGATTCTTATCCCTGCCACCGTGGCCCAAGTTTCCATTCCCGTCATCGCCTCCGGGGGATTTGGCGATGCGCGAGGGCTAGTCGCCGCACTCGCATTAGGGGCCGAGGGGATCAACATGGGAACGCGGTTCATGTGTACCCAGGAATCCCCGGTACACCTGGCAATCAAAGAGGCCATCACCCGATCTAGCGAAACCGACACCCGACTGATCCTGCGCAGCCTGCGCAACACCAGCCGTGTCTGGCGCAATGCGTTATCTGGCCAAGTCGTCAATCTGGAAAAGGCTGGGGCCGGCATCGATCAGATTGGCCCGCTGGTGGCGGGTGCAAAAGGCCGTGGCGTGTACGAGAGTGGTGATGTCGAGGGCGGAATCTGGACGGTGGGAATGATTCAGGGCCTCATCGACGATATACCGAGTTGCGGCGACCTGATCCAACGTATAGTCGATCAAGCCCATGCGCTGGTGTCCGAGCGCCTGGCATCCTTGATGCGCGCCGATGTTTCTTTGTGAGGAGAGTTTATGTTGACGCTGGATACCCCCTACGATCTCGAAGCCCATGTTGGCCAAGTCCTGGGGCAGACGGATTGGGTAACGATCACGCAAGAGATGATCAATGACTTTGCACGCATATCGGGCGATAACAACTGGATCCACATCGACGTCGAGCGCGCTCGGCGGGAATTGCCGGATGGCAAGACGATCGCCCACGGCATGCTGACATTCTCGCTCATGTCCGGCATGGGCGCAGACATTGTGCAGGTGCGCAGGCGAGGGCGAGGCATCAACTATGGGTCAAACAAGGCGCGTTTTACCTCGCCCGTACAAGCCGGAGCACGCATTCGATTGGAACGCCGTTTGCTGGCATTCGATCGTATGGAGGGCGGTGTACGCCTGACCTACGGCAACACCATGCACTGCGAAGGCCAAGAGCGTCCCGTGATGGTCGCAGAAACATTGAACTTGATGTACGAGGAGGGCAAATGATGTCGGCACAAGGTAGCGACACCCATCGCGGCGAAGCACCGTATGCGCGGTATGTCGAGCACCTGAAGGCTGGTGAGTTGGCGTATCAATTCAGCTTGGCCGCTGAACGCGCGGTGTTTTTCCCGCGGGTACGTTGTCCTTATTCCGGGCAGGATTGTCTGGAATGGCGCATCAGTTCGGGCCTGGGCACTGTCTACAGCACATCTGTCGTGTATCCACGCAAGGGCGAGCCCTACAACGTGGCGTTGATTGACGTGGATGAGGGGTTTCGCATGATGAGCCGTGTCGTCACGGACGATCCCTTGCAGGTCAACATTGGACAACGTGTGCGATTTCGGGCGGCCCTGGAAGAAGGGCTCGATGATCCGATTCCTGTTTTTGAGCTGGTGGAGTAATCAACATGACTAACGATTTTCGCCCCGGCCGTGCTGTCGTTGTGGGAGCGGCCGAGTCCGACCTCGGCTCAGTCGGAGAAGCCTATTCGGCCATGGATCTCATGGCGCAGGGCGTATATCGCGCCCTGGACGATTGCGGCTTGGCCATTCGCGATGTAGACGGGATTTTTTGTGCGACCTCACAAAATCGTCTGGCAGGCCTAGCCTTGGCTGAATATCTGAACCTGCCTGAGGCATATATCGATTCCACGTCGACCGGCGGGTCATCTTTCATGGGGCATCTGGCCAGAGCCGAGGCCGCGATCGCAGCCGGCCTATGTGAGGTTGCCGTGGTTGCTTACGGCAGCACTCAGCGCTCGTTGGGTCGAAAAAATACCAGTCGGCCTGAATGGAATCCCTACGAATCACCATTCAAGCCTTTTCTGCCACCGACCGCCTATGCCTTGGCGGCGGCGCGGCACATGCATGAATTTGGCACGACACGGGAGCAACTGGCCGAAGTGGCTGTCGCGGCGCGCCAGTGGGCACTGATGAATCCCGTGGCATGGGAGAAAGATCCTTTGACGGTTGAGGACGTCCTGTCATCCCGGATGGTCAGCCATCCGCTGACCATCCGGGATTGTTGTCTGGTAACGGACGGAGGCGGTGCTCTCGTATTGACCACGCCGGCGCGCGCTCGGGGATTGGATGTGCGCCCGGTTTATCTTTTAGGCTCGGGGCATTGCACGACCCATCAAACCATTTCAAACATGCCGGATTTGGTGAATACCGGCGCCCGGGTCTCTGGGGCGATCGCCTATGCGCAAGCGGGTCTGACGTCGTCAGATATCGACGTGGTGGGTCTGTACGACGCGTTTACGATCAATACCATCCTCTTTCTGGAGGACCTCGGATTCTGCGCCAAAGGCGAGGGCGGTGCGTTTGTCAGCGGCGGCCGTATTGCTCCGGGCGGGGTCGTGCCTGTAAACACGAACGGTGGTGGCTTGTCGTACTGTCATCCAGGGATGTACGGAATTTTTCTGCTGATCGAAGCCGTACGCCAATTGCGAGGCGAATGCGGTGAACGGCAAGTGAATGGTGCGGAAGTGGCGTTGGCCCATGGAAACGGCGGCGTGCTGTCATCGCAGTACACCGTGATATTGGGGGGAGAGGGGACGTTGTAGGGAGATAAGAGCGTCATGCAGCATTTGGGCAATGGTCGTAGTCGATCTGCGTTGCAGTTGTAGTGGATCATCGCTGCAGTGTTGTAAACGAAATCCTGCTTCGATCATCCCACGGCATTCACCTATTAGGACTCGTCCTGTTTATTCGTTTTTCATGCGGCGAGTGAAGCCGCCCTGATTTCATTGGCTAGTCTCGCGCCTCGCTTAGTCGAGGCGCTTTTACTGGGTGGTGTGGATAGCGATTGCCGCAGGGCATATCGCTGATTAGGCACACGACGCATGGTGTTGCGGTCTCGCGGCAGGTTGATATTTTCCGAGATCGCATCATGAGTGTTCATCGTCGTGTATTTGCCGTGTTGGTCGGTGTGCTGACGTGTTTGTGGCTGGGTAGTTTTCCTGCATGGCAAGCCCACGCCCAATCCTTACCCATCACCGTCGACCCACACGCCCCGGGCACTCCTGCGGTGGTGGGTCACCAAGGCGGCGTGCCGGTGATCCAGATCGCACCGCCCTCGGCCGGTGTGTCGAACAATGCCTTCACCGAGTTCAACGTCGGTCCCGCCGGCGTGATTCTGAACAACAGCGGCGTGGCCAGCCAGACGCAATTGGCTGGGCAGATCGCGGGCAACCCGCATCTGGGCCGAGGCGCTGCCACGACAATTCTCAATCAGGTCACGGCGCCGAACCCGTCGCAACTGCGCGGGCTGCTGGAGGTCGCGGGCCAGCGTGCGAACGTGATTGTGGCCAACCCGGCGGGCATTACGTGTGACGGATGCGGGTTTGTGAACGCCTCGCGCGCGACGCTCACGACAGGGCGTCCTGTCGTCGGACCCGATGGCGGCATGCGATTCGAGATCACCGAGGGCGCGCTGCAGGTCAATGGCCAGGGTTTACAGGTTGGCAATGTCAGTCAGACCGATCTGCTGGCGCGTGCGATACAGATCAATGCCGCCGTGTGGGCCGATCATCTGAATGTGGTCGCGGGTGCGGCACGCGTCGATGGCGTCTCGGGTGAGGTGACCCCGATAGCGGGCCATGGGCCTGCCCCACAGGTCTCGCTGGATATGGCCGCTATCGGCGGCATGTACGCCAACGCGATTCGCCTGATTGGCACCGAGCACGGGCTGGGCGTCAATATGGGCGGTGCGCTCGTCTCGCACGCGGGCGAGATCTCCGTGACGGCCGAGGGAGACGTGCGCATCGTGCCGCACGGCAGGGTGCAGGCACAGGGCGAAGTCTATCTGCGTGCCCCCAGGATCGAGAGCCGTGGCCACATCGAAGGCCAGCATGTGGCGATACGGGCCGATACGCTGGTCAATCTTGGCGGCACCATGCGGGCCGCGGGTGACATCGATATCACGGCGGAGTCGTTTCAAAACCTGAACGCGAACTTCGCCTCGCACACGGTCGAGGTGTCCTCGACACCCAAGACGTTTTACACCCCGGGCGGCAGCACGGACATGTATGACGCGGCCACGGCCTGGCTCTGCGATACGGTGACGCCGGGCTGCGCCAAGCATCCCGGCTGGCTCAACAATGACCCCGAGCGCCGTTTGTTGCTGCCCTCGGCACGGTACCCCGAGGCGCAATATGGGCCGCCCTTTGACTATGTACCGCATCAACGCGGCCGCGCCGGGTTCACCAGCCCCATCGCGTTGAGTCTGACGCCTTCGCGGCAGAGGTGCCGGGGAGATGGCGGCGATGCGGGATGTGACTGGATCACGACCCCGGATCAATTTCATTATGCGCCCCACGGACGCATCTGGCAGGCCTTCGGTGTGGCACCGCCCCAAGGGGCGCTGCCGGTGTGGAATGATCCGAAGGAACAACGTTTACGGCGATCTGACACGCGGCCGCGTGTGACCACCAAGCCTCACAACCGACCCACCCCTGAGCGCCGGGCGTATGAGGCCAACCTCAATGCCTACAAAGCGCCGTATGTGGAGTTGGACACGCGTATCCGGGCGTTCAACGAGGACTTTGAACACCGCCTGGTCAAGGACTTCACCTACTACGAAGTCCATGACAAGGTAACCGAGACGCGCCGCACCCATAGCGAGCCGGCCCGGGTATTGGCCGGCGGATCGATCGCGCTGCGAGGCAAGGTCACCAACGACAAGAGCCAGATCGTGGCAGGCGAACGGCTGACTATCGCCGGCCCGGCGCTGCATAACCACGGCGCCACAGGTGAGCGCCGGGTCACGCGCGAGGGGCAGGCGACGTTCACTCAAGCTCGGCGCAAGGGCCGTAGCGAACACCGTTCGCCCTACCACGTGACGCTGTCGAGCGAGCCGATACAGTTGCCCGTGGGGGCCTCGGATGCCTTTCCCGCAGGCGCCTTGCACGAGCAGGCCGAGTATCCGACGTTGATCTCGGGGCGCGACACGTTTATCTCTGTTTCAGACGGGGTACACAACAGCGGCGTCATCGCGCCACGTGAGACGGCGGTGATCCATGCCGGTGACATCGTCAACCATGACGGCGGGCACATCCAAGGGCGTCTCGTGGACTTGCAGGCGCGCGAGTCGATCCGCAACACGGCCTCTCGCATCGAGGGGGATATCGTCTTGTTGCGTGCCGGCCAGGACATCGATTTGAACTCGGTCGTGGCATCCGAGGATGTAGGGAGCACGTCGGGTACGCATCTGGCCGGCATCTCGCAGGTCAAGGCGAGCGAGCTGACGGCCGTCGCGGGACAGGACTTGAATATGCTCGCCGCTGACGTGTCTGTCGATGGCGATGCCCACCTGCGCGCCGGGCGCGATGTGCACCTGGATCCGCTCACCACGCATCACGCAGAGTCCATCGTTGGCAACGCGCACAATCGTCACGCGTTGCATAGGAGTGCGGATCAGGGCACGACGATCACGGTCGATGGCAATCTGACGATGGCGGCGGGACAGGATATCAGCGCCACGGCGGCTCAGATCAATGCACAGCAGCATCTGGCGATTGACAGCGGGCGAGACGTTGATATTCGTGCCGGGCAAGACTCGGGCTCGGCCATGCAGTACACCCAATATAAGAAAAAGAAGCTGCTGTCGTCCAAGACCACGAAGCGCATCGTGGTGGTTAAACGGCAACGCGCCCAGGCCTCGACACTGAGCGGCGAGTCGATCGACGTCAAGGCCGGTCGGGACATGAAGGTGACGGGCTCGAATCTTGTCGCCGATCAGGACATCGATATCGCGATGGGCGGCGATGCGGTGGTGCAGGGCGCCGCCGAGCGCTACGAGACCTATCAACACCAACAGACCAAGCGGTCGGGCCTCGGCAAGGGCAGTGGCTTTAGCCTGGGGTACAGCAAACAAAGCCGTACCGACACGTTCGAAGGCGCCAGCACCGGCTATGCGGGCAGCACGCTGGGCAGCGTCGACGGGGATGTGGGTCTCGATGCCGGTGGCGATATCCGCATCGTAGCCAGCAGCCTCCTGGCGCAACGTGGCACCATTGCGTTAGAGGCACCTGATGTCGAAATCGCCGCCGCCATCGGGCGTGCTGATGAGCATGAACGCCACGCGTTCAGCCAATCGGGCCTCACGGTGGGCATCGCGGGCGGCGTACTGGGTGCCGCGCAGCAGATCCAGCATACGATGCGCGAGGCCGAGGATACGTCCAACAGTCGCCTGGCGGCGGTCAAAGCCGGTCAGGCGGCCTACGCGGCGATGCAGACGGCACGGACGATGTCGGCGGACGCCTCCGGCAGCGACACCGATGGCCAGGCGGTGTCTGACAAAAAGGCAAAAGACCAGACGCAGATTCAGATCAGTGTAGGAAAAACCCGCTCGGTCAGCGACACGACCCGTACCGAAGAAACGGTATTCGGCTCATCGGTCATTGCGGGTGGAAAGGTCCACATTGTTGCGCGAGACAAGGCGCGCGAAGCAGGCGATGCGAACGCCATTGACGGCGATGCCGATACGACTGGTGGCCTGGGATCTCAGGCGAGCAGCGGATCCGTGGAGGGCATTGCGGGCGGCAATATCAAAGTCGTCGGCAGCGACATTGTTGGCGAAAACATCGTGTTCGACGCCGCCAATGACGTGATTTTGCAGGGCGCGGCACAAACCTCGACAGAGACCTCCACCCACACGCACGGTGGTGGGAAACTCGGCGTCGGGGTCGGCGCCTCCGACAGCGGCAGCGGCGTCAACGTCTTTGCGAGCGGTTATCAAGGTCATGGCCGAGCCCAGGGCCATGGCACCACGCATCGGGAAACCCAGATCTTCGCCACGGAGCGTCTGTCGCTGAAATCCGGGCGCGACACGACACTCATCGGGGCGCTGGCGCATGCCGATCATCTCGACGTGGATACCGGCCGCAATCTGACGATGATCAGCCAACAGGACGTGGATCGTTACGACGCCAAGCAACACGGCGTCAACGGCGGCGCGACATTCAGCTTTGGCACGATGTCCGGCAGCGCAAACGTCGGCGCCAATCTGGGCAAAACGCATTCGACCTATGACAGCGTCAACGAGCAAACGGGATTGCATGCCGGGGCGCGTGGCTTTGCTATCACCGTAGGCGGGCATACCCAACTCACGGGCGCTGCGATTAGCAGTGAGGCCGATGCGGCCAAGAACCGCCTGTCGACGCAGACCTTCGGTTTTGAAGACATCGACAACCAGGCCGCCTATCGGGCAACGGCGGCGGGCATGTCCATCGGTACGGTGGGCATCTTCGATCTGCTGGAAAACCAGGGCAACATGCTCGGCGGCCTGCCGGGCGGCGCGAGCCTGGCGAGTACCCGCGGTACCCGTTCGGACACCACCCGGGCGGCCGTGGCCGAGGGCACGATCGACGTGCGCGCCGACGCTCTCAAGGGTCACGACAGCCTGGCGGGGTTAAGCCGCGACACCGATCACGCCAATGGCCGTATTGACCGGATCTTTGACAAGAAAAAGGTCCAGGACCAACTCGAATTCCAGCAAGCGTTCGCGCAACTGGGCATGCAGATCGCCGGCGACGTCGCCGCGCAACTGCAACAGGACAACCCTGAGCTTTGGTCCGACAACGGAGCCGGCCGCATTGCCCTGCATGCCGCCGTGGCGGGTCTGGGCGCAGCCTTGGGCGGCGGTGATATTGGCGGCGCGATTGTCGGCACCGTCGCGGGTGACATCACCGCCAATCTGCTGCGCGATCACATCGAGCAGGCCGTCCAAAACCTGCCGCCAGGCTCACGCGAGGCCGTATCCAAGGTCATCGTCAATGTGGTGGCAACGACGGCAGGCGGCTTGGCCGGGGGGCTAAGCGGTGCGGGCGGCGCGGCCGCCGCCGATCGGTTCAACCGACAACTGCACCCCGACGAAGGCGACTTGATCCGCCAACATGCCGAACGCTACGCCAAACGCCAAGACATCAGCGTAGAACAAGCCCGCGCCGAACTCACCGGCCAGGCACAGCGCCAGACTGACCTGCGAGCCGCCGAGTACTACCCGGAAAACCCCGCCGCGCGCGAGTTCCTGACCGAGATCGCCACAGACCTGCACGGCAATGGCTTTGCGTACTTCGACGGCCAGAGCGACCAGAGCCATCACAACGAACTGCAGTCCGCGGGCGCGCTATACGACAACGACAATCTGGGTGATCTTTATGACGGCGCCTGGCAGCACCTGCGGGCCAGCCAACCGCACCTGAGCAAACTGTCCGGTGTCACGCGTGCGCAGATCGATGCGGCGGAGGATATCGATCACTACGCAGCGAATGCACGAGATTTGGACAAGGTGGTGCAGGCGCTGGAAGACGAGCGCGATCGGCTCGATGTGCTCGGCGAAGAGAAGCTTGCCAACGTATTCAACAGCAAATTGCAAACGATACGGGCGGTACAAAATGGTGGCTTCCTTGACCTCAATGATTTGACTCTGGAGGAGAAACTGGCACTCGGGACAGCGATGCCTTCTCTAGAGGGTAGAGCTAGGCAAACGAGGCTACCTGCCATATCGAAGGAGACTAAGGCTAATGTCGTTGTTGAACAGAAGAAAAAGGGTAGGGAACAAAGCTCAGCCGAGTTCAACGCGAGGTCTGCGTCGAGTGACTCAAAAAAGTATGACAGAACAAATGGGATATCCGCTCATGGGGCAGAAAATGCGAATACCCAAGCGGCGCTTAAGGCCAAATTATCGGGGCTTCAAAAAGCCCAGCAAACTGCAGTCGCAACTAAAACGCTATCCGATGGGCGCATTCGCTATTATTCAAGAGAAGTGCCTGCAGCCAAAGCTGGGAAGACTCGAGGTGCTTCGTTTGTTACGGAATTTGATCCCAAGACTGGGAATACAAGGCAATGGATGGAAAGCTATGATCATTCAGGTGCTGTGAATCGTGTGCACCCCAAAAGCATCAATGGGCAGCCGGTTAATGCTCAGCATTATCCACCAACAGGAACTGAGTTGAAGAATTGGGAGAGTCAATGAGTATAGGAGAAGAAGTAGCTGGTAAATTGCAGAAAGTGATCGCTGAGGGCTTTGATATTCATAAAGTGTCAAAAGAAGCATTTTGCATTTATCAAGATCAATCTCTTTCACTTTCTAGTGAATTGGACACGGCTCTGCTAACTTTATTTGCGATGGAACAAGGTCCTGAGTTTGAAATGTCTGAAGGCGAAGTCTTGGATTTGCTTTCCAAAATCCGAAGCATATAGCTTGATTTTGGCTCTTGTTAGGACGCCTGTTCGAAGATCACGCACAAATCAGAAAGCCCCGCCGCACGCGAGTTCCTGGCCGAGATCGCCACAGACCTGCACGGCAACGGTTTTGCGTACTTCGATGGCCAGATCGACCAGAGCCATAGCAACGAACTGCAGTTCGCGGGCGCGCTATACGACAACGACAATCTGGCCGATTTTTACGACGCGGTGAACTTGGGTGATTTATATGACGGCGCCTGGCAGCACCTGCGGGCCAGCCAACCGCACCTGAGAAAACTGTC
>Ga0182738_1002953_pt1 | contig 19773 bp, 21 predicted proteins | sample eDN5th30CBELigMG_FD_128876 | JGI IMG/M metagenome (GOLD analysis project Ga0182738, IMG submission 128876) | Enriched Miracle-Growth compost microbial communities from Emeryville, California, USA - eDNA 5th pass 30_C BE-Lig MG (version 2)... ... | reverse complement strand
GCGATAAACGCGTCGGCAAGATCGGTGTCGCCCTCAGCGAGCGCGGCAATCGGGTAGCGCGCCGAGACGGGCACGCCGGCGGGGAATTCGACGATCGTCAGCGGCATGCCGGCGACCGCCTCGATCGCCTCGCGCGGCAATCCGCCCGCCCGAAGCAGCGCAAGTCCGGCCGGCGTCGCCGCGACGATGGTCGATTCGACGCCGACATGGCTCGGTCCGGCATCGAGCACGATCGCCACAGTGGATCCGAGATCTTCCGCGACATGGGCGGCGGTGGTCGCGCTGACATGGCCGGAGCGGTTGGCGCTGGGCGCCGCGACCGGCCGGCCGAACGCCTTCAAGAGCGCATGCGCGGCCGGGTGCGAGGGCATGCGCACGGCCAGCGTGTCGAGCCCGGCGGTGGCGAGGTCGGATACGCCGGCATCGGCGCGCTTGGGCAGAACCAGCGTCAGGGGGCCCGGCCAGAACGCCTCGGCCAATCGCCGCGAGATGGGATCGAACAGGACGAGCCGCTCCGCCGCTTCAAGGTCCGCGACGTGGGCGATCAGCGGATTGAAGCTCGGGCGTCCCTTGGCGGCATAGATGCGCGCGACCGCCTCGCCATTGGTGGCGTCGGCCGCCAGGCCGTAGACCGTTTAGGTCGGCATTCCGACAAGCTGGCCGGCCGCAAGCGCCGCGACCGCCTCGCGCAGCGCGTCATCGTCATCCGCCGGACGTATGTTGGAGGAATGATGCCTGGCCAATCCGGCCTCCCGAGCCATTTTTTTGCAGCGAAGGGCCAAAAGGCCCGACGCGGCCGGGCAGTCAAGCCCTATCCACCCTTCCTGTCCGAGACAGGAGGATCTCCCGTATGACCGCGTCAATTGTAGGCAATTTTGAACATATGCTTTACTTCGCGGCAGGACCTGTCCAATTCTCCTCCGCCAACTAGCTAATGGGAAGGTGGAACCCGGATGAGCGAGAGCATGAGTTTGCCGATCGGTATCGAGGCGAAGGGCGGGATCACCGTCATTCGCTTAGACAGACCGGAAACTCAGAATGCCCTGACCGTCGAGATGCTCACAACGATTTCGGACGCGCTTGTGCTGGGAGAACGGGACGGACGCAACAAGGCCTTCGTCATCGTCGGTTCGCCAGGCGTGTTTTCCATCGGCAACGACCTTCGCGAGCTGATCCAGTTCGCCGATGAGGGCCGCATCGACGAGAGCATCGCCCGCTTCCTCAAGACCATCGCCACCATCGAGAAGCCGCTGATCGCCGCCGTCGACGGGCTGGCCATGGGCATGGGCGCCACCATCCTGCTGCATTGCGACTATGTGGTCGCCAGCGAATGGTCGGCGTTCGAATCGAACTGCGTCGAACTCGGCCTGATCCCGAGCGGCGGCTCGACCCTGCTGGCCGCCCGCCTGATGGGGCACCAGCGCGCCTTCGAATATCTCGTGCTGGGCGAGCGCTTCGACGTCGAGCGCGCCTTCCAGGCCGGGCTGGTCAACCGGATCGTTCCCGCGGCCGACGTCGAGAAGGCAGCCCTCGCCATTGCCCGCAAGCTCGCCAGCCGGTCGATGGAATCCGCCGGCATCACCCGTCGCCTGATGCGCGGCGACCGGCGCGAAGTGCTGACCCGGATCGACCAGGAAATCGCCCAGACCCTCAATCGGCTGCGTTCGCCCGTCGCACGCGACACGCTGGTTGCCTATATGCGCAAGAACCAGTGACCGGGGCCGCCATCCGGGGGCCCTTCTGACATCGAATTCGGGACGCCCATGGCAACGCTGCTGATCCATCATCCGGTCTTCGCCGAGCACCTCGTGCCCTTCGGCCACCCGGAACGGCCCGAACGCATCCAGGCCGTCGAGGCGGCGCTTTCCGACGACCGCTTCGCGCCGCTGCTGCGCGAGCAGGCACGGATGGCGGATGTCGAGATGATCCTGCTCTGTCATCCACTCTCCCATCTCGAGGCGATGCGCCACTACAGCCCCTCCGAGAGCATGATCCGCGTCGATGCCGACACGACGATGTCGCCGATGACGCTGGAAGCGGCGCTGATCGCCGTCGGCGGCGCCTGCCAGGCGGTCGACGCCGTGCTGGATGGCGACGCGAAGAACGCCTTCTGCGCCATGCGCCCGCCCGGCCACCATGCCGAGCCGGATCGCGCCATGGGCTTCTGCTTCTTCAACCAGGCAGCGATCGCCGCCCGCCACGCCCAGCGCGGCCATAGCATCGAGCGCGTCGCGATCGTCGACTGGGACGTGCACCACGGCAACGGCACGCAGGCGATCTTCTGGGACGATCCGTCCGTGCTCTATGCCTCGACGCACCAGATGCCGCTCTATCCCGGCACCGGCGCGGCGTCGGAGACAGGCGCCGGCAATATTTTCAACGCGCCGCTCGCACCCGGTGCCGATGGCGCTGATTTCCGCCGTTCGTTCGAGGCCGTGATCCTGCCGGCCCTTGACGCCTTCCGGCCGGAACTGATCCTCATCTCCGCCGGCTTCGACGCCCATTCGCGAGATCCGCTCGGCGAACTGGAGCTGGAGGAGTCGGACTTCGTCTGGGCGACCGAGCAATTGATGGAGGTCGCGAACCGCCATTCGCATGGCCGGATCGTCAGCATCCTGGAGGGCGGCTACGACCTGAAGGCCCTCGCCGCCTCGACCGCCGCCCATGTCGAGACGCTGATGCGCGCCGGCTGACCCGCCGAGCCGGGCACGACTTGCATCACGCGGCCCGATGGCCGAAAAGGTTCGCCGCACAATTCCGGGAGACCAGCCATGTCCGACGTTCAGACCGCCCTTGAAAGCCTCTCCTTCGAGAAGGCCCTGGCCGAGCTCGAGACCATCGTCGGCCATCTCGAGCGCGGCGACGTCCCGCTCGAAGAGTCGATCACGATCTATGCGCGCGGCGAAGCCCTGAAGAAGCACTGCGATGCGCTGCTGAAGCAGGCCGAGGCGAAGGTCGAGAAGATCCGCACCGGCGCCAACGGCCAGGCTACCGGCACCGAACCGCTCGACGTGGAATAGGCCCGCCGGCCCTTTCGCTGAACAATCCGTCGCCAGAACGGCGCCTTTCGGCTCATACTCCGCCTCTCCATTATCGGGTCACCACCGAAGCCAAGGAGATTGCCATGAGCCGCTTGCCCGATATCGATCCGGTCTTTGGCGACGCCGCGTCGAGCGACGCCATCGAGCTCGTCGTCGTGCCGCGCACCGTCGATATCGGCGGCTTCGCGGTGAAGCGCGCCTTGCCGACGGCGAAGCGCCGCATGGTCGGGCCGTTCATCTTCCTCGACCAGATGGGGCCCGGCGAATTCCCGGCCGGCGAAGGCCTCGACGTGCGGCCGCATCCCCATATCGGGCTGGCGACCGTCACCTATCTGTTCGATGGCGAGATCGTGCATCGAGACTCCACCGGCGTCGAAATGGCGATCCAGCCGGGGGACGTGAACTGGATGACGGCCGGACGCGGCATCGCGCATTCCGAACGCTCCAGCGCGGAATTCCGTCACCGCGCCAATGACCGCAAGGTCGGCGGCCTGCAGACCTGGGTGGCGCTGCCCAGGGAGCATGAAGAACACGCGCCCGAATTCCACCATCACGGCAAGGCCGATCTGCCCGTCGTCAGCGGCGAAGGCGTCGACCTGCGTCTGATCCTCGGCTCCGCCTATGGCGAAACCTCGCCGGTGCAGACCTTTTCCGACACGATCTATGCCGATGTGGCGCTGCAGCCGGGCGGCCGCCTGCCGATCGATGCCGAGCACGAGGAACGCGCGCTCTACATCTTCGAGGGTGAGATCGAAATCGCCGGCGACGTGTTCGAGGCCGGCCGCCTGCTCGTGCTGCGCCCCGGCGACCGGATCAGCCTGTCGGCGCGCAAGCCGACGCGGCTTATGCTGGTCGGCGGCGCGCCGATGGACGGTCCGCGCCACATCTGGTGGAACTTCGTCTCCTCGTCGAAGGACCGCATCGAGCAGGCCAAGAACGACTGGAAGCTCGGCCGCTTCGACAAGGTCTTTGGCGACGAGAGCGAGTTCATACCGCTGCCTGAAGGGCCGTAGGTTTCCCGCTCTAGTCGGCAAAAAGGGCTGCTCATCCCCTCTCCCGGAAAGAGGGGGAAGGAAAGCGGCGTGCCGGGTTGCGGCGCACAGTTCCCCCAACTCGGCGTCATCCCGGGCGAAGACCCGGGATCCATTCATCCGGGTTTTCGCGAGCCGCGCACTCGTAAGGCGCCGGCTGCATGGGTCCTCGCTTTCGCGAGGATGACGGCGAGCGTGTGCGGGCGCCGCGGCAAGGCTGGCCAAGCAACAGGCAACGGCAGCCAAAGTCCGAGCGAAAGCAAAAGTCTCAGAGAAACACCGGTTCCTCGACCAGTTCGACGCCGAACTTGGCGCGCACGCCGGCCTTGATCTCCCCGGCCAGCGCGGTGATCTCGGCCGCCGAGCCGCCGCCATGGTTGACCAGGATCAGGGCATGGCGGTCATAGACGCCTACATGGCCGAGCCGGATGCCCTTGAAGCCGCTCTGCTCGACCAGCCAGGCGGCCGAGAGCTTGATCTGTCCATCCGGCTGCGGGTAGCCGCCGAGCTTCGGATAGTCCGCCTTGAGCGCCTCGTGCCTGGCCGCCGGGACGATCGGGTTCTGGAAGAAGCTGCCGGCATTGCCGATCACCGCCGGATCGGGAAGCTTTCGCCCGCGCACGGCGACGACCTCGTTGAACACCGCTTCGGGCTCGACCGCCTCACCATGCTGGAAGATCGCGGCGATGTCGGGATAGCTCAGCACCGGCTGCCAGGGACGCGGCAGGCGGAAGCGCACGCTCGTCACGATGTAGCGGCCAGGATGGTGCTTGAAGATGCTGTCGCGATAGGCGAAGGCGCACGCGTCCTTGTCGAAGGTGACGAAACGCTCCGACTCGACGTCGTAGGCGCGCAGGCTGTGGAACCGGTCCGCCAGCTCGATGCCGTAGGCGCCGATGTTCTGCACGGGCGAGGCGCCGACCGTGCCGGGAATCAGCGCGAGGTTTTCCAGCCCCGGATGGCCCCCGGCCAGCGTCGAACGGACGAAGCCGTGCCAGTTCTCACCCGCGGCCGCCTCGACGATCCACGCGTCTTCACGCGCCTCGACCAGCCGGCTGCCCTGGCTGCGCATCAGCAGCGTCACGCCCTCGAAATCCGCGCTTAGCACGACATTGCTGCCGCCGCCCAGAAGCCGGCGCGGCAGCCCCTTCAGTCGCGGATCGGCCAGCGCCGCGACGAGATCGTCCTCGGAGCGGATCTCGACCGCATAGCGGCTCAGGGCGCGGAAGCCGAAACTGTTGCTGTTGTCGAGCGGGTAGTCGGTCAGTATCTCGTGCATTCTCATCCTGCCGGCAAAAGGCCGCCGAAACATGCCCCTCCTATGACGGATTACGGCGGCGGCGTCGACCGTGCCGCCTGGCGGCATCAGCGGCGCAATTCGCGCAACATGCCCTTGGCAAGCCCGTGATAGAGCGATTCCGGCGCGAGGATCCGCGAGACGCCGTAGCCCACCACAGAAGCGCACATCACCGGGATAACGTTCGAGGTATCGCCGGTCATTTCCAGGATGATGACGAAGGCCGTGATCGGGGCCTGAACGACGCCGGCGAAATATCCCGCCATGCCCAGCAGCGCGGCGATGCCGGCGCTTCCACCGAAGGCAGCTCCGATCAGGCTGCCAATGCCGGTTCCAACCGCCAGCGACGGCGCGAAAATGCCGCCCGGAATGCCCGACAGCGAGGATAGCAGCGTCGAGGCCAGCTTGGCCGGCGCAAAGTACCATGGCAGCACGCCGCCCTCGACGGCGATCTTCGCCTGCTCGTAGCCGGTGCCGAAGCTGATGCCACCCGTGGCGATGCCGATCAGCGCGACACCGAGCCCGCAAAGCACGGCGACCAGCAGCGTCCGCCAGACGGGCATGGCCGAGGTCCATCGCCGCAGGGCCAGCGTGCCCTGAAGCATGAGACCGGAGAACAGCGCGCCGGCCGTGCCGCCGATGACGCCGCAGGCGACGACGAGAAACCAGCCCTGCGCGCCAACGATGACTTCCGAGGTCGAGCCGAAATAGCTGTAGTTGCCGACAAGGCCGAGCGAAACGAGACCGCCGATGATGACGGCGGAAATGACGAGGCCGCTGGTTCGCAGTTCGAAGGAGCGGCTCATCTCCTCGATCGCGAAGACGATGCCGGCAAGCGGCGTATTGAACGCCGCCGAGATACCGGCCGCCGAGCCGGCGAGGATCAGGCCGCTCTCACGTCCCATCCGGCCGATCTCGCCCGCCTTCAGCATGATCGAGGCGCCGATCTGCACCGTCGGCCCCTCGCGGCCGATCGAGCCACCCGAAGCGATGCCGACCAGCGTCAGCATGATCTTGCCGAGGGCGACACGCGGCGACAGCAGCTTGTCCCGCGCGGCGGGATCGGTCAGTTGCCGGGCGGCAATCGCCTGCGGAATGCCGCTGCCCTGCGACCCCGGGAAAACGGTGCGGGCCAGATGCGCGCAGACCAGAAACCCCAGTGGCGTCAGGACCAGCGGCACCCACCAGCCCAATCCGGCCAGTCGATGAAACAGCGACTGGCTCCAGTCGGCGCTGTAGGCGAAGGCGACGCTGACGAGGCCCGTCGCCAACGCGCCCAGCCAGAACACGAGGCGGCGCCGCCAGATCGTGGTCGAGAGCCAAAGCCGGCGGGGTCGGCGCATAAATCGTCTTTGTCGGAGCACGCTGGATTCCGTCTGTCGTTTGGCGCGCGGGCCACCGGGGCGCACGGCGCGGAAGATGGCTGGCGGAGACGGCGTATGCCTCGCCGCCGCGATGGACACCCGTCAGGCTCCGTTCAGCAGCACGTAGTCGATCTCGAGAAACGACTCAACCTCGGGGATCCAGCGATCCCTGACGAAGGCGACGTGGTCGGGATGGTCATTATACAGGGAATAAGCGGCCTGGTCCGCGAACTCCATCGAGAAGCCGAAATCATGATCGTTCTTGGGGCTGACCTGGCGCAACTGCTCGAACTTTCCGACGCCGGGGATCGCGGCGAGGATGCGGGCATCGGCGAGAAACTGCCTCTCCGCCTCGGAACCCTTGGAATGCTTGAGACGGAAGACAACGGTATGGCGGATCATGCGGGGGCCTCTTCGCTACCAGAAGAATGCACAGTAGAGAACGAGGAAGCGCGCGCAACCGCGCGGATATGGCCCGCCCCCTCGCCCTTGACCGCGTTGCCACCCGCCGCCACGTCGTGTAACCGTGCCCCTTCACATAACAGTCTTGTTTCATAGATGACCGGCAAGCCCGAAACGCTCCTTCTCGACACCGTCACCACGCCCGAGGATCTCCGCCGCCTGCCGGAGAGCGCGCTCGTGCAACTGGCGGCCGAACTCCGCGCCGAAACCATCGATGCGGTTTCGATCACCGGCGGCCATCTCGGCGCCGGCCTCGGCGTCGTCGAGCTGACGGTGGCGCTGCACTACGTGTTCAACACGCCGGCCGACCGGATCATCTGGGATGTCGGCCATCAGGCCTACCCGCACAAGATCCTGACGGGCCGCCGCGACCGCATCCGCACGCTGCGCCAGCCCCACGGGCTGTCCGGCTTCACCAAGCGGGCCGAGAGCGAATACGACCCGTTCGGCGCGGCCCATTCATCGACCTCGATCTCGGCCGGCCTCGGCATGGCGGTGGCGCGCGACCTGTCCGAAGGCGACAATGCCGTCGTCTGCGTGATCGGCGACGGCGCGATGTCCGCCGGCATGGCTTACGAGGCGATGAACAATGCCGGCGCGCTGCGCTCGCGGCTGATCGTCATCCTGAACGACAACGACATGTCGATCGCGCCGCCGGTCGGCGCCATGTCGGCCTATCTGGCGCGCCTCGTGTCGGGCCGCGCCTATCGCTCGTTCCGCGAAGTGGCGAAGCAGCTCACCAAGAAGCTGCCGCGCATCTTCCACGACAAGGCAAAGCAGACCGAGGAATATGCGCGCGGTTTCTTCACCGGCGGCACGCTGTTCGAAGAGCTCGGCTTCTATTATGTCGGGCCGATCGACGGCCACAATCTCGACCACCTGCTGCCGATCCTGCGCAATCTGCGCGACGCGCCGGAAGGCCCGATCCTGCTGCATGTCGTGACGCAGAAGGGCAAGGGCTACGCCCCGGCCGAGGCCGCCGCCGACAAGTACCACGGCGTCAATCGCTTCGACGTCATCACTGGCAAGCAGGCCAAGGCGACGCCAAACGCGCCGAGCTACACGCGTGTTTTCGCGGAGACGCTGATCCGGGAAGCGGAGGCCGACGACAAGATCGTCGCCGTCACCGCGGCCATGCCGACCGGCACCGGCCTCGACCTGTTCGGCCAGGCCTTTCCGAGCCGCACCTTCGATGTCGGCATCGCCGAGCAGCACGCCGTCACCTTCGCTGCGGGCCTTGCCTCGGAGGGCTACAAGCCGTTCTGCGCGATCTATTCGACCTTCCTGCAGCGCGGCTATGACCAGATCGTCCATGACGTGGCGATCCAGAAGCTGCCGGTGCGCTTCGCCATCGACCGCGCCGGCTTCGTCGGGGCCGACGGCCCGACCCATGCCGGCTCGTTCGACACCGGCTTCCTGACCGCGCTCCCCGGCATGATCGTCATGGCGCCATCGGACGAGGCCGAACTGGTGCACATGATCGCGACCTCGGTCGCCATCGACGACGCGCCCTCCTCCTTCCGCTATCCGCGCGGCGAAGGCGTCGGCATCGACATGCCGCTTCGCGGAGAAGTCCTGCCGATCGGCAAGGGCCGGATCGTGCGCCAGGGATCGAAGATCGCCATCCTCTCCTTCGGCACGCGCCTCAAGGACGCGATGAAGGCGGCGGAAGAGCTCGACACATACGGCCTGTCGACCACGGTCGCCGATGCGCGCTTCGCCAAGCCGCTCGATACCGATCTGGTGCTCGACCTCGCCCGCAATCACGAAGTCGTGATCACGATCGAGGAAGGTGCGGTCGGCGGCTTCGGCGGCCAGGTCCTGGCCTTCCTCGCCGGCGCCGGCGCCTTCGACCGCGGCCTCAAGATCCGCACGATGGTGATGCCGGACGAGTTCACCGATCACGACAAGCCCGAGGCGATGATCGTTTCCAGCGGGCTCGACGCGCGCGGCATCGTCGCGACGGTGTTCGAGGCGCTCGGCCGCGGCGACGAGGCGGCGAAGATCCGGCTGGCCTGAAATCCAGCCTTCACCATGTAAACTTGGCGACCTTCCGTTGCATCATATCGCGACTCGTTCTACCCGATAGCGGACGGGATCCCCTTGGGAGATCCGGCCGAAGGGGGAACGAGGATGGTATCCGACGCGATCCGGCTGGTGCTGACGAACCTGCCGAGCCTGCTGTTTTTCGTAGCCCTGCTCATCGCCACCCTGCGCGGCGGCTCGGCGCAAGCCTATCTCGACTGGCTGCTGCTGCTTTCCATCGGTGTCACCAGTGTCTGGGCCGGCCTCTACCACGTCTTCGCGCCGGAAACGGCCGCGGCGTTCATCGGCTGGCAGGTCAGCCCGTTCCAGTTCGAGGTCGGCATCGCCGATATCGCGCTCGGCGTCACCGCCATCGTCGCGTTCTGGCAAACGCTGGCGTTCAAGGCCGCCGTGATCCTCTTCACCACGGTCTATTACGTCGGGCTTGTGATCGGCCACATCCACCAGATCGTCAGCGCCGGCAACTGGACGGCCGGCAATGCGGGGGCGCTCCTGCTCCTGACGGTGCTCCAACCGATCCTGCTCATCGCCTGCTACTGGATCCTCGCACGACGCCAGGCCGCCAAGCCGCTCTGACGTCCGCCACATCGTCGCACGGCTCGCGCGGCAGTCCGCCGCGCTTTGCAAGCGCGGCGTGCGGGGCTATCTCTGCGACATGATCAAGCATACCGCCCTTTCGCTCCTTCTCGCCGCGTCGCTGGCAACGCCCGCGCTCGCCGATGTCACCGCCGGCCCGCTCGTCATCCGCGAGCCCTGGTCGCGCGCGACGCCGCCCGGCGCCAAGGTCGGCGGCGGCTACCTGACCATCCAGAACACCGGCACCGAGCCGGATGCGCTGGTCTCTGTCGCCTCGCCCGTCTCCGAAAAGACCGAGCTTCACCTGATGAAGACCGAGGACGGCGTGATGACGATGCGTCCCGCGACCGACGGCGTCGAGATCCCGGCCGGCCAGACGCTGACGCTGGAGCCTGGCGGCTACCACATCATGTTCATCCGCCCCATGGCGCCCTTCGTGCAGGGCGAGACGGTGCCGCTGACACTGAATTTCGCCAAGGCCGGCCCGGTCGAGATCGAGCTGACCATCTCGCCGATCGGCGCACCCGGACCGAAAGCGGATCATTCCATGCCCATGAACCATGAGGGCGCCGCGAAATGACCGCCAGCAAGCCCGACGCCAGCCGCAAGACGTTGCGTACCATCCGCTACATCCTCTGGGGCCTGGTCGCCGTCGCGGTCATCGCCGTCGCCGGCTTCGCGGTGACGCAGAAGAGGGGCGGCGCCAGCCTGACCACCAGCGCGATCGGCGGGCCGTTCTCGGTCGTCGACCAGAAGGGCCAGCCCGTCACCGAGGCGGCGCTGAAGGGACATCCCTCGGCGATGTTCTTCGGCTTCACCTTCTGCCCGGACGTCTGCCCGACCACGCTGTTCCAGGCGACGCAGTGGCTGAAGCAGCTCGGCCCCGATGGCGACAAGCTCAAGGTCTATTTCGTCACCGTCGATCCCGAGCGCGACACGCCCGAGCAGATGGACAACTATCTGCACGCCTTTGATCCGCGCATCATCGGCCTGACCGGCAGCCGCCCCCAGATCGACGCGATGCTGAAGGCCTACCGCGTCTATTCGAAGAAGGTCGGCGAGGGAGAGGACTACACGATGGACCACGCCGCCGCCGTGTACCTGCTCGATTCCGACGCCAATTTCGTCGGCACGGTCGATTATCACGAGAAGGACGAGACGATCATGGCCAAGCTGAAGCGCCTCGTCGCCGGCTAGGCAGGGTCACCGGACGCCGATTGCGGCAAGATTCTCGGGAGCGGCGCGACGGGCATCGTCGCGTCCCTTTTCGTTTGAGGTCGGCTCGGCGTCCGATTGCCCACTGGAGCGCCTCCTTCGAGGCTTCGCGGAAGCGAAGCGCCTCGGGATGAGGGCGGAGCCGATTGATCTGCCTGACGAGTCAAAGCTCGCCAGCCGGCCGTATCGGCCGGATTCAGCGGCCCGATCCGGGGGCCGCCCACCTTCGCTCGCACGGCCCCTCCGCAACCCGCCGCTCGATGAGATACCCCGCTTGCTGTATCCCCTCCCCCAGGATAGGATCCATCATGAGCCACGCCCAGAACCCCGATATCCTGCTCCGCCTGCGCCGCGCCTCCGGCCACCTGACCAGCGTCATCGCCATGGTCGAGGACGGCCGCGACTGCCTTGCCATTGCCCAGCAGATGCAAGCCGTGATCAAGGCGATCGAAAGCACCAAGCGCATCCTGATCCACCACCATATCGACGAGCATCTGGGGGCGGCCGCCAGCGCGCTGCCCGCCGCCGAGGCCCGCGCCCTGGTCGAGGAAATCAAGGAAGTCAGCAAGTATCTCTGAGGAGCGGGTGGGCCATGGCAGGAGTATCGCAATGAACGCGTCGCAAGCGCTCAGGGGCCACGAGCACGTCTTTCTCGGCGCCTCGCACGACCGCAACCAGCGCCGGACGATGATCGTCGTCGGCATCACGACCCTGACCATGGTCGCCGAAATCGTGGGCGGCTATGTCTATGGCTCGATGGCGCTGCTGGCGGACGGCTTCCACATGTCGACGCATGCCGGCGCCCTGCTGGTGGCAGCGCTCGCCTATCGCTATGCCCGCCGCCACGCGCACGACCCGGCCTTCACCTTCGGCACCGGCAAGATCGGCGACCTCGCGGCCTTCGCCAGCGCCGTCATCCTTGGGGTCATCGCCGTGCTGATCGCGGTCGATGCTGCCTGGCGCCTGGCGCATCCCATCGACATCAGCTTCAACCCGGCGATCGCTGTCGCGGTCATCGGCCTCGCCGTCAATCTCGTCAGCGCCGCGCTGCTGCACGAGAGCACGCCGGGACACAGCCACGGCCATGACGACCACCACGGGCATGATCATGGCCACCACCACGACCATGCGCGCCACGATCACGGCGGCGCCCGGGATCACAATCTGCGCGCCGCCTATGTCCATGTGCTCGCGGATGCGGCCACCTCCGTGCTCGCCATTACGGCGCTGCTCGCGGGGCGCTTCCTGAACTGGGTCTGGCTGGATCCGGCCGTCGGCATTCTCGGCGCGGCGGTGATCGCGAGCTGGTCGCTGCAGCTAATGCGAGACAGCGGCCGCGTCCTGGTCGACACCGTGCCCGATCCGGATCTCGCCACCGCCATGCGCACCCGGATCGAGCAGAATGGGGATCGGGTCACCGACCTGCATCTGTGGCGCGTCGGCCCCGGCCACAATGCGGCGGTGATCAGCCTCGTCTCGGCCCATCCGCAATCGCCCGACGTCTACCGCAGGAAGCTCGCGGCGCTGCACGCGCTGTCGCATGTCACGGTCGAGGTGCAGGCCGCGCCGGCCGTCTAATCAGGCTGGCGCGCGAAGCGAGCGCAGCCCGATTGTGGTAGGAGACGCACCGTGGCCCGGCGAAAACCGATGGAGGTGCGAGCGCCATGACCCAGAACATCTACGACAATCCCGCCTTCTTCGAAGGCTACAGCCAGCTCGGTCGATCCGTCCACGGACTGGCGGGGGCTGCCGAATGGCCGGCGCTGCGCGCCATGCTGCCGGATCTGCGCGGGCTTCGCGTCGTCGATCTGGGCTGCGGCTATGGCTGGTTCTGCCGCCATGCGAGCGAACAGGGCGCGGCCTCCGTGCTCGGGCTCGACGTGTCGGAGGCGATGCTGGCGCGCGCCGCGTCGATGACCAACCATCCCCTTATCCGCTATGAGCGCGCCGATCTCGAGACGCTGGAACTGCCCGAAGCTGCGTTCGATTTCGTCTATAGCTCGCTGACGCTGCACTATATCGAGGACCTGCCGCGCCTTCTGGCAACCGTGCATCGCGCGCTCGTGCCGGGCGGCGGGCTCGTCTTCTCGATCGAGCATCCGATCTACATGGCGCCGACCCACCCCGGCTGGGCGATCGATGCCGAAGGCCGCCGTACCTGGCCGCTCGACCGCTACAGCGCCGAGGGGCCGCGCTCGACCGACTGGCTGGCCAAGGGCGTCATCAAGCATCACCGCACCATCGGCACCCAGCTCAACATGATGATCCGGCAGGGCTTCACCATCACCCATTTCGAGGAATGGGGGCCGACCGACGCCGAGATCGCCGCGCAGCCGGCGCTGGCCGAAGAGCGCGACCGGCCGATGATGATGCTGATCGCCGCGCATCGATAGGCATTTCCAGGGCCCGGACGGCCCTTCGAACGACATACGTGGCCTGCGACGCCTGCCTGCGGCCCGATAGCGCTTGCGCTTGGCCGCCGCGCACGCCATCACTCGCGCCATGAACGACACCACACATCGCCTGGACATGGTCCTGCTGGCGCGCGGGCTGGTCGCCTCGCGGGCCAAGGCCCGCGACGCCGTCCTGCGCGGCCATGTCCGCGTCGACGGCGTCCTGATCACCAAGCCCGCCGCGACCATCCGCCAGAACGCCACGCTCGAGATCGACGATCCCGCGCAGCGCTACGTCTCGCGCGCCGCCCTGAAGCTCGTCGCCGGGCTGGACCATTTCGGCTATGACCCGACCGGACGGACTGCGCTGGATCTCGGCGCCTCGACCGGCGGCTTCACCGAAGTGCTGCTCGAACGCGGCGCGCGCCATGTGCATGCGCTCGATGTCGGCCATGGCCAGTTGCATCCGCGCGTGGCCGGCCGGTCGCGTGTCACCATGCGCGAAGGCCTGAATGTCCGCGACCTGACGGCCGAGGATATTGGCGAACCGTTCGATGCCATCGTCTGCGATGTCTCCTTCATCTCGCTCCGCCTGGCGCTGCCGCCGGCGCTCGAGCTGGCCGAGCCGGGCAGCTGGGGCGTCCTGCTGGTCAAGCCGCAGTTCGAGGTCGGCAAGGACGGCATCAACAAGAGTGGCCTGGTTCGCGATCCCCTGGAAGGCGAGGCCGCTGTCGAGCGCATCGTTGACTGGATTGCCGCGGAGCCGGGATGGGTCGTCGACGGCCTTGTCCCCTCCCCGATCGCCGGCGGCGACGGCAATCATGAATTCCTGCTCGGCGTTAGGAAAGAGACAGCCCATGGCTGAAACCCTCACCATCACTGCCCTCGGCCATGAGGGCGACGGCATCGCCGAGACCGCATCGGGCCAGAAGGTGTTCGTGCCCTTCACCCTGCCGGGCGAAATCGTCACGGCCGATATCGACGGCGAGCGCGGCCATCTGGTCTCGGTCGTGACGCCGAGCCCGGACCGCGTCACGCCCGCCTGCCGGCATTTCACCGTCTGCGGCGGCTGCTCGCTGCAGCATTGGGCGCCGGAGAAATACCAGGCCTGGAAGCGCGATCTCGTCGTGCACGCCTTCGCCCAGCGCGGCATCGAGACGGAGGTTCATCCGGTGATCCCGGTCGGGCCCCATTCGCGCCGCCGCGCCGTCTTCACCCTGTCGCGCACCGAGCAGGGCGTCGTTCTCGGCTTCAACAAGCGCGAGAGCCACGACATCCTGGCGATCGAGGAATGCCCGCTGCTGGTTCCCGAGATCGAGACGCGGCGCGACAAGCTTTCGGCGCTTGCCGACCGGCTGATGGATCGCGGCAAGCGCGCCCGCATGACGGTAGTCTCGACCGATACCGGCCTCGACGTGTCGCTGGAAGGCGCGCGGAAGCCGGGCCGGGCCGACTATGAGGCGCTTGGTCGCGCCGCCGTCGACGGCTCGATCTCGCGGCTGACGGTGGATGGCGCGGAAATCTTCATGAGCCGCGTGCCGGAAATCCGCAACGACCCGATCGTGCTCTATCCAAGCGCCGGCGGCTTCCTGCAGGCGACGGCCAGTTCCGAGCTCGCGATGGCCGACCTCGTCGACGCCGCGATTGGCAAGTCGGGCGGCCCGGTGCTCGATCTCTTCGCCGGCATCGGCACCTTCACGCTGAAGCTGGCGCGGCGCTTCCCCGTTCTCGCCGTCGAAGGCGAGACCAAGCTGCTGCAGGCGCTCGACCGCTCGATGCGCTTTTCCACCGGCATCCGGGCGGTGACCACGCGCCGGCGCGACCTGTTCCTCAATCCCATGGCCCCGGTCGAGCTAAAGGAATTCAAAGCCGTGGTGTTCGACCCGCCCCGCGCCGGCGCCAAGGCGCAGGCCGAGACGCTGGCGAAGTCGATCGTGCCGAAGATCGTCGGCGTCTCCTGCAATCCCGCGACGCTAGCCCGCGACGCGCGCATCCTGATCGACGGCGGCTACAAGCTCACCAGCGTTACGCCCGTCGACCAGTTCCTGTGGTCGGGCCATGTCGAGGTGGTGGCGACCTTCGAACTCGCCCGCAAGAGCGCCAGCAAGGGCCGCCCGGTGCGGCTGAGCTGATCGTCCGGCCAGGACCCGTCCTCGGTGGCGGAAGCCCAGGAAAGCCCCTCACCCAACCCTCTCCCGCAAGCGGGCGAGGGCTTTTGCGGCCGGCGCTCTTCGCCATATGGCGCGACAGTCGCCACAAGCACCACCTGCCCCCTCGCCCGCTTGCGGGAGAGGGCTGGGGTGAGGGTCTGAGAGCGACGCGCTGCCGCCGATGCTGACCTCGACGGCCTACATCATCCGCGGCTATTAGGCCGATGAGCGCATCGTCTAGGCAGCGGGAAGGTGGTGCCGCTCGAAAGGCTCGGCGCCGAGGCGGACGAACGGCTCGCCCGCGACGACATCGCCTTCGTCCATGTTCGCTCCTCGACCAACAACTGCTTCCAGTCCGGATCGAGCGGCGGTGAGGCGAGCTATGGGCCCGTTCTTTCACCTCTCCCTGAGGGCGAGGTGAAGAAGCGCAGCGCGTCCAGAAAAATGGCGGCCCGAGGCCGCCATTTTCACGGGTGCGGGAGAGGCGACGATCAGGCCGCGACCAGTTCCTTGCGTCCGGCCTTCAGCGTCGCGCCGACCTTGGCGATGCGGTTCAGCATGAGATTGGCGGAATCGACGAAGCTCGCCGGCGGCACGAATAGGTCGTCCTGGCGATATTGCGCGAAGAACGGGATGTTGACCTCGCCCGCCACGACCAGACCGACCGCGCCGGCGACCGGCTTCAGCAGCTGCACCGCGCGGGTGCCGCCGGAGACGCCGCCATAGCTGACGAAGCCAAGCGGCTTGTCTGCCCATTCATGCGACAGGTAGTCGATCGCGTTCTTGATCGAGGCCGGGAAGCCGTGATTGTACTCGGGCAGCACGAAGACGAAGGCATCGGCCGCGTCGATCGTCGCGCTCCAGTCCTTGGTGTGCTGATGCACATACTGGCGCATGCGCGGGTGGTTGGGCTCGTCGAACATAGGCAGGTTGACCGCCTTCAGGTCGACGAGTTCGGCCTGGAAATCCTTGTGCGCGGCGGCGACGCCGTTGAACCAGATGCCGATGGAAAGGCCGGCGCGGCCCGGGCGGGTCGAGGCGACGATGGTTTGAAGCGTGAGCAAGGGGAAGCGTCCTGTGCAGATCCGATAAGCCTGTGAGACCATATATAGGCCTTATCAGATCGGCGGGAGGTGAACGGTGCGTCAACCGTTCCCGACCCGATGCGGCCGCTCAGTCGACCGGATCGAAATAGGAGCCGACGGGCGCGGTCGCGAAAAGGCCCCGCGCCTGCTGCAACAGGTCCGGCGGGATGTTCCTGACCGAGGCCTGGTGCGCCTCGGGCGTTTCCCAATGCTCGATCAGGAGAAAGCGCGCGGCGTCGTCCCGGTCGCGGAACAGCTGGCAGGAGAGCGCGCCCTCCGATCCCAGGATCAGGGGCGTGATCGAGGCGAGAAAAGACGCCAACGCGTCCTCCTGGCCCGCAAGGGCCCGAAACTCGCCAATCCGTGCGATCGCCATGACGCCCTCCGAGCCCGCGTGCTGGAGCCTACCCGTTCTGGCCCCGATGACGAAGATAATGGTCCGCGATGGCGCAGGCGACCATAGCCTCGCCGATCGGTACGGCGCGGATGCCGACGCAGGGGTCGTGCCGGCCCTTGGTCATGACGTCGACCTCTTCGCCCTGCGCCGTGATCGAGCGGCGCGTGGTCAGGATCGACGAGGTCGGCTTGACGGCGAAGCGGGCGACGATCGGCTGGCCGGTCGAGATACCGCCCAGAATGCCGCCGGCATGGTTGGAGAGGAACAGCGGCTTGCCGTCATTGCCCATCCGCATCTCGTCGGCATTCTCCTCGCCGGTGAGCGCCGCGGCATCAAAGCCCTCGCCGATCTCGACGCCCTTCACGGCGTTGATCGACATCAGCAGGCTCGCAATATCCTGGTCGAGCTTGGCATAGACCGGCGCACCAAGGCCGGCCGGCACGCCCTCGGCGACGACCTCGATCACCGCGCCGGCGGAAGAACCCGCCTTGCGGATGCCGTCCAGATATTCCTCCCACACCGTCGCCGTCTCGGCGTCGGGGCAGAAGAACGGGTTCTGGTCTACCTCGTTCCAGTTCCAGCGCGCGCGGTCGATCTTGTGCGGGCCGATCTGCACCAGCGCGCCGCGCACGCTCATGCCCGGCACGACCTTGCGGGCGATGGCGCCGGCGGCGACGCGGGCCGCCGTCTCGCGCGCCGAGGAACGGCCGCCGCCGCGATAATCGCGGATGCCGTATTTCAGGTCATAGGTGAAGTCGGCATGGCCGGGCCGGTAACGATCCTTGATGTCGCCATAGTCCTTGGAGCGCTGGTCGACATTCTGGATCTCGAGCGCGATCGGCGTGCCGGTGGTGAGAAGCGTGCCGTCTTCCTGCGGCAGGACGCCGGAAAGGATGCGCACCTCGTCGGGCTCGCGGCGCTGGGTGGTGAAGCGCGAGGTGCCGGGCTTGCGCTTGTCCATCCAGGCCTGGATTTCGGCCTCGGAAATGGCGATGCGCGGCGGACAGCCGTCGACGACCGCGCCGAGTGCGGGTCCGTGGCTCTCGCCCCAGGTCGTGACGCGAAACAGATGGCCGAAGGTATTGTGCGACATGGGCGAAGGCGCTCCCGGTGATTGGCCCCGGTTCTAGAAAGCCAGCGGCCTTCCGTCAAACGCCAGCTTCGCGCGGGCACGGATAAGCGCGAGCGGTGCATAGAGAGTGAGCAGAGGACACCATCACTTGCACTGATGGTAAGCTTTGCTATTATCAGCCATGAGGACTTCCACGAAACCGTGATTACCCAAGGCCGGACTGTGCGACATGTCACATCACCCCGACGATTGCAGCGAAACGGCCAGGTTTCGCTCCCGCGCTGGCCTGCGGCGGCGAAAGCGGCCCTGGAATCGCTAAGCCGATGAATTCCTTGTGAATTGTCTTCGAACGAGAGGACTCCATTTTCCGACGTAGCCAGGAACAGGCACCGCTTCCCCCGCGCGGATCGCTTCATCGGCCCCTGGCTTGACCCTGCAGGAACTGGAAACCACACCATGCGCCATCTCGTTCTCGCCGCCGCGTCTGTCACCCTCCTCTCTTCGGGCGTCGCCGCCTACGCCGCCGAAGAAGTCGAAGGTTCGGTCGGAAGCGTCAATGTCGGACACGGCACATTGACGCTGCAATCCGGACGGACATTCACCTTTGCCAACCCGGCGGTGCTCTATGGAATCGTGCCCGGCCAGTCGGTCGGTGTGTCCTACACCGGCCGGAACCAGGGCATCACGGCTTTCGACCCCCACCCGGAGAGTGACGGCGACCACGGAAATTACTGACCTCCCCGTTGACGCTACTCTCTGAAAGCGGCGCCCGGCACCCCTCCGGGCGCCGCTATCTTTTCTGGCCTTCCTGGATCGTTTTCACCGGCGAGCGCCTGCCGTGCACGTCGAGTTCGCGCCCCACGGGGTCGGCCCGCAAAGCGGGGAAGGCCGTTCACCAGACGCCGCCAGGCTGCCCATGCCGCCCCCGGCAAGCGGGCCGGCCCGCCATCGACGCCTGGCGCGGACACGACCGCCGGATGCGGCATCTGCAAGGCTCCCGGTTGGACATCCACCCGACTCCGCCTCTCTCGCCTCCGCCGCCCGAAGGCCGGCAGACCAGGCGGCATGACCAGTTAAGAAGCTCGGGCAATGATAAGTGGTCGTACTTTTTATCGGCCGATGAGGTGGCGGAGAGCCCGATTCGACCGGCCTGAAGCCCGCAATCGGCCCCACCGGATCCATTTGATGAGCTTTTACTACAATAAGCAGCGATACATATTGAACAGTGCCGCCGGGTTCGGTGAACAATCCAGCGGCAAGCCGCATATTTCATTCTACGATTTGGCCAATATGTAGAATTTTTACCCTATAATGGCTCATTATGTATTCAAAAAGAGAATTGCTAGGGCCCCAAAGGCCCATTTTGAAAAAAATCGCGCGCTTGCAAACGGCAATGGACAGGACCAAATTCAGCTCACCGGCGACGGACTGAACGATACCGCCCCACAGGAATAGGGGACGTCGCTGCAAGCGGTCGAATGAATCGACCAGGAGAAAAAAAGATGCGTAACCTTATCATTACTGCCGCCTCCGTTGCCTTCCTCGCCTCCGGCGCAGCCGCCATGGCCGCCGAGCAGACCGAAGGCACCGTCACCAGCGTCAACGCTTCGGCCGGCACGCTGACCCTGCAGGACGGCCAGACGT
>Ga0182738_1002952_pt1 | contig 19785 bp, 21 predicted proteins | sample eDN5th30CBELigMG_FD_128876 | JGI IMG/M metagenome (GOLD analysis project Ga0182738, IMG submission 128876) | Enriched Miracle-Growth compost microbial communities from Emeryville, California, USA - eDNA 5th pass 30_C BE-Lig MG (version 2)... ... | reverse complement strand
TGCCGGGCAGCGTCTGGCCGCCCGCGCCGCCGCACCGCGCCTTCTTCGAGGCAGCGCGCAAGGCCTTTCCGAAGGCCCGCATCGGCGGCGGCATGTTCAGCCTGTTCACCGAGATGAACCGCAAGCGGCCGCCGGTCGACCTCATCGACCTCGTCTCGTTCACCACGACGGCGATGCTGCATGCCGGCGACGACATCTCTGTCACCGAGACGCTGGAAACACTGCCCGCCGTGGCGCTCAGCGCCAGGGCGATCGCCGGTGAAACGCCCTATGCGGTCGGCCCGAGCGCCATCGGCATGCGGATGAACCCCTATGGCGAGGCGCCCTTCGCCAATCCTGGCAACATCCGCCAGGCGATCAACTTCAACGATCCCCGCCAGCGTGGCCTGCTCGGCGCGGCCTGGGCGCTGGGCTTTTTCGCCCGCTTCGCCGAAGGCGGCGCCTCGACGATCACGCTCGGCGGCACGACCGGAGCGTTTGGCCTGGTTCATGCGAAGCACGACTGGCCGCAGCCCTTCTTCGACGAGGCCGGCGGCGTGTTCCCGATGTTCCACGTGCTGCGCGGCATGGCGCGCCTCGCCGGCAGGCCGCTGCGCAAGGTGACGACGCCGGATGCGATCGAGGCGATCGCCGCCGAGACCGGGGATGGCGTCGAACTCTGGCTTGCCAATCGCACAGGCTCCGAACAGTCTGTCGCCCTGCCCGGCGCGCCGCGTGACCGGTTCTTGCTCGACGCCGACAGCTTTGTCGCCGCGACGCAGGACGGAAATGCGCTGGATACGCTGGCCAAACCTTTTGACGACCGCATGCTTACACTGGCACCCTACGCGGTAGCGAGAATCCGACTGTCCTGATTTCGTTTCATTATTCGAGGTTGTACTATGCATATCCTTATCATCGGCGCGGCTGGCATGGTCGGCCGCAAGCTGACGGACAAGCTTGTTGCGGATGGTCATCTGGGCGGCAAGGAGATCAGCCGCTACACGCTCGCCGACGTCGTTGCCCCCGAGGCGCCGAAGGGTTTCGACGGCCCGGTCGAGACGCTGACCATCGACCTGTCGGCGCCCGAAGCCTCGCAGACCCTGATCGCCAACCGTCCGGACGTGATCTTCCATCTGGCGGCCATCGTCTCCGGCGAGGCCGAGGCGGATTTCGACAAGGGCTACCGCATCAATTTCGACGGCACGCGCTACCTGTTCGACGCCATCCGGCTCGAGAACGCCAAGTCCGGCTACAAGCCCCGCGTCGTCTTCACCTCGTCGATCGCCGTGTTCGGCGCGCCGTTCCCCGACAAGATCGGCGACGAGTTCTTCGAGACGCCGCTGACCAGCTATGGCACCCAGAAGGCGATCGGCGAACTGCTGCTGGCCGATTATTCACGCCGCGGCTTCTTCGACGGCATCGGCATCCGCCTGCCGACGATCTGCATTCGCCCCGGCAAGCCGAACAAGGCGGCCTCGGGCTTCTTCTCCAACATCCTGCGCGAGCCGCTGGTCGGCCTGGAAGCCGTGCTGCCGGTCTCGCCCGACGTGCGTCACTGGTTCGCGAGCCCGCGCTCGGCCGTCGGCTTCCTGATCCACGCCGGCACGATCGACCTCGACAAAGTCGGCCCGCGCCGCACGCTCAACATGCCGGGCCTCTCGGCGACCGTCGGCGAGGAAATCGAGGCGCTGCGCCAGGTAGCCGGCGATAAGGCGGTCAAGCTGATCCGCCACGAGAAGGACGAGACCATCGACCGGATCGTCGCCGGCTGGGCCCGCGATTTCGACACGACGCGCGCCCTGTCGCTCGGCTTCAAGGCGGAGACCTCGTTCGACCAGATCATCCGCGCCCATGTCGAGGACGAACTCGGCGGCAAGATCGGCGACTGATCGTCTTTCTTCACCTCTCCCTGAGGGAGAGGTCGGAGCGAAGCTCCGGGTGAGCGTTTATGGAACGATCCGGATAGACCGTAAACCCTCACCCGCCGGCCTTCGGCCGTCGACCTCCCCCTCAGGGGGAGGTGGCAAGCAGAAGCCATTTCGACCCGATCCAACCGACACGAAACCGGAAACAGCACCAATGGCGAGCGATCCCTTCTCCCTGACTGGCCGCGTCGCCGCGGTGACCGGCGGCGGTTCCGGCATCGGCCTCGCCAGCGCGCAGGCGCTGGCCAAGGCCGGCGCCCGCGTCGCCATCCTAGACCGCAATCCCGTGGCGGCCGAGGTCTTGGCGACGCTGGGCGACGAGGCCGACCACTTCGCGGTGGTCGCCGACGTCGCCGACGAGGCGAGCCTCGAAGCGGCCTTCCAGGCCGTGGCCGAACGGGCGCAGAGGCTCGACATCCTGGTCAACAGCGCCGGCACGGCGATCCGCCGGCCGGCGGTCGAGCTGACCGTCGCCGACTGGGACACGGTGGTGAACGTCAACATGACGGGCACCTTCCTCGCCTCGCGCATCGCGGCGCGCCACATGATCGCCATCGGCACCAAGGGCTCGATCGTCAACGTCTCGTCGATCATGGGTTTTTCCGGCGGCGGGCTCTACCCGAACATCTCGTACCAGACGACCAAGGGCGCGATCGTCAACATGACGCGCGCGCTGGCCGTCGAATGGGCGCCGAACGGCATCCGCGTCAACGCCGTTGCGCCGACCTATGTCCGCACGCCCTTCATCGCCGGCCTGGTTGCCGATCCGGACCTGATCGCCCGGATCGAGGCGATGACGCCGCTTCGCCGCCTGGCCGATCCGGAGGAGGTCGCCAGCGCGATCCTGTTCCTGGCCGGCCCCGGTGCCTCCATGGTCACAGGTCACACGCTGCCGGTCGACGGCGGCTTCCTCGCCCAATAACAAACAAATCCTGGAAGGAACGCTTATGTCCAACACTGGCAAGATCGCGCTCGTCACCGGCGCCGGAACCGGCATCGGCAAGGCCGTCGCCCTGGCCTTGGCCGCCGCCGGCTACACGCTGGTCGTCACCGGCCGCCGCGCCGAGCCGCTTGAAGAAGTCGTGAAGGAAGCCGGCGGCGACGCCGTCGCGATCCCGTCCGACATCACCGACGAGGCCTCGGTCGCCGCCCTGTTCGGCGAGATCAAGAGCCGCTTCGGCCGCCTCGACGTGCTGTTCAACAATGCCGGCGTCAACGCCCCGCCGGTCAACATCGAGGACCTCGATGTCGCAAGCTGGAAGGCCGTGATCGACACCAACGTCACCGGCGTCTTCCTCTGCACCCAGGCCGCCTTCCGCATCATGAAGGACCAGAAGCCGATGGGCGGCCGCATCATCAACAACGGCTCGATCTCGGCCGTGATGCCGCGCCCCAATTCGGCGCCCTACACGGCTTCCAAGCACGCCGTGCTCGGCCTCACTCGCTCGACCGCGCTCGATGGCCGCAAGTACGACATCGCCTGCGGCCAGATCGACATCGGCAACACCGAGACGCCGATGGCCAGCCAGATGAAGAAGGGCGTGCTGCAGCCGGACCTGTCGATCAAGGTCGAGCCGACCTTCGACGTCAGCCACGTCGCCAACGCGGTCGTCCACATGGCGGGCCTGCCGCTCGACGCCAACATCCTGCAGATGACGATCATGGCCACCAAGATGCCGCTCGTCGGCAGGGGCTGATCCAGGACCATCATCCTACCCTCGCCGTCATCCCGGGCGAGCGCAGCGAGACCCGGGATCCATTCAGCCGCCGGCGGAAGGCGGCTGAATGGATCCTCGCTTTCGCGAGGATGACGCCGGAGGATGGGGCGCCGTCGAGGACAAGGCCGGCGCTCTCTTCACCTCTCCCTGGGGGAGAGGTGAACGTCAGTACGGTCCCTCAGCGCGCCGCCAGCGCCGCGACATGCTCCGCCAGCGCCAGCGAGGCGGTGAGGCCGGGGGATTCGATGCCGAACAGGTTGATCAGGCCGGCGACGCCATGCGCGGACGCGTCCTGGATGACGAAATCCTGCCCCGGCGCGCCCTTCGGCACGATCTTCGGGCGGATGCCGGAATAGCCCGGCTGCAGCCGGTCGGCGCTGACATCGGGCCAGTAGCGCTTCACCGCCTCGACGAAGAGCGGGATGCGCGAGGCGTCGACGTCGTAGTGGATCGCGTCGATCCATTCGACATCCGGGCCGAAGCGCGCCTGGCCGCCCATGTCGATCGTCAGATGCGTGCCGAGGCCGCCCGGCACGGGCACGGGATAGATCAGCCGCGAGAAGGGCGAGCGGCCCGACAGGGTGAAGTAGCTGCCCTTGGCATAATATTCGGTCGGAATCGCAGCGGGATCGAGCCCCTCGATCGTGCGGGCGACGGCGGGCGCGAACAGGCCGGCCGAATTGATCAGCAGCCGGGTGCGAAGCTGCATCGGCTCGGCGCCGCCGATCGACAGCACGATGCCGCCGCCGTCCGGCCTGGCGGCGAGCAGCGGGCTGGAGAACACCACCATGCCGCCCGCGCTTTCGACATCGCCGTGCAGCGCCAGCATGAAGGCGTGGCTGTCGATGATGCCGGTCGAAGGCGACAGCAGCGCGCCGGCGCAGGCAAGGTTCGGCTCGAGCGCGATCGCCTCGGCGGCGGTGAGTTCGCGCAGGTCGTGCACGCCATTCGCGGCGGCGCGGGCCGCGATCGCGCCGAGCCGGCCACGTTCGGCCTCATCGGATGCGACGATCAGCTTGCCGCATCGGGCATGCGGCACGCCGCGTTCGGCGCAATACTCATAGAGCGCGAGCTTGCCGGCGACGCAGAACTGCGCCATCCGGCTGCCCGGCGCGTAGTAGATGCCGGCGTGGATGACTTCGCTGTTGCGCGACGAGGTCTGGGTGCCGATGGCGTCCTCGGCCTCGATCAGCAGGACCTCGCGGCCGGCATTCGCAAGCGCCCGCGCTACCGCCAGCCCGACGACCCCGGCGCCGACGACGACGCATTCGACTTCATCCATGAGCGCACTCGAATCCAGAACCGAACGGCAGGCGCGCCGACGGAATCAGCACGCCCTGCGGTCTATAGCAGAGGACGGGGGGCTATCGCCCCACCCTGTAGCCACAAGCGCTAAGCGCTCTTGCGCGCGTCCATCCGGAGACCGCCATGCTCGACGATGTACTCGACCACCCGGTCGAGGCCCTTGCCGCGCGTCAGGTCGGTGAAACCGAAGGGGCGCGTCCCGCGCATGCGCTTGGCGTCGACCTCCATCACGTCGAGATCGACATTCACGTAGGGCGCGAGGTCGCTCTTGTTTATGACGAGGAAGTCGGAGCGGGTGATGCCCGGCCCGCCCTTGCGGGGGATTTCCTCGCCCTGGCAGACGGAGATGACATAGAGCGTCAGGTCGGCCAGATCCGGCGAGAAGGTCGCGGCCAGGTTGTCGCCGCCGGATTCGATGAAGACGACGTCGAGATCGGGGATCTTGCGGTTGAGCTCCGCGATCGCCTGCAGGTTGATCGAGGCGTCCTCGCGGATCGCCGTATGCGGGCAGCCGCCGGTCTCGACGCCCATGATGCGGTCCTCGGACAGCGCCTGCCGGCGCGCCAGCATCATGGCGTCTTCCTTGGTGTAGATGTCGTTGGTGATGACGCCGATGGAGAATTCGTCGCGCATCGCCTTGCAGAGCTTCTCGGTCAGCATGGTCTTGCCGGAGCCGACGGGGCCGCCGATACCGACGCGAAGGGGACCGTTTTTCGATGTCATCAGAGTTCGCCTCGTGTTGCTGGAGCGCGCGGCCGGGCCGCGACGCAAAACTCAATCGTGCGAATGGCCGTGAGCATGATCATGGCCGTGATCGCCATGCCCGGCATGATCGTGGCTCCCGTGACCATGGCTGTGCTCGCCATGGCCGGAATAGGCGCCGCGCACCGGATTGAACTGGGCGACGATCTCCTTCACCCGCGCACCGAGCCCTTCGAGCATCGCCTGGATGACGTGATCGCGCAGGATCAGGATACGGGTCGGCTCGATCGCGGCGGCGAGATGGCGGTTGCCGATATGCCAGGCGAGTTCGAGCAGGTGCACGGGGTCCCGGGCGAAGACCTCGTAGAGCGGTTCATAGGCGGCGGCGATGGCGATCGTGCCGCCATCCTGGAGAACCAGGCTGTCGCCGGCATCCAGCACGACCGTTTCGGCCAGGTCGACCATCACCTTGCGGCCGTCGACCAGTTCGATCAGGCGACGGCGCAGATGACGCTCGTCATGCTGCAGCACCGCACGACCGGCCGGCGGCTCCTGACCTTCCACGGCGGCGTCCGACGCGCGCCGGACAGCGACTGCCCTCAGCATTCCCATTCCCCAGTTCAACAGATCCGCACGGCAATGCCGCGCCGGCATGGCCCGAACGCCGCTTGGATGCCCCCTTATAGCAGGGAAGGATGTCGCGTCTTGGGGGCGAATGCGGTGGCGGACAGTTTGCCTCTTTTTCCGCGCCGATGGAAAGCTTGGCCGCGATTTTCGAGACAGGGCGCATAGCTCCGGGATCTGGCGCACAACTGCCAAGTCTTTGAGCACGCAAATGAATATTTGTGGTTGCCGGAAGGGCAACGCCGTGTGATAGCCTTCGGCGACAGTCGTCGCTGCGCCCCGTCGAACGGGCCGGCCGGATCGGGACCAGGGACCAAAGTGAGACCGCTTTTGCTCGCCGAGGGTGCTTCGTCGAACGCCGTTCCGATGGCGCGCGCGCACTATGCGGCGCAGCCGAGCCGCTGGCTCGCCGAGCTCGAACTCTGGTTCGCCGTCAATGCCGGCAAGACCCGGCTGATGCGCCGCCGCCATCTGGGCCCGCTCGTCGTCCAGAAGCCGTTTCATCCGGAAAAGGACGGCACCTGCCACGTCTACCTGCTGCATCCGCCAGGCGGTGTCGCCGGCGGCGACCAGCTCGACCTGCGCTTCCATCTGGCCGAAGACGCCCGCGCCGTGCTGACCACGCCCGGCGCCACCAAGTTCTATCGCAGCGAACATGGCCGCAGCACCCAGGCGACGATGATCGACGTCGGCACCCATGCCATCTGCGAATACCTGCCGCAGGAAACCATCGTCTTCGATGGCGCCGATGCCTCGATCGACACGCGCGTGACGCTGGAAGCTGGCGCCACCTATGTCGGCTGGGACTTCATCTGCCTCGGGCGACCGGCGGCCGGCGAGCGCTTCGAGACCGGCACGCTGCGCCAGCGCATCGAGATCGTGCGCGATGGCAGGCCGATCTGGTTCGAGCGGGTGCGGCTGCCGGGCGGCTCCGCCCTGCAGGGCGCGCCCTATGCGCTGGCCTGCCAGCCGACCTGGGGCACGATGATCTATGCCGGCCCCATGGCCGAGGACGCGGCCGAGCGCGTGCGCGAGGCCGTCGGCAGCCAGGCGGACGGCGTGTTCACCGTCAGCCAACTCGAGCACGCGGTCGTCTGCCGCTATCTCGGGCCGCGGGTTTCGGAAGGCAAGGCACTTTTCGTCCGGGCATGGGATGCGCTCAGGACATCATGCCAGGGCAAGGCCGCCAACGCGCCGCGCATCTGGGCCACGTAAACACGGATACGATTGGGGACCGCCGATGGAACTTCTACCACGCGAGAAAGACAAGCTTCTGCTGTTCACCGCGGCCCTGGTGGCGGAACGCCGCCTGGCCCGCGGCGTCAAGCTCAACTACCCGGAAGTCATCGCCTATGTGTCCGCGGCGATCCTGGAAGGCGCGCGCGACGGCCGCACGGTCGCCGAGCTGATGTCCTATGGCGCGACGCTGCTGACGCGCGATCAGGTCATGGAGGGCGTGCCCGAGATGATCCACGACATCCAGGTCGAAGCCACCTTCCCCGATGGGACCAAGCTGGTCACCGTCCACAATCCCATACCGTAGGGGCGCGTCATGATCCCAGGCGAATACATCCTCAAGGACGGCGACATCGAATATAATGTCGGCCGCACCGTCATCTCCGTCGACGTCGCCAATTCGGGCGACCGGCCGATCCAGATCGGCTCGCACTATCATTTCTACGAGACCAATACCGCGCTCCATTTCGACCGCGACAAGACCCGGGGCTTCCGCCTCAACATCCCGGCCGGCACCGCCGTCCGTTTCGAGCCCGGACAGCAGCGCACCGTCGAACTGGTAGCGCTCGACGGCGACCGCGCCGTCTTCGGCTTCAATGCCAAGGTCATGGGAAAGCTGGAGGTCTGAGATGGCGAAGATCACGCGCGAGAACTACGCCTCGCTCTATGGCCCCACCAAGGGTGACCGGGTTCGCCTGGCCGATACCGACCTGATCATCGAGATCGAGGAAGACCGTACCGTCTATGGCGACGAAGTCACCTTCGGCGGCGGCAAGGTCATCCGTGACGGCATGGGCCAGAGCCAGCGCAACGCGGCCGACGTCGCCGACCTGGTCATCACCAATGTGATCATCCTCGATCACTGGGGCATCATCAAAGCCGATGTCGGCATCAAGGACGGCCGCATCCAGGCGATCGGCAAGTCGGGCAATCCCGACATCCAGCCGGGCGTCGACATCATCATCGGCCCGGGCACCGACGTCATCGCCGGCGAAGGCAAGATCCTGACCGCCGGCGGCATCGACACCCATATCCACTTCATCGCGCCGCAGCAGGCCGAGGAAGCGCTGACGAGCGGCACGACGACGCTGGTCGGCGGCGGCACCGGCCCCTCGGTCGGCACGCTCGCCACCACCGTCACGCCCGGCCCGTGGTACATCCACCGCATGCTGGAAGCGATCGAGGCACTGCCGATCAATGTCGGCCTGCTCGGCAAGGGCAACGCCTCGCTGCCGGAGCCTTTGCGCGAACAAATCCGCGCCGGCGTCATCGGGCTGAAGCTGCATGAGGACTGGGGCACCACGCCGGCCGCGATCGACAACTGCCTGACGGTTGCCGACGAGATGGACGTGCAGGTCGCCCTCCACTCCGACACGCTGAACGAGAGCGGCTTCGTCGCCGACACCTTCGCGGCGATGAAGGGCCGCGCCATCCACTCCTTCCACACGGAAGGCGCCGGCGGCGGCCACGCCCCCGACATCATCACGGCGGCAGGCCAGGAAAACATCCTGCCCTCCTCCACCAACCCGACGCGGCCCTACACGATCAACACGATCGACGAGCATCTCGACATGCTCATGGTCTGCCACCATCTGAGCCCGCAGATCCCCGAAGACGTCGCCTTCGCCGAATCCCGCATCCGCAAGGAAACGATCGCGGCCGAGGACATCCTGCACGATCTCGGCGCGTTCTCGATGATGTCGTCGGACTCGCAGGCCATGGGCCGCATCGGCGAAACCACGCTTCGCTGCTGGCAGACCGCGCACAAGATGAAGGTGCAGCGCGGGCCGCTGCCGGAAGACAGCGAGCGCAACGACAATTTCCGCTGCAAGCGCTACGTCGCCAAATATACGATCAACCCGGCCATCACCCATGGCTTCGCGCATGAGATCGGCTCGATCGAAGTCGGCAAGCGCGCGGATCTCGTGCTGTGGAAGTCGGCCTTCTTCGGCGTCAAGCCGTCGCTCGTCATCATGGGCGGCATGATCGCCACCGCGCCGATGGGCGACCCTAACGCCTCGATCTCGACGCCGCAGCCGGTGCATTACCGGCCGATGTACGGCGTGCTCGGCCGCGCCCGCGGCAAGACCGGCGTCACCTTCGTGTCGCAGGCAGCCCTCGACGACAACATTGGCGACAAGCTGCAGCTGCAGAAGCAGCTCGTGGCGGTCAAGGGCACGCGCGGCGTGCGCAAGAAGGACATGATCCACAATTCGCTGACGCCGAAGATCGAGGTCGATCCGCAGAACTACCAGGTGCGCATCGACGGCGAGCTGATCACCTGCGAACCGGCGGAAACCCTGCCGATGGCGCAGCGCTACTTCCTGTTCTGACCGGCGCAGCACGCGACGCACACAATCCCCATCGGACCGGATACGTCCGGTGGGGTGTTCTTTTCAGGGGGCAGGATCCGACTTGCCGGAAATTGCCCCTTCGCCTCTCTTGGGAGAGGTTGGCGGAACGTGATTTTCCGTCACGCCACTGCAAGCTCCGCCATCATCCTGAGGTGCTTCGCGTCAGCGAAGCCTCGAAGGACGATCCAGCGAGACGCTGCCATTTGCAGCCAAACGCGGGCGGTGCGCTCTCGACCCTCCTTCGAGGCCCGGCTTTGCCGGGCACCTCAGGATGATGGCCGGAGATCGGGAAGAACATTGCGCAAGAATCTCCCGCCGGGAGAGGAAGAACGGCCTGGTCGCTTCAAGGCAGAACCATCGGCTCCAGGGGAGAAAACCCGTGACCCAGACACAGACAGAATTTCCGTTCCAGGACCGGTTTCGCGACCATGCCACCCTCGGCTTCGTCGACTGGAGCCTGCGCGGCATCGGCCAGGTCGTGTTCCAGAACAACCCGCTTTCCGGTCTGATCATCCTTTTGGCGCTGTTCTTCAATTCGGCCGTCTATGGCGCGATCTGCATTCTCGGCGTCGTCGTGGCGACCGCCACCGCGATCCTGCTCAAGGCCGACAGGGGCCTGATCCGCGACGGGCTGTTCGGCTTCAACGGCGCGTTGGTCGGGCTGGCGCTGGTCGCCTTCACCAGCGCGGATTTCCGCAGCGGCGCCGTGCCGTCCTTCCATATGACGATCTACATCGTCTTCGCGGCGGCGATGACTACCATCGCCTTCTCGACCATCGCGACGCTGCTCGGCCCCCACAAGGTGGCGGCGCTGACCTCGCCCTTCGTGCTGGTCGGCTGGCTGTTCCTGTTCGCGGTGCTGAAGTTCGCGGCCATCGAAGCGGGGCCGCTCGCCAAGCCCGTCTCGCCCGACCAGTATGACGCGGCGATCGCCTATGCCCTGCCCACCTGGTACATGGGCATCGGCAACGCCATCGGGCAGATCTTCTTCCAGGACAACTGGATCGCCGGCTATCTGATCGTCATCGGCATTGCGGTGAACTCGCGCATTTCGGCGGGCATGGCGCTGATCGGCGCGGCCGGCGCGGCGCTCGTCGCCGGCGTGTTCGGCGGCCCCGAGGGCGCGATCCGCGACGGCCTGTTCGGCTACAATGCGGCGCTGACCGCGATCGCGCTGGGCGGCTTCTTCCTGGTGCTGACCTGGCGCAGCTTCGCCTACACGCTGTTCGGCATCGTCGTGACGACCTGGCTCTGGGCCTCTGTCGCGATCTTCCTGAAGCCGATCGGCATGCCGGTGCTGACCTCGACCTTCGTGCTCGTCACCTGGCTGATGCTGATCGGCCAATATGGCTTCAAGGCGCTGGTCCCGGTGCCGCCGGCCGAGGCGACGAATCCGGAGGACAACCGCGCGCGCTATCTCAGGGGCCCGCGCTAACGGCGCGGCCTTGCCTTCGGCAAATGTCGATCTAGCTTGCAGGGAGAGTCGCCAATTGGCGGCGCTTCCCGGTTTTCGCGAGGCCCGTCATGAAGACGACGCTCGTCTGGCTGGGTGGCATCGCCACCGTCGCCGCCCTTCTCGCCGCGTCCACCGACGTGGCGACCGCCATCAGCCGAGGCAACATGCCGGCCTATTGCCGGGGCGAGGTTTCGGCCGTCTACGCCACCAGGCCGATGTATGTGAAAACCGGCAAGATCGTCAAAGCGCGGGATGGCAGCCTGTCGATCCAGGGCACGGTCGACAAGGGCAGCGAGGGCATCAAGGCCTTCGCCTGCCGTTTCGACAAGAAGGGCAAGTTCATCGACGTCATGGCCATGACCAGCGACGGCGAATAGCCCGGGCCGGCGCGCCGCCAAAACGATTGTACCCCGATCGCCTCTGTCGGTAGAGTTGCCGAAACTGATTTGCGGGGGGCTCGAACCGAGCGTCCGCCCGCCATGCGGAGCGCGAAACCACCATGACGACCTGGCGGCATCCTTCCCGACGCACCCTGCTGCTGGGCTCCGGCGCGCTCCTTGCCGCCGCGTCGCTGGAACAGGCCGTGGCCGCCATCGTCGAGTCGGTCGACGCGCTGAAGCCGGGCGAGTTCACCTGGCACCCGGAACGCTCGCCCTACGGTCCGGTGGCGATCGTCGTCTCGCTGCCCGACCAGCGCGTCTATGTCTATCGCAACGGAATTCGCATCGGCGTCTCGACCTGCTCGACTGGGAAGCCCGGCCACGACACGCCGACGGGCGTGTTCACCATCCTGCAAAAGGACAAGAACCACCACTCCTCGACCTATAATGAAGCGCCGATGCCGAACATGAACCGGCTGACCTGGTCCGGCGTCGCGCTGCATGCCGGGCAGTTGCCGGGCTATCCGGCCTCGCATGGCTGCGTGCGCCTGCCCATGGATTTCTCGGCCAAGCTGTTCACCGTCACCCATGTCGGCACGCCGGTCATCATCGCCGACAGCGCCACCTTCCCCGAGACGGTGATCCATCCCGGCATGGTGCTCTCGACCGAGGCGGAGAAGGACTTCGACCACACGGTCTCGACGCTGAAGGAAAGGCAGATCCCCGCCTCGCCGCAGGCGCCCTACAGCCCGCCGGCGACCTCGATCATGATCTCCAGCGCCGACAGCCGGGTGATCGTGCTCGACGATGGCGAGATCGTCGCCGATGGCGGCGCCACCATCCTGCAGCCGTCGAAGCCGCTCGGCAACCACGTCTTCGTGCTGTCGCATCTCGATGCCGACGACAAGGAGCTGCACTGGAAGCCGATCGGCTACAGCACCGATCCGAAGGTGGCGGCGCAGAGCGCAGACCAAAGCACGCTGACCCGTATCCGCGCCGACCGCAGCATCAACGACGCCATCCGCCAGCGGATGAAGCCGGGCGTCGTGCTGGTCACGGTCGACCTCCCGCTCAGCGCCGACAGTCGCTCAGGCAAGGATTTTGTCATTTTGAATGATCAGCACATGGCGTGAGGCGGGCACCGCTCCCCGAAGTACCGTCGAAGCAAGAAGCCCGATCCCACTTCACCCTCGCCGTCATCCCGGACGACGCGCAGCGGCGATCCGGGACCCATCCAGCCGGGATTTCGAGAGGCTCGCACGCATTCGGCTTCAGCGGCATGGATCCTCGCTTCCGCGAGGATGACGCCGGCGTATGGGGCAGGAAAGCGAACCCACAGGCCGCCCCTTCACCTCTCCCTCAGGGAGAGCTGAAGGAACCTCGTGGTTCGTCCCTACGACCTAAACAGCCGCGAATATTGCGTTTCATGCCAGGCACTGGCCATGGCCATGGCGACCGAGACGTTGCCGATTTCGTCATCCTCCAGCGACCGCGCGGTCGCCACGGCCCGCTCGATCACCGGCACCGCATCGATGAGAATGCGCTGGCCGGCGGTTTGGCCGAGCTTGACCAGGCGCAGCAGCGCCGCGACCTGGCCCTCGGCGATCGTCCACATCAGCCCCTTCAGCGCCGCCGCCGGCGAGACGTTCCAGTGATGCGCTGCAATCGCGAAGGCGGCCGGATAGGTCAAGGGCCGGCCGAGATAGAGCTGGGCCTGCGGCACCTCGAGATCGGCGAGCAGGCGAAGCAGCGCCTCGCCCATGCGGCGGTCCTCGAGCTGCAATTCGCGGCTCTCGCGCGCGGCGGAAAGCCAGGCGTCCGCATGGAGGAAGGCTTCCGCGTCGTCGCGGGCCAGCGCCTCGCTCATCCGCCAGAACAGCGCGCCGTCGAGCACGGCGAAGGAGTTCTCTAACGTGCCGTGGATCCAAGTCTTCGCGGAAGACTCGTCATGCACCCAGCCGGCCTCGGCGGCATATTCGAGGCCGCGCGAATAGGAGAAGGCGCCGACCGGCAGGCTGGGGCTGACCAGCCGCAGCAGGTGCAGCGGGATCGTCTCGTCGAGGGGCGTGGTCATGCTCATGTCAGCCTGCGATCCAGAAGCCGGCCGGGCCGGTGCTCGCGAGATAGAGCGCGAGGAAATAGAACAGCACCATCATCGCATAGGTCTGCCCGTTGCCGGTATAGACTTGGCGGAAGGTGGCGGCGGTGGCGAGCGTGAAGTCGGTGACGCCCTGCCAGAACAGGGTGGCGACCGGCGGCACGGCCACCTCGATCCCGCGGCGATAATAGGCGTAGAAACGCGCCAGATTGCCCGTGCGACCGACGCCGCTGCGATACACGGCCCAGGCGATGACGCCGAGCACGGCCGCCACCGCGACGGCGATCAGCATCACCGGCGTCGGGTTCCAGTAGCCGTAAATCGTGTAGAGCGACATGCCCTCCCAGACCAGCGTCGAGGCGAATTGCGGGTCGATCGCCGCCGAGACGGGGTCCATCAGCAGCTTCGGATAGAGCGACAGCACCAGGATGCCGACGACCAGCAGCGCCTGCGGCACCAGCAGCGCGAGCGGCAGCTCGCGCACGCTTTCCTGCCCGCGCTGGCGCTTGCCCAGGAACAGGCCGGCGACGAGGCGGATCATGTAGAGGAAGCCGAGGAAGGTGGCGAAAAGGCCGGCGGCGGCGAGGAAGTTCCAGCCCTTGTCGGTCATGGCCGAAAGCAGCAGCCACTTGCCGCCGAAGCCCATCAGCGGCGGCAGGCCCGACATCGAGACGATGGCGACCACGAACAGGATGAAGGTAATGGGCATGGCGCGCGCCAGCCCGCCCGTCTCGCCGAACGACCGCGTGCCGGTGCGAAGAATGATGCCGGCGATGGCGAGGAACAGGATTCCTTTCACCATCATGTGGTTGGCGACGAGATAGAGCGCGGTGACCCAGCCGAGATGGCTCATCAGCGCGATCGCGGTGACGATGTAGCCGAGCTGGCTCATACTGGTATAGGCGAGCAGGCGCTTGAAGTCGGTCTGGCGCAGGGCCATCACCGCGCCGGCGATCGTCGTCAGCATGCCGATCCACGCCATGCCATGCGCCAGTTCCAGCGCCGCCTGCGAGCGGATCGCCAGATAGGTGCCGGTCAGAAGGCCGAAGATCGCCACCTTGCTGACCACGGCCGAGAGCATGGCGGTGAAATCATCATCCGCTTCCGCATAGGCGCCCGGCAGCCAGACATGCACGCCGATGGCGCCCGCCTTGATCAGGAAGCCGATGCCGAGCAGCACCAGCGCCGTGGTGGCGTCGGGGCCGGCGGTCAGCAGCGCCGAAAGGCTGGTGGTGCCGCTGACCGAGGCGATGCCGGCGAAGCCCGCGAGCAGGAAGAAGGCTGAGAGCAGCGAGAACAGCAGGAAGGTCAGCACATGCGGTCCCGCTCCCCTGCCCTTGGCGATCAGGAAGCAGGAGGCGAGCGTGACGATTTCCCAGCTGAAGAAGAATTCGAGGCTGGTCGAGGAGCGCAGCAGCGCCGGGATCGAGAGCAGCAGCACCGCCAGCATCGGGAAATAGCCGGGGCGCGGATCGTCGCGATAGAGGCTGGCGGCGGCGATGACGAGACTGCCGCCGAGCAGCAGCACGGCAAAAAGCCGGGCGATTCCGGTGGCGCTTTCGGCCAGCCAGAAGCCGACCAGCGCGACGGCGATCAGCATCAGCACGGCCTTCAACCGGCCGGGCAGCCGATCGAGCGCGTAGAGAACGACGCCGACGGCGAGCGGCGCGAAGATCCAGAGCGACGCCGCGCCAGACAGCCGGGCAGCGATATAGCCGGCGACGACGAGCAACAGCGCGATACCGAAGATCGGCAGCAGCGCGACGAGGTCCGGCCTCGCTTCGGCCCGCGCATCGGACGGGCGCATGGCGCGGACGAACCAATGGAACATGTAGGCGGCTTCGAGCAGCGAGCCGGTCAGGATCACGGCGATCCAGGGCAGCTTGCCGGCGCTGGTCAGTTGCATCACCAGCTCCCACTTGGCCCAGAAGCCGGGGAATGGCGGCAGGCCGGCGATCGCAACCATGAAGAGCGCCAGCAGCGCGAGCAGAAGCGGCAGGCCGGAGAGGCTGGTGCGCGCGTCGACTTCATCCTGGCGCAGGACGCCAGCGAGCCAGAACAGGCCGGCCTTGGCGAGCAGGTGGTTGACGAACAGGCCGCCGACGACGAGCGGGATCGAGGCCGTGGCGCCGATCTCGGTCAAGAGCGCCAGGGCCAGCATCATCAGCCCCATCTGGCTGATCGACGAATAGCCGAGCATCCGCTGCACCTTGGTCTGGGTGCAGCCGATCAGGTTGGAGAACAGGAAGCTGATGCCACCGGAGATGGCGATGATGCCGAGCTGGTCCTGGAACAACGGCAGCAGCTTCATCAGCGCGAAGAACACGCCGGCGGAAACGCCGACCGAGACCATCGCGGCGATGCCGCTCGGCGCGGTCTCGTAGACGTCGAGGCCCCAGCCATTGGCCGGGAACGGCTTCAGTTCGATGACGAGGCAGGCGAGCACCATGAGGAGCGCCGTGGTGCCGATCGGCCCGGTGATCTCGGCGCGATGTTCGATCAGCGCGTCGATGTTGAGCGTGCCGGTGACGTAGTAGAGCAGCACCGAACCGAGCAGGAACAGGGTCGAGGCGATGACCGTCGCCATGATGTATTTGAACGCTGCCGAAACCGCGGCGGAGCGGCGTTCGAGCCCGAGCAGGCCGTAGGTTGCGATCGAGACAATCTCCAGGAAGACGAAGAGATTGAACAGATCGCGGGTCATCACCATGCCGTCTATGCCCATCACCAGGATGAGATAGAGAAGCAGCGCGCCATAATTGCCCTTGAGCCGATCCCACAGATGCAGCGCGCCGAGCAGCGCCACGAGATTGACGCCGAAGGTGAAGAAGCCTTCCCAGAGGCCGAAGCGGAGATTGATCGACAGCGGCGGCTGCGAACCGGCCGTGAGCACCTCGATCGTGGGCCCGCCCTGCAGCAGGCCGGCGAACGAGACGCCGCTGACCGCGACGATGCCGATCAGCGCGACGAAGAAGCCTGCATGCAGCCACGGCTTGCCGAGCCGGTAGAGCAGCGGGATGACGAAACCGCCGCCGAGGCCGAACAGGAAGATGTTCAGCGGATGGAAAAGCGCCTCTACCATTTCGACTCCGTGAACGCGTCGATGGAGAGCGTCTTCTTGGCGGCGTAAAGGCGGATGGCATAGGCGAGCATGACCGCGGTGACCGAAAGACCGATGACGATGGCCGTCACCACAAGCGCCGAGGGGATCGGGTCGATGGCGCGGTGCGGCGCATCGGCCTGGCTCAAGGCCGCGTCGAGGATCGGCGCGGTGCCGGCGGTGATGTAGCCCGTCGCGACCATGACGAGGTGCAGCCCGGTATCCATCACGGCGAAGCCGATGATGATGCGCAGGATGTTGCGGTGGGTCAGCATGCCCCAGATGCCGATCAGCGCCAGCGCGAAGCCGGTAATCAGCAGGATGGTGGAAACCGGTAGACCTGTCGTCATGTCCCCACTCAACTTCTGAAACGGTCGATGATGACGCTGAGCTCGGCGCCGACCTTGATGCCGAGCAGCGCCGAAATGATCGGGATCGCCCCGGCGCTGATGAAGGCGCCCAAGGTGCCGATCGGCAGGAAGCGCGGATCGAGGAAGCCGCCGGCGAGCACCAGCCCGAGAATGCCGAGGCAGACATAGAAGACGCCGGCGAAGGATTCGACGATCGAAAGCAAGGCGACGTTGAGCTTCATGCCCGGCCGCGACAGAAGCATCAGCATGACGCCGGAGGCGACGATGGCGCCGCCCTGGAAACCGCCGCCGGCCGAGAGATGGCCGTTGACGATGACATAGGCGCCGAAGGTGAAGATCAGCGGCAGCAGAACCTCCGTGCCGGTGCGGACGATCTCGCTCGGCTGCCGCTGCGGCGCCGCTTCGTCGTCATCCACCGAACTCTCGGCTACCTTGACGGACTTCATGGCCGTGGCACTGGGCGTCACGGCCCGCGCGCTGGCATTGGCCTTCGCCGCTGCCGCTCGGGCCGCGGCGGCCCTTGCCGCCTCCGTCCTGGCGAGCACCGGCTTCGCGGCCACAGTCTTCTCGCCGGCGACCTTGTCGCTGGAAACCTTGGCGACGGACGCCTTGTCGTCGTCCTTCTTCAGCAGCAGGCCGACGCTGGCCGCCACCATGAACAGCACCGCCACTTCGCCCAGCGTGTCGAAGCCGCGATAGGTGATCAGGATGCCGGTGATGATGTTGGGCGTGCCAAGCTCCACCGGCGCGCGGGTGACATAATCGAGCGCCAGCGGCCGCAGCGCGTCCAGCTCGACATAGCCGCCCACCATGCGCGCGAAGATCAGCCCGAACAGCAGGACGAGGATCGCGACGAGGATGTGGCGCATCATGAGCGCTTCCTCCGCCCGGCATTCTTGGCCGGAGGCTTCGCCCCGTCCCCGTCCGCCTCGTCCTCGGCCAGCATGTCGACGCCGGTGGTGGGTGTCATCGGCGTTCGGATGCGGTAGGCGGCGCGCGACAGCGCATGCGACGAGATCGGGTTGGTCATCAGCACGAAATAGATCGCCAGCACCAGCTTGAAGGTCCAGCCGGGGTGGTAGAAGGCCAGACCGATCAGCACCAGCATGTTGCCGAGCGTCGTCGCCTTGGTCCCGGACTGGATGCGGGTGAAGGCGTCCGGCATGCGCAAGATGCCGACGCCGGCCGAAAACAGGAAAATGGCGCCGGCCAGGATGAACAGGCTGCCGATGATCTCGATCATGGCTCAGCCCTTCCCGTTGCCGGTTTTACGGATGGCATACAGGAAGATGAAGGTGGCGAGGCCGGAGCCGATCGCCGCTTCCGCCATCGCCACATCGGGCGCGGCGAGCAGCAGGAACGACACCGCCGCGAACAGGCTCGCCAAGCCGGACGCCACCATGGCGGGCAGCACGTCCTTCAGGCAGACGGCGAGCACGCCGCTGACGAGAATGCTGGCGCAGACGAGGAGGAGCAGGAACTCGAGCACGCTAGAGCCCCTTTTCCAGGAAACGTGCGATCGCCAGCACCGCCAGGAAGCTGAGCAGGCCATAGACCAGCGCCACGTCGATATAGACGAAGCGGCCGGAGACATGCGCGTAGAGGGCGATCAGCGAGATCGAGATGACAGTGAGCATGTCGATGGCGACGATGCGGTCGACCAGCGTCCTGCCGATGACGAGACGGATCACGCCGCACAGGATGGCGAGGAAGATCAGGATCGCGGCGATCTGGATGATGAACTCAGCCAAAGACTTTCTCCAGATGCGTCTCGAACGGGCCGGCGAGCGCTTCGGTCGCCTTGTCGAGATCGGTCGTCTGGACGTCGAGCCAGTGGATGTACAGGGTCTCGCCCTTGATATCGAGGACGAGGGAGCCCGGCGTCAGCGCGATGGTGTTGGCGAGCGCCAGCCGGCCGATCGGCGACTTCAATTTCGTGCGGATCCTGACGATGCCGGGATGGATATCGATGCGAGGCGCATAGACGATGCGCATCATCGCGATGTTGGCCTTGACCAGCTCGACCAGGAAGGTGCCGCTATAGGCGAGGAAGTGATAGAATCCGGCCGGCGTCCAGCGGATCCGGCGCCAGGCGTCGCTGCTCGCGGTGAAGACATAGGCCAGCGCCAGGGTGATCACCGCGCCAAGGATGGCGACCTCGACGGCCAGCGTGGAATTGGCCACCATCCAGACGACGAACAGCACCAGCCAGAGGCTGAGCATGCCCTGCGGCGCGACGGATTTCCGACGGTCTTGATCCATGTCCTTCACCCCCGAGCGACCCGGCAGACTCTAGATTGCTGCGATGTCGCATGCAATTCGCAGCGAGATGCTGGAGGCGGCGCGCCATTCATTTTATGCTAACCATGACAAATATTTAGGGAGAAGCGGCCATGCAGCGCGTGACGGTGACGATCGACGACGACCTGCTGGAAGGCATCGACGCGCTTTGCCAGAGCAAGGGCTATCAGAGCCGGTCGGAAGCGCTGCGCGACATCATCCGTTCGGAGTTCTCGCGCGCCCAGGCGGCGGCG
>Ga0182738_1002951_pt1 | contig 19790 bp, 7 predicted proteins | sample eDN5th30CBELigMG_FD_128876 | JGI IMG/M metagenome (GOLD analysis project Ga0182738, IMG submission 128876) | Enriched Miracle-Growth compost microbial communities from Emeryville, California, USA - eDNA 5th pass 30_C BE-Lig MG (version 2)... ... | reverse complement strand
GTCCACAACAGAAATTCTTTTTATTTTATAAACAAGGGCGAGTTCTCCTTCTTGACTGAAGATTTGTTCGCCTCGCCTTCTTTTATACCATACTGATAATTATGAGGACGATCAGATCTTTAAAAGAAATTAATTTTAAATTTTTCCTGGAGATTCAAGCAGACAAATTTGTGGAAATAAAACGGTCCAATTTGAAAAATTGAGGACTCTCAGAGAAAATCAAATTTTCAGGCAAGGGATTTATTAATTGCTAGATTTTTTTAAGGAAACAACAAACATTCTCCTTATACTGTGTTTTGTTCTCAATATTAAGGAAATGATAAATTTAGTACACATCCTCTTCTTTGAACTTTTCAATATGACAAAATACCATTCTTGGAATTTTTTCATGATTTTTTTGACATCATTCTTTTCAAATAAAATTTAAATTTCAATTCACAGTCAACTTCTCTCACTTTATCCTCTTTGCTATTGGGTCTTTCCTTCCTCTCTCTATTCTGAGAAGGTTTCTGCTAAGAATTTCTCTTAATAGATTTCTATCTTCCAGGACATTTACAGTCTTTACCTTGAGATGGATTTCCTATTGATATTTAGTGAGATTACAAGCCTTTCGAGGCTTTGAAAGGCCAAATCATCTCTAACTAGTAAAATATTCTCTAAACATGAGCCACGAAAGCTCTTTGATATCATGCAGGACCTTTTGGTTCCTTATTTTGACCTAGATCTCCACCAATATGAATGTCGATGAATATCATAATTAGAAAAAAATCTTTTCAAACAAAAGTTTTTTCATTTGAAAAAGAAGAGAACTGTTCAGAATAGACTAAACCAAGGAGAGAAAGCATCAGAAACAGTTTTTTGAAGGTGAAAAGGCCATAATAGCAAAAAATAATTCCAGTTGAAGAGTTGAAAATTTCTGATTGTATTTTATCAACAAATGGAGGGAAACAAAAAAAACGAAATTCAATTCAAATTTTCAAACAAAAAATAAAACTTCTCGTTGTTTTATGTACATTTGGCCTCTTCCTTACATCCAAATAATTCGAAAATTTCAGATTAAAGGCGAGAATTTTCAGAACTTTCTTGTTTATTTAGCCTGAATTTCTATACAAAGAGATTCAAAAGGCCAGAATCTTTCTGCAATTAAATTCCCATTTAATTTTGTTAGGAGTTTCTATTTTCGGTAGATTAATTGTGAATGTATTAAATCAAGCAATAAAGCTACCTGGACACTCATCTTTAGCTCAAAATTTAATTTCGAAGCAATCAGAAATCTCGCCTGCATTTTATTTCACTACCTTACAACCTAATTCCTCTCAGTTTCTTTGAAATTTTTCTCTTCTGAAAATCCAAACAAAGAAAAAATTCATTCTTTCCGAGACCTGAATATAGTCTCTCAAGACGAAGTTCAAATTTTTTGACTTCGAAAAACTTCAAGTTTATCCTCTAAAATTAAACTTCTCATGGAGTCAGTACGCTACGGTATATTCAGCTCGATCTTAAAAAAATTCTCTCAACGAAATTTTCTCTGAACAATTTTTCTGTATATGAAATTCCCTTGCCCTCGCTCAGGTAAAGCGGTCCCAGGAGAAATAATCCCGGAAGAGACCTCTCAAAAATTTTCCGTGAGAGAAGAAATAATCAAGTTCAGAAAATGGGCTTGATTTACCTTCTTTCAAGATATTCAATCTGTGGCGAGAAAGTAATTTAAAATTCTCACATACGTTATTAAAATCAATAATGCGGTATTAAAATTTTCGCACTTAAAATTAAAGCTATTTATCAATGCTGGTTTTGTCTCGCTCAATCCAGAATTGAATTTTCAAAAAGCCTCACGTTCTCTGCAGAAATCAATCCCTGACAAAATTTTTCAAAGCAAATTTGTACGTTTAAATTAATCTTGAAAAAATTCAGTTTTTTTAAAGGTCATTTCCTGCCTCATATTTTTTATCTTTCTCATTTGTCCCTACATACAATCTCCTTTTATGAGACAGCCTCCTTGGTTCCACCAGAAAATTCTTTTCTCCCCTCTCAAAATCCCAGCAAAATTGAAAAATCGAGATATTTCATTCTCAATTCTTCACCCTTTCAGCCCCTAAAAATGTCCTGTTTTCTCGCGATAAAGCAGTCTCATGGGCGGTTATCTCTTCTTGAAATAACTCAAAGGAGGCTGCCCAAAGAAAGTTTCGGAGTTTCTAGTTTTTTTTTAACCCCCTTCTTTCTTCAGAAGTTTTCTCACACACTTTGCCCTCTTATTTCCTTAGTCTCTTCCGCCCTGTAAACTAAAAACGAGACTGAACATTGCCTTCTCAAGATAGAAATAAATCTTTCTCAGGGAAAAATACCTCTTTTTCAAAAGTTCGTCTCAGAAATCGAGTGCTTCTTTATTTTGTATACTTATTCAAAAATTTTCGACTTTTTGTGAAATCTGAATTCTGAGAGGCGCAAAAATTAACAACAGATAACAACAAAAAATATTTCAACGTACATTCAAAAAAAACAGTCCCAATCAAAGGATTTTTCGATTAAAACTATCAACGTATATCTGAGCACCAATCTTATTCAAACCTGGTCACTCCTTTTTCAAAAAAACTTATATTGTTTATTTCTCACGTTAAAACTGATCAGGGAATCAACAACATTACTGAAAGAAACCTTAATTCAATCAGCCAACGCTAATTACCAAACTCCCTCCTCACTAAAATAAAAGAATTGAATAGATTGGGAGCCTTTCAAAACGCTTCTTCATCTGATAACCTCTATACGCTCTCACATGAGTTATTAAATTTATTCCTGCGACTGCTCTTCTGTCCTTTTTCTCAGGCGCCAATTGTTAATTGAAAATCATTAATTTTTTTTCCAATACAACCAGCCCTTTTTCTTAAGCGAACTATTCTCAACTTTCAATTTTCCAACTTATTATTCTCTTCCCAACAAGCCCTTCTTTGAGTTTTTGAGTTCTGACCCCTCGGGAATTTTCTCCAAAAGCAATCAACCTTGGTGCTTTGTAAAAGGTTTTGTACTATTAAATTGATGACCGAAACTTAATTTAAATGATGTCAAACCAAAATTTTTAAACTCAAAAAACTAATTGACCTTTCAAAAAGCTCTTTTCTAATACTCTCCCTAAATTCCTCATCTTCTCAGCCTTCACACAGCTCACAGAACCTTGCCCCAGGGTCAAGCGTTTTCAACCCGAGAGAAAGTCGGCTCTTAAATGACTCCTTTTAAAGAGAATTTCACTATTATTGACTCTTTTTTTCTCGTTTTAATTTGTCTCATTTAGTCAGTAATTGGTCTCATTTTTAACTGATATTAACTGGAATTTTTTTGTCAATAATATTAAACTTTTAACTTGCGCCAAACATTTAAAACCTTCATAAAAAACCCGGCTTTTGCTTTTGAACAATATAAATTTCCAAGTTTTTTTACAAAAAATAATCTCTAAATTAATTTATACTTTTCCCTCAACTCCCAATGCACGTCTCTGTCACATTCTTAACAAACCCCATGGTCCAAGACTCCCTCCGCGTCGACAAACAGCTCGGGCAAGGCAAATTCCAGGTTTTCCAAGTCTATTCAGCTTCCCACAGAGCCAATTATGCACTCAAAGTTTTCCCCACATCCCGTTTAAGTACCGCCCTTTTCATGAAAGAACAACACTCAGCCAAGCTCAATCACCCAAATATCATCAAGCAGATCCCAGTCAAATGTCATCACAATGATTTCCATGCACAGCTTACTGAATTGGCCAAGTTTGGTGACTTCTTTGAAGTAGTTGAAAGCTCAATGCTAAACAATATGGATATTTTAATTAGAACCTATTTCCATCAATTAATCGAAGCAACCCAACATATGCATACACAAGGTGTCGCTCACCTTGACCTCAAGCTCGAAAACCTCATGCTTGGAACAGATTTCCAACTCAAGGTTATCGACTTTGACCAATCTCAACTTTTAAATGAAAAAACTGCCACTTCAAGAGGCACAAAGGGATACAGAGCTCCAGAGTTAATCAAGGGAACTTGTGTAAACCTCACAGCTGCTGACATTTACTCAATTGGAGTCATCTTATATACACTTAAATCAGGAGAATTCCCCTTCCTTGAGCAAGAAGAAGGAGCTGATGGGGTTGATGATATCGATTCCGTCTTTAGTTTTAATACTAATAATGAGGCTTTTTGGAGAGCTAAAGCTGAAAATAAAGAAGACAATGAATTCTTTAGCGATGATTTTATTGAGCTTGTGAATGGATTGCTTGAAAATGACGCTGAAAAGAGATTTACTATTGAAGATATTAAAGCCTCTAAGTGGTACAATGGGAAAACCTTGAATGAAAAAGAATTGAAAAGCGAAATGAGACCCAGATGGAATCATATCAACAAGCTTAAAGAAGAAAAAAACCAAATCTATTATTAAATTAATAAGGAGAAAAAGTCCTTTAATTCAGTTATTTTGAGTGAATTTGGCTCAAAACAGTAAAATACATCATTACATACTTTGCCCACCTTTCTTATGTTTCAATTCTTCCTAAACTTTTTTCTGTTTGTTTGGGAATCATTTTATTTCTCGTCTGTTTGAATTAGCATGTAAACTTTTCGCATTAAAACGGCATTTTACGAAGATTTATCTCAAAAGGGAAAATCATCTTTCTTTAAACCATTTTTAAATCAAATAGGACTTTCTTATAAAAATTTGCTCCAGGTTTCAAAACCCTTTTGATTGAATTTCCTCAATTTGTTAAAAAGACCCTAAAGGTGAGGAAGAAGAAGCAATTTAAGAGGTTTTTTTTATTTATCCTTTAAAAATAAGAAGTTAACTCTTTCCAAAACAAAACTTCATCCTGAAAAAATTATAACGTAAAGGAAAATTATAAAAGAGGGTGGAATAGATAGAGAAAATTATGAAGATATGAAGTCTGATTCCAAACTATTTAGATGAAGTATGATTTTTTTTGTTCTTGAAAAGTGGTCTTTGGCAATTTCAACTCATCTCAAAAATTTTTGGAAAATGTGTCGTTGAATCTCAGCTCTTTCCACAAAGATCAAGAGGAGATTCAAATGACCATGACCTTTTTTTTTCCTATAAAAAAATTCTCAACAATTTAGGCTTTAAAAGAGGATCAAATTTCATATTTTAGAGGAAAAGTTTTTTTCAATTTTTCTCCCAATCAAATTCAGACCTTGGTGATCCCAAGTGGAGAAAATTCAATCTCAACAGAGAAGTCATTTGGAGGAATTTTCCACCTTCATTTCGTTCAGTATTGTTGAAAATATTTTAAAAACATGAAATATAAATTTTTGAGTAATAAGATTTCAGACACAAACAAATTTTTCAACGATAACATCGATTAACATAGTGACTTAGGCGCCAGTTGCCTCACTCTTTGGGAGAAAAAAAAATTATTAAACAAAAAAAATCATGTCCTTGATAGAAAATTGAATTTTTCTCGATTTTTCGATTTTGTAAATTGGGAGTTTCAAGAGACATAAGCAAGAGATCGCTGAGAAAAGAAGCATGGACACAGAGTTGATAATAAGCGTCACCAAAAATGTATGAGCAAGCGTCCTCGCAGACACCATCCATAGCGTCGCTCTTAATGGCAGATATCACTATCTAATTTTCGAAAATTTCAGTATAACAAGGTGGTGAAGCTGGGACACCATGGATGCTGGCTAAGGGTCACCAAAGGCCAAGCTTGTCCACGGACTCTAAAATGGGTTTTTAACAGTTCTACATGAACAAAACCGGAGGTTCAAAGTGAGGAACACTTTTCTTAAATTCTTTTTAAAATTGGGAAATTCAAAGTTTATTTTCCAGATTTTGAAAAGAAAAATTCTCAAAAGAAGATTTTTCTTCTTTCACATTAACTACTCATGGTAAATAACCTGGCTAATAAGATCAAAGGTGGAAACTAAATGAAGCCTTTGAAGGACAAATTTGACAAAACAATAAAATTTAACCTTCAATTTGACCTAAATCTAGCCTATTCATCTTCTTTTTAGCCTCTCCTTGTCAGCATCCAAAAAGGCATTATAAGATCTCTCTCATCAGATAATCTTTTCGTACTTCTATAAATTATCACATTTGGCTCCAATTGAAGGCATTTTTGAGCATATGACTTTTGATTTTAAAATCAGTTTTAAACATTTGGCATCTTAAACTTTGACTCTCAAATTAAAAAGTCAGTAGTTTCTCCAAAGAATTGTGTTTTCAACGTGTTTTAGCTCTTTACGTATTATATCACAGCACCCTCCTAATATTCATCAAGATCTCGGTGCTTTTAAGGATAGTTATCCACACCGAACTTTTAGCTAAATCCTCAAATATTTTAATTTTTAATATTCCAAAGCAAGTTTTTATTAATAAGATTTAGTTAGAAGATAAATTACCTGATGCAATCCGAATGGAGTTTTTCAGTACAAAACCAAGGAATTTGATCAATCTCTTCTTCCTCATCTCCAACTAATAACTTTCCATGAAAACACTTCACTCAAAGTCTTCTTTTTCTGAAGGAGAAAAGCAAACAAGTTAAAGGAATCCTTTTATTTGATTCCAAATCCAAATATTGAAAAGATCTTTCAATTTGAAGTAAATCCTTCAAACTTGGCCGATGAAGTCTATGTCAATGCATCTCAATCAACTCTTCTGAAGAAAGATTTATTTACCTGCTCTTTTGGAGGCAAATCATCGAATAATTCAGATGTTTCATACCAACATGGTTCCACTCAAGGCCAATATTCTATGATAAATATTTTGGTTGGATCATTTCTCACGAGAAGATGGCCGTATGCATCTTCGGACTCCGACTTTAGCGAAAAAAATGAAAGACTTTATTTCAAGTATGACTTCTGTCTTACAATATCTTAAATGTTTTAGTTGATTCCCGAATATGGATACCCAACCTTTCTATTATGTTCTAATTTTCCTCACTTTAAAACATAAAAGATTGTACAGTTTGAGCCAAAACCACAAGATAAATATGCCACAAATTTCCTTGATCAACACGCCAACATCCCATGACTTAATGACCTACATTTTTAAAACTTTCATTTTCTAAACAACTCCAAAGGCCTCCCCTTCTTGAAGAGTGGTATAAATAGCTGTAATCTTAGTGAGTTTTGCCATTCTCAAGGATGATCTTTAATTCCTCAAGTCTCAGATGGAGCCACTGCAGCTTCAAGGCCCACTCAAATTCTACCTTTGAATTCACCCGAAACAAAAGATCATCACTCAACTTCTTCGTCATATTCAATAAAAAGTTGGGAGATTTGCAAGCTTCTTCAGAGATCTCACCGCCAATAAGAGGAGATTGAGAAATTTAAGATCAATAAACCAAAAGTGAGGGCTGAAATGATTGAATTCAATCAGCATGAAAAAGGATCCATAAAACATAAATTGTTTCATATTGAAAAGATCAAGTCCATACTTCATCCTCCTTTCTCCTATGTTCCATGATATATCTTTATTGAAATACCTTCTTCATATGTTGACTTTCTCTATTACTCTCATCATCTTCACATATATTAAGCACTATCCCGCTATACTCCCAATTTTATCCCTTAAATCTCTCAAAATCCCTCAAACCATTCTGAGACTGAGATTACATGTTGAGATGTCTCTTTATTCTGAAAAGTTTCTTTTCACCTCCTTCCAAACACTCCATTTTTTTTATCTCAACACCTTTGACTCGATTAACCTTCATGCTTGAAGTTTATGACTCTAAGGTTCGATTAAACTACATCAAGAATTCGGGAGACAGAAGTGTAATAAACTACTTCCAAAAATTAAAAGTCAAATAACTGATTCAACAAAAAAATTGAACTGAAAAACTCGAAAGTTGCGTGTTTTTTATTTCGTCAAAAACTTTTAAACAAAACCTCTTATCTTAATTTTCCTCATTCAACTTCTCTCAATTCCTTATTCCAAACCTTCCCTCCTCATCAACTATTGACTACAAGCTATACTTTCTTTAGATTCCTGCCTCCTACAGATCTCCCTTTTAAAGCAGCAGAAATTTTATATCTATCTCCCTAGTTTTTGCCTTGATAATCTGAATTATGTGATTTAAAGCGGGAACTCTAAAAAGTTATCCCCATGGTCTTTCATTTCCTCCCTCATTCCTTGCCTTTTGAACTTCAACTCTAGGCTATTGTGCTACTTCTCAAAATTTTTCTTATTTTTCAATCTTAAAGTTTTCGCTATCAAAGACGTTATTTTGTATCAAAGCATCAGTCAGAACATCGTTGATATTCAAAACTCATTCAATTCTGTAGAAAATATCACTCGAGGAACTTCTATTTTGATAATATCCTCATAATGTATCCATTCAGTTCTCGACCTCATTGAACTTCAGACTCTCCTCAAACCCTTAATAAAGAGTTTAATGTAACGGTTATCGTATTTTGGAATTATAGATTCTAAATTATTGAATCTTCCAGTTTTGTTCATTTATTAAAAGCACAAAATTAGTTGTCTTCTGAACACTACCAATCTGATAAGCAGATTAAATTTTTGTAAACTACTGGAAATTTTATTCACATCTATATTTAGCGAACCCTCATATTCAACATATTATTCAAAGTTCTCTCAGTTTCTTCGTCTCAATCAGAACCGCTGCAACGGATATTGAGTATCTCATGGGAGTTTTCGGCTCTTCAGCCAGAGCTCCATCAAAGGAAAAGCCTTGATAAATTTATTCTCTGAGGAATAAAATTGTCTGCTGAAAACTTGTATTTTTCTCTACAAACCTCAAGCGTCTCCCCTCAATTCCTTGTTTTCTAAGCCATTCCTCTTGGTGGATGACAGTTTCAAACCCTCTTTGACTATAAATCGCCCTAGTTAAAAGGAGCCAATCCTGCCTTCTTTTTAATTTTTTCTTTTTTGCTTAATTTCCAAATCGCGAACCACTAGAATATTATCACATACTTTTTAGTCTTGATTTTTGGCTTGGTCATAAGGCTTCTCCTTTCAGAAAAAAATTAAACTCCCTTCCTCTTTTATTTCTCAGATCCCTTCTGATATTCCTTGCTTGAGCCCAGCTCCTTTGCCACTCCTGATAAGGGAGGATTTTCTGGCGGTTTTATTGCTTTTTGACTATTTTTTTAGAGTTAAAATTGGGTAGTCAAACACACAAGTTTTTCAATAGATTTCACCAGACCAAATTGTTTTTAATAAGAGAACCAAAAGACTAAATAATTTTAATTTGATAAATTTCAACTCACATCAAGCATTTCTCACTGAGTTTTTAACAAAAGTTCATTAAAAAATCCAGTTTATCAACTACTATTTTTGCTTCTTCAACTTTTTCCCAATTATTAAAAGTTTAATAATGCTCAAATCTTCCCAGTCTTGAACTCGATAAATACACGTCCCGCTAATCCCAGATTATATAATAATTAATTTTACATACTTCCACTACTAAACCACTCAATTACTAATGCAAATTTCTGTCACTTTCCCCGATAACAACACTACCAAAGAATCTCTTCGAGTCGACAAGCAAATCGGCCAAGGCAAATTCAGCGTCTTCCAAGCTTACTCCGCCTCCAGAAAAACCAACTACGCCTTGAAAGTCTTTCCTGCTAATCGTGTCAGCACTTACCTTTTCAACAAAGAACAACACTTCTCAATGTTCTCCCACCCAAATCTCATTAAACAATTCCCTGCTATTTCCAACCACGCTGACTTCCACATTATCCTCACTGAACTCGCCAAATTCGGTGACTTTTTCGAGGTTCTTGAATCTGGTCTTTTCGCTAATAATGAAGTCCTTATCAGAACTTACTTCCATCAACTTGTTGAAGGGATCCAACATATGCATTCCCAAGGCGTTGCCCACCTTGATTTAAAGCTCGAAAACCTCATGTTGGGATCTGATTTCCAATTAAAAATTATCGATTTTGATTCCTCTGAATTGATCTCAGATGCCAATATTTCATCCAAAGGAACTGTTAACTACAGAGCTCCTGAACTCATTTCCGGCACTGGCAAAAACGCCACAGCTGCTGATATTTACTCTATGGGCATGATCCTCTACGCTTTAAAGGCCAGCGAATTCATTTACGTTGAACAACATCAAGAAGAAGAGGGTGCTATGAGCTCCTTTTTACAATTCCACAACAATAAAGAAGCCTTTTGGAGCGAAAAGGCTGAGAGCCTCAGAGGCTCTGTTACTTTCAGTGAAGAATTTATTGAGCTTTTAAACGGAATGCTTAGCTATGATGCCGAGAAAAGAATGACTCTTGAAGAAATTAAAAACTCCGCCTGGTATAAAGGTGAAGTTCTTAGCGCTGCTGACTTGAAATCTATCATGAGAGGTAGATGGAATGAAGCAGCCAAGAAGAAAGAACAAGAGAATGAAATTTAAATAAACTTAATTTCAATTCTCAGTTTACCAAAACTTTTTTAATATGTTTTTGAAAACCTCTTTTCATAAAAAACATGTTTGTTTTTTGAACAACTTTTTTTTCTTTTTGCAAAATCCTGTAACCCATTTATTTCAAATATATCCTTTTCAAACCTACTTTCAGATAAGCCTTAAACAAGCTTCTCTCGTACTTCAAAAACTCTCTCTCTTTGAATGAAAATGAATTGAGCCTTCAAACTTTCAAAAAACTTCTCATCTAACTAAAACTTGATTTCATATAAAAACATTAAGAACAAAAGAACTGCTTGGAGGCTTAAGAAGCAGAGGGACTTTTGAAAACTTCAAGATTTTCGAAAGAAATTAGCCCTTCTCCTGAGGGAAATTTCTGATCTCTCAACAAGCAAGAGTATCTTCCCAGTTTTTCTTTTATTGGAAAAGCAGCTCTCATGGTATTTCAGAAAGCTTCTCCTGGCAGAGAAAAAAGTCTCAGAACTCAGAAGCGTTACATTTTTTATCAATGAAAAAGAGCAGCACTGGCAGATTTGGTTGCGAAATCAAAAAGGCAATCCTTGACTTCTAATTTTTCGAGGGAGATTTGGTTTAAATCAGTGGAGTTTTTCGAGGTATAATTTCGTCTGATAACTTCGAACCACCTCGATCATCAACAAACTTTAGGTTAGTAAAACTCTAAGGCGCCAAAAAAAGGGAATTATAAAGGAAAAGAGCCTAATCCGCCTATTACCAATTCGATGCCAAAATGCAACTCTTCTAAGCTCAAAAAGGTTAAAATACCACGCATAAGAGAGGCTTTTAGAAAAAAAAGAAGTGAAAAAATAAAAATGGAGGGCTTTCTCTCTTGCTTTTTCAGAGTCTTTGACTCCTCTCTGAAGTTGCCTATGAGAATTTAAGGCATCTAACAAGAAAAGAAAATGCAAAGTGGTAATTTTTCCCCTTGGAAATTACGTTGATTTTATATTTTAGAGACCTTTTTCGAAGCAAGAGGTCCCTTTGAAAGGTGCAATTTAAAAAGTTGAATATCAAAAATCAAGAAGGGAATAATTTAAACCTCTCTCCTCCTTCTTTATTTAGAATTTTTCTTTTTTTCGCTTTAAAATTTATTTTATGCAGAAACCCTTTCTGTTTAATATCAGGTTTTTACACCAAATAATAATCTGAACAAAGGCTGGGCCTTCTTTTTTGGGACGCTAAGGGCTTGAATAATCAAGACGGCCCTGCCTTTCAGCTCTGGAATGTGGCATGCAACGCAGTAGAGAGTATTCTTCCAGTTGAAAGTCTTTGGTTTCTTAAACAATTAGCGACTACAATTGTGATTGATTAATTTGAGTTTTCGAGATCAGGAGGACACCAATAATTGTTCTTCTCAGGCCTTGGATGACTTTACTTTTCCCTTATGTAATGAATTAATTTAGTAAAATGTTTCCATAAAAATATCCTTTTAACTTAACTCTATTTTTTAAGAGATTTCACAAGAGGAAAAGATATCGAAATTTCTTCATTGATTCTTTCAAAATGCCAAATCTTTTTTTTTTGGCCCTTTGATGGTTTCCCCTTCTCTCGTTTCTTGAAATTGCCTCACTTATTTCGCTCCTCATCTGAGAATTGTTTTGAAAAAAGGAACTTGTTTGAAAAGTGGCGATTGCATGCCCAAAATAATCTAATTTCTTATTATTCTTATTTGAGCCCTCAGACTCGGCAATCCATACGACTTACATTATCTGAACGTCTATTAAGATATGGAGGGATTTATTGAATTGAGAGAAACCTTTGATACGGAAAAGTGATCGAATTTGGAGAGTAGATGAGAGGAAGCGAGAAAAGTTTTAATGCGAAGAATCGAATGATCAGTTCTCAAATCAAACCTATTTTTTTTTTAAGAATTTTTTTTTCAAAATAAATTTTTTCTTCTCTCAATAAATTATTTTTTCAAGAAAAGGAGTTCTCACATCTCCGTGCTGAAGCGAATCCCTTTGGAGATTGATTTTAATCTCAGCAAAATTTTGCAGAAAAAAATCGATTCTTTCCTCTTTCAGTTTCTGCAACATTTAATATATCCTAAATTTGATTTGTCTCTAACAAATTTTATAACAGAATTTTCAGTATTTAATCAACTGATTTTTCAAAAGTTATACAAACTCCCAAATCAGTAGCCTAATGGTTTGCGAACAATACCAATCACAGAATTGGGTTCTTTCTATGGAGCTTTTTGACTCGAAAAAACATGAAATATCATCTACAAGAAAGCTCAAACTATTATTCTTATGAAATACATTGTTCTATAAAGATATCCTAAAACCTCTCTTATTTTCAGATTCTGACTCCTTACTTGAATCAGTAAGCACGTTGATTTGATAATTTTAGTAGCAACTCATTTTGAAAAAATTTTGTAACTTTATTCTTTTTCGTCTTTAGATATTTCTCCAAATTTTTATAAATAAAAATCAGAAAGAAAATAATTTAAAAACAACATATTTCGACTCAAATTCAATCCGGTTCATGCCAAAATATCCTCCGAAAAATGACCTAGAACTCAAGCAAGAAGAATACTATTCTGTTTTTGCAATAACTGACTTCAATCAAAGTTTAACAGAAATAGTTTTTTCATCAACTTGAATCAAGTTAAATTTTAATGTTTCAAATAATGTAGAATGAACCCCTTTGTTTTCTCATTTCCAAATCAAAAAAAAGAAACTTCCAGAGGTCTCTCTTGATTTCAGGTGCTTTTGATAGCAAAATCCTCACAACTAAACAATAAAGATGCCTTTCACTGAGACTATTTCCAACAAAAGTATCGGAGAATCATCAAGTCGAATTTGAGAGATAAATCTAATAATCAGTAGCAACATTAAATAATTCAAGCTGAAATTAAAAATTCTGTATCTCCAACTTCTTCACCTTGAACTTTCTCTTTCTCCTTATTCTCAAACATCCTCAAACCACAAGAAAGGTTTCACAATGATCTTGTCCTTCTTCTGGATCCATCAAAAATTATCATTCTTTAACGGATAAAAACCTCTCCAATTCATTATTTATATAACTTCTTCCATATTAATTTTTCGATCAGCAAGTCAGCAAGTCTAAATTTATGCTCAATCAAAGTTATATAAACTCAATCAACTACATAAACTCCCCACCTGCATCCTTATTATAATCATTTTTTAAATCCTGATCCCTGATTCTTTCCCTCTCAACTCCTCAAAATGGAACTTTCAGTTCTTTTTATTGAAAATCCCTCAACCCCAATCCCCCTTCAAATCGACAAGAAACTCGGAAAAGGAAAGTTTACCGTGTATAGAGCTTACTCTTCAGCCAGGAAAACCCACTACGCTTTCAAAGTATTTCCTACCAGCCAACTCGGGACAAGTCATTACTTGAAAGAAAAACTCCTTTCCAAACTTTCTCACCCCAATATTATCAAGCATATCCCTATATTTTTTCAACATCCCGACTTCCATGCTCATCTTATTGAATTCGCTGAATTTGGCGACTTTTTTGATTTGGTTCATAATGGCTTGATAAAGGACTCTGAACAAATTATTGGGACTTACTTCCAACAATTAGTTGAAGGAGTTGAATATATGCATTCACAAGGCATGGCACATCTTGATTTAAAATTGGATAATCTCATGCTTGGAGCCGATTTCCAATTGAAAATCATCGACTTTGATAATTCTCAATTATTGACTGATAAAAGGATTTGTGCGAATGGAACAAAGGATTACAGAGCTCCAGAAATAATCAGCAAGACCTGCAGAAATTTTACTGCTGCAGATATTTTCTCAATGGGAATGATCCTATATGCTTTTAAAACGGGCGAGTTTCCTTTTTTGGAGGAAGAAACTGAGAAACGTGGAGGCCTCAAGAATTTTGCTTTGTTCAAAAATGATAAAGAATTGTTCTGGAAAAGTAAAAAGGAGAAGTTTGGAAGCTCTGTGGAGTTTAATGAAGATTTTATTGAGCTGATAAATGGGATGTTGGAGTTTGAACCAGAGAAAAGATGGACTCTTAATGAAATTAAAGGTTCAAATTGGTATAAAAATACAAGCTTAGATGTTAGTCAATTGACAGATATCATGAAAATTAAATGGGATGATATGCTTCGTAAAGAACAGGCTGATAATATGCAAATTTATTAAGTTTTATTGATTTGGATTTTTTGTATTTATAGTCTAAATATGACACTGTAAAACCTTTATTGAGCAGTCAAGTATATTAGTACATTTTTGTCTTTTGTTGCCCTGATTTCAGGGATAAAAACTGCAAAAAAATGTTCTCGTTCAAAAAAGCCTCAGAGAAACAACAAGTTCAATAACTCTATAAGGCAGAAAATAAACTCAGCAAGATCGTCCTTTGAGAGCTTGTTTTGTTCCCTCCAAAAAATTTCATAAAACTCAAAAACACACACAAAAAGGAACAGAGTCCATATATTGGTGTTTTGGATAAAGGGTCATATTATCACCAAAGTTTCATCAATCTCAACAGAAAATACCATAATACTTTTAGTTTAGTATGATGAGAAACTAAAAACCGTAATTTTGAGAGAACTTCTTCAACTACCAAAGAATTATCCCTATGAGGCAAAAGTACTGGAAAATTTATCTCATCATTCCAAATTTTTTAATGATTAAACTTAAAAACCCAAATTTATAACACCAGAAACTCTCTTCACTTCCATAAACCTCAAATGAACAAAATAAACCAACGATTGTCTCAAGGAAAAATCTCAAAGGAAGAAGATCCGAATCACATGCGAGCTTCCGGAGAATGGCTAGGATCTTGTTTCTTTCAAGTATCTTGTTTTGGAAAATCTGTGGCTATCAAGCGACTCACTCTATCAAAAATATTTGCCCAGTTTTACTGGGTTTTTTCTTGATTAAAAAGGGATCAGTACTGAAAATTCAAGTTTAAAAACCTTGAGTTTTTATTAAAATGACTCCCACGGTCCCGAATAAAGGCATTATAAAAGCACCCTCGCCATCTGCACATTGTAAAAATCCTCAGAAACTATTTATTAGGAGGAAGAATATGGAGTTTCCACGGGTTTTTAAGTGCTGAAAATTTTTTTGATGTCTTTTAATGATTCGAATAAAAAAAACTAAATACATGCATTTCTGATTAAACCCATGGATAATTCCAACGCAGCTCGACTTGAATTCGATTTCTTCATGATCAAGACGGGAACCTGCGATCTCCCACATAAACAAAGATAGCAATCAAAGACTTTATTTAATTTTTGAACAGTTAGACAAAAAGTTTACTCTAAGGCTTGGGTGACATATTTTATGACTATAAAAAGAATTTGATGAAATCACAGAGTTTTCGAGGGTTCTGCTCTCTACTGAAAGAAATAGTTTATCTTTGGTTTTTGATTTTTTTAAATTAAATTTTATCAGAATTGCCTTTTCTCTTTCAAATATCCTCAAACTCTCCATATATCATCACGATTCCCATCAATCCCCTCTCATTTTGATCGTGGAACCATCCAGAAAACAAGTTTATCTTCTCAAAATCGTCACAGATCCCAATAGACATCATGTTCCATCATATCGAAAATTTGTTAAATTTTTAATTGACTCCCGGTTTTTATTATTGTGGATGTGAGGCTTTCAACCAGCAACAAATTAATTTTCAAGGATGTCCAATTTGTGATTCAGCTTAAATTATAGTCAGTATCAACTACTATAAACTCCGGCAGCTTCTCTTGAAATTATAATTTGATTAGAAACAAATAATTTCACATGGAAATTTCAGTCACTTTTCTTGACAACCTCAATGCCCAAGAATCTCTGAGGATCGACAAGCTCCTTGGTCAAGGCAAATTTAAAGTCTTCCAAGCTTATTGTGCCACTAGAAAAACCAACTATGCTGTCAAAGTCTTCCCTGCTGATCGTTGTGGAAATATCCTTTACCGTAAAGAAAAGAAATTTTCCCAGCTTTCCCATCCCAATATTATCCAATCAATCCCCGCTACTTCCAATGATGGCGAGTTCCATGTTCAACTCCTCGAGCTTGCCAAGTTCGGAGACTTTTTTGATGTTGTCCAAGACGGGTTATTGAGCAACAACCGTGTCTTAATGAGAACTTATTTCCACCAATTAGTGAAAGGCGTGGAATATATGCACTCAAATGGAGTTGCTCATTTAGATTTGAAGCTTGAAAACATCATGCTTGGAAACAATTTCCAGCTCAAGATTATCGATTTTGACGGCTCACAAGCCCTCTCATCTAAAACTCCTTTCTCAAGAGGGACACGTGATTACAGAGCCCCAGAACTCATTCATGGAAATTGCAAAGATTTTGCTGCTGCTGATATTTATTCAATGGGAATCATTCTTTATATTTTAAAGACTGGCGAGCTCCCTTTCCAAGAAGAACAAGAAGGAAGTGCTAACTCCGGCTCCCCAAGCTTGAAATTCAGATCAGATAAACAGGCTTTCTGGACTGAGAAATCCGCCAGATTTGGGCCTACATTTTTGGGTCAAGAGTTCATTGAACTTATTGATGGAATGCTTGAATGTGATCCACTTAAAAGATTTAATATGGAAGATGTTAAAAACTCCAGATGGTATCAAGGAACCATTTACGGAGAAGAGGAATTAACTAAGACTATGAAACCTAAATGGAGAGAAGCCAACGATAAAAAAGACAATCATAAAATTTATTAGATTGCTTTTCAGTATATTCCCTTCGTATTCCTTTCATGTCTATTCACTTCTCTCCATAATTTTTTTGTTAATTTAGTATATCGTTTATGGTTATTTTTTCAAACTTTTTTTCAATAATAACAAAACTTTTTCTCACCTTTCATTTTTCAAGAATATTTTTTTTATTCATTTTGGTCAGGTTTCCATCTCTTAATCTTTTCCCAATGAAGAGATGAATAAAAATTTTCTTCCCTTCTCCATATTCATTCCCTCCTTGGTTTACTTTTTATTTAATGAACTTTCTCATACCAAATACAATAAGGTAAGTTTAGTATTTGCCTCTTTTTCGAAATTAAAAAAATTCTGCGCCTGAACTCTTTGAGAAAATTCCCAGATTCTCTTGTTTATCGCCAAAAGTTTCATTAATTCTCTTAGCTAACTTTTCCCCCTTCCTCTCTTTTGCTTGTATCCGCATAAAAAGAGATTTAATTGGATTTTCTTTTTCGGCTCTTAACAGATACAACAAAAATCGAGGCGATTATTAATCAATAAAACCGAGGGAAATTTCTTCAAAAATCAAGCAAAGAAAGCTCATATGAACATAGCTCATAATACCTCTGAATTATTATCATAAAACTCCCTTAAAATCTTCATTTAACAATTCTCGCAGCCAAGATTTTCCGCCAGAAATCTGGATTAGCGCTTTGGACCAAACCTCATAAAGATTAAAAAATTTCTCACAATCCGTCTTTTTCAACTCTGCACCTCTTCTCAAAACTCAATCTTTTCACAAGGAATTCTTTATTTTCTCTCAAATCTCAAGTGTTCATATTGAGTTTTTTTTATTCGGCTTCATATTTAATTCTCAAAAACTCTCAACAAAAGCTTAGTTTTTAATGCAACTTTTTGGTTGATAAAATCTCAACTAAAAAGCGGAATTCCATTGCCTAATTAAAAACATGAGACATCAAACAAAACATGACAAATCAGCATCCTTCCCAAACAAGTTGGACCTTGCTTATAAACAGGACCTTAATATCTGTCTGCTTTGATGGTAAACTCTCTTATTTTTCTTTAGATCTAGTCTCATTATTCAAATTTAACAACTATATTGAGGAAATCCCTTTATTTTCTTTTGATTTCGAATTTACCTAATAAAAATCTAACCGTGACTAATTTTTCCGAAATTGAAAAACTTTTCTCTAAGCTCAGAGTGCTGCTCGAATTCCTTCAAGGCCCAGTGTGGAAAACTCGACGAAGAACCTCAGTGCAGTCAATAAAAATCAACCCAATTTTCCTTTAAACAATGAAATTTTCCCACACAAATCAACACCAAAGGCTTGGAAAAATGAGGAGGATTCCAAGTTTTTAATTTACTTGAGCCATTTAAAACAGCGAGACCAAACCATATAGTTTCTCGTCCTTCTCAGAGCTCTAATAAGATCCTCAAAAGCTCATATTTGCCTTCACAAGAGAAAAATTTTCCTCGAAAGCTGATAGGGTTCTATACCAAATCAAGAACAAGGTATTTTGTAATTCAAAGGGGATTTGAGAAGAGGGGTTACAGTCAGTTTAGCCAAGGCGGTTTAAATATTATAATTGAAAACAAAGCAAATCGCAAATCAAATATAAATTTAAAAAATTGACTCAAAAAACAAGTGTCCAAGTCTTTGATGACGTCTTAATTCTCTCAAAAATTTTCTCCTTTATTAAGATTCCCTTGACAAAGTCACTGGTTCAAACTTCGGCTTCTATTCTTTCATCTCCAAGTCTCTGATCGAACACTTTTCTCAAGATTTCTTTGAGAGCTGTTTGAGGAGGTTGATGACCCTTCCGAGCCTAAGAGAGGACCAACTTTCTTGTTTTTGAATTCCTTCTTCAAAAATGAGGGCTTTACGGAGGAGAATGCATAAAGGATAACTGGATCGAGGGCAAAACAAAAAACCTCGAAAAATAATTTCTGAAGAAACTAAAACTAAATTTTGAAAGGACAAATTAATTAAAAGTTTTATCATGAGAACCCAACGATCCCAAGGTTTTTGGAATTAATTTATCCTCCTCACACTTGTTAGCGATCCTCTTTCTCCTCGAACTTGTTATCCTATTCCTCTAAAAATATTTTTATACTAGCTCTTATATCTCCACTTTTCATCCTATTTATTCTGCGCTTATTCAAATAAAAATTTTAATAAATAAAGATTTGCCCAAAAATTTGTACTCAAAAAATCAGTAAAGTACGCTAGAGATGGGACTAAAACAAATATATTGGGTCAATAAAAGCATATGAGGTTGAGAAAATCTCTATTTTAATGTGCTCATAGGAAATACCAGGTCCAGGAAAATCAGAATCTAAACAGATCTGACTTCCCTGAGAAATAATTTAGTTTAGTTTACCGTGGGGATCCCAAAGAGTTTTTTAGTTTCAAAAGCATGCACAGTTTATAACTTTCCCTCTTTAGGTCGCCAAAAAAAATCTCAATGACCAATTAATTTAACTGACAATTTTCTTGTTAAAATTAACTTCTTCGGATCTCAAAATAATTAATGACGAATTTAAGCACGATTAACTTCTTCCGCATTTTTTCGTCTTAAAACTGCCTACCAGCCCCTCAAGCCATTCTCATCTCTCTCAATTTTACATTAGAAAGTGAGATTCAGTTTCTGAAACTCCATGTCGCGAAAAACAAGTTTAAGCCTCCAAAAGCAGTTGTCTTCATCACTTTAATAAAAAAACTAAATACGCCCAATCTTGTTTTTTT
>Ga0182738_1002950_pt1 | contig 19799 bp, 12 predicted proteins | sample eDN5th30CBELigMG_FD_128876 | JGI IMG/M metagenome (GOLD analysis project Ga0182738, IMG submission 128876) | Enriched Miracle-Growth compost microbial communities from Emeryville, California, USA - eDNA 5th pass 30_C BE-Lig MG (version 2)... ... | reverse complement strand
TTGGGAAAATTCTTTTTGGCTTTCTTCTCTTCTTCAAAGAGGAAAAGCTCTCAGCTCTCATTCTACTGTTAAGACGTTCAATTTCAAAGACAAGGGGGAACTCAAATTTTGAAAATTGAAGAAATTGAAATTCCCAAGATCGCATGGGAGAAATTACTAATAATAGTAAAGGGGAGGTCCAATAAGGATGGGAAAGTAATAATAAAAGTAGAAATTTAGCCATAACTACTAAAAATGGATCAAATCAATATGGTCAGTAATTTAAAATTTTTCCATAAATTGGACGTTACATGTTGAAGGGAAATTTTTCAATGGAGAAATGCAAGTAATTTATATTTTGGTAGAGATTATTACTATATGGGGTTACATTTATTAATTAAAAAAGCCCAACGAATATGGCTTTTTTTCCTGATAAAAGCCAGCAAGCAAGCAAGCTTAAAAAGTGAGCGAGCCTGTTAATACTGTAGAATACAAATACATTAAATAAAAACTTTTTAGTCACCAAAGCAAAGTAAAAAGACATGAAATCAAAAGCTCACCTTTCCTTTTATAAATTTTATATGATTATTATATGTACAAAATTATTGTATTGTTCTTTTCTGAATGCGTTTTTTTTCCAAAATTTTATAAACCTCTTCCCTTTAAACTCTTTAAAGGTAGATTTCATTTCTTTGAGGGCTAAGGAGTCTACTGTTTCTCTTTTTAGGGTTAATGACTCCTCTATAATGTTTAATAACGATTCCAATCAATCCCAAGCAAACTGCAAGTCCACTAATAAGGAAGGTAGTTCTCCAGAAATGTCTTGGGACATAGGGAATAGCTTCAGCAAATCCGATTTGCATCGTATCAGCATCAAACAAAGTGTAATATTTTCTCATAAAAATATCACCCAAAATTGTATAATTATCATAATTTAATTGTTGGAATCCAACCATACATTCACCTCCATGATTAGTCACATAATCCTTTCCGGTAAGAGTAGCTGTCCATCCGTTATCAAAAGTGAGAGTAATATTGGGGAAATCATCAAAGCTATTGGGGCAATCGCATGACATTTGAGCGCTATAGCCGATACTGCAGACGATCCCAATAGAAGATAAATGATCAAAAATGCCTTTGATAGTGGAAGGAGGGAAGCTGATGAGACTGGTTCCACTATCAATGATTGCCTTTGAATTTCTAGGCATAGGCAGAGGTCTATCGCCCAGCTTGGAAGACCTGAGATTTACAGCCCAATAATTGGAGTCATTTACATTAAAGTAAGAAAAATTGCCTTTCATGTAGTAGGGATCGTAACCACCAAGTAAGAAAGCACCAGTTTCATCTCCGTTGCTTGTGGGATCACTTCCAAGATACAAAGAAAAGACTCTGTTTTTGATGATCCCCTGCTCCTTCATCGAGTCCAAGAAGGTTGGGAAGTTGTTGGAGAGACTTTTGAAGCCGAGGCCGAGGATACCGTCTCCCATGAGGGTATTCATATTTTCCATATTGGTAACAGTTAGAAAATGCTGCTTCTGGACAGCGATTTCGTTTCCAAAGTGGACTTGGTCAACAGTGAGTTGTCCTTCACCGTTTCCTTGTCCATAAGTGAGCATGATGGTTTTGTCTTTGGTCTGGCAAGTTTTGGAAGCAGAGCACTCGAAATATTTGTTTTTATTGGAAGATTTATGAGCAACCCAAAGCCAAGCAGAGCCAGTATCAAAAAGGAGATTGAAAGGTTGTTTATTTTCGCCGAGATAAACTTTTCCAATGTATTGATCATTGAGATGGTTGTTTAAGCCGACATGACTAACGTTTGTTCGGACAAAACCAGTGGAATCGGGGGAGATGGTAAGGTAATCAGCCTGGGCTTTTTTACGGGAGAGAGGGATTCTGATGGGATCAGACCAAGCTAGACTGAGAAAGAGGACAAGAAGTATCGGTATGAGTGAGCTTTTGTTCATAAAACCTTGAATTAAAACGCAGAAAATAGATTATACATTTCGGTACAAGGGAATTAAATATTGAATCTCATAGATAAAAATGATTGATGATTGAATCAAAACAAACCTTTAATTTCTCCCGCTTCCTGAAATTGTTTTTTTATTTCTTCGTCAGCTCTTTATGACCAGGTTTTTTTAAAAGTAGCTTTCATTTTGTTTTTGGTTAGTAGCAAAGACCCTTGGACAATTTCCTGAGCCGAAAAAATTTAAATGGAGAAATTTCATTTCAGTAGATGGAATAAAATAGAGAAAACTTTCCTTTTTTAATTTTTTCGAAGAAAGAACGAAAAAGTCCAAAAACAAAATTTTCCCCTTTTCAATCAAACCTCAGAAAAAATGTTCATGGTCATTAAAGAGTTTAATGGCCCCTTGAGGTGCCACTCTTTAAACAAATAAAATAAATTTGATCTCTTCTTATCAAGGAGTCTGGATAAAACTGATCAGTTTTCATTTTGTAAAATCCCAAGATAAAAAATTTTCCTAAGGCGAAATTCGTGATATGGAGGAGTTACAAAGTCGCTGGAACGTTTCAAAGAGCAAGATTTTAGGAAGAGGATAAAGGTCTAAATTTAAATGCGCGAGGGGACAAAAATCTTTGAAACAAAAGTGGCCTGATATTTTTTTATTTGGGGAAATCGAGATATGGATAATAAACATTTTTAGACAATAGTCCATTTAAGGACAAAAAGTTAATTCGAACATTCAAAAGGACATTTCATTCTTTCATTTTTAATTTGTAAAACAAACAACCAACCAGTCAAAATTTAAGGTCCATCTAAATAAACTTGGATTCTATATATTTGAGATTGATTAAGTAGCAAAATCTCAGTTAACTCTTTGTTTTTGGCGCTGCCCATTTTTAAAAAAATGATTTTCCTCCCTTCAGGTTGAAATCATCCACAAATTTACAGTTGTTGTAGGGGGCGCTAGCAGACCTGCTGCCAGGCTCGGAAATAGCAGAAGACCGCTTTCTTCTTTGCTAACGAAGCGCACGAATGTTGAAAACCAATCTGTATTAGTTTTATTTTTAAACAAATCGAGGGATGTGAAAGAAATCTTCTCAATGAATTTAATTTTTGTAAACAATACTTTACGAGTCATTTTGTTCATAGAGAATGGCATAGTATTGATTTTCATTTCTCAAAAATTCTTTTACTTTTTCTTTGAATTTCTTTCATAAAGAAAAAATGAGAAAGGCAAGAAAATTGTTCAGCTCTTTCTTGATCCAAAGGTCTTGAATTGAAAAGTGACGATGGACTCAAAAATCAAGGTTTAATGCCCTTCCCCATTTTTCAGAGGGGGAGATAAAGCTTTATTTCTTCTAAGAGCTTACTTTCTCTCATTCTCTGAAAAATCACCCTTCAAAGCTTGAACTTCAAGTCTTTTTCAGTAGGGTCTAACCAGGTAAAATCTTCATTTTGGGAGGTGATGATTTGATTTAACAAACAAGCAAGAGAACAAACCAATAAACTAAGCAGACAAAAAAAAGAAAAATTTTAGGTTAGTCTGGCGGGTTTTTTAAAGGAGTTTTTGTTATGATAGTAATTTTGAATCAAAACTAGAAAAGTAATTTAATCGCAACTTCCCCTTTATACAAGCTAATGAAGCGCTCTAAATTGTTGCTTTTACCTTTCTTACTGCTAATTAATTTCTCTCTCCATTTCACCCCAATTGCCGCCGAACCATCTCTTGATCTTGAGATTTCAACAAAAGATTCCACCAATAACACATATCCAATTTATTCTCGAGGCACCCTCTACCCAGAATGGAACTCTATTGACAAAGTTGGAAGCAGCTGTAATGGCCCTGACGCAGCTGTTGAATTTACTGGAATAAATGAACGAAATTTCACAATCAAAAATGTCGGAGGGATGGATTTGACAATCGGCCAAAGCAATGCTAAGCCCCAAGACCCCACTATTTTCGATGCTAAAATCGATATGAAAACTCCTTTTGTCTTGCCAAAGGGAGAATCCAGAACCTTTAAAGTCTCTTATGATTGTCATAAAGATGTCATACTGAAGAAAGATCTTAATGGCTGGTCCTATGTAACAGTTTCTATGACTTCTAATGGCAAGCCAGTCAGCTTTAATTATCTGAAAGTGTGTACAACAGAGAATAGACAAGGGATAGATTACAGTATTTATATTGTTCTTGGCATAGCTGTGCTGATTGTCGCGTTCATGACAAGACAAAAGAAGACTTTGTTGGGCGATCAGTCTGAAAAGGTGGACGAAATTCAGCCAATGCACGCTGTCTTTTTCATTGTTTTCGCTTCAGTTTCTTTGCTCACACTCTATTTCTTCAGCGAATACATCAAAGGAATTCTCTCTTTGATCTTTGTGCTCTATGCTTTGACAGGCTGCACTGTAATCTTCATTACTTGGACTGAACATTTGGCTAGCCAAGACGCCCTTTGGTCCAAAAATTACCAGTTCCCCTGGATAGGACCTGTGAATTTCCATGGAATGGTTTGTTTCAGCATCGCTGCTTTTATTGTCCTCGTGTGGTTCTTTACAAGAAACTGGATGTTTAACAATATTATTGGCTTGTGTATAGTGTGCTTGATCTTCAGAGTGGTGAAATTGCCTTCATTGAAAGTCGCATTTTTGTTGTTGGGAATGGCTTTTCTTTACGATATTTTCTGGGTGTTCCTTTCAACTCCTATCTTTGGAGAATCCGTCATGGTGGTCGCTGCTACAGCTTTGGACTTGCCAATTAAGATCGAATGGCCTTATATGGGAGAAACTCCAGTTCCTAGATGTTCAATTTTGGGACTTGGTGATATGGTTTTGCCTGGATTCTTCGCTACTTTTAATTATAAATTTGGGCTGTATAAGAAGACGAACGCTTATTATATTTCTACAGTGATATCCTATGCAATTGGAATGATTAGTTGTGGAGCAGTGTTGGTGTTTACAAGACATGGACAGCCTGCTTTGTTGTATATTGTGCCAAGTATGTTGATTGCTGCGGCAATTGTGAGCTTAAGAAGAGGAGAATTTAAAGATATGTGGAATGGAATCCCAGAGAGTCAACAATATAAAGATTTAAAGGATGAGGATAGGGATAGTAGTGCTATGGAAAAAGAAAAAGAAATGGAAACTAAAGCGATTCAAATGGTTTAGTGTGAGGAGGAATTAATATATTTTGTAAGTAATTTGTAATTGTGTTGAGCTATTTCATGAAGTAAGTAAGTAATTAGTAAGTAAAAAGTATGAGTTGGCACAATTAAAATTGAATTCACTTTGAAAATAATTTATCAATAGTTGTTGAATACTACGAGCATTATAGTTTTTTTTAGTAAAATTACTTGAGATAGAGGTCAGATTCAAACAAAAGGTATCGAAAAAATGAACTTTTTCGGTTTTCCAAAGAAAGACACATCATTGAAGGGCTTCTATCATTCTCAGCTTGTATTGAAACAACTTCCTGCTTTTTTTGATTGTCTATTTTGGAATTTGTTTTATTTCTGATGATCATTTTCAGGGAATAAACTCATTGAAATTAAATTTAGTTTGTAGACTTGCAAATTTTACGTAAAATACTTGACAAAATTCCGACCCATAAACTTTTGAACAGAACTCCAAATCTCACATAAATACCCGATCCAACCTCCTCAATTTATAAACATAAAAATAAACCAAACCATGTACAAAGATATCCTTGACATTGAAGAACTTTTCAAAGGTTTTACTGTCACCCCTTCAGACTTTGACCCTGTCTATATCGAAGCCCTCAAAACCTCCCCAAAAACTCAACAATTCCAAGAGTTCTCTGATCCTTTGCCCGTCGACATGAACACTCTTATCGTCTCAGATAACTTCTTGAAGCTTCAAAAGGTTGAAAGCCAAAACCCCTTCAAGATAATCCACGAAAGTCCTCGACCAAAATTTCTCGAAGAACCCAACAAACATTCTTTCTTCGATGATGATCAATTGTCTTCATGTTCTACTGCTATCGGAGGGTATTCTAATGCTGGATCCCCCACACCTGCGAAGAACAAGGCCAAAAGGTCTCTTGAACGATCCTATGGGAGCCAAGAAGAACCCCAAGTCCCTAAGCAGAAACTTCTTTTCCATAATAATCAAGGGGGATTTCCCAAGAGTCCTGCTGGTGATGACTGGCTTGAGCCTGCTCAGAGAAAGCCAGTGAAAGCAGCTGGAAAAAGAGCAAAAGTGAACAAGATGAAACTTGCTCCAAAGCTTCCTGGCTGTGTTTATGCGAAAGTGAAGAAAGATCTTCAGAGACATCTAGAATCAGCAATGAAAGTAGACTTTGACCCAACAAGCTGTCAGTATCTACATACGGTGTTGAATGAAGAAAGGGGAAGAGTTGATATGACGGATTTTGCTAACTTTATGACTGGAAAGAAACATATTGAAGGGAATAGGAACATTTATCATGGAGTTGTGAGGAAATGTGTGAATGGATTTCTCTCTGAAAATGGAGAGAATGAGTTCAATCAATGGTTAAAGAAGACTACTAAGATGTCCACTGAGATCAGACAATTGCTTTTGACATGCAAAGTGTTTGATTTTTAGAGGATGATACTGAGGTGTCACAATTTATAGGAACTAAATTAAAAATCAATTTTAGTTGTATATTATTTTTATTAGGATTTTTTATTCTCCTCTGTCTACTAGATCGATAATTTATATGATAATCATTTCAAATTTGAATTAAAACAATTGAGAAAAAAACTGGTTTCATTGTTTCAATCATCATCATCAATGTTAATATCAATATATTTAGTTAAAATATCTCACAAAATCATATATTACATACTTCTTTTTCCTTCATATATAATATATCAAAATCAGAAAAAATCCAAAAAGGACATTTAAGCAGTAGTATAAATGATTTCAGGAATTTGACCTTTATTCACGTCAGTTGTCACTTGAGCACTATCGCTATATCTCGACTTCATAAACATAAAAGGAGGTGCAATTCTCAGCCCATTCATCCCTTTATAACTAGTAAAAATCCCCACTTTTGACTTGCTCACTACTCTTATTGTGTATCCCTTTTGCTTTTCAATCCTCACTGGCGTCTTAAACAAGACATTCACAGTAGTACTCTTCGGTTCATCTCTTGTCAATCTAAAGCTTCCGCTCGCCAAAACTCTGGGAGGTAACGACATATCATCAGTCTGGTCAGCAGCTTCTCCTTCAAGGAAAGTGTAATCGAAAACTGCTACAAAAGTCGCTTGAAAAGCGTTGAAGTGCTTGAAGCCGAGGAGAATAAGGTCTTCTGAACTTTTTAGAGTGATTGAATGTGTGTCTAAATATTTGACTGTTTGATAAGCCTTATCATCTAACTTCAGTCTTCTACAATACAACATATCCTTTTCTTCAATAATTCTTTCCAATTTCTTTGAAGATAATGAACCAGCAGCAGATCTTTCAAGCTTCTTGCTGGAAGACATGCCGTTGCTGTCTTCAAGCTTTCGGCCACTACTATTCATCATAGGATTTTCTTCAGGATTCTTTGTGATTTTCTTGCCACTGAGGGACATGTTGGTAGTTGGTTGTTCGAATTTTGCTTGGGAACTGAGAAGCTTAGGGTTTAATGGCATAAAAATGGCATCTTTATTCATGTCAAATCTTCCCGGTGTTTGGAATTTTGACTTTTCAAGGTTACTTTCAGGAACTGCAAGGACATTTGCTTGAACAGTTTTCAGGATTTTTGTAGGAGTGCTTCCCTTCAATTTCTCTTTAGGAACAGGCGAGGGATTTGGTCTTTTCACTCCAGAAACATTCATAGCAGCAACGCTGCTTTTATGCATATTCTCTTTGTTTTTATGGATTGTCTTGTCCTTTGTTTCGGTTTTTGCTTTGGCTTTTTGAACAGAAGGATTTCCATATAAAGGCCTTATTTTCATCCATTCTTCAATATCATCAATGGATTTCTTCACCTTATCGGTCTCCATTTTGAAGTTTTCGACGAGTTCAGGCTTATTATTGGCCTGAGCATTTTTGATGAATTCTTTGCGAACGGTAAAATAGACCTCTTTGTCGCCATTGGCAGGCTGGCTTTTGTCTTCTTTGGTTCGAAGTTTGTCGATTTCGAGAACTTTCCAAATATTACTCATTTCCGTGTTGATTTCCTTGTGATCGTCAATTAGTCCACTTTGCATTTCTTTGAGATAGGTTCTGAATTTTTCAATTTTATGGATTGCTTTATTCTTTGGGCCTTCCATTTCATCCAATAAGGTCTCGAATTTCTTTGAAAAATCTTGTTCAATTTCGGTAAATAACTGTCCTAACATTGCTTCTGCCTTGGCTCTATATTCACTTATCAATTTTTTGCTGGTTTCATATTCTTCCCTGGCTGATTCAGCTCCCTTTTTGTGATTAAGAGGCTCGGATTTACCGGCTTTGTTGTCGAGATTCTCTTGGCATTTAGCAATAAAAGTGGGGAGATTCAAAATGTCAGAGCTCATGTGTTGATGAGTAGTTTGCATAAAACATTTATGACACAAAAGACCTTTATTTGCACAAGTTTTATTGAGACATATCATGTCCAAGGGCATGTCATGTCCCGACTTTTGACACAAGACATGTTTTTGCATATGGATGGCAATTAATTCAAATTTGAAAAGTAATTTGCGAACTTAACCCCGCAATTACTCTATTCCACGAAATTTGAATTAAAACAGCTCTCAATATGAAATTAGAATATAATATGAACCTTGAGTTTATGTGGAAATATCTTTCGTCAAGCAAGACAAAATTTTCCTTGCAATCATTTTCATCAAAAGGAAGCGAGGCGAATTTTTCACCAAAGAACTCTCCTTGCTCAGATGACATAATTTTCTTCTTCATAAGGAGCAAAGTTAAAATTGTTATATTTCATAGTTGAGAAAGTAAGAAGATATGGAACGTGAGCACTAGAACATCAAGGAGAGTGTTTTAAGAGTTTTGAAGGCTTTTATTGAGGTCAAAAAATTGTTTTAATTATTCGAAAGGAGAATTAAAGAATAAATTAACTTGGCTTTCTATTTGCGGATCAAACCAAGAAAAGGTTGAATGCTTTTTCTGAGCTATGCTTTATTTGGATGAGGCAAACAGGAATTATGATGAATTATGAATAGAGAAAATGACCGTTTTCAAATTATGAAGACGTTTATTTCATCGTAAAATTTTTTTTATTCTACAAAAACTTTCATTCATAAAAATGACTGATTGTCAGTGAAAAATATTCAATATCTCATTCTTGATTTTTTCATTATTTTTCGAAGGTTTGTTATTCAAAAGATGCTTTTTCTTCTTTCAATTTGGGGACCGGACTCCAATGAGAGAGGGTTTATTATCCTTTTCATAGACAGTAGAGAACCATACTGTATATAAACAAAACAAATGTGCGCAAGTTTAATATGAAAAGCAAAGTTATGGAGTTATCGGTTGAATCTTTCATATATGACTTTTTACGAGAAAAATTTATCCGGATTTATACAACAAAAAGGCCATTTGTCCGATGTAGAAATATATGTAGTGCTTAGCTTCATGTGTAACAAAAGCACCAAAGTTTCTCCCAACAACACAATGCCAGAAACCAGGATATCTATCAATGAAATGCATTTTAATGTGACGAGCAATATCCTTGCCATTATTGTAGTTTTCCAAGACATTTTCAGCAGTAGCTATGACTTCTCTTTGCATTTCTTCAGTCATGTCAGTAAGTTTAATAACTGCATTGAAATCACTAAGACGATTCAAGGAAGTGGCCATTTTGTATATTATATTTTCAAATCTTCAATGTAAGTTATTTTATTAAAATTTTATAAACTCTCATTTTATGAATTAATTCCTTTTGATCTCTTTTTCACTTTCCTTTTCTTAATAATATTCCTCATATCTTGGAGTTTTTAATACACTCTCTCTTTGAAGATGATGCACAATGTTTTCTTCTTGATCATTGAGGTTTCTTGAGTTTAAAAAAAAATCTTAAAATTTTTTTTGTCACTTTAAATATCATCAGATTCGCTTTTTTCTTTGCTTAGGGATTTCATTTCTGGGGATCATTGCTTTCGAAACAAATAAAAAAAGTGGTTTTTCCAAGCCTTGCGGATGAACTTCTTGAACTTCAGCTCCAAGCTGAGAGAGAAACTTTCGGAATTCTTCAAAAAAATCAAATTCAACAGATTTCAGTAAAATTCTGGGAGAGAGAAGGAGGAGCAAAACTGAGATATTCCTTCAGGAGAATCAAAGAAATTTACGTAAAGGGAAAATTTGTGAGATTATTTTGGGGAGATTTTCGGTAAGAATAGCAAATAAATATATCTTGAAGAATTTATTTTATTATTTCAGCTTTTATTATCCCAAAAATTTTCAACAACAAATGAGTGATTCTCGCCATAGAAATGATCATAAGAAACATCGCAGAAGAAGGTCAAATTCAAGGTCACACAGCCATGAAAAGTATCACTTTATTTTAGCTTGTTTTCTTCTCATTTTTCATAGAGAATCAGATAGAAAACGAGATAAATATTCAAGACAGGAAAGAGAGCCCCAAAGAGGAAGAAAAAGAAGTCCAAATAGATTGGTAACCCATGAATTAGGAAATAGGTTGACAGAGTAAGAGGATATTGTGAGAATAATTTATTGAAAAATTTTCTAGTTTTTCATTGAGATCTGTTGTAAAGGATAAATTGAACAAAGCAAAAAATGAAGAGAGAAAACGTGAAGAAGGGAAATTCTCTTTTAATTTTACAAAGAAAGAGGTCTAGATTTATTTTTGGAAATTGTTTAACTTTTTACAGAATAATCATCTTGACCCTTATTTAAAGCAAAAGGTATTTCAGAATATTTTTCTTGGGTTTATTTATTGAGAATAGATGATAGAAGCTATAAATGAAGATAATCCATACAGTTTGGAGACTGCTGCAGCCTTTCATAAATATGTACAAAATTCTCATTATCGCAATTTTAGAATAATTATTAAAAGAGCACTGATGCGCATCATTTAAATGCCATGTATTCAAATGACTATGCTAACAAGAAGACCGAAGAGATTTTAAAGGAGAAACCAAAGTCACAGAAAGCTGATGCTTTCGATATCAACGATGATGATCTGATGGCCACTTTTAAATAAAAAATTTCTTTTGGATTGAATTCCAGTTTCAATCAATTTTGCTTGGCTTTATGGATTGTTTATTTTGCTTGTCAATACTTATCTTCATCAATGGTGAATTACTTATTCTAATTTTCTTGGAAAATTCTATTTGTTTTTTTTTAAACTTTCTTGAAGATAATACGCTCTGAAAAATCTATTGTGACAAAGTGAATAAACTGTTTCAAAAGATATCTTCCTTTTTATAATATAGACTTTATTTTCCAAGGATACGCGCGGAAAGATTCAAGAGCCTTAATTAAATAGACTTTCGATGCCAAGAAAAATTTGAAATTCAAAAATCGAGACAACAGACAGAGAGAAACTTTTTGAGTTTGATGTTTAGGTCTCCAGTATAAAATAGAGTTTATTTATTTCAATCAATATAAAATCTCCACTCTTTTTTTTTAAATGTGTCTTTTAATACATTTACTAAAAATGTCTTGATACATATAAAAATTATTTATGTATAGCTATATATCTCATCCTTTTTAAACCTCGTACCCTTTAAAACGTCTGAAATGAATTAAATTTCATTCTCTGTTTTAAACATCTTCGTCCCAGTTGGTTTGTTGCTTGGGCTTAGGTCCACCAGCAGGCTTGGCGATAATAATCTACAAACGAGTCAATTTTTTTTTCACATTAAAATTCAAATATTTACTTGATCAACTCTCAAGACAGTCAAAGCAGCATCACTGGCAAGTCTGATAGCCCAGATCTTGGTTTGTAAGTTATCAAGAATGTCGAGTTCTTCAACATTTCTAACTTGACCATTCTACAATGAGAAATTAGGACTTGATTCAAGCGAAAAAAATTGTTTACATCAACATCAATACCGGGGATGACGTTGTTAGAAAGGCTGGAGTACAATTTAGTCAAGATAAGATCAGCATTTTGACCTAAAAAAATTATTAAGGAACCTGAAATTTCAGATTCTGTATACCAGCATTTTCAGCGAGGATTCTGGGGAAGATTTCAAAGGCCTTGGCGTATTGTCTGAAGGCATATTGATCCAAAGTAGTGATAGTGTTGGCATAGGTTTCCAATTCCTTAGCCAATTGCTTTGAAAAAGTTAATTGACCCCTCTGAGAATAAAAATCTTACAATTTCAATGGCACCAGCACCAGCGACGAATCTGGGGTCTTTGGCCAAATTCTTGAAAGCATTGACACCGTCATCGATGGCTCTTTCAATATCTTCCATCAAGTTGGTGGTGCTTCCTCTCAAGACAATAGTGGCGAGCTTGCAATCAGCACTATCTCTCTCAAACACGATAACCTTTTGGCTACCGATTTCTCTAAGTTGGACGGAGTCAGCAGTACCGAGTTCTTCAGGAACGGGGGCACCAAGTCTGACAAGAGCAGTAGCTTGGATAGCTTTGCACAATCTCTTGAGTTCGAATTTAGAGGTAACTCTAAGAGTCATGATTCTGTATTTTTCCAAATAGTGGAGGCAGATATCAGAGATAGTACCACCAACAACGACGCAGGTAACACCGGCATCAGCAATGCTCTTGATGAAATTGTGAGCATGATCTTCTTCACTCTTGTTGTAGTTGATGAGTTCTTCAGCGTTCTTGATGAGGACAGTTCCCTTGGTTTCAGCAGCTTGGGTATCTAAGGGGCATCCGTAGACGGCAATTTTGGGGTTGGTGACTTCAGTGAGGGAGGGGGTTTCAACGTTTCTGGTGACGATAAGACCCTTGAGGACGAAAGAGTCGTTAACGCTAGCACCGTGGATTTTAGCAACACGAATATACTCCACATCAAAGTTTTTAGAGTTTTCAGGGAGGGTTTGAATGCAAGCTTCAGCAATCTTTCTAGAGAAGAAATCTCCAGCACTAATGAGGGATTAGAGGCAGTCAATTCAAGCAAATTACTCTTGTAATTTGGAGGCGACGGAGGATCTGAGGCATCTGGTGACTTCATCGACATTTCTGATGTCTTTAACTTGATAATATACGTGCTTTTCAAGGAATTCAATAGCCTTTTTCAAAGCTTGTTCGTAACCAGAGACGACTTGGATAGGGTGAAGGCCCATTCTCAAGAGTCCTTCAGCTTGGTTGAGGAGTTCACCAGCAAGGGTGACGACAAAGTTAGTACCATCTCCGCATTCACTTTCTTGCATTTTAGTGGCGAGGACAATGAGTTTAGCAGCAGGGTGAGCAACTTCGAGCTGAAGAAGAGGATAAATAAGAAAATATAGGAAATAATGTTTACTTCCTTCATGATAGTGGCGGCATCACTGGTAACGAAAATTTTTTCAAGGTAGTTGATGACCATCTTCTTGGCACCTGAAATATAATGAAAAAAAGGAGAGGAAAGGCCGGTTTACCGTTGGGTCCGAAACTGGTTTTAGTCATGTTGGAGATTTCTCTGCAAGCATTGATATTTCTGTAGATGGCTTCTTCAAGACCAGAGTAATGTTTGCTACCCTAGAGGGGAAGGTGAGTAAGGTAAAAGGAGGAGGAAGGAACCTCTTTAAGGAGATTTTGGAATCCGTATGCAGTATTTAACATTTTGAGAAAATTTGAATATTTTTAATTTGCGATTTTAGGATTCAAAAAGTTTTATATTGTTGCGCGAGTCTGCAATTTTAAAAGCTTTCTGTCTGTCTCTCTGTCTTTTAAAAAAAAGTAAAACGTGCTTTTTCAAAAAATCCTGTAATATCTCCGTTTGAATTTATGAAAAAAGGATATTTCTAGAACTTTCTTCTTTTGAAAACAAATCTAAAAAAGAGAAAATTTGAATTTAGTTATTGAAGGTTTTTAGTTGAAAATGGAAAGAAAGAGGACGTGGAGATAGAAAGATTTAAATTACGTCCATCATCAAAGAGACGGGAAACAGATAGATAGATATATATTATTAAGTTACTGAAATTAAATTTGAAATCGGTTTCCCAACCAATTCTCCTTCTTCAAAAATCCTTCTCTAAAATTTGAATTTTTTGGTCGAGAGATTGAGGAGAAACTGTATAAGATAGAATTATGAACTGAAAATGAAGCGATCGGTACCACGAAATATTTGTTTGAAGAGGAAAAATAATTTTTTTCAGAGAGAGGAAATAATAATAAAAATTCAAAAAAAATCAAACATTTTTCAACTTAACCTCATTTTTTTTAAATAAAGATTTGCATTTACAAAGGAAATTTTAAATTTCAATACCTTATAAAAACGGGGTTTTTCCTTCATATCTGAATTCAGAAAAGCTCTAATGAGCGAGATTATGTCGATGACCTTTCTTTCAAACAATATAAGCATTCGGAATGAAAATTTATTGTTTTATGAAGGAATGAAAGAAATCCAATAATGGATAATATTTTTGTAACTTCTTGACACATAATATCATAGGAGTTTTCAAATTATTTAAAAGTTCGAAAATAATTAGCATTCTCTTTTTTCGCAAAATAAGCCTAAAACTCGGTCTTAGAAAATCTAGATTTCTCCAAACCAAGGCCTATAAGATCTCTATTTGCTCTTGATCTCTTCATTAAAATTTTTTTGATTCTTTGCAATGTTTAAAGTGTAAAAAAAGCATTTGAGAATAAATATTAGGAAAAATTTCTTTTTTGATGCACAGAGGCTTTCCAAAAGGAAAATACTCTTCTAAAGTGACTAACTCTGTGTTTTACTTCTGACAGGAGCCGAAAATGTGTCATGGATCTGAATAGATAATGATAGATATTGATAGATCATTCTAGATAAGGTTAATTTTACAATGAAAAATTGGCTCTTCATTTTTGAAAAGCTATCAATGGTTGTTGGGAGTTGTTTTTTGAGAAAAGATTGAAGGGAGTTTTTGTTGGGGTGACGTTTGAGAATTATCTATGGGTCGAAGAAATTTTTTTTTTCGTTTGATTTCCTCTAAAATGAGAGGGCGAATGACCTTTTGAAAAAGATGGCTCCAAGGTTTAACAACAACAAAAAATTTTTTTTGATTGCCTTTTTGAGAAAAGGAAATTAAGAGAAATCTTTTTTGTCAAAAAATTTTAAGGATTGCCCGCTTCCTTCAAGTAAAAATTTGCGTTGGCAAAAATGAAGTGAAAAATATAATGTATTTCAGAACAATTCAAGCTTTCTCTTCATTTATTCAAGACATGAAAAATTCAAAGAATAACTTCCAAAAAGGTTTTTTTGTGAGATTTGTTTTGAAAGAAAAACCAAAAACTTGATAAAAAGAGAAAATGAATGAAATTCTGATGAAGTAAAATTTTACATAAAATATTTGGAGTTGCAGCCTTTCTTTGGATGCAACTGGATAGGAAACCTACTCTCAAGAAAGTTCATGATTTTTTATAATAAAAGTTTTGGATCAGAATGCCTTTTGTTTTTCTTACTTAGAATCAGAAGGAGGTCTCAAGGTTCAATGAAATCCGAAAAAAAATGATTGGAAATTTTTTTCCATACGGTTTGATCACGTAAAAAAATTCCAAGCAAACAATTCTCTGCATTTCTCGTTGAAAGAATTTGAAATAGAAAAGACCTAAGGAAAAATTAATATTTGAAGTCTTACAGCACGAAAATTTAACCATCACAATTCGATGAATTTTATATGATCTCCAACAGTTTCCAAAAAGGCTAAATTTATAACTTTCATTACGAAAAATAAATTCATATAGAAAATTTATTCTTTCTCTAAAAACAACGGTTTTTTTCTTCTTTTTTGGTCACAGAGCTTTTATCTTGAACAGCTCACAGTCTAAAAAAGCAGGTTTATTTGATAAAAAACTTTCAACAGATGACAACTTTGATTGCCTTTTTTACGCTCCAAAAACTAACTTTCGATAAATTTAATGAGGATAAAAGAAAGTAAGAAAGCTCATTCAGAGAGGAAAAAGGCTTTGCGAAAGAAGATAGTTTCTCAACGAGCCCTGAATCAGATTTTTCATCATTATTGAGAATATTATCCTTGAGGGAGCCTTGTTTCTATCTTTAGCATTTTACCCTAACTTCTTTTTGAACCGAAATTCCTCAAGAAAAGGAAAAGAAAGGCTTCATCTTTCCTCCTCAAATTTCCTATAGCTGGCCTCTTAAAAGCTTGCAGTTTCGGCTCTTAGAGATTTGACTGCAAGGGTAAAAGAGTTCGGACTCAAAAGTTATTCTTTTATAATACATTAAAAATTTATATGCTTTTTCCATTTTCTATAAATAAATTTTATTTTAATTTGAACTCGTAATAGAGTAAAGTGAGAGGTTTGGCAACGTCTTCTTGTAAGGTTGAACGAATGGAAACACAGTCATTGGACTGAAACTTTATGAAAATTTATGAGACATTCATTAATTCTCGAAGGCTTTTGACGGTGAGTCTTTTGTTTGGCTCGAAAAACCAAAATTCCTTCTTTTGTGGTTTCCCTCGTTTTAGACAAATCACTAAAATAGCTAAACTAAAACAAAAATATTGGCCTGACACTTTTCATTGGATTGAGATATTCGTATTAGAAAATTAATTTTGAAGATTAAAAACTCTGAATTTATCTTGTGACTTTGTTGAGCAAAGAAGGCTCAAAAATGTTTTAGAGATTGACAAAGAAGAATTCTGGTCGAAGCTTTGATAGTTCTATGGAGATTTGAATCAACGAAAAAGAGGAGAAGTGTCGAGATCATCAAAGGAATATCGAAAACTGGGAAATTACAAAAAATTAATTCACATTGGTTTCTAAATAAACTAAAATTATTAAGCCCGTTTATAATTAAAAATTAAGCAAAAGAGATGAACAATCAACTTGCCAACAAAATCATTTCACATATCAAAAGTGAAGAATTCCCATATAATGGATCTGAGATGCTTTTTCTAGAAAAGAAATTACGTCCAAAAGGCCTCGAAAGTTTGCCAAGCATATCAACAAATTGGACATCAGAAAAAGAATCTTTCAATAAAAAGTATTCTGGCATCAATAATGATCTCGCTCAAAACTTTGGTCCGCCTTCACGACATTCATATAAAGCGCCTCGAAAATACTCTGAAAAATGTTCTTTTCCAGATCCATTTAATGAAATTGATGATGCCTTGACTCAAGATCAAGCGAGTCTGCCAAAGTATTCTGCTCGCGAAGAACATTCAATTCAAATTAAGATTGCTGCTGTGCCAACCCAAAATGATGAAGAATTTGAAGAGCATAAAAACTCTTACGAAAGCTACAGTAGATTATCCAGTAATCAACCTGAACAAAAAGTTTACGACCTCAGCAACTTTCTTGACCCTGCAGCTAAACTTATCACTGTCCTCATTGAAAATAACAGTGATTCCGCTGAGCAAGAAGAAGCTGATTCTGAACAAGGAGTTGGTTCTCCGTGGGTTAAAAAAGAATTTTCGGACCTTCTTAAATCTGAAAATTACGATGAACTTTTGGCTTATATTCGACCTTTGAAAAGCAAAGAGCTAAAATTAACAGGTCAACAGGCTTTATTCACGTTTTTTAATGCTCAGAGAAGCTTAGCCTTCCCAATTTTCAGCTATAATCTCCTGCAATATCTTGATGTTCATGGGCATAGCCTTTCTAAAAAGACGTTAGATTTCTTTGAAATTTATCATGAAAGGCACAAAGTAATTCAAACTCTCTCGTTCACCTTGTGGGCAATATTCGAAGTGAGGGTTTACGATAGCTTGGATAGTTTTATCTACAGAGTTGGCGTGCTGGAGTATCTCCCGCTTTTTAATGAGCATCTTGGTGTCAGAAAAATGCTGAGTCTGCTTCTTTGTTTGTTTAGAGATCTGAGAAGAATTTTTGAAAGCCTTGTTCTTTGCAAAATTTCTTCTTGGAGAAAGCCTCAAAGTTTGAATAAATTGGAGGAAATAGATTCAAAAGAAGGAGCACCGGAGTATGCAAAAGGGAAGCTATGTGAATTGATGGAGGATTTGATAGTTTTTATGAAGGAGAATAGATGGGTATTTTTGCTAGAGTTGTCAAAGGAAAATTTAAGAATTCTTGACACAGGCTTTAAAGAAGCTGAGAACCTGCTAAATCTTTGCTTAGGTGAAATCGTTCAGATGATTGAGCGGCAGATAATATAGAGAGATTGAAGAAGGCTTCAGTTGGTAGGTAGAAAGTGAAAATGTGGCAGAAAGGAAAATTCTTTTTCAAAAAGTACATGTTTAATCTTGAAGGAATTATAGTCTTTGTTTGACTCTCATATTTATTATAACAATGTATAAGAATTGAAAAATTGATTCACTATTTAATTTCCTTGAATTTATTGTATTCTAAACAACGACCAAAAACTTAGTAAGTCGAAAATTTTATCTTTGTAATCTTGACAAATAATAGTTGAATTCCCTTTGGTATCAAAATTTGAATTACAGAATAGTAAAAAGCTGTATTATTCTGTATACCCTATCATGTTACGAAAAATTCGTCCAGTCGAGTCTTGTTCTTTGCAAAAACTTGTCAGGCGAAGCGATATTAAAGAAAAAAACAAAGAACTAATTATTTTAAGAGAAAAGTGAAAGAGAAAAATAGAAGAACGTTTTCAAGATAAGAGAATGTTTAAAACAAAAAGAGAATGTATTCTTCTTATTCTAGAAGCCAATTTAACTGAAAAAACTTTTTTTTAATATTTTTACATTGCAAAGTAAAATTTATCAAGAATTAATAAAATTGAGAGAACTATGATCGACATAAACGTTGACACCAATACCGGAGCCTCTCTTGATGCCTCTGATAAGCTCAAAAACGCTTTGGAATTCCAAGCGATGGGCCAAACTTTCACTACAATAGAGTCTTCCCTCAAATGCTCCCAGACTGGCAGTTTCAAAGAGCTGGATCTTGCCAACGTAAATTCTGGCCAATTTAATGTTGAAATCGATCACCCATTCTCTCGAGCCCAACTGCTTTCAGAAGATAAATATAATCCGCTTCCTGAAAGCTTCAATAATGATGATTCAAGGTTCATAACCAAGCGTGAGTATGAGGAACGGGTTTTCTTTATTCATAAAGAACCATGCTTGCGAAATTTGAAGAACAAACAAGGCTCTGATGAGAGTTCCAGTCATCAAAGTTGCTCGTATGATCAGTTTAATCTTAATAATGAGACTATCTCGAATCAAGAAAATGGTATTGACCAAGAAAAGAAAAGAAAAGCTTACAAGAAGGAAATGAAGGTACTGAGCAACTTTTTGAGAATATTTGTGCAAGTGGTTCTGGACAATATGAGCAGAAAGATAATGGTATATTTAACACGGTACCAAGTTCTGCTCGAATTTAATCCAGGCGAGGGGATTGATTAATCCATCTGATATAGTAAGTTGGCTATTAATAGGAATGAATGATGTGCTATGAATTTGACTAACTCTGAGAAAAAATGTCTATTATAGGTGATATCTCTTTGAAATTTCAAGAAAGAGAACCTCATTGGATAATCTGATGAATTTGTAAATTGGCAGCTCAGATAGTGAAAAAGATCTGTTCAAGTTTCAATTTGCTTTTTTATTGCATTTTTGGCAAATGCAATTTTTGTGTAGTGTGATGCGAGAAAAATTTCAAGACCAAGACCTTTTGAAGGAACAAAAAATGGCCAAGTGTAACCACCCTTACCTGTTCAAAAAAATTTTTTTTTTCTCTAGTATTAAAGAACTTAAGGATTGATATCTTATATCAGAAAATCAATGTGAAATTCACAGTTTTTCAAAACTTATGAGGTCTTCAAATTTATGCCCAAAAAATGACTTTAAAAATTTTTTCTCACAAAAGTTTCTCAAAACGACCTT
>Ga0182738_1002948_pt1 | contig 19799 bp, 5 predicted proteins | sample eDN5th30CBELigMG_FD_128876 | JGI IMG/M metagenome (GOLD analysis project Ga0182738, IMG submission 128876) | Enriched Miracle-Growth compost microbial communities from Emeryville, California, USA - eDNA 5th pass 30_C BE-Lig MG (version 2)... ... | reverse complement strand
TCCCATATTATTACCCATGAATCCAGCGCTCATTGGCTGTTGGAACCCGTTATTTTGTTCCATGGATTGAGGCACCATGTCTTTCTTTTCATAGCCCATCTCCATGCTTGTGCTCTTGGTGCTAAAGTTGAAGAAAGAGCTCACTTTTATGCCATTCATATCACTGCCAGATTCGCTTTGCATTTGCATCTCTTGAGGCATCACTCCGCTGTCTAAACTCCATTGTTGTTTCACTTGAAGTTTATTGCCAGATTGAGGAGGTTGCATTCCTTGCATAAACATTGGGGAAAGGCTTTCAAAATCCGAAGAATGATTTGAAGCTGTTGAGCCAGAATCGCTTCCTTCCATAAATCTATCGCCATTCTTCTTCTTGGGAGGGATAATCTTCAATGGTGTAAACTCATAGTTATATTTCTTGCTAAACTTGTCAAGCCAGCCCTTGGATGCCTGGAATGAGGAATCAGCACTCAATTCCAAAGCCTTCTTTGTTGCTTCTTTTCTTGTTGGGGCTCTTCCGTAATCCTTCTGGAAAACTGTGCACCATTCAAACAAGGCTTGATCTCTATTGGGATCATTAGTCTTTCTTCCCTTAACTATGGAGATTGGTGAGATCAATCAAAATTATGACCGCTTACTTCCTTTGACTTTGGTGGTGCTCTCCATCCAACTCTTAAGCTTTCTTTTGGTGATTTTGTGAGTATTACTAGAGAAGATCTCCAAAGTTTTTTGAATACCATGCTTCATCATCTATTGAAAGGTAAATTAGACTCTCTTCCCCCAATCAATCTCTCTTACAAAGTTCAAGATCTTGGCTTTTTCTTCTTCAGTGTAGATCTTGTACTTGCCACGCTTCTTTCCAGACTCAACAGATCCAGTGTTGGAATCGGTCTCATCATTGCCAGAATCTTCATCGTCATCTTCATCCTCAATGTCATCTCCTTCCTCTTCGTTAGTATGCGCGCTGGGAGGAGACTTCTGGGCGTCCAACATGTAGTTTGAAGCTACAAACCAGTTTAATAAAACCCATTCAAAAAACTAAAAAATCTTACATGTTACTGTCTTGAATCTCTTCCTGCTGAAACCAGTCATGTGTTGAGGCTTCAACTGGGGAGATGAGTAGCCTCCGTTGAACTGCATGGGATGGGTTTGGGCCTGAGGACCACTGTCAGACATGAAAGAGTAATTATGTTGGAGTGGCTGACTGAAAAGGGAAGCAGGGGCTTCAGTATGATGAGGAATAGACTGGAGATTGTTGGGAATGGACTCAAGGTGGAAGTCAAAGATATTGGATTCAAAGCTTTGGGGAGGAATAGAATCGTTCATTTTGGGATTTGGGATTGAGAATTGGAAAGTAGTTTAGACCTTAATAGATTATTAAAGAAATAAGGGTCTGTGGAATTTATTGAAAAAGACTTTTTTTTATTTATTTTTTTTTTCGCTCAGAAATCAGTAAAAAAATCTGTGGACACTCTCTATATTTTTTAAATAAACAAACTGGCTCTTAAACTCATATTTTTTGTATGTTTCCCGACCTTCTCTGATCATTCTTCTCGAAGTCAGCAAGAGTTCCTGGACAAAAGCAATGAGAACTTTCAAGAAGGGCCTCATCAAAAATAGTTTAGTCCCTAAAAAAGGCTGTAGCGAGAGAGATTAAAACACAAAAAATTCAAACTAATTAGTCTCGTTCATGTTTCCCTTGTTATTAAATTAAAAAGTTTTTTAATTTATCAAAATCTCTTTTTCTCATTTAATCAAATAAAAAACACAAACAATACCTCTTTGAGCTTTCTTTAAGAAGCCATTTTCACATTAATAGAATTTTGGAATGACCCCAGCAATTAAAAACTCCTATTATTTCCTCTTTCCTTTATTCCAACTTCCCTTCTTAGGCCTTCCTTTTCACTTCTTTCGTCGATACCGGAGACCCTTGACTTGGTTTAGGTCAACGTGTATAAAATTAAGTCCAAGGAAAATGAACGATGTATAATCCAGGATTAGAATAATTTTTGAATAACCAAACACCAGTAAAAACTTCTTGATGAAAAACGTTTAAAAAATCTTAATGCTCTCTTAATTCCTTTCTTCATAATCACCGGAAACTAATTTGTTTCTTGTGAGAGGCTGTTCTTGTCGATGGTCTTGATACTAGAGATTCCCTTGGGATAAATGATCTCCATCCTTTCTTATACATCTCTTTTTTCAGAGGCCCAATCCTCAAAGAGGCTGGATTTTTTATTAAAATAATCCATTGTAATATGGCACAAGTCCTCCGCTGTGCATCAAAAGATATCCTTTTCCAAGCAAGCCTGGCTCGATTTGCAACTCTAGAACTGGCTCGTCATTTGCTATGGAATGGTGGGACGGAATTTTTGTAAAAAGTGATTGATCTATTAAACAAACTGCAAAACTAAAAAAAACTTTGCATATATTTCGACTTTGCTCAAGATGGAATGAGGAAAAACTTTAGGAAAACATTTCACTTAATCTTTCCTTATTGATGAAATAACGACTGTGTTTCGAAATTTTTCTTGTCTGCCTTTAAAAGAAGAACTCCAAGGAGAAGATGTTTAGTGACTGTCTAAACTTTTAAACAAGAAAAATTTTTTTCAGGTTTTAATTCAACTCTTTATTTAGCTTTCAAAATTTTAATCATTTGTTTCAATTAAAAATTCTCAATCACAGCACTCGCCATTCACTTTTCTTTATCTAAAACTTGCTCTCGTTTTGCATTAAAAAAAATCGAGAAAACCTTAAAACCGATCCACTCAAGCCTTCTAAGGATATTTTCTAGATTCCTTCAGTCCCTTATTGATTGAGGAATATCTCCAAAGAATCTTTCCTCATTTCAAAAATGAGATAAAGACCACATTACTAGTTGATTTGATGAAGATTAAGTTCATTTTCTTTTCACGCTTTAATTTGAAATTAGTCATCAAAACATAATTGCCAGAGCATTGAACTCAACTTAATTTTAAGGATAATCTACAAATTTTCACAGTTTGATTGAACTTTGTCTTTAACTATATTTAATATTATCTATGATGATCTGATGATTCCTAAAAACTCTTTCTAATTCAGTAATTTTATCACGCGCTCAATCGATTTCCAACAAAATTTGCCACTTTATTTCCTCTGCATTTTTGTTGAAATCCACCTCCAACCTCCACAACCTCCTGTGATCTTTCTTTAGCCCTGAAAAATTCATTCAGGAGCAATTCATGATGATCTAATGATTTTTTTACCACTTCAACAATCTCTCTCGACAATTTTTAACACCCTTCGAACATTTAGAAGACCAAATTTTCTGCTGGTTCCAGTTCATAAAATAGTAATAGCCTGCATTGGCTACGCTTTTCTCATCTAATTACTCTACTTCATTTAGACCATGGCATTTCTCCTCATGAGAGCTCATGAGAGCACTTCTATTATTTCCAACTTTAATTCTCATTAAATCCAATATAAATCGCAAGAATCTCTTCATAAAACTCACCATAATACACCCGAGAATAAGAATCCATAAGAAAACATTATATACACAGAATAGCTTTGGAAAGGCATTTTTTGTATGATTAGGGTGAAGGACACGTCGGGAGAGCTTTTTTCTTGATTAAATTTTTCCCTTTTAATTTTTGAGGACAATTTCTATATTTCTTGTATTCAAATCATTATCACCATGTATTGCTGAGCTGAAAAAATTAGTTGACATCGTTTATTCAAACACTTTCCTTCAAAATTTGAAGCCCTACATCTCCTGAACAGCTAATGCACTCTCTTTCAGACAACAACAAAAATAGTTTCAAAGCTTGGAAATTTACTTACAAAAAGACTTTAAAACAAGGCTTTTTCTTGATGGATCTTAATTTTTTGCGCTTCTTTTGACTTTATATTTTTGATTAATCAGTCAACAAAAAATTCAATATTTTCCTTTATTTACTAAAATTCATTCAGACACCTCAGCATCACCCTTTCCACCCTATGTTTCAAGAAAATAATAAGCACAGAGAAATAACATATGAGAAGGTCTCTTTTCTCAAAAATTGAAAAATATACGTCATACAGTCATTCTTAACCAAATACCTTCAGGGAAGACTCGATCATCCCTGCCTCTTTGCCAAAGTTATAAAAACTACAGAGAAAGCATGGTCTTTTCTTTTTGAAAAATCTCTCTGAATAACCAATTCTGTCATTGAATGCGCCCTTCAAATCCTCGACAGGGAAGGATAGTTTCAAAGAACTACTCTTTAAGGAGAGGGTTGGTTCTCTGTGATCAACTGAGACAAAAGGATCTCTTGGAACTCCGTATGTAAGTTGGAATTTTAATTAATGGGGAGGGATTCTTCATAATGGGAACAAAAAAAAGGAGCATATATTATCGATAATCATTGTAATACAAGTGGGTGGGACATTACAAGATACAGCACCAATATGAAAACTCTCTTTTTTTTCTATTAACACAAACAATATAAAATCATCTAGTTTCCACCTCTGAGTTGGAGGACCATGTGTAAAGTGCTGCCAGCTTCGAGTTTATAGTCAGAGATTTTGTTTTCATCGGCACTAAAAACCATTATTATTCAACTCTCACGAAGAAACTTACAGTTGTTTGCCACCGAAAATCAATTTGATTTGGTCAACCAAGATACCTTCCTTTTCTTGTAAAGCGGTCTTGATTTGGAGGATCTAAAATTGATGAAAAGAGAAGAGAAAAGACGCTCTTACAGTATTATCGGGTTCGAAGTTGAAGCTTTGCTTAGTACCAGATAATGTCTTGATGAAGATTTGCATGAGTGATTAGAGGTGTTTTTAAATCTGGGAAATAATGAATTTTATTAATTAATAAGCAATTGCCATGTGTTATTTATATAATCAGGCGAATTGATCTAATAGTTTGGTACCTGTATAAATTTTTATTTGATCAATTCTGATAATTTGATTTGGTTCCTCAAGCCTAACTCCTTATCCTTTTTGATCTTATATGTCGTTATCAAAATTCAGTTAGGCGAGATTCTCGTAATCTGTTGTTAGAGAACTTTCTGATGACTATGAGACGAAGTCCTTCATTAAAAAGTTTAAAGACAAGTGTTGATAAGGCAAAAAGATTTTCCAATTTTTGAGATAACCTCTAGATTATTCGATCTGGGACAATCAATGAGGAAAATAAAAATTCTTTTTAATAGATTATTATACTTTTGGTATTTCTGGAAGACCTCAAGATCTCACGCAATAGCAAAGAAAAAAAATCTAAAGGGAATTCTCAGTCTTGTCCTGATCATATTCCTGAAATTTTGCACGATTCTTTCCTCTCCTTTTGAAGGATATTGCTTATCAAAGTTCTCCTCAAACTTCTTCTCATCGTCAGGCTCATAAAGAAGATAAAAGTCTTGATTCATATGAATTTTGGTCAAGACAAAAGAGTTCTGGAAAGTATCGTCCTGAAAAGAAAATTTTCATTAATTAAATCTGATGGTATCTCTAATTTTTCTTTTGACTTTTAAATTGCTAGTTTTTTAGAAAAATCCAGAGAATCTGTACCTCTATAGAACAAGAATTTAGAAATTGCCCGTTTATTTCTGAGAGGATTTTTTCTCTTTTCCAAAAATTACTGCATCAAAATTTCTCTCATTTCCTTTTGAAAACTTTTAAAATAGATTATTAAGAAAAGTTACAGATCTATCACAAAATCGTTCGTTTTTATTTCATTACTGCTACCTAGAATGCTTCAAAATCTTAAAATCAACTCAAAAATAAATCAAATAAAAGACTCTTCTATGAAAAATTGATTATTTGACGACAATTTTACATTTTCTAACCTCATATTTTTTATGGATTTGCCGTTTGCAAAGATTCAGAAGCCTAAACTGAAGACTTTTAGCCTCTTGAACAAAGGGCTGACTCCTTTGATAAATTATTAGAGATTTGATTTCTGCAGAACTTTAATTTTGGTTCAATGACATTCTCGAACTGAAAGAAAATTTTCTTTTGTCTTTCTCCAAAAATTCTTTGTTGAGAATAAGATCAAAATAGTCTTTGATAAATGCTCTTTGCGAAAATTGATGAGAGAATTATACTCAGAATCTTTTTTGCTCTTAAAAAGAAATTACTCGACCAAAATTTTATTTGGAGCCAAACTCCTATTACTCCAAACTGGCGAGCCATAACTTGAACCAAAATGATTTATTTGTGACTCAACTTCATCTTTTTCTCAATAATTGAAGATCATCATCTCCTTGTAGACACATTTTCTTCTTCTGAAAATATGTCATATTCATTCTCTTTAAGAGAACCATTTTCTTTGAGACAAAAGAGAGTATTTTATTCAGGATAAGTTTGTATTTGATAGGTGTTACATGCAGTCTATACTTGATTTCTTTTCGAAATACAAACAAATGAGAAATATAATCATGCCGTAATTTTATCAATATTCATCATTCAATGGAGTACTAATAATGTTCTATAATAAAAATAGCAGTAAATTGGTTCACCCTTTCAAATCATCAAAAGGTGGTCTTCCTATTCTTTTAACCCATCAAAAGATCATCAGCAATATTTTGTGAAGAAGAATTCTTGATCCTTGCAAGACATTTAACCATAATCTCATTCAAAGTATCCTATTATACATTTATCTCTCGGATTTTCAAAAGCGTTCTTACGGTTTGCTCATCCAATTGAGTCCTTAAATCAGCATAGAAACCTTCACAATTGAAAACGGGTTCATTTTCGTGAGTAGCCTACAAGGTGTAAGAGAACAAGTCCAACATTTCTGAATGTTACTTCGTAGATCTTTTCAAGGTTGGAAGGCAAGCTGGGAGGCTTAACATCGACGGCTCTGTTTTCACGTTGAAGTTGACTCATTTTTTTGAATAGACTGTTAAAATTTGAAAAAAAAGTTAAAATATTGTTTGAAAATTTTAACTGAGAAATCAGTTTAATATAGATAGATAGATATTCAAACGAGATTTCAAATTAATCGAAACTAAGCAAAGAAACTTTCATCCTGTTTGTTGGAAAGAAATAAACTCATCCTTTTTCATTTTTTCATTCCAAGTAATTTTTCTCAAAAAATTCACAAACAAAAAAATTTGTTTCAGTTCAGCTCCCAAAAAAATCTGAACCTCTTTTTTTTTAAAACTTTTTCTTGATATTCTTTTTTGAGATTGAAAAGAAGACATGATTCAAAAAAAAATTTCATCTCATTTTTTCTCTTCCTTCAAAAGATATTACAAAGTTTTTTGTTATCGAAAGTCAATCATCATAATGATCATCTACAAAATAAATTCAATACCAGTCAGTATTCAATTGTTCTCATGAATTCCAAAGTATCACAAATGTTCAAAAAAAGAAATAAAATCCTTGCTACAAAAAAAAATAAGTACATTTTCTTCCAAATCTTTCATTCATTTGTTTCCTTGTTTAATTTTCCCCCATCATCTTGATTTCCTTCAAAAAAGTTATTCTCAATTTCTGACTCTTCTTCCTCATCAATTCTCTTCTCCTCACCGCCAAAGTTATCCATCACTCCAGAGTGCACTTCCGAGCTCAACAACAGACTCGATCTCTGTGGCGTATTCAACATCAAATTCATATCAAATGAACTCAATGTATCATAAGACAACTTCCTCACATGCTGATGGCTTGCAAATTTACTCAGCATCTTCTTATCTAACGTGACCATTATTTTATTCGATGCTGCACTATCTGCTGGCGTCAAATTTGACCCGCTTGACTCGTTCTGTGAAGCTTCAATACTGCTTCTCTTTTTCTTCGCTATCATCACTTTTAATCTTGCTATCATTTCACTTTTCAGCATAAAAGGCACCTTATTATTATTTCTTGGTATCTCCTCTTCTGCTTGTTCCGTCTCTAGCTTTATATTTTCTATTTGATCTCCATCTCCTTGAGAATTCTCTGTAACCTCAAAGGATTTATCTTTCTTCTTTAACCCAGCAGAGTTCAGGGAATTTCTTGTTATCTTCAATGACACATCTTTCTTCTTTAAACCAGCAGAATTCACTATCATAGACCTCCTTTTTTCCTTATATTCTTCTTTTTCAGCGCGAGCTCTTTGTGCAGACAGGCTAAAATCATCAGGTTCCTTCATATCAATCTCAGTCATATTTCTTCTTTGATTCTTATTAAAGCTGAAATCTGACACAAAACTCTCTTCTTCAGGCTTATCAGGAATCGATTGTAAACCCGAATTCTGACTCTTGTTAAACACACTTTTCTGCGATTTTGATATCCTCAGCTTAGCAGGAGGCTCGCTATCGCTTCGATCTTCAAGCTGAAGCTTAAAAGCGTTTCTTATATTTAACGCTTTTGAAATTTTTGAACCAGGCTGTATTCCTGTCTCCTCTAATCTTAACCCAAAAATATCATCGATTTCAGCTTCTCTTTCAAAATTAAATGTGTGTTTGTGCTTTTTCGATGTACTCATCATATCAGAATCACTGTCGCTGCTATTTTGCAAACTCTTATTGATAGAAAACATGGTCTTCTTCGCGCTTAACATGGCCTTATAACTGACCTCACCCTCTGTACTTGCATGTTTTACAAGGCTTAGATTATTCATAGCAGATCTTTCAGCATCACTTTCAGAATCAGTTGGTCCTAACGTGACAGCAGGGATTTCCCTCTGGACAAGGCTTTCTTCTTTGGGACTTGTCGCTGAAAGAAGCTTTTGAAATTTCAAAGTTTGATCGTCTTCAGAGAATAATATTTTATTTGAAGGGCTTGTAAGAGGATCTTGGAAACCTGAGACTTTTGTTTGTATGAACTTCATGCCTTGTTTTCCTGTCATTAACTGCACATTAGAAGAAGTTCCCGAAGTCTCTTCAACTCTTGATTCGTCAAAATCAAATATTTTGCGAGTAAATGGTGCCTTGGCTTTATGTTTAAGTGGCCTAATTCTTGCTGGTCTTGGTCTATTTTTGTACCATTTTAAGAAATTTTTCACTTTCTTTACAGCTTTTGCGAGAATAAATCCCAAAGAAATCATGCTCAAACTCATCAATAAAAACACTACAACATCTGCAATAAACAGTCTGACTTGTTCAGCACTTGCATGGCCTTGGTCGAAAATCGCAAGAATCATCACCAAAACATTGATTGTAATAATCACAATCTCATATGTTAAAGCCTGAAGAAAATTGATCCGTTTCTTAAAAGGCTGCACGTAGCAAAGATAGCTGATTAGTAGACCACTAATCAACGTATAAAGGATGGTCTGGACCAAAGGATGGTGATAAAGCCAGCAAGCGACAATATAAACCAGCACAGTTCTTCCCAGAAAAGCGCTCAAAAAGGCTTGTCTTGATAACGTATCATCTCGAAATTCTTTCCAAAGAACCTGATATCCTCTCCATTTTTCAAGGAAATCTAAATAATGATTATAATCTTGATGTGAATGTGCCAGCATCTTGGCCTTATTCATCTTTCGTAAAATGTAAATTGGAGCCAGAACCACAGAGATTCCTCCAATAAATGTCACCAAACAAATCAAAAAACTAAAGCATTCAAGAAATGATTCAAAACCATTCGTTTTCCATTCAAGAGACGTAAACAAAATGACTTCATCCATGCTCTCAATAATGATCATAAAGATCAAATTCCATCGTAAAAACTTTCCAAGCCTTTCAATAATCGCCTTGAGATACTTATTCTTTATCTTTGGCGTCAATCTCTCAAGGAAACTCACAAAAATTCCAATGCCAAACACAATACAAAGCGTCGTGATCTTCTTAAAATAATTCACGAGGAAACTCGCGTGAAACTCATTCTTCTCAAAAATATGTGGCACTTCATGCTCAGGGAACCTTTTGCTCAACTTCTTAGATAAAGGAGGCCCAAAGTTCATAATAATTGGTTCTTCATTCGAATTATCCAACAAATCCTGTAATTTCTCTGGAAACTCAATATCCAAAAACTGAATATACTTCAATACTTTTATAATCATCATTACCACAAGCACATTCGGATCTGAATGAGTCGAAAATAGCATGTCTACCAGCATCCCATTCTTCAAAATACTACTTGTAGTCTCATGTGCACTCTCTGTGAATGTCTTTGGTTCTGTTACTTGGATGATTTCCAAAACTGTATCGTTGTCCTCTGTTGTCGCTCTTGTCAAAGAATAAGACGAGATCTCACAAGTTAAAAACCCTGCTGGGTCCGCGTATTGGTGAATAACATAAGGTTGGGAGCAATTGGCCTGACACTTTCCAGTCACTGTATTGAAAAATTCGCTTGGATTGCAAGGAAGCTGACAGAAGAATTTCTGTCCCTCTTGAGCTGGAATCAGTGGATAATTACAAGAGGAAAGGCAAGTACCGTCCCAATAAAGATACTCTCCTGAACTCTGACAAGGATATTCGCAATATTTTACTTCATTTTCACTATCTACCCAAATACTCAGAGGAAAAGAGCAAGTGTCAAGACAAGATCCATTCCAATATAAATAGCTATCATCGCCCAGACAAGCAGGATCACAGTATTTTACTCTTGTGCCAATGCGCGAATTGAGTGGAGCAGGACAGCTGGAATCACAAGAAGAATTCCAATAAATAAAATCACTGGTATCATCGCATGGGTGTTGGCAAAATGATCGGTTTTTGTATGTGCTTGATGATAATGGAGCTTCACAATCATTCAAACAAGCTCCATCCCAATACAAAAAAGCATTAGAATTGCAGCCATAATCACAAAATTGCTTTGGAGGATTTCCTTCAGTTCTTGTTGTTAGAGGAGCTGGACAATGAGAATTACAGGTTCCATCCCAATATAAAAAGCCGTCGTCTTGACAAGAATATTGGCAGGTTTTTAAAGAGCCCTGGATAGATTGAATCAAAGGAAAATCGCAAGAAGGTAAGCAAGAGCCGTCCCAATACAGATATTTGTTTGATGCACAAATCGTCTTACAGTAATTTCCTTCAGGTTTCACGATGGCAATTGCGGGAGAATTACAAGAGCTCAAGCATGAACCATTATTTTCATACAAATATTCAGAGCTCAGACAAGGGAATTCACAATATTTTCCCATTGGGTCTGATGAAGAAATCAAGGGAGAATTGCAAGAGTTGATACATGAGTTACTCCATAAGGCCAAATACTCTGAGCTTGAGCAGGGGAAATCACAGTAACTCCCCATAGAATCTGTTCTTACTACATATGGAGAGTCACATCCAGCAAGGCATGAACTGTTCTGATAGAAATATTCCGAGCTTGAACAGGGGAAATCGCAATAATCCCCCATTGGATCTGCTCTCATGACAAAAAGGGAATCACAAACCCCCAGACAAGAACCATTCTGCCAATAAAAATCTCCAGGATTAGCACAAGGAAAGCTACAATACTTGCCATTTGTATCAGCACTAGCGATATAAGGAGAGGGACAACTTCCCAAACACGAGGTATTTTGGTAATAATATTCACTCTCTAAGCAAGGAAAATCGCAATATTTCATTATCGATTCAGTTCTCACAATATAAGGACTGGGACAAGAAGCTCCACATGACGAATTAGAATAGTAATACTCGTTCACAAGACATGGGGAATTGCAATATTGGGCACAGGGACTAATTTTTGCCAGGAAAGGAGAGGGACATGAGGGTAAGCAAGAGAGATTTTGATAGAGGTAATCTGTGGAATTTTCACATGGAAAATCGCAATATTGTCCATTTGTTCCTATGCTGCTTACAAAAGGGGAGCTACAGGTATTGAGACACGATCCGTTCCAATATAAAAACTGGCTACCCAAGCAAGGGTAGTTGCAATATTTGCCTCCGGCATCAATACTTGCAATAAAATATTGCCTACAAGTCGATAAACAAGAGCCATTGCTGTATAAATATTGCGATGTTGAGCAAGGATTTATGCAAAAATTCGTACTTTGATAGACCTGTTGGACAAAAGGCGAGCTACAATTTGCAAGGCAGCTTCCATTATTATAATAAAACAGGCTTCCACTGCAAGGCTTACTGCAGTAATACGTACTCCCGCTGGAAGTTATCACAAAGGGAGTGTCACAGCTTGACAAGCACGTATTATTCTGGAACAAATAATACCCCGACTTACATGTACTACATTGATTAGCCCCAGTTCCATAACAAACACTGCAATTCGCGTTACAAGGGATACAGTTGGTCCCATTCCACGAATATCCTGAAGCGCATTGATAACATTCACGATTACTTGGCCCAAAACATGAAGAACAACTCACGTCGCATGTCGCACATGTACCACTCCCAAAAGAATGTCCTTCAGGACACGAACACTGATTTGAACTCAAGGTAATATCAGTTGATTTTCCGCAGAACTGGCTTGTTCCAGCCGCTAAAGAAGTGTTCAGGAGCAAGATATTGATATCTCGAATCGCGATGGATTCATCCAAAGAATCCTGATCCAACTGGCTGATCACCTTGAGTTTTAGTGTAGAGGCAGAATGTGAGACTTTTCCAAAGGTTCTCAGATTACTGAGATCCTTATAACTAGTCCATCCGCATAGCTGAGTCTTGAAACTGCTGTAACCCGGTCCCCAGCCGGTTATCACGATAGAATCAAAGGACCATTGAAAATAATCAATTCCATTGTCCCAGCTATCAAGCAACCAGAAAGAAATTGTGTAATAAATGGTGTTATGAGCTGGGAGTCCTGTGTAAATTCTTTTGTAATATTGGTTTTGGGTTCCTCCTGAGCCGGTCCCCAAGATCCCGTAGCCTCCTACTAATGTTGTGTCATTACAAGTGTAGGTTATTATTGGGGAGGATTGCAGAGCACTTGCAAACCAAGATTGGGCTTCGATTAGGAACTCTGTGCCGTTTTTCTCAAGATCACGGATCTGAAAGCCTAAATAAAGGGTTGAGATTTGGGCTGTGGGAGAAAGTGTAGGAATACCATTAAAGCTATATGCATTGGCGCAATAGGACAGGAAACAAAAGAAGTAGTAAAGGATAGGGTTTCTGAAAAGCATAAAGATTGGAGCGGGAACAGCTTTCGAATGGAGAAAGGTTCGGAATTGAGAAATTATTATGGTTTATAGAAGATAATTTATGGGATTGATTAAGAAAGGGATGAAATTAGAAAAAACTTTTGATCTAAAAACTACTTTTAAAAACCCGCTCAATTAATAAAATCGACACTGGTCCTGCAATTTTTAATAATAAACCACTCCATTTCTTGCTTCAATTTTAAGCTTCCTTTGGCAATTCTTCTTAGCTCTTTGAAAAAATCGTTTCTCAAAGGAAGGAAGGGGTCGGTTTTTCCTATAAAAGTCGATTCTCGAGAATTTTTTGGATAAAGAAAGGAAGGCTTAAAGGCTTGGTTTTCTTCTTTTAAAGAATCGAGGATCCATCAAGGTTGAGAATTTTCAAGAAATACTTGCTGGGGAGCCAGCAAAATTCCAGTTTTTCTAGGTCAAGATGACAATGTTTGTCAAGTAGCTGCAAGTGCCTATCGATGAGATTTCGTTGAAAATCGGTTACTGAATCTATTATTTGATGAGTTAGTTATGGGAGCCTGTTCTTTTCTACAGTATTTTTAGAAAGTATAGATCAAAGAGGAGGAGAGGATTTCTTTGAGGAAAAAAAAACTTCGAAAGAATTTTGATTTTTAAAACTGCGTGATAAACTGTGAGCTTTAAAAAATAATCGATCATACAACCCTCAAACTGACAAAGAGAATCCCAATCAAAACACTCTGCTGAAATAGAATGAGCTCGGATCTTGTAAGCCTGCGGGGTTTCTGAACGAAAGTCCTCATTTATTGGAAACAAGCTGAAAGCAAAAGATGCCTTTGTTTTTTGTCAAATTTGGCTGGCCTATAAAACTTCGAATTTATTAAAGAGTTTTTGTTGTTATGAATTTGCTCATAAAAACTCACTAAACGGATCAATAAACTCTGACCCTTGCTAGAAACCTAAAAAGAGATTTTAAGATTGTCAACAAAACATGTTTCCCTTCCAGACTACCTCAATCCAGCCAACTATATTTTGACACGGGACTTGGTTTATTCATTTTTCCAAGAGTTTTCATGACATGAGATCTTTGCTGATAAATAGAAGTGGAAGGTTTGATGTCAACTTCTTGCTTTAGTTGAAAGTCATTTCAAGACGGAATCAAAGATAAAACCTGTTTTAGGATTGATGTTAATTATTTTCCCTCCTAAATTGGTTTTTCACACAATAAACTCCATGATTTGACTTACATATCATTTGATTAAACTTGTGTAAAAATTGGCAATTCTGCTATGGTAATCTTAGATCTCTGAAGTCTGAGATATTTTGTAAATATTGGACAGTTTGAAACCCTAGAAAATTCTTTCGATCGAACTTCTTTATTTTTCACTGTATTTTGCTCACGGGAATAAGTCCCATAAAAATATAAGGATTCGGGGCTAGAAACTTTGCTTATCTAAAAAAGAATGGAATTCAGATTTCAAAAATCATTCTTGAAAATTCTCTCATCTTACAAATCCTCGACAATAAGATCCCAATAAACCTTTTCCAGTGATTTTATCTCTAGGCTTTGACGATTTGTCAATTAAGTAAGTCTCAATTAAAATGATATTGAGTAACATTTCAATTGTCTCTGAAATAAAAAACTTTAATTCGCTTGATTTTGTCATTTGGCAAGAATAACACTAGAAATTGAGAAGCATTTTTCTTCCAATTCTTCACAAAATGGCGTTTCTAAATTTTAAAACTTTAGTTGAATGCAAAATAAACTCTGTCTGACTTGAGATTTGATTGAAACTTTTTTGAGGGTAGAAGAAAAAAATCTGAGAAACTTGATCAATTTTTTCTTTTTCTCATTTATTTTTCTTAAAAATTTCTATAAGACAATTTTTTGATAACCTCCTCCAAGAATTCACCAAAAAACAACGACGGTTAGAACTGACAGCAGAATTTTTGTGAAAAGGAAAAACTATCAAATTGAAATTTTTTGGCATGAAATTTCCAGTCTTCAACCTCTGAAACTTTGCATCATAAAAGGTCTGAAACAGAGCTTGTCAATCTTTTTCTAGAATTCCAGGCATTTTCGGATTTCTTGTCAAAAAAAAAAAAACCTATATCCTCCTCAAAAAGTTCGACATACTTATTTAATAAATACTGTTTACATTAAATCGCAGTGATTTTTTGTTATAATATAATAACTATAAAAAATATTGAACCATAAAAGTGTGCAATCCGACCTGATAAGTGATTTTATAAAAAAAAATCTCTCAATAATGAAAAGAGTCAGAAAAAAGAATTTTTTTGTCCAAAATTTCCCTCCACGAGAATTCTCAACAAAATTTTCAATTTTTCTTTTTGATTTATTGCTCAAGAAAAGGGCCAGATCCGACCAGTCTGTCAAATAAGTTTGTCAAAAAATTTGACAAAATCGGACAGAATAGGTACTTTGTGAAATCCTGGTCTGAAACCTTTAATTTTAACGATTTCTGAAGATCCAAAAATCATCAAATAAAAACAAGTTCTTGGCATGAATCCCAAAAAAATTGTTGGATAATTCAACAAACAACACGAACAAAAAACTTATCCAAAAGAAAATTTACTATTTGAACTTAGCAAATAAAAAACTCTCTCAAAGAAATTTTTCTTCATTTAAATAATTTTTTTGCAAAGCAATGTCGAGAACTTCTTCTGTCTTTTCAATTTCATCTCATCAAAATATTCTCTTACTCTAACTTCCAAACAATAACTCCCGATATGAATCAAATCATCCAATAGCTTTCAAGAAGAATTAATCTCGGATTTCGATTTAAATTAAACTAATCTCGCAATAATTCGCTAAATTTCAAAATTCAAATATGAAAATCGGGAAAATTTTCAAACCGCCTTTTATCACCCTTCGATAAAAAATCCCCTTTATTCTTCATATCAAAATTTCTTTCAAGCTTAACTCCTCAGAGAAATCTTAATTCATCTTGTTGTTTCCCTTCTGAAACCCTTCCACAAAAAGTGAGCCAATTTTACCCCAACCAAAACAAAAAAATCTATCAACTATGATGAATTAAATATTTTTTGCGCAAGTCAATTCTAATTTATTGCGCTCAACTTTTTGAATATTTAACTTCTAAATCTCTTACAAAACTTCATTTAATTTTTAAATCTCCACGCGAACTTTCACACTCCCTCCTTCCATGAGCAATCGATACTGGGATTTAAACGACTTTCTCGCTGAAGACGAATACGTTAACGCTGTCGCCAACCAAACCTACTACAACCTTGCCATTCTTGACAACAGTGTGAAGAAAGACACCAGAGATCTTGAAGAAGGAAAGAAATTCGACATTCCTCTCTGGCTTGCGATTAGACTGGGCACAGAATATCTCACCATTGAAGTTCCTTCAACATACAGAGAGAAATTCAAGAAAGTCTTGATCGCTGACCCCACTGTAGTGAACCTCAGGGATAAATCATTCTATTATTATGAAGTTGGCTATAAGCTTTGCAAGTATATTGACGATAAGGACTTGATTCCTTTGTTGGCAAGAGTGTTTTTAAAGAGAATGCAGGTGATTCAGAGAAAATCTTTCTGCCTTGGAAATGAAGATGTGATGGGCTTTGTTAAGAAATTAACGCAAGTTGAAAGAGAAATTTTTGAAGGTGGAAGATACAGCGTAACGACTTATAAAATTTGGAAAGATGCTGTTACTAGTGCCTCAATTCATTCGACTACCAGCAGACTCAGAAAGAAGGTGAAGAAGACTTAATAAATGACGAAAAATGAGAGAGTTGAATACGAAAGGAAATTATTTTGTGTAGAAATAAGGCCTTTTTAAATAAGTAGGAGTTTTCATTATTCTTAAAAAGAATAAATTTTATATAACATAGTAAGGGAATTTAAAAAATGGTGTGGATTAATTTTAATATATACATGAAGGCGGTATATACAGATATGTCATAGTCTTATCCTGATTTTTCAAAAAATCCTCAAAATAAATTTTTTTTTCAATTCATGACTGTTGGGAAAATTTTTTAATTTTGCAGAGCCAACGAGAAAAGTGAAGATTTTTGCCCTGATGAAATTCTGCCAAGAGTTTATTGGCCTGATAACTGAGAAGAATTTTTTTTTTCAAAGACAAAGAGATTCAAACTTTTTCAAAAAACTTATCTCTCCGCAAAAAATTAATTTGAGCAGAAAATTCTTTTGTTTCAAAATATTAAATATTGAATTGATTTTGGAATTATCTCAATTCTTTGCTTTTTCAGCTAAAATAATTCTAATAAAATTAACATTTCTCTTTGACAGTTTGAAAAACATTGTTAAAGAAAAGAAAATTTGTTAAAAAGAAATATATCTAGAAAAACTACCAAATGTTTGCTAGAGATTTATCTCACAAATTCAGTAAGCCGACTCAAATATTTTCTGGTGGAATAGGAAGATCATTTTAGGTGACAAGGGTTCAGAGGATTTTTTGAAACAGAACGAAGATCTCTTAAAAATTCTTAATCATTTCTCATCTCAACTCCAAGATCAACACCAAAATCAAGAATAATAAGCGAATACTTTTTTGAGAGTCTTTCATTTGATCACGAGATCATATCAGAGATCGTAAAGCTTGTTGTTATAGATTCATTTTTCAACATAATAATTATTATTTATTAAAAGTAATTACTCAAATCAATATTCAACTCAAGTAAAATAAATACCACTAGATGCAATATCTAACCAGGACGTTTTCAAAGTCATAAATATCAGTGTTCTGGGCACAACTGAAATGAATGTACTTGGCATACTTCAATCCATAATCAGACAATCTTCCGCACATCTCTCTGTACATGTACATTCTTTCCTTCAAGCACTTGAAATCAATGTCTTTCACTGTTCCGCTCACATCAAGTCCAAGTTCTTCCTTCATGCCAGCAAATGTTCTATCCAATCTTTTAATTGAGTCCATCTCTTCAAACAAATCGCTCATAGCTTCTTGACTTTGCTCTCTTTCATATCTTGCTGACATAAAGTCTAATTTCATCATTCTTGAGCTCACACGAACTCCGCCAAAGCCAAAATCTTCTTTGGGTTTCTCAACTAAAGGTTGATGAGAATTTCCATTAGCTTCGAAATTTCCAATAGTCTCAGCAGCAATATCAAGCTGACCATATTGTTGGACATGGGATAAACTTGTTTGTTGAACAAGAATGTCGTATTGAGCAGCCAAGGTTTCAACGCTGGGATCAACAGACTCCAAATTTTCCAAGAATTTAATGGAATAAAGGTCTCCCATACAAGTTCCAATAGAAGTTCCATTTACCACATTATTGGGGTTGCAGTAAGTAGCCCAAGAGCTTTCATCAGGGTTAGCAGCAGTTGTGGCATAAATATTGATATTATCAGGAAGAAGGCCTTGGAAGATTGAGCCAGATTCGCAAGCTTCAATGTAAACCACCATTTCCTTATATTTCTGGTTCTCGTTCATATATTTCAAAGCGTCAATCAAGTCATCAGCATAAAGATCATCATTCGGGAAGCAAAGCACACCTGGACCACCATGGTCAGCAAAATACACAAAAACGTTATCCTCAGCAGTGGATTCGAGGACCTTCTTGCCGCCAGTGCCTGTAGAATTTCCCTTTAAAACGTTGAGGAAATTTTCCGGGCTGACATCATCCCCAGAATAATCAATAACAACTCCTTGATAGACATCTTTTCCTGGGCCATCTGAAGGCTTGTTAAAGACCTGGCCTTTGAAGGGGTTGAGATCATTATCAGCGATATCATCGTAGGCAAAGGTGATGATATTTGAGGCAGGGATGCCGTAGTTAGTGAGGATTTGATAAGCGTGGAAAATATCAGCTTGGTGTCTGTAGTTCCAGTAGAAGTTGGAACCAGCAACAAGGACAGCGTAGTGATCAGCCTTGATAGTGGAGAGACAAAGGCAGAGAAGTGCAAGGGAGAGTATAGAGAGTCGCATTTGTTGGAGAATAAGATATATTTTTTTGTTTATTTAGAGATAAAAGTTGGGTGAGTTATAAAGAGAAAAAGTGGCACGAAAATTTTAAGATTAGAAGGAAGCAGGAAAGCAATAAAATTTTAAGTAGAAATAAAATTTGTTTCACACTCAAATTATAGAACTCCTTGATTATCCCGCCTTGACAACAAAATTCTCCCTACTCTCTTCTCGTTGAAAAACTCATCTAAAAATGTTCAGCTAACCGTTTCTGTTTTGGGATATTTAAAAGATATTTGGGGGGATATACTGTGATTTCTCTTTGAAGGATATGAGGTAATTTACTGTATTGTGATGAGATTTTGAGTTTTTCGTTTTATTTTCAAAATCAAAAATACTGTGAAGTCAACTTAAATTTTTATTGCATATTCAAATGCTGAAAGCTGACAAACAGTTTAAAAAGCATAGACTTTTGGCATTTATGAGTTAAATAAAGCTATTTAATGCAGGTTTCGCCAAGAATTGTTTTGAAAAAAGACCTGTTATGTTGTTTTGGATTTGGGCATATTATCAACTGTTAACATAAAATAAATATTTTGTTGTTAAAATTTATTTTCTGTCAAACTCTCAATAATTCAAGCCCATTCTGAACTCCTGAGCAAGAGAAACAGAGAAAAAAATTTCCTTTAAATAAGATTTTGATATCTTGACTTTTTACAAACATAGAGAAGATCTATTTAACATGATATGAATTGAATAATCCACACACAATCACTTCTTTTTTAAGTACAAACCTTCATCAAAGCTTCTTCGAAATCATAAATATCAACACCTTGAATACAAGAGAAGTGTAAATATCTGACATATTTCAAGCCATAGTCAGAGAAGGAGCCACAGACTTCATTGTACATGGC
>Ga0182738_1002947_pt1 | contig 19804 bp, 27 predicted proteins | sample eDN5th30CBELigMG_FD_128876 | JGI IMG/M metagenome (GOLD analysis project Ga0182738, IMG submission 128876) | Enriched Miracle-Growth compost microbial communities from Emeryville, California, USA - eDNA 5th pass 30_C BE-Lig MG (version 2)... ... | reverse complement strand
GTCCAGCGTTCCGCCCGCCAGCTTGCCGTCCCGGATCGGGATGCCGATGCTGCGCACGCCGATATAGCGGCCCGAGACGTTCTTGCTGTCAGCCCGGACGCAGACCCCCTGCAGCCCGTCCGAGAAGGTGGCGACATTCGAGATCTCGGCCTTTCGGATCGACGTCGGATCATAGATCAGCTGTTCTGCCCCTTTGACGATCTCCGCCTTCAACGCTTCGCTTGGTGGGACCGACCGCGCAATGACCTCACCATATCTGTCCTGGGCCGCGCAGGCCGCGAGGAGCGCGAGGCTGCCGCCGATGGTCAGTACGAGCTTCATGTTCCGTCCCTTTTCGCGTGAGAGGCTTTCCACCGGCGACGGTAAGGACGAACGGAAACGAAGGAAAGGGCGCCGCCTGCCGATCCGCGAATTTTGGAGGGACCGTCGCAAATGAACATCGCAAAGCGGTCGCGTCAGAGGTCAGGAACCTGCCTCAACCTGCTGAATTATACAGCTAAAGATTAATGGCGGACAGTGAGGAAAGGGAACCGAACTCCCGCACGTTCCGCCACCTTCCAGAACGCCATGATTTAGCGCGATTTTCCTTCTTGCCACGTTCCCGCATGTTCCGCTATTGTTCATGCCAATCCCGTGCCGAATGGGGGAAGAAATGGCGGAATGAAAGGTTGGGATCCCTTTGCGAAAACCAGCGAAGTCACTCACCGCCCGAATGGTGCAGACCGTCACCGAGCCGGGCAAGTATTTCGACGGTCATGGCCTGTTTCTCCGGGTGGACAAGACGGGCGGCAAGTTCTGGGTGCAGCGGATCGTCATCAACGGCAAGCGTTGCGAGCTTGGCCTCGGCAGCCTCGATTTCGTGACGCTGGCAAACGCCCGGATAGCGGCCTACGAGAACCGCAGGCTGGCGCGATCGGGTGGTGATCCCCTCGCCGATCGCCGACAGGCCCAAGCCGTGATGACCTTCGAGGAAGCGGCCCGCGAGGTTCACCGCATCAATCTTCCGACCTGGAAGAACCCGAAGCACGGCGATCAGTTCATCAACACACTTGCGACCTATGCCTTCCCCACCTTGGGGAACACCAAGGCATCGGACATCACGACTGCGGATGTGCTGGAAGTGCTGCAACCGATCTGGCTGACGAAGGCCGAGACGGCGCGGCGCGTGAAGCAGCGCATCGGCACAGTGATGAAGTGGTGCATGACCAAGGGCTGGCGCAAGGACAACCCCGTGGATGCGGTGGACAATGGCCTGCCGAAGCGGGTGGCAAAGAAGCAGCGCAGGAAGTCCCTGCCCTATCCCGAGGTGGCCGACTGTCTGAAGACCATCGCCGGGACCAGTGCCGGCCTGTCGACCAAGCTGTGCTTCGAGCTTCTGGTGCTGACCTGCGTACGATCGAACGAGGCCCGTGAGGCGCGATGGGCGGAGATTGATTTGAAGGCGAAGGTCTGGGAGATCCCGGCCGAGCGGATGAAGATGGCCCGTCCCCACCGTATCCCCCTCTCAGACCGCGCCGTGGCAGTGGTGGAGCGTGCCAAGGGGCTGGACGACGATCTGGTGTTCCCCGGCACCAAGAAGGGCAAGACCCTGTCTGACGCCACGCTGCTCAAGCTGGTTCGGGAGAACGGCTATGAAGTGGACATCCACGGTTTCCGCACAAGCTTCAGGACATGGGCACAGGAAAAGACCACGTTCCCGCGCGAGGTCGCGGAGGCTGCGTTGGCGCACCTCTCCGGGGACGATACCGAACGGGCCTATGCCCGCTCCGATCTGTTCGAGAAGCGCCGCAAGATGATGGACGCTTGGTCAAAGTATCTGGCGCAGGACAGCGCCAAAGTCGTGAGGATTGGGTGATGAACGATACCATGAGGTACTGGCGTTACAGCGACGATTTATCTGTTGTTGATGCTGCGCTGCTGATTGTCGGTCTCAACCCCGGAATAATTGAGGTGAGAGGGTGGCCAATAGAGCAGGCCACCCTCGTACAGCCAAGCCTGGAAGGGGAGGACAGGTATTTCTTCGAGCAGGATTTTCGAGCTGTCTTCAAGGCGCTTAAAGGAGCTATCTTAAGTGATCGCCTGCCCGCGAATATCACTCGTCTATGCCGTGATGCCACTTACAAATGGTCGGAGGGCGAGCCCTATCCAGACGGACCGCGCGAAGATGAAGCTGAGTTCGTTTACAATCGCCTTCTTATTTCGCCAGCAAAATTTTACTCTACCACAAAGGAAATAACTGGTGGTTACGGCGGTGAGATTTACTTCATCAAGGAACCGGACTGGTTCCACACAACCGTATCAGTCGAAGATCTAAAGTCTTGGCTAGCGACAAAAGGAGACAGGCCTGAGTTTTTCTATCCTGAAGAACGAAATATTTCAGGGTATCAAGATGAGAACCATCCACGGTATTCGGCAAAACTCGCTGCCGCAGTCGCTGCTTGGGAAGCAGTCGAAGGAGCATCCCCCAATAAGACAGTGAAGCAAACCCTTGAAAGGTGGCTTAGGGAGAATGCCTCACAATTTGGGCTGGTTGACGATGATGGCAATCCGCTGTCGGATGTGATCCTAGAACTTGCCAAGGTTGTAAACTGGAACACGAAGGGTGGAGCACCAAGAACAATGGCAGGAGTGGCAGAAGATAAGCCCTCTAAGTCGCGCGGCAGCAACTTTTTCACGTTAGGTCGTACCGACGATACGCAATTCTAACCTACCCCTATATTAAATTACTGGTATTAAAACGATTTTTACCTTAGTCGCCGCGTCATCGTGGGAACGCAGCCCTATCCCGCCTATGGGAAATCGTAACCCATCCAGATATTATCCACCCTCCGAAGGCGCCAACTTCCGTCATGTTCTACAGCGCATGAAGGAGTTGCCCAGTGCAGTATGCTCAACCGCCCCATACTCGATACATCCGCCGCCCTGATGTCGAGGCCCTGACCGGCCTCAGCACCTCGACCATCTACAAAATGATGGGCGAAGGCAATTTCCCTCGCGCCATCAAACTAACAAAAAAAGCCGTCGCGTGGAGTGAGGCTGAAATCTTGGACTGGCTGGCCTCGCGCCCCGTTGCAGCGTGAGGTGATCCATGATTATCGCCCGCACTCTGGACGAATTGCTGCTCCTGAAACCTAAGGGGCATTTTCGCGTCACCACCGTTTATGGACAGCACGCGGTATTGGTAAATCGCCCCGGTGAATTGGAGGAGACGATCTTCTGCGTCTCTCCGGGACATGCCAATCAGGTTCGGCAAGCTCTTTCCGATGAAGGCCTGACCGGCCTTGTGGAGGGCAGCCTTTGAAAGCTCCCACCCGTCAACAGCAATGGCGTCGGAATAATCCCCGACGCTACGCCGCTCACCTTTACGTCGAAACCCTCAAGCGCCTCGGTGTCCTGACGCCTCAGCCCTGCGAACAATGCGGGGCCAAGGCCGAAGCCCATCACCCCGATTATGAGCGCCCTGGCGATGTCCGTTGGCTCTGCCGCCAGCATCACCGGCAACTGCACGCGCGGGGTAGGTGATTTATATGGCTAGCCCGATAAAGCGCCGTCGCGCCACTCAGGACGAGATGGAGGAGCGCGCCGAGTTCCTCATCGACTATGCTCGCGACCATGGCCCCGTGACCGTTCGTCAGCTTTTCTACGCGGCGACCGTGGCCCGTATCCCCGGCATCGACAAGACCGAGGCGGGGTACAACAAGGTGCAGGTGCAGGTTCTTGACCTGCGCCGCCGGGGTCGGATGGCCTATTCCCGCGTCTCCGACTCTACCCGCTACATGCGCCGTCCTCGTACCTATGATGGTTGGGAGGACGCCCTGCAATCGACTGCCGCTTTCTATCGCAAGAGCCTCTGGGCAGACAGCGCCGAGGAGGTGGAGATCTGGTTGGAAAAGTCGGCTCTAGCCGGCGTGCTGTATCCCGTGACCTCGGAATACGATGTGCCCCTGATGCCGACGGGGGGCTATTCCTCAGAGACCTTCGCCTATAGCGCGGTGGACAATCTGCGCCACAGCGGCAAGACGCTGGTGGTCTACGCACTCTACGACTTTGACCGATCAGGCCAAGATGCGGCGCTGTCGCTGCAAGAGAAAGTCGAGCGGTTCGGGGCCGAGTTCGACGTGCCCGTGCAGTTCCATCAGCTTGGCCTGGACTATCATCAGGTGAAGGCTCTCGGATTGCCCACCCGACCCGCCAAGCGCAACACCCCGGCGGATCAGCGATGGCCCTATGACTTCGCCGCCGAACTGGACGCGATCCCGCCTGACACGATCCGGGAGATGGTCAGAAGCGCAATCGAGCAGCACCTGCCGTCCGACCAGTTGGCCTATCTCAAGCAGGTGGAAGCCGAGGAGCGGGCGACCCTCATGCAATTCATCGGGAGGGCAGCCTGATGGGGCGTGACCGCAAGAACGAACATCAACCGGAGCATTGGACCAAGATGATCCGCACCACCATGGAGACGCCCGCATGGCGCGCGCTGACCACCACCGGGCAAGCGCTCTACCCGTGGCTCAAGATGGAATGGAAAGGCCCGCAGGCGAACAACAACGGCAAGATCAGCTTATCGGTGCGCGAGGCCGCGGAACGGCTGGGGTGCAATATGAAAACAGCGGCCCGCGCCTTCCACGACCTACAAGCCAAGGGCTTCATCCTGCTCACCAGCCATGGCCGCATGGGCACCGAGGGCAAAGGCGCACCACCCACCTATGAAATCACCGAACTGGCGATGCCGGGCAGCGACACCAACGCAGGAAAGAAGCTGTATCTCCATTGGCAAAAAGGGCACGACTTCCCGGTGCGCGGTCATGCCCCGGTCAATCCCAAAGGCCATAACGGGTTATTGACTAGTGAGTCAAAAAACAAAAGCCCGTCCCCATTTTTGGGACGTGTCGTCCCCATAAACGGGACGAAAAGATGATCTCCAGTCCCCATTATGGGAACGCCCAGTCCCCAAAACTGGGACGAAAACACCCCGTTTCAGGCCCTCTCCAGTCCCCAAAAACGGGACATCCTTATCTACCACTACCCGTAGCGCAGCGGAGGCCTGCATGACGACCAACCCGACGAACGCCGAACTGCTCGCAACGGCATCATCGATCATGCTCGCGATGCGTCAGATGATCGCCACGGCAGATCGGAGCAATGCCGAGCAGGTCAACACGACGCTCGATGCGATCCACGAATATCTCGCTGTCGTCGGTGGGTCGATTGCGATCCTGTCCGATCGTCTCGGCTGCACTGATGATGTCGAGCGCATCATGAAGCAGGGGCAGGAGCGGCTCAGGGCCATGCAGGCCAGCAAGGGCCTCGGTGGCCGGGCATGACCGGGGGGTGGTCTGGAACTTCGCCCCTATCGCGGGGACCGGCGCGGGGAGCGTCGTGCAAGATATGTCAGAATTGGAGTTTTATGGATGAACGGCAAAACCGATGCTCCGCCCCTCGATCGCTGGCGGGCTGACGAGGTGCTTGAACCGGATCGGCAGCTATGGGGGCTGCCAGAAATTGCCCGCGTGGCCGGCGTCAGCATTGACACGGTGCGCCGTTGGCATAGAAAAACAGACGCGCCCATCAGTAAGCCTGGTGGCCGCTACTACTCCACGAAATCCGCGCTCAAGAACTGGCTGCACGCCAGATAAACCTATGTTTTGCAAGGTTTTGCAATCTGACATGGTAAATCGTGGGGCCGTATCGTGGCCCTATGAAGCTCTGGCCCTTCTCGCGGAAAACGCACCCGACCGAAACGAAATCGCTGGCTTCGCCTGATCAGGCGTTGCTGGCGATTTTTGGTCTGACCGAGGCGACCTCAACCGGCATCGTTGTGTCCCAGGCTGACGCCATGCAGGTGCCGGTGGTGGCAAATGCGGTCCAGCTGATCTCGGAAGCCGTGGCCTCGCTGGACGTCTACGTGAAGCGCCTCGATGGCGAGAGCGAGATCGATGTGCCGGACCATCCCCTGCTGCCCCTTCTGCGCAACGAGGCGAACGACTGGACCTCCGGTTTTGAGATGATCCGCCAGATCGTCAGGGACGCGCTGATGGACGATCGCGGCGGGCTGGCATGGGTCAACCGGGTGAACGGCGAGCCGCGCGAGATCATCCGCTACCGCCGGGCGGTGCTGCAATTCGATCTGGATCTGGAAACGGGCGAGCGGAAGTATCGGCTCGGCAACCGACCCATCGCCTCGCGCGACGTGATCCACCTGCTCCCACCTCTGGAGCGTGCGCCCTTGTCGCTGGCCCGTGAGGCTGTCGGCATTGCCATTGCGCTGGACCGCCACGCGGCCAAACTGTTCGGGCGCGGTGCCCGTCCCTCTGGCGCGCTGGTCATTCCGAAAGGACTTGGCGAGGAAGCCATAAAAGCCGCTCGCGCTGCATGGCGCACGGTGCATGAGGGCGAGGATCAGGGCCGCACCGCAATCCTCTATGACGGCATGACCTTCGAGCCGTTCACCTTCAACTCGACCGACGCACAATTTCTAGAAAATCGCCGCTTCCAGATCGAGGAAATCGCGCGAGCCTTCAATATTCCGGCGCCCATGGTGGGCGACCTCTCGCGCGCCACCTGGTCTAACTCGGAACAGAAGGGCCGCGAGTTCCTCTCCTACACGTTGGAACCGTGGTTGAGGGGCTTGGAGGGCGCGCTGCGTCGGGCGCTGTTCTCGGACGATGAACGGCAGACCTATGTGATCCGGTTCGATCGCGACGACCTGACGCGAGCCGATCTCGCGACCCGCGCCACCACCATCAACAGCCTCATTGCCAGCCAGACCATCAACCCGAACGAGGGCCGCGGGTGGCTGGGCCTGCCGCCCCGTGAAGGCGGCGACGAATTCCTGAACCCGAACATCAGCGCGGCCCCCGCCGCAGAGGGTGCGCGCAATTCTGCGCAGACCCCCCAGGAGGATGACCTTGCAACTGAATGACATTCTCGCAGATGCGCAGGATCAGGACCGGGGGCGAGAGTTCGACCTCCTGGACCCCGTGACCGGAAAGGCTACCGGGATCACTTTGCGCATCGCAGGCCCCGACAGCGCCACCCAGTCGCGCGCACGGCTCCAGATGGTCGATGACCTGGCGGAGATGGCCGACGATGAGGGCCGCGTCTCTGCTGCCCATCGCGAGAAAGCCCGGCTCAACTCGCTGGCCCGCTGCGTGCTGGGCTGGGACATCAAGGAAGATGGCGAGTCGGTTCCCTTCAACCATGCCAATGTCCTGCGCCTTCTGAGGGCTGCGCATTGGGTCCAGTCGCAGGTCGATGGCTTTGCCTCCGACCGTAGCGCATTCCGGGGGCGCTGATGGATAGGATCGAGTTCAAGGCACAGATCACCGTCGATGATGCCGGGGCAATCACCGGTATCGCATGGCCCTTCGGCACGCCTGATCGTGTCGGCGACGTGATCGAACGCGGCGCATTCGCCAAGGCCATGCCGCCGCTGCCGATGCTTGCCAGCCATGACCAGAAGGACACGGTCGGCGTCTGGGACGAGATTTCCGAAACCCCCGAGGGACTGGCCGTAAAGGGCCGTCTTCTCGTGAACGATGTGCAGCGTGCGGCCGAGGTTCGCTCGCTGATCCAGGCGGGTGCGCTTCGCGGCCTGTCGATTGGCTTTGCCTCGCGCAAGGCCCTGCCGCGCAGGGGCGGCGGTCGCACGATCAGCGACCTTGAACTTCTCGAAATCAGCGTGGTCGCGGTGCCTGCCCACCCCGGCGCGCGGATCACGTCAGCAAAGGACGCGAACATGACCGACACCACCGAAACCCCGGACATCGCGGCGCTGGAAGCCAAGATGACCGACCTTGAGAAGAAGGCCGACACCGCGCCGATCGTGGCGCGGCTCGACAAGCTGGAGGCCAAGATGAACCGGCCGCAAGGCAAGGCCAAGGACGATGACGAACCGACCGAGGAACGGAAGGCTTTCGCCAACTACCTCCGCGTCGGGCAGAACATCGCCGAGGCGGATCGAAAGGCGCTGATCGTTGCCAGTGACCCGCAGGGCGGCTATCTCGCCCCGCCGGAAATGTCGTCGGAGATCATCCGCGACCTGATCGAATACAGCCCGATTCGGCAATATGCCTCGGTGCGCTCGACCTCGTCGCCCTCGGTCATCTACCCGACGCGCGGCGACCTCACGAACGCAAGATGGGTTGGTGAGACCCAGACCCGCACCGAGTCGGAGATCTCCTTCGGCCAGAAGGAAATCGACACCAAGGAGTTGGCAACCTACGTCGAGATCAGTAACCGCCTGCTGCAAGACGCGCCGCAGGCGGAAGACGAAGTGCGCCTCGCCCTGGCCGAGGACTTCGGCAAGAAGGAGGCGACGGCTTTCCTGTGGGGCGAAGGCGTTCTGGAACCGGAGGGCCTGATGGTCAACCCGGACATCCCGACCACGGCGAACGGCCACGCCACCAACCTCTCGGCCGATGCGCTGATCAAGCTGATGTATGCGCTGCCGGCGCAATATCGCAACCGCGGCGCATGGGTGATGAACGGCACCACGCTGGGCGTCATTCGCTCCCTGAAGGATGGTCAGAACAACTATCTGTGGCAGCCCAGCTATCAGGCCGGCCAGCCCGAGACGATCCTCGGTCGCCCCGTGGTCGAGATGGTGGACATGCCCGATCTGGCATCGGCAAACGAACCCATCCTCTACGGCGACCTGCAAGCCTACCGGATCATCGACCGCGCCCAGATGTCGGTCCTGGTCGATCCCTACACCCGCGCGACCAACGGCATCACCCGCATCCACGCCACCCGGCGTGTCGGCGGCGGTGTGCTGCAAGCCGCGCGCTTCCGCAAACTTCGCATGGCGACCAGCTGAGGAGCATGACCGATGCGTGATCTTTACTCGAATATCGCGGCAATCCCGGCGCTGGCCCCTGCGGTTCAGGCGGCGGCAGCCAATGGCGCCTCGATCGACCTCCTGCAAACCGGCAGTGTGGCTTTCATCGTCAACACTGGCGCAATCGCCAGCGCGGGCGACTTCGGCCTGAAGCTTCAGGAAAGCGACACCGGCACCAGCGGGTGGACGGATGTTGCCGCCGAGCAGGTGGACAGTTCGGCGCCCGCCACGCTTGTCGCCGACAGCGCCTACCGTCTCGGCTATCGCGGCTGGAAGCGCTACGTGCGCCTCGCGCTGACCAAGGCCGGCGGCACCAGCATCGCGGCTGGCGCGGTGGCGATCACCTCGCCCAACACCCGCCCCGTCGCCTGATGCCCGCGCGCGCGCCTCGGCTCTGCTCCTGCGGCAAGGTGGTGCCTCCGGGCGTCACCTGCGCCTGCCAGGCGAGAGCCAAGGCTGCGCGCGATGCCCGCGCCGACAAGAAGCGCGGGACGGCCTCACAGCGTGGTTTGGGGGCTGACTGGCGCAAGGTCCGGCAGGCCCACATCTCCCGCCATCCCTTCTGCTGGTGCGGCGAAAAGGCCGTGGACGTGGATCACATCGTGCCCCGCCGCATCGCCCCCGAACGCAGGCTCGACCCCTCGAATTTGCAGTCGCTCTGCAAACGTCATCATTCCGGCGCGAAGCAACGCGAGGAGCGCCGTCTTTATGGAAAGGTTCAGAAATGACCATCTATGCAACGAACGGCACGAAGATCTTCATCGGTGCTGCGCTTGCCGCCAAGCAGACCGATTTCATCCTCTCTGACTTCCCGACCACGGGCTGGGTCGAGATTGGCGAGACGGAAGGCCTCGGCACGGTGGGCGATACCGCCGCCGAAATCGCCTTCGATGGCATCAACTCGTCGCGCACCCGTCGTCTCAAGGGCACGCGCAGCGCGGGCACCATGGAGATCGTCTGCGGCATCGACTCGGCCGATCTCGGGCAGATCGCTGTGATCGCGGCGGAAAAGACCCCGCATGACTATGCCATCAAGATGGTGCTGAATGATGCGCCGGCTGGCGGCACCCCCTCCGAGCGCTACTTCGTCGCCAAGGTCGCCTCGGCAGCGGAACAGTTCGACGGCGCCAACAGCGTGATGAAGTTGAACATCAGCCTCTGGGTCAACTCGAACATCGTCAAGGTGGACGCGGACGAGGCCTGAGCCATGCTCTACCCCACCGCAGGTGCCCGGATTTACATCGCGGACGCCCCGGCTGAATGTCCGGGGGCGCTGCCTGGTGCCGGCTGGGTGGAGATCGGGGAAACCGAAGCGCTCGGAATGATCGGCGTGGAATGGGAAACCGCGGAGGCGCTGAAAGCAGACTGCGACGGCATTCCGCGCGTCCTGACCGTCAAGAGCCATCAGGCCCCATCGCCGATGCAGATCATCCTCGCCAACGATCCCGAGGACGAGGGCCAGATCCTGCTATGGAAGGCGGTGCGCTCCACTGCGCACTATCCGTTCCTTCTGGTCAATGCGGACGGCACCACGTCCCGCTCCTGGTTCGCCCTGGTCACCAGCCTTCTGGAAGTCTTCGACAGCGCGAACTCGGTGATGAAGTTGCAGGCCGACCTCCTGCCGACCAGCCCCCTTGTCCGAAGCGTGGAGGCCTGAATGCCCGACGACAGCCTGATCCCCCTTCAAGACATGAAGAACCAGCTTGGCCTCACCCTCAGTCAGGACGATGACGACGATCTGATTGCGGGCAAGATCGACGCCGCCGAAAACCATGTGGACCGTCTCCTCGGTTATTCCATGCGGACGCGCTATCCGGCACCGGAAGGCCAGCACGCGGCCACCAATGTTCCGCCCGCTCTGCTGGAGGCTGTCCTGCAACTCGCAACCTGGTGGTTCGAGAACCGCGAGGCGGCGACCGATCTCAGCCGCGAGCTTCCGTTCGGCGTGCGCGAGATCGTCAATGAATATCGCGAGTGGACGTTCTGATGGCGGATGATGGAGGCCTCGCCAGCTTTCAGCGCCGCATGCAGGCGATCCCGCAAGCGGCACGTGATGCGGTGAAACCTGCGCTGATGAAATCCGCGGAGGAGATCGCCACGCTGCAACGGATCGCCGCTCAGGGCTCCCGTGACACTGGCGCGCTGATCGACAGCATCAAGGTAACTGGACCCGGCGGCAGCACCCCGCCCTATTCGCAACCCGGCGGCTCTATGGTCGTGCCTGAGAACCAGGCCGTCATCACTGTCGGCAATACCGATGTGCGCTATGCCCATCTGGTCGAGTTCGGCACGCGCGCTCGAATGCTCACCAGTGGCACGCAGGCGGGCACGCACCCAGGCACCGCCGCACAACCGTTCTTCTGGCCGGGGTTCCGTCTCGGTCGCAAGCGCGCCCTCGGGCGCATCAAGCGGGCGATCGGCAAGGCGATCCGGGAGGCAAAATGAACATCGATCTCGAAGTGCAGAAGGCCATTCGTGCCCGGCTCACCACCTCGGCGGTGGGCGTGGCTCCGGCGCAGATCATCGACAGCAATCAGCGCCCCTCGACCTTGCCAGCAATTATGCTGGGTGACAGTCAGGCTCTGGACGAGGGCACCAGCCTGCGCCGCGCGCATACGCGCGTCTATCACACCCTGCATGTCTGGAAGAAGGAACCCTCGCTGGAGGGCGTCAAGACCATCGCCGGGGCGATCCGCAGCGCCATCCATTCCGCCCGCCTGACGCTGGCGCCGGGCCTGCATTGCGCCGATGCGCTGGTCTCCTCGATGCGCTTCCTCCGTGACCCTGACGGCGAGCATTCGCATGGCGTCGTGGTGGTCGAGGTGCTGGTTTCGGAGGTCGCGGCATGAAGTCGGGCAAGCTGGTCGAAACCATCCGCATTGAAAGGGTGACGACGGATATCAACGACGCGGGGACGCCAGTTGAGATCTGGCAGCCTGTCGCCAATCTCCGGGCCGAGCGGGTTGACCAGACCACCGAGGAGTTCATTCGCGGCTTCGGTGCCAGCGACGAGGAACTGGTGATTTTCCGTGCCCGCTTCTTCGACGGCATTACCCCGAAGCATCGGCTCGTTTGGAACTTCCAGCCCTTCAACATCAAGCAGGTGACACCGGTCGGCCGACGCAAGGGCGTGGAACTGCGCTGCGTGAGGTGGCCGGAATGAAGGGCACCAAGCCGCAACTGCGTGAAGATAATATGGCCGTGGGCCACATTAACGCCCCCGACTGGCTGGCCGAGGAAGCCCGCAAGGAATGGGAGCGCGTCATGCCGATCCTGACCGAGCGGCGCATCCTGACCGACGCCGATCTCGGCGGGCTGGAGAATTACTGCATCTGCATCGGCCGCGTGCGCGAGACCGAGGCGCTGATCCAGTTGGGGCAGGAACCCGACATGATGCTGAAGCTGGCGCGCTTGCAGGACAAGGCGATGGCCTCGGCCCGTCAGCTTGCCGCAGAACTTGGCCTTACCCCCGTCAGCCGGTCCCGCCCGACGATCCGCGACGATGGCGACCAGGACGACACCGCCAACCCGCTGGACATGGGCTGATGGCCGGCACCTTCCCAGAATGGATCTATGACGGATCGGACATCCCCGATCCCTTCGGCCATGGCGAACGCGCGGTGCAATTCCTGCGCGCCCTGCGCCACCCGAAATCCATCCTGCCGAACCGGGCCTTTCAACTCGACCCGTGGCAGGAACGGATCGTGCGGCGGATCTATGGACCCCGGCACGAGAACGGCACCCGCATGGTCAATACCGTGGCGCTGCTCCTGCCACGCGGCAACCGCAAGACCTCGCTCTCGGCGGCGCTGGCGCTCCTCCACACCATCGGTCCCGAGAAGCGACCCGGCGGAGAGGCGATCTTTGCCGCTGCCGATCGCAAGCAGGCGGGCATCGGCTTCCGCGAGGCCGCAGGCATCGTCCGCGAGGACAAGCGGCTGGTCTCTGCCGTGGGCATTTACGACGCGCATAACGCCCCGAAGAAGCTGATCTACCGCAAGGAGGCCTCCTATCTGGAGGTCATCTCCGGTGACGGCGGGCCTCAACATGGCCGCACACCCGGCTTCGTGCTGGCCGACGAGATCCACATCTGGAAGGGCCGCGACCTCTGGGAAGCCCTGACCACCGGCCTTGAGAAGATCGATGACAGCCTGCTGGTCGTCGCCTCGACCGCTGGCCGGGGGCAGGACAATCTGGCCTGGGAGTTTTTCGAGGACGCCCGCAACGTCGCGCGCGGCAAGGTTGATGATGAATCCATCCTGCCCATCCTCTTTGAGGCAGACCGGCGCGAGGATTGGGAGAACGAGGATCTCTGGCACCGGGTGAACCCCGGCCTGCAACATGGCTATCCGAGCCTCGCGGGCTTCCGTCGCCATGCCAAGCGCTCGCAGCGCAGCGTCGGCGACCGGCAGTCCTTCAAGCAACTCAAGCTGAACATCTGGCTTGATGCCTCGACCGATCCCTTTGTGGACATGGATATCTATGATGCCGGGGCCAAGGACTATGACCTGGACGCCTTGCGGGATGAGCCGTGCTGGCTCGGCGTGGACCTGTCCTCGACCGTTGACCTCTCAGTGATCGTGGCCTGCTGGCGCACCGCGGATGGCTATTTCGTCATGCCGTGGTTTTTCTGCCCGCAGGAGGCGATCGACAAGACGGATGGGGGCGAGGCTTCCCTTGACGACGAGGACGGCATCAGCGCCCGCGAGGACCGTTCTGGGGCACCTTATCAGGCTTGGCATGAGGAAGGGCTGATCACGGCCACCGCCGGTTCGGTGATCGATTATGCCGAGATCGAAAGCCGGATCATCGAACTCTGCGAAGTATTCAACGTGCAGGAAATCGCCTTCGACCCGCACATGGCGCGGCAGGTGCAGCCGAAGATCCTGGAGGCCGGTCTGCCGGCGGTGGACTTCCGGCAGGTGCCTTCGCTGATGATGCCCGCGGTGCTGGAACTGGAGCGCGCGCTTCTGGGCGGCGAGTTCTTCCACGGCGGGCATCCCGTCCTGCGGCACTGCTTCGCCAATGTCGTGGTGAAGCGCAACGACCATGGACATGTCGTGAAATTCACCAAACCCAAACGCTGGCTTTCGATCGATGGCGCGGTGGCTTCGGCCATGGCCGTGGCCCGCGCCTCGGCAAATGAAAACGCAATGACCACCAAGGCCAGCTGGTTCACCGAGGACCTTTGGGGGCCAGTCTAGGAGGGAATGATGGATGACGAACGGCTTGTGGTGAGGCTCGAAGCTCGCCTCAACGATTTCGAGAAGAACATGAAGCGGGCCGAGAACACCGGCACCCGCACCTATCAAGGCCTGCGCCGCAACTCGCGCTCTGCCACCCGGCAGATGGAACAGGACATGGCGCGATCGGCCAACAGCATCAAGCAATCCGTCGCCAGCGTCACTGGCAGCGTTGGCAGCCTGGGCAAGTCTCTGGCCGGAGGCTTCCTCGGCGGGCTGGCCGTCGGCGGCATGGCCGAAATTGTCAGCAGTTCGCGGCAGGTCGTGCAGGGTATTGCCCAGATCGGCAACGAGGCCAAGCGGGCCGGCTTGTCGGCGCAGGCGTTTCAGGAATGGAAATACGTGGCCGAGGCGAACCGGATCAGCGTCGATGCGCTGGTTGACGGCTTCAAGGAACTGTCGCTGCGCGCGGACGAGTTCATCACCACGGGCGTTGGTCCTGCGGCAGAGGCCTTCGGGCGACTGGGCTTCCGGGCCGAGGATCTGAAGAAGAAGCTGACAGACCCTTCGGCGCTGATGCTGGAGATCATGCAGCGCCTCGAAGGCATGGACCGGGCGGCGCAGATCCGCATCGCGGACGAGATCTTCGGCGGCACGGGCGGCGAACGCTTCGTGGAGATGCTGGGCCAGGGGGAGAACGCGCTTCGTGATACGATCTCGCGCGCGCATGAAACCGGCGCCGTTCTGGACGATGAACTGATTGCCAAGGCCGAGGACATCGACCGGCGCTTCCGCGAACTCCAGACCACGGCGGGCAACTTCTTCAAGCGCATCGTGGTCGGTGCTGCCGATGCCGCGGTGCAGATGACCGATCTTCGCGCCGCACTGGATCAGGTGTTCGACAATGAGGCCGAGGGCCGGGCAACCCTGGGTAATGATCTCTATGATGCCATGGCCGGCAACCGCGATCTGGTCGATCAGCACGCCGAGGAGCTGCGCACCCTTGAGGGCCAGTATCAACTGCTGTCCGAGGAGGCGACCAAGGCGGGCATGGCAATGTCCGATGCCATCGGCAGGCTCGACAGTTGGGGCTATGGGGACGTGGCCGACGAGTTGCGCCGCCTGATCGCCGAGCAGGATGAATTGGTGAAGTCTTTCCGCGACGGCGAAACCAGCGGCGAGGACTTCGCGGTGAAGCTGGACGACATCCGCACCCGCGCGGCCGAAGCTTTCGATGAACTCGACAACAGCGACCGCATCAGCTTCGAAGGAGTCATTTCCCAGCTTGGCAGGCTCGGCGGGGTGATTGCCGGGGTGATCTCGCTGGCCGGGCGGCTCAAGGGCGCGTTGGCATCCGCTGCCGGCGTCACCACCGAGCAGCAGAACCTCAAGACCATGCGCGACCGCCACGCGGCGGAACAAGCCTCCATGGACAGCGCCGAGGCCATGACCGAGGCCAATGACAAATTCACCGCCTCGGAGACTGCCCGGAACACCGCGACCAAGGAACAGATCTCGCTCGAACGCGAAATGGCCGATGTCCGCAAGCGGGCCAAGGACATGGGCGCGACCCTGACCGAGGACGAGGTGTTGAGCTTCGCGCAGGCGTCACTGGCCGGCGATGCTGCGCGCTCGGCTTCAGGCAAGGGCGGCGGCGCGAAATCCAAGGGTGGCAAGGGTGGCAGCGGCCTCAAGGGCTTTGAGCGAGACGTGCAACAGATCAAGGACCGCACAGAGGCCTTGCAGATCGAGGCGCAGGTTCTCGCAGCGGCAGCCCTGAGCAATGAGAACTACGGCGACACGATGGCCTATGCCAGCGAGAAGGCTCGCCTGCTGGCCTCTGCTCAGGAGGAAGGGCGCCAGATCACGCCGGAACTTGAGGCGCAGATCGATCAGCTTGCGCAAGCCTATGCCAGGGCAGGGCAGAATGCCGACGATGCGGCCGATCGCCTGAAGAAGGTGCAGGAGGCCGGGAAGGCCGGGGCCGACGCGGTGGCGGGGATATTCACTTCCGCGATGGAGGGCGCGGACGCGGCCAAGGAAGCCGTGCTGCAACTGATCCAGCAGATCATTCAAGTGCAGATCCAAAAGTCCATGGCGGGGCTGGCAGCGAGCGGCAACGGCTTCCTCGCCGGCCTCGGCAAGCTGCTGTCCTTCGACGGCGGCGGCTACACCGGCAACGGCCCGCGATCGGGCGGGCTGGATGGCAAGGGCGGCAAGCTGGCGATGGTTCATCCCCGCGAGACGGTCATCGACCACACCAAGGGTCAGCGCGCCAGCGGCACGAACAGCGTCACCTACCAGTCCACGATCGATCTGCGCGGCACCACTGGCGACAAGGAACTGGACGCCAAAATTGCCAGGGCGGGACAGCAGATCCTCGACACGGCCAAGAAGCAGTCGTGGGGCTGGATGCAGGAAAATCAGATGAGGAGGGGCTAATGGATCGGCTGACTAAGCAACTTTGCGCGGCTGTGCGGGCGTCTCTGTCCGGCGGCAAGATGCGCCCGCCCGAGGCCGGACTGGAACTGTGGAACACCTTCGAGCGCCTCTCACAAACACGCACCTATCACCCGGCGGGGCCGAACCCCATCCAGCCCTCGGAGATTGCCGCGTGGTGCCAGTTGATGCGCCTGCCGCTGGAACCGAGACACGTTGCCACCCTGATGACGATGGATGCCGCGTGGCTTGATCATGCCTATGCCCGGACCAAGGCCCCCGATGGCGTGGCCGTGCTGCCGCCAATCTCCAAGATGCCTTTGACCACCGCGCTCCTGGACGCGATGATGGGATGAAGGCTCACGATCGGATCATGGCCCGGCGAGAGACCGAGGCCCGCCGCGGGCGTCTGGGGCGTGGCCGCTTCGATGCGCTGGTCAAGGAACTGGTCGCGGCGATCCGGCTGGCATTCGAGGCCGGCGCCACCGCCACGCTCTTCGGGCTGGAAGGACCGCTACGTGCCGCGATCCGCGCGGACCTGTGCCGCAACGGCTGGCGCTGGCAGGACGCGGACAGCATGGCTCGCGAGCTTCTGGATAATGCGTTCTCGGTCGTCCGAGCGACCCGGCCGAGTTGGAACGAAGGACAATTGGAATGGACCGTTCACGCCGGAACGCTGATCGAGCGGACTTGCTGCATTCGCTGTCACAAGCCATTGCCCGAGGGACATCACAAGTTCTGCGGCCATCTTTGCAAGACAAGCCACTACGGTCGAGTTGCCCGGATCAAGGAGATGGACGAGGAACGAGTGGTGAGATCGGCGGCCCGCTGGATCTGAGACATCGCTGCATTCGGTGCGGGGCGGAGATGCCGCCGAAAACGAATTTGCAGCGTCTGTATTGCGGGAAACGATGCCGCCAACTGGAGAAGCAGGCTGACAAGGTGGCAGCCTACCGCATTATCCGTGCGGAGGATATCGCGGAGCGGCGCTGCCAGATTTGCAAAGGCCCAATCCCTCAAGAGAAGTTCCGCGGCTCAAAGTTTTGCAGTCGTAAATGCGAAAAGAGCCTCGATAACCCGGCACAGCGATTGAAGATCACGAAGACCTGCCCGCATTGCGAACAGGACTTCCATCCGATCACCGTCAAGCAGGTTTACTGCAGCCACCGCTGCGCCGGAAAGGCAGCGGCCCTTGTTGGGCGCAACATTCCACCGCCGAAAGGCCCGCCCCGTGACCACGGGGATTGTGAGGTATGCGGAACCCGCTTTCGCAAGAAGGAGCGCCACACCAAATACTGTAGCCGCGCCTGCTGGCATCAATCACAACGAATGCTTACGCCACACCGCCTCGACCGTCTGCTCGGTATTGCGCCCCCGCGTCGGCTCACTTTCAAGCTGACTGCCGCTCGCTTGGACCTGGTGTTCAAGGAGACACGGCCAAAAAGACTGAAGCGGCCGTTCAACTGGCGCCTGACACCGGCCCGGCTCGACGCCATGCTGGAGCGGTTGGCAATAGCTGGATAGAGCGCTGCCCTCCGAAGGCAGAGTTACTTCTTGCCTCCGTCCAGAACCTCGAACTTGGGCTTGTTATCTTCCGCTATTTTAACGAGGTCCTGCATGGCCTTACCGATAGTTTTGAGACGATCGCCCACAAGCTTCCCCTGGCCCTCTTCGTCCTCGGGATGCCGGGCAGCAATCCCGTCACTCCAGCCCGCGACCAAGTCTCGCAGTATGTCCTCAGTACCGCCAACTCGATGATGATCGATAGAGATGAAGAACGATAGAACGAGTTTGGTGGCATGAAGTTCGCACTCAACGTCCGTCAATCGTTGGGAAACTTCGCTAAGTTCATCAAATAAAGCCTGAACGGCTTCTTGAGTATTCGCAAAGGTTTTCGTCACTCTCTTCATTATCACGCCTTCTTAGCTCGTGTTCTGGAAGTTGGCTTATTGCGCCAGTCGATCAGGTCACATGGATTAACTGCGGGGTCTTCGTGATCAGAAAAGGTCACTTTGATCTCATCGCCGCTAATGGTCAGCGAACTCACCGACCTTCCCGCGCGCTCAAGCGCAGCCACAAGTCGAGCAGCTCTAGTCTCGATGGTCATGGGCAATGCGGGACACCTCTGCGGCTGTGTTCCTTTACCTAAGCTGACGTCGCTTTGGTGCGCAAGGAGCCGCTGCCCCTAAGGGCAAGACTTGCATCATATCGTCATGTGGGTGTAGCGTATCCGTGGGCCTGAGAACCCGGACCGTGATAGCCGCATCATCTTTGGCGAGATGTCTTCCTTTGGCGAGGAAGCGCGGCGAATACCTGAACGCGCTTGGCGGTGCGTTCACTCTGGCTATATTGGCCGGGGTTGAACGTGCTGTCCAGAGGGAAACCTTAAAAGCGTTCAGCTTGTCTCACGGCAAGTTCTCAGCCCCCGGCTGCCAGCCCGCTGCTGGCGATGGCCCTGAGAAGCCAAACCGTGAGAAACCAAAATGATCACCATCACCCGCAATGGGACGATCCCCCCGAAGAATGCGATGAAGGACAGCGAACGCGTCCTGATCGCCGAGAAACTGCGCCTGGCGCTCGATGAGATCGAGACGGGCGCGGGTGACTTCTTCAGCATCCGCAACGCCGTGCGCTACCAGCGCGAGGCCCTGCGCACCGCTCACCGTCGCCTTGCGCGGCTGGGAGGTGAAGCATGATCCCGGCATTCCCCATGACTGTCGCCGAGCGCATGGCCGACTTCTGCAAGCGCTTCGAGGTCGAGCCGTGCAAGCTGCGCTACACGCGCAAGGCCACAGATAGCGTTGTGATGACCGACCAGCTAATTGACTGGCATCGGCAGGTCGGCGCCAGCATCGACTGGATCTGCATTGGCAGGGTGGAGCCGATGGCGGCAGCCTATCGACGCGACTGGCTGGAGGAGAGACGTCTCACCACGACCTTGGACCGCCTGTCTCCGGAGGCAAAGACCGCCATGCTTGTCTGCCTGCGACTGGTTGCAGCGGGAAAGGTGTCTACCGATGAGGCGATCGAGACGATGCGCGAAGCATTCGACATGCCCGCGCTGTGACACCAACGCCCCCGGCTCAGGTCGGGGGCATCCTTCCCGATCCGTCCTACACGTTCCGCCACGAACCATTGCTGAATGGGGGAAGTGAAGGTGGAAGCGTCGCTCGCACTACGTCAAATAATCCAGCTAAAACAATAAGTTAATGGGAATATTTGGCGGACAGTGAGGGATTCGAACCCTCGAGACGGTTCCCCGCCTACACACTTTCCAGGCGTGCGCCTTCGACCACTCGGCCAACTGTCCGTGGCGGTCCGTCTAGCGTGATCTAGGGACCGG
>Ga0182738_1002946_pt1 | contig 19808 bp, 17 predicted proteins | sample eDN5th30CBELigMG_FD_128876 | JGI IMG/M metagenome (GOLD analysis project Ga0182738, IMG submission 128876) | Enriched Miracle-Growth compost microbial communities from Emeryville, California, USA - eDNA 5th pass 30_C BE-Lig MG (version 2)... ... | reverse complement strand
CGCTCGCGCACCAGGATGGGGTCGGCGAAGGCCTCGCGCAGGCGGCGCAGGGCGGCGCTGATGGCAGGCTGCGTCTGGTTCATCCGCACCGCGGCGCGCGAGACGCTGCGCTCGGCCACCAGCGCGACCAGCACGCGCAGCAGGTAGGTGTCGATCGGGTCGCGGACGCGGGACATGGCGGCAGGCGCTGTGGCTCGGGGGACGCGCGGGGCATCACAAACCGTTATGCCGAACATTATGGAAGCCGCGCGCCGGGGCGGCCGATTCTGCCTACATTGCGCCGCAGCGGCGACGGCGCCCGCCCGCCCCCGGCACCGGACGCCCCGCCCAGAACGACACCCAGGAGACAACCCATGACCTCACAAGCCGCAGCCGCCCCCCGGCGCGAGCCGTCCGCCGCCACCGAGCTGGACGGCGTCTACCGCAAGATCATCTGGCGCCTCATCCCCTTCCTCATGCTGCTGTGGGTGCTGGCGTGGATCGACCGCGTCAACATCGGCTTCATCAAGCTCACCATGCTCGACGAGCTGAAGTGGAGCGAGGCGGTGTACGGCCTGGGCGCCGGCATCTTCTTCCTCGGCTACTTCTTCTTCGAGGTGCCCAGCAACCTGCTGCTGCAGAAGATCGGCGCCAAGAAGACGATCATGCGCATCACCATCGGCTGGGGCCTCACGTCCATCGCCACGATGTTCGTGCGGACGCCGGAGATGTTCTATTTCCTGCGCTTCCTGCTGGGCGTGTTCGAGGCCGGCTTCTACCCCGGCATCATCCTGTACCTCACCTACTGGTTCCCGGGCGACCGGCGGGCCAAGGCCTTCGGCATGTTCATGTCGGCCTCGGCCTTCGCCGGGGTGATCGGCGGGCCGCTGGCGGGCACCATCATGAACGGCATGCACGGCGTCAACGGCTGGTCGGGCTGGCAGTGGGTGCTGCTGATCGAGGGCATCCCCTCGGTGATCGCCGGCTTCGTGACCTACTTCTACCTGACCGACAAGCCCGAGCAGGCGAACTGGCTCACGGCCCGCGAGCGCCAACTGGTGCACGAAGACCTGGAGCGCGACGGCCGTGCGCAGGGCCACCGCGAGCACAGCATGCTGGCCTCGCTCAAGAGCGGGCGCATCTGGCTGCTGATCCTCATCTTCTTCTGCGTCATCGCGGCCAACTCCTCGCTCACCTTCTACGGCCCCACGCTGGTCAAGGAAGTCGGCTTCACCAACCCGGCCTCGGTCGGCTGGATCATGGCCGCCGCCTACCTGTGCGGCGCGGCCGGGATGATCTGGAACGGCTTCCACTCCGACCGCCACCAGGAATCGCGCTGGCACTGCGGCCTGGCGGCCGCGCTGGGCGCCGTCTCGCTGGTGGTCGTCGCCCTCTTCCTCGGCCACAGCGCGCTGGCGGTGCTGCTGGGGCTGACCCTGGCCATCGTCGGCACCATGAGCGCCATTCCGGTGTTCTGGCAGATGCCCAACCGCTTCCTGGCCGGCACGGCCGCGGCCGGCGGCGTGGCGCTGATCAACTCCATCGCCAACCTGGCCGGCTTCGGCGCCCCCTGGATGCTCGGCCTGATCAAGACCCACACCGGCAGCCTGGCACCCGGCCTGTACGTGGTGGCGGCGGTGGAGATCTGCGCCACGCTGCTGATCCTGGCCTGCGTGCCCTCCTTCCGCAAGCAGCCGGCAGGCGCCACCGTGCCGGCGCACTGAGCCGCCGCCCTGCGACCCACCTTCACCGAAGAACACCGCTCGATGACCGCCATCACCGCCACCCGCCTGGACCTGGCCGCCCTCAACGCCATGGACCGCGACGCCTTCGTCGCCGCCGTCGGCCCCACCTTCGAGAACGCGTCCTGGATCGCGCAGGCCGCCTGGTCGCGCCGGCCCTTCGCCAGCGTCGACGCGCTGCACGCCGCGATGCTCGACGTGGTGCGCCAGGCGCCCGAGGAACGCCGGCTCGCCTTCCTGCGCGGCCACCCGGAGCTGGCCGGCCGCGAGGCGCAGGCCGGCACGATGACCGCCGAATCCACCGGCGAGCAGAGCAGCGCCGGGCTGGACGCGCTCAGCCGCGAGGAGCTGGACGAGATGCAGCGCCTGAACCGCGTCTACCGCGAGCGCCACGGCTTCCCCTTCATCATCGCCGTGCGCCGCCACACCCGGCAGCAGATCTTCGAGGCGCTGCGTGCGCGCGCCGCGGGCAGCACGGACGTCGAGCGCCGCGCCGCGCTCGAGCAGATCGGGCTCATCACCCGCGGGCGCATCGACGCGCTGGTCGGCGGCTAGCCCCGCTGCCCCCATCCCAGGTTTCGTGCCGGCCGCGCCTGCGGGTGCCGGCCCGGCGTTCCACGCCCCCAGCGGGCACATGAAGGAGACGCGCTCAATCGCCGCCGACCGTTCACGCTGAGCCTGTCGAAGCGCCGCGCCCGGCTTCGACGAGCCCGGCCCGAACGGTGGCGACCGATCGAACGCAGATCCGCATCACAACTCGGAGACAACCATGCCAAATCAAGTCGTATCCCGCCCCGCGCGCAGGCAGTTCGCGCTCTCGGGGCTGGCCCTGGGCGCGGCGGCGCTGGCGCCGCACGGCGCGCTGGCGCAGGCAGCCAAACCGGCCGGCCCGGCGCAGGCCAGCGGCCCGCTCGTGCTGCACGGCGTGAGCCCGCGGCTGACGGTGCATGCGCTCGACACCTTCCACGGCGCGGCGGCCACCGGCCTGCGCATCGATTTCTCGAAGCTGGAAGGCAGCCAGTACAAGCTGCTGCGCAGCATCGTCGTCAACGCCAACGGGCGCTCCGACGATCCGCTGCTGATCGGCGAGACCTACCAGGCCGGCGACTACGAACTGCTGCTGCACGTGGACGACTACTTCGCCGGCAAGCAGGCCAGGCTGCCCACGCCGCCCTTCCTGACCAAGCTGCCGGTGCGCATCCGCGTGGCCAACACCGCCGAGCGCATCCACCTGCCGATTCAGTTCGGCCCATGGAGCTACACGTATTCCCGAGGCAGCTGAGCCTGTCTCGCCCGAATCCCTCTTTCTCGCACTCACGAAAGGAACCGCCATGACCGGCATCACGACGCACGTGCTCAACATCACCAACGGACGGCCGCTGGCCGGTCTGCAGGTCGACCTCTACGACGTGGCGACCAACCCGCCCACGCGCATGAACACCACCCGCACCAACGCCGACGGCCGCACCGATGCGCCCATGCTCGCAGGCAAGGACGCGCGCACCGGCCACTTCGAGCTGCGCTTCCACGTCGGTGACCACTTCAAGGCCTCCGACGGCCTCTCGGACGTGGTGCCGGTACGCTTCTCCATCTTCGACGCCAAGCAGCACTACCACGTGCCCATGCTGTGCGCGCCCTGGTTCTTTTCCACCTACCGCGGCAGCTGACCGCAGGAGACCCCGACCGATGACCCACCCCGATCCCAACGCAGAGAAATACCTGGTCGACGCCATCCGCGCCGCGATGCGCAACGTGCGCGAGCGCAGGACCTGGCCCTTCGGCGCCGTGATCGCGCGCGGCGGCGAGGTGATCGCCACCGCCGTCAACGAAGTCGATGCGCTGTGCGACCCCTCGGCCCACGCCGAGATGCAGGCCGTGCGCGCCGCCGCCAAGGCGCTGGGCACCACCGACCTCGCGGGCACCACCGTGTACGCCAGCGGCTACCCCTGCCCCATGTGCCTCACGGCCATGTACCTGGCGGGCGTGAGCGAGGTCTACTACGCCTACTCCAACGAGGACGGCGCGCCCTACGACCTCTCGGCCGAGCGCGGCTACGTCGAGATCGCCCGCCCGCCCGAGCAGCGCGAGATGAAGCTGCACGGCCTGCCCGCCCGCGACAAGGACGACGAGGACCTCTACGAAGCCTGGAAGCGCGTGGCGCCGGCGGCCTGAGCGCGCCGCAGGGAGGGCGCGCGGTCGCGGCGGCAGTCAGCGCTGCGCGAACTCCCTGAACCGCGCCATGTCCGTCACCTCGATGGCGCCGCGCGCGGTGCGCAGGTAGCCCTGGGCCTCGAACTCCTTGAGAAGCTGGTTGATCGTCTGGCGCGACATCGACAGCATCGTGCCCAGGTCGTCCTGCTGCACGCTGATGAGGCGCTGGTACGGCCCCTGCCAGGCCGCGTAGCCGTACGCCATCGCCACCAGCCGCTGCGCCAGGCGCCGCGCCGGCGACAGCAGCGCGTGGCCTTCCAGCGCGCCCAGCGCCAGCCGCAGCGAATGCGCCAGCAGCCGGCCGAAGGACTTCCAGTGCTGCGGGTAGCGGCCCAGGAAGGCCAGCGTTTCGGCCTGCGGCAAGTGCAGCAGCCGGCTCTCGTGCGCGGCCCAGGCGTCGTGCGCGCGCGGCGCGCCGTCGAACAGGCCCGCCTCGCCGAACCACTGCGGCGCGCGGGCCACCATCAGCAGCGACTCGCGCCCGTCCTGCGCCAGGCTGCCCACGCGCACCGCGCCGCTGACGACGAAGTGCATCCCGTCCGGCGCATCGCCGCGCACGAACAGCCGCGCGCCCGCCGCCAGCACGTGCGGGCGCACGTTCTCGGCGATCCATTGCGACAACTGGGGCGGCAGGTGCGCGAACCAGGGGCTCGCGCCCAGCACCTGCAGCCGTTCGGCGGGCGAGTCCAACCAGGGAGGCATCCCCCGGTTTCTACCGCTTAAGTCGGCCGGCCGACACAGGGTTGGCGCGCGTTCTGGGAAGATGGAACCGGCCGCCGCCCCGCGGCCTCCTTCTTGTCTTCCCGCCCGCCCGCCAGCCCACGGAACCGCGCCCCATGACCGCCGCCGCCGACGCCAAGCCCCATCCCTACAAGCGCGACCTGCCCGCCGCCTTCCGCGCCATGCGCGCACTGCTGCGCGACCCCAACGACACGGCGCAGGTCTTCGTCATCATGCAGTCGCTCAACGGCCCCTCGGCGCCCATCAACTTCGACCGCCTGATGCGCACCGAGGGCGGCCCGAAGCAGGCATACCGCCGCATCGAACTGGCCGAGCGCTTTTCCGACCCCGCCTACGTCGCCGGCTTCGCGCCCGGCACCGTCGGCGCCGCGTACCGTGCCTTCCTGGAACAGACCGGCTACTCCGCCGCCGGCCTGGCCGACGTCTCCAACCCCGAGGGCCGCCCGCTGGTGGAGCACCCGCACGCCTGGATGGCCCGCCGCATCCGCGACGTGCACGACATCTGGCACGTGCTCACCGGCTACCAGGCCGACGAGCCGCTGGGCGAGGCCGCGCTGGTCGCCTTCAGCTACGCGCAGACCAGGGGCCTGGGCTGGGCCTTCATCGCTGGCGCCGCCGCGCTGAAGAGCCTGCGCGTGTCGCGCAGCACCACCTTCGCCCGCGCCGTGATCGAAGGCTGGCGCCGCGGGCGGCGCGCGGCGTGGCTGCTGGGCGAGGACTATGACGTGCTGCTGAACGAGCCGTTGGAGGCTGCGCGGGCCCGACTGAACATCGACCCGGCGCCGGCCTACGCCAAGGCGCAGGACGAGTTGGCCGCCCTGGACAGCACCGGCGGCACAGCCACGGCGTAACGTCGCATGCGGCTGGCGCCCGCCAAAAAAGTCCTGTCCCGATGCGTCAGGACGGAAATTTGAATACCAACGTCTACTGGCCCAATCTGTAACGCCAACTTACATTTACCTTGCAGATCCGAAGAAGGAGGCAGGAGATGGGATGGCGAGAAGTCATCGGCGCGGTGCTCGATGCGGAGCCGCGGCCGGCCAGAGCACGAGGCCAACAGCCACCACGACGTAGCGAACCACGCGCCGATGCGCCGGCCGAGCCGCCGGAGCGCGTGTGGAGCGGCAAGGTCTTCGACCAGATCGAATGGCGCCGCTTCGAGGCCGTGTGCGAAGCCCTCTTCGCGCAAAGCGGCATGCGCGCGGAAAGCCAATCGCACGGTGCCGATGGCGGCGTGGACATCTGGCTCTGGTCCGCCCATAGCGACAAGCCGCTGATCGTGCAATGCAAGCACTGGAAGAAGCGCGTGGTGGGCGTGAAGGAAGTGCGCGAGTTCTATGGCGTGCTCAAGTCGCACGATCTCACATATGGCACCTTTGCCACGAGTTCCACCTTCAGCAGCGACGCGCTGGCCTTTGCGAAGAGCAATCGCATCAACGCGCAGGACCGCGATGGCCTACTACGCCTCATAGCCGGGCGCTCACCGGAGCAGCAGCAAGCGCTGCTCGACACGGCCTACGAGGGCGCGTACTGGAAGCCCACATGTGTGAAGCGCGGGGTGAAGATGGTGCTGCGGGAGGGGAAGGATAGTGGTTTTTTTTTGGGGTGCAGCAACTATGGAAAAACACGGTGCAGAAGCAAAATGCGCGTGACATAAACCGCGCTATCGCGCGCTAACAATCACAACTTCTAATATTCCAACTGGTCAACGAAATGACAGAAACTGAAACTCTTGAAAAAACGCTTAATCTATATCCAATTGACTACCCATTTGAGACGCTATCCGCGAGAATTCGGGCGAAGCCCCCCAAGCTCAAACTTGATCCAGATTTTCAGAGAAAATACAAATGGGACAAAGAAGGGTGGGAGCGAGCGTCTCGGTTCGTCGAATCGTGTTTAATGAGAATTCCGCTGCCGGCATGCTATTTTGCAGAAAAAGAAGACGGTTCTCACTTGGTGATCGACGGAGTTCAGCGTCTCACAACTATCGAGAAGTTTTTTAACGACGAATTCGCTCTTGAAGGAATGACTGCGTTCCACGAATTGGAGGGGTTAAAGTTCTCGGAAATAGGACAATATAGATCCGAGCTTGAAGCAACTACGATTCGTTGCATCGTACTACGCAAGGAAAATCCGCCTAATTTGATTCAAGAAATTTTTTCACGATTGAATCAAGGGGCGGTCCGCCTGTCGGATCAGGAAATTCGCCATGCGATCTATCCGGGCTCCCTAAACAATCTGCTTATGGAACTCGCTAAGACGCCGTATATCGCAGGCTTCGGGAATACCAACAAGGATTCCCGCGAAGGCGAAGAGTTGGTCCTTCGCTTTTTTGCGCTCCAAGATAACCTAGCAGGTTATGAAGGCCGCCTGTCAAGATTCTTGGACGTCTATATGCGGGTCAACGCTTCAATCTCTGAGCATAAGATAAAGAGACTCAAAACCCTATTTGACAATACATTGGCCACATGCGTCCAAATTTTTGGCGCTAGCGTATTTACTGACACCACAAAAAGTCAGCCTAGACAAAGTATTGTTCATTACGATCTCCTCATGAATAGCATGGCAGGGAGACCTAAAAGCAAAATAAAAGGCAAGGAAGAGAAAATCAGAAGAGCGTTTGAGAAGCTATGCAAAAATTCTGACTTTCAGAGAACTCTGTCAGGCGGCATTCAAAACAAGGCGTCGATTTTGAAGCGACGTGAGCTTTGGGCAAAACTATTAGCTCCTATAGTCGCATGAGTAGCAACCTTGAACTAGCGGTCGCGGCGTATAAAAAGGGGCTGACCGACTTAAATGACATGGTGCGCCACACAGAATACGAAATTGTTAATGGAAGCCAGTCAGGACTTGTAGTAGAAAACGTCAATTTTTTCACCAAGTCTTTTCTTATCTCAGCTTGCGCGCACTTAGAAATGTGCATCAAGGAAATTGTATTTTTTGTTGCAACAGATATCGATCAGCGCTTAGTCAAAGCCGCTATTCCCCAATCAATTGTGGATTGGAGATTAAATCAAAAAAAGAAACAAGATGGAATCAATCATCTAGTCATCGGAATGACAAAGAGAGAGGTCGACGATCTCGTATCTGGCAACGTCTATCGCACCAAAGATGCGCTTAGTTTGGTGGGCGTAAATCTTGCTCACAAGCCAGCAGATTGGGAAACGTGGAAGGATATTATCCAGACAATCGTCACGCGGAGAAACAATATTGTTCACCACAACGATGACGCATCCAATCTTTCGTTTGCAGATGTACGTTCGCACATTTCGTCAATGATTCAATATATTGACTTCATTGTCGAATCATGCGGGAGATCTGTTGTGGCGCGAAATGGCCAGTAAATGAGCTAACTGTGTTCGTTTGGCGGAAAGCAGCCGGAGTCGAACCGACCAGGAAGCGGCTGGCGCCCCCTACCGGGTTTGAAGCCCGGGCGCACCACCGGGTGCGTTTGCCTTCCTCTTGAAGAAAAGACTTTTCGTGCCTGTCCAGAGGCGCGGGGATTCTAGGGGCCGGTGACGGGCCCCTCCTCTTTGGTCCACCGCGTGTTCGGCCGCAGCAGGTGCGCGTCGCCCACGCGACGGGTGTAGCCGATGCGGTCGAAGAACTCGAGGATCTGGATGGCGCGCTTGCGGCCGAGGTGAACGGCGTCGCGGAAGGCGCGGGCTTCGACGGCGCCGGGGGGCGGGCCTTTGGGAGAGACGGCGGTACCCGGCTTCGACAGGCTCAGCCCGAACGGGTGGGGGGCATCGGAGGCCGATGGGGCGTTGGCGTCGGAGGCCGGCGAAGCCTTGACGATGGCTGCGGTGGCATCCGGCGTGTCGGCCGCACTCAGCGCCACAAAGGTCTGCGCCAGCTCGGCCATGCGTTCGGCCGGGTAGAACAAATCCTTCACCACTTGGTACAGCGCGCCCAACCGGGCCTGCTTGCGCAGCAGATCGCGCACGGCGTCTTCGCGCACGCCGGTCTCGCGCGCCAGGTCACGCACCCAGGGCGGATCGTTGCCGCCGGCCAGCAGCAGGGGGTGCAGGCGGTCGGCCAGCGCCTGCTCGGCCTCGCTCAGGCTGACGCGGTGGCCGGGCAGGTGCAGCCAGTGGCCGGTGCGCTCCAGCACGGGGCGGCCCTCGGCGTCGCGTTCGGCCAGCAGGCGCTCGATCCAGGCCTGCCAGCCCTGGGCGGGCAGGCGCGCGAAGCTGGCCTGGGCACCGCTTTGCGCGGGGAAGGCCATGCGCTGCAGGCGGGCGCTGTTCAGGCCGGGCTCGTCGGGGGCGCGGGCGTGGTGGCGTTGCAGGGCGTCGGTGATGCGCTCGCGCACGGTGGCCCAGGCGGCGGGGGCCAGCCACAGTTCGTCGGCATCGCCGCCGGCGCCGGGGGCGCCGAGCATCGACCCCGCGAGCGGGCCGGGCTGGCCGATGGGGAACGCGGGCGCGTCGTCGCCGGCCCAGCCGGACGCGGGCAGGCGGCCCAGCAGGCGCGCCAGCGCGCTGCGCGTGAGGCCGGCCGGCGCGGCGGCCAGCAGCGGGCGCGCGTCGCCGGTGGCGACCAGGGTGTCGAGCGCGTCGAGCCACTGCATGCGCTCGGCGCTGCGGCGCCGGCGCTCGGGCGCCAGCGGATCGAGCACGACGCCGCCGCCCACGGTGCGCGTGCCCTGCGCGTTGCGCACGATGAAGCGGTCGCCGGGCACGACGAACACGGGCGCGTCGAAGACGAGCTGCACGCGCGCCTCGGTGTCGGGCGCGATCGCGTCGGCCTGCAGCGGCACGGCGTGCGCCTGCCGGTGCGCGGCGCCCAGGTGCACGTGCAGCGGTGCCCACGAGCCGAGCGGCGCGGCGCCCGGCAGCAGGCGCAGGCGCACGTCGATGCGCTGCGTGGGCTGCAGCGCGCGGGCGTCGGCGATCCAGTCGCCGCGGGCGATCTCGTGCTTGTCGATGCCGGCCAGGTTGAGCGCGACGCGCTGACCGGCGCGGCCGACCTCGGCGGCGCGGTTCTGCGCATGCAGGCTGCGGATGCGCACGCCGCGCCCGGTGGCCGAGTGGGTGAGCGTATGGCCTGCCAGCGCGTGGCCGCCGAAGACGGTGCCGGTGACGACGGTGCCGCGCCCCGGCAGGGTGAAGACGCGGTCGACGGCGAGGCGGAACAGGCCGCCGCCGCGGCGCCGCTCGGCCGCCTCTTCTTCCCAAGCGCGGGCCTGGGTGAACAGGTGCTCGCGCAGCGCGTCGATGCCGAGGCCGGCAGCATCCACCTCGGGCGCGATGGCGGTCTCGAAGACAGGCGCGTCGCGCAGCGGCGTGCCGGCCAGCAGCGCGGCGACCTCTGCGCGCACGGCGGCGATGCGTTCGGCATCGACGCGGTCGCACTTGGTCAGCGCCACGGTGCCCTGGGTGATGCCGAACAGCAGGGCGATGGCCAAATGCTCGCGGGTCTGTGGCATCACGCCGTCGTCGGCGGCCACCACCAGCAGCGCATGGTCGATGCCCGAGGCGCCGGCGGCCATGGTGTGGACGAACTTCTCGTGGCCGGGCACGTCGATGAAACCCAGCACGTTGGCAGTGGCTGCCCCCCCGCCCTGCCCGCCTTCGGACGGCACGGGAATGTAGGCGTAGCCCAGCTCGATGGAGATGCCGCGCGCCTTCTCTTCCTTCAGGCGGTCGGTGTCCACGCCGGTGAGCGCGCGCACCAGCGTGGTCTTGCCGTGGTCGATGTGGCCGGCCGTGCCGATGATCATGGCCGGGCGGCGAGCGCGGCCTGCAGCGCAGGCAGTTGCGCGGTGAAGGCGGCTTCGTCGTGCGCCTCCAGGCAGCGCAGGTCCAGCCACAGCGACTGGTCGGCGATGCGGCCGATCACCGGGCGCGGCAGGCCGCGCAGCGCGGCCTCGAGCCGGGCAAGCCGGCGGCCGGCGCGCTTGGCCTCGCGCGGCGCGATGCGCAGGCCGGCGCTGGGCAGCGTCTCCACGGGCAGCGCGCCGCTGCCGATCTGGCTGGACATCGGGGCAACGCTCGCCTCGAAGTCCACGCCCAGCGCCTGCTGCACGGCGGGCTGCAGGCGCTCGGCCTGGGCCTGCATCTGCGCGCGCGGGCGGGTGAAGAGGCGCAGCGTGGTCAACCGCTCGGCCAGGTGCTCGGGCGCGAGGTAGAGGCGCAACACGGGCTCCAGCGCGGCCAGGGTGAGCTTGCCCACGCGCAGGGCGCGCTTGAGCGGGTTCTTCTTGATCTTCGCGATCAGGTCCTTGCGGCCGACGATCAGGCCCGCCTGCGGGCCGCCGAGCAGCTTGTCGCCGCTGAAGGTGACGAGGTCGGCGCCGGCGGCCACCACGGCGCGCACGGTGGGCTCGTGCGGCAGGCCCCATTGCGCCATGTCGACGAGCGTGCCGCTGCCCAGGTCGACCGCCAGCGGTAGGCCGCGCGCGTGGGCGATGGCGGCCACCTCCGCCTCGCTCACCGTCTTGGTGAAGCCGCTCACGGCGTAGTTGCTGGTATGCACCTTCATCAGCAGCGCGGTGCGCGCCGTGACGGCTTCGGCATAGTCCTTGGCGTGGGTGCGGTTGGTGGTGCCGACCTCGACCAGCTTCGCGCCGGCGCGCGACATGATGTCGGGGATGCGGAAGGCGCCGCCGATCTCGACCAGCTCGCCGCGCGAGACGATCACCTCCTTGCGCGCCGCCAGCGCGTTGAGCGTGAGCAGCACGGCGGCGGCGTTGTTGTTGACGACGGTGGCGGCCTCGGCGCCGGTCAGCTCGCGCAGCAGGCCGTCGACGAGGTCGTCGCGGTCGCCGCGGCCGCCTGTGGCGAGGTCGAACTCCAGGTTGGCCGGCGCGGTGAGCGCGCACATCACCGACTGCACGGCCTCGTCGGGCAGCAGCGCGCGGCCCAGGTTGGTGTGCAGCACGGTGCCGGTGAGGTTGAACACGGCCACCAGGCGCGGCGCGAAGCGCGCGGCCAGGCGGCGTTCGCAGGCGGCGGCGAGGGTGTCGTCGGCGATGGCCTCGGCAGCGAGCTGGCCGGCCAGGGCCTGCGGGCGCAGGGCGTCGAACTCGGCGCGCAGGGCGTCCGTCAGCGCGCCCTGGCCGTAGCGCTCCGCCAGCGCCTGCATGGCCGGCGCGGCGAGCGCGCGGTCGACCGAGGGCAGGCGAAGGGCGTGGGGAACGGCGGACATGCTTCGGATGTTCCTGCTGAAACTGAACACACCCCGTTCACGCTGAGCTTGTCGAAGCGCTGCGCAGGGCTTCGACAGGCTCAGCCCGAACGGTCCGGGACAAGCGCAGCTCGATGGCGCGCCGCATCACACCGCCAGCGGCTTCTCGATCGCCAGCAGCGGGTTGCCGCTGGCCCGCGAGAACGCGGTCTCGCCCATCAGCAGGTCGAGCGTGAGGCTGGCCAGGTCGTCGGCCAGGGGCTCGGCGTAAGGGTCCTGCTCCTGGTTGACGATCTTGCGGTAGGTGTGGCACTGCGTGCAGGTCTCGGCCAGAACGACCTGGTCCTTCACCTTCGCGGCGTCGCCGGCCTCGGCCTCCTCCACGCCCTGGTAGCGCACGCCCTGCGTCGATTCGCAGTGGCTGCACTTGACGCGCACCATGTGCCATTCGGTGGCGCACAGGCCGCAGTGCAGGTAGCGGTGGCCGCCGGCCTCGCCGCCGATGCGCAGCACGCTGGCCACCGGCGCGCTGCCGCACACGGGGCAGACGGTGGCGGGCTCGGTGTAGGGCATGCTGCGCTCGTCCTGCGCCGCGGCGCGGGCGGCGAAGACGACCTGCAGCGCGGCCATGACCAGCGGCGCGGCAGCGATGTCCTCGCGGCCGAGGTTGTCGGCCAGCGCCTGGCGGGCCAGGGCGTCGAGCGCCTCGTCGTCATGCGCGGCCAGGCGGTCGAGCACCGGGCGCAGCACTGCGGGCACGGCGGGGTCGGCCTGCACGTCGGCGACCAGCGCGCGCAGGGTGGCGCGCCAGCCGGCGGGCAGCGCGTCGGAGGCCGGCATGAGCGGCATGCCGTTGGCGCTGGCGCGCTGCACGGCGTCGGCCGGCAGGGCCTCGGCGGCGGGCGCCTCGGCCGCCAGCCGCTGCTGCGCCTCGACCAGCCGCGCGGCGAAGCGCAGGTAGTCGGCGATGGGATGGCCTTCGGCCAGTTGCCGCAGGCGCGCGGCGCGCTCCTGGAACAGCAGCGCCGGCCGCGGCAGGCGCACGCGCGGGAAGCTCACGCGGTCGAGGGCTTCGATGTCGCCGGGCTGGAGGATGCGTTGCACGGTGCGAGGAAAGCTGAGGGGCCAAAGAGAAGCGCCGGGACGGACCCGGCGCTCTGGATGCAGGTGGGCTGCGGCAAGTCTATGCCAGCCCCCGATAGATCGGCATGGGAAGAAGCCTCATCCCCTGGGCGCCGCGCGGTCGCGTGCCAGCGCGCTTTCGCGCTCGACCACCTCGCCGTACCAGCCCCGGTGATGGCGCCGGGCCCAGGCGTAGCTCACCGTGCCGCGGGTCATGGCCTTGATGGAGCCCTTGACCCAGATGGCCGCGTAGATGTGGACGATGATGGCGCAGACGATCACGAAGCCGAAGAAGGCGTGCAGCAGCGAGGCCAGCCGGACGATGCCGATCGGGAACAGGTGGCTGAAGTACGCGCGCCAGATCACCAGCCCCGTGAGCAGCAGGCACAGCATGCTGACCACCAGCACCCAGAACAGCAGCTTCTGCCCCGCGTTGTAGCGGCCCACCGGCGGCAGGCGCTCCTCGCGGTTGTTCACCACGTCGCCGGTCTGCCGCAGCCACTGCCGGTCGTTCGCGTCGAGGAAGTTGTGATGCCAGAAGCGGATCACCAGCACGAGGAACGAGACGAACATCACCACGCCGATGAAGGGGTGCAGGATGCGCGTCCACGGCCCGCCGCCGAACAGCGCCGTCAGCCAGTACAGCGCCGGGTGGAACAGCGCCAGCCCCGACAGCGCCAGCAGCACGAAGCAGATGGCGGTGATCCAGTGGTTGCTGCGCTCGTTGGGCGTGTAGCGCTCGATGGCCGGGCGGCCCTGGTTGTCGAGCACGAAGTCGGCGTGCGTCGGACGCCTGGCCTTGCTGCTGCTCATGACCGCACCTCCTGTTCGCGCTGCGCCTCGGGCGGCACGCCCGCATCGTCGCGCCGGGCCAGGGCGTTGGCCTCGGCGTCGATCTCTTCTTCCTCGCTCACCTCGTTGGGGCCGACGCGGGTGTAGTGGAAGAAGCCGGCCAGCGCGGTGAGCGCGATGCCGGCCAGCGCCAGCGGCTTGGTCACGCCCTTCCACAGGCCGACCATCGGGCTGATCGTCGGCGCCTCGGGCAGGCCGCTGTACAGCGAGGGCTTGTCGGCATGGTGCAGCACGTACATGACGTGCGTGCCGCCGACGCCCGCCGGGTCGTACAGGCCCGCGTCCTTGAAGCCGCGCTCTTTCAGGTCGGCGATGCGCTCGGCCGCATGCTCCTTCATGTTCTCCTTGGTGCCGAACACGATGGCGCCGGTCGGGCAGGTCTTGACGCAGGCAGGCTCCTGGCCGACCGCGACGCGGTCGGAGCACAGGGTGCACTTGTAGGCCTTCTTGTCCTTCTTGGAGATGCGCGGCACGTTGAAGGGGCAGCCGGTGATGCAATAGCCGCAGCCGATGCAGGCTTCCTCGTGGAAGTCGACGATGCCGTTGGCGTACTGCACGATGGCGCCGGGCGAGGGGCAGGCCTTCAGGCAACCCGGGTCCTCGCAGTGCATGCAGCCGTCCTTGCGGATCAGCCACTCCAGGTTGCCGCTTTCCTCGTTCTCGTACTCGGTGAACCGCATGACGGTCCAGGAGTTCTCGGTGAGGTCAGTCGGGTTGTCGTACACGCCGGTGGTGGTGCCTACCTCGTCGCGCAGGTCGTTCCACTCCATGCACGCCGTCTGGCAGGCCTTGCAGCCGATGCACTTGGAGACGTCGATGAGCTTGGCGACCTCGCCCGCATAGGCGCTGCGCTGGCTGGGCGCGGGCGTGGTGGTGGCCGAACGGCGCTTGATGTCCAGGGATTGCATCGACATGGCGCTACACCTTTTCCACCTTGACCAGGAAGGTCTTGAACTCGGGCGTGTTGGTGTTGCCGTCGCCCACGAAGGGGGTCAGCGTGTTGGCCAGGAAGCCCGGCTTGGTCACGCCCTTGAAGCCCCAGTGCAGCGGGATGCCGACGTGGTGCACCGTCTTGCCCTCGATGGTCATCGGCTTGATGCGCTTGGTGACCACCGCCGCAGCCTTGATGTAGCCGCGCTTGGAGCTGACCTTGACCTGGTCACCGGCCCGGATGCCCAGGCTCTGCGCCAGCGCCTCGCCGATCTCGACGAACTGCTCGGGCTGCGTGATGGCGTTGAGCAGCGCGTGCTTGGTCCAGTAGTGGAAGTGCTCCGTCAGCCGGTAGGTGATGCCCACGTGTGGGAACTCGTCTGCCTTGCCGAAGGTGTCCCAGATCGGCTTGAACACGCGCGCCGCGGGCGAGCTGGTCGCCTTGGCGTTCTTCGGGTACATGGGGTTGTAGCCCACCGGCGTGTCGAAGGGTTCGTAGTGCGTGGGGAAGGGGCCTTCGTTCAGACCCTTGCGGGCGAAGAAGCGCGCCACGCCCTCGGGGTTCATGATGAACGGCCCGGCGCCGGTCTCGGGCGCCAGGGTCAGGCCCATGTCGGGCACGTCCGGACCGGCCCAGGCGCTGCCGTTCCAGCGGATCAGCTCGCGCTCGGGGTTCCAGGGCTTGCCCGAGGGGTCGCAGGAGGCGCGGTTGTACATCACGCGCCGGTTGGCCGGCCAGGCCCAGGCCCAGTTCAGCGTGTTGCCGATGCCGCTCGGGTCGGAGTTGTCGCGCCGGCCCATCTGGTTGCCGGCCTGCGTCCAGCAGCCCGCATAGAGCCAGCAGCCGCTCATGGTGCTGCCGTCGTCGCGCAGCTCGCCGAAGCCGGCCACCTGCTCGCCCGCCTTGCGCAGCACCTTGGCCGGGTCGGCCGGGTCCTTCAGGTCGACCAGCGCGCGGCCGTTGTACTCCTTGGCCAGCTCGGTGGGCGTGGGCTCGGCGGCCTGCGCGTAGGGCCACCAGAGGTGGAGGATCGGGTCGGCGAACTTGCCGCCTTCCTTGGCGTACAGCTCCTTCATGCGCAGGTGCAGGCCCGCCATGATGCGCACGTCGGTCCAGGCCTCGCCCGGGGCGTCGGCCGCCTTCCAGTGCCACTGCAGCACGCGCGAGGAGCTGACCACCGCGCCCTCCTCCTCGGCGAAACAGGTGGTGGGCAGGCGGAACACCTCGGTCTGCACCTGGGCGGTGTCGATGTCGTTGTACTCGCCGTGGTTCTTCCAGAACTCGGAGGTCTCGGTGGCCAGCGGGTCCATGACGACCAGGAACTTCAGCTTGGACAGCCCGTCGCGCACGCGCCGGCTGTTGGACAGCGCAGCCAGCGGGTTGAAGCCCTGGGCGATGTAGCCATTGACCTTGCCCTCGTTCATCAGCTCGAAGTACTGGAGCATGTCGTACTCCTTGTCGAGCTTGGGCAGCCAATCGAAGGCCCAGTTGTTCTCGGCCGTGGCGGCCGGGCCGTACATGGACTTCATCAGGCTGACGTGGAACTTGGGATAGTTCTGCCAGTAGCTCATCTGGTTGGCGCGCAGGGGCTTCTGCGTGCGCGCGGCGATGTAGCCCTGGTAGTCCTGTTCCGCGTCGCGCGCCAGCGTGAGGTAGCCCGGCAGGCTGGACGAGAGCAGCCCCAGGTCCGTCAGGCCCTGGATGTTGGAGTGCCCGCGCAGCGCGTTCATGCCGCCGCCGGCCACGCCGATGTTGCCGCACAGGAGCTGCACCATCGCAGCGCAGCGCAGCGTCTGCGCGCCGGTGGAGTGCTGCGTCCAGCCGAGCGCGTACATGATGGTCGCGGCGCGGCCCGGCACGGCCGTGGAGGCGAACTGCTCGCACACGTGCAGGAACTTCGCCTGCGGCGTGCCGCACACGCTCTCGACCTTCTCGGGCGTGTAGCCGGCGTAGTGCTTCTTCAGCAGCTGGTAGACGCAGCGCGGGTGCTGCAGCGTCGGGTCGGTCTTGACGAAACCGTCATCGCCCAGTTCGTAGTCCCAGCTGGTCTTGTCGTAGAGGCGCTTGTCCTCGTTGTAGCCCGAGAAGTAGCCTTCTTCGAAGCTGAAGTCCTCGCGCACGATGAAGGTGAAGTCGGTGTACGCCTTCACGTACTCGTGGTGGATCTTGTCGTTGGAGATCAGGTAATTGATGATCCCGCCGAGGAAGGCGATGTCGCTGCCCGAGCGGATCGGCGCGTAGAAGTCGGCCACCGACGCCGAGCGGTTGAAGCGCGGGTCGACCACCATGAAGTGCGCCTTGTTGTGCGCCTTCGCCTCCGTCACCCACTTGAAGCCGCACGGGTGCGCCTCGGCGGCATTGCCGCCCATGACCAGGATCACGTCTGCGTTGCGGATGTCGACCCAATGGTTCGTCATCGCTCCACGGCCGAACGTCGGGGCAAGACCTGCCACCGTCGGGCCGTGTCAGACACGCGCCTGGTTGTCGAATGCGAGCAGGCCCCAGGAACGGGCGACCTTGTGGGTGATGTAGCCGGCTTCGTTGCTGGAGGCCGAGGCGGCCAGCATGCCGGTGGAGATCCAGCGGTTGACCTTCTTGCCGTCGTCCGTGGCCTCGATGAAGTTGGCGTCGCGGTCGGCCTTGAGCAGCTTGGCGATGCGGTCCAGCGCCTCGGGCCAGGACATGCGCTTCCACTCGTTGGAGCCGGGCGCGCGGTACTCGGGGTACATGAGCCGGTTCGGGCTGTGGACGATGTCCATCAGGCTCGCGCCCTTGGGACACAGCGTCCCACGGTTGACCGGGTGGTCCGGGTCGCCCTCCACGTGGATGAGCGAGGAGCGCACGTTCTTGGCGCCGTCGCCCAGCGAGTACATCAGGAGGCCGCAGCCGACCGAGCAGTAGGTGCAGGTCTGGCGCGTCACGGTGGCGGCAGCGAGCTTGTACTGCCGGACCTCTGCCAGCGCGGTGGCCGGCGAGAAGCCCATCAGTGCCAGACTCGAGCCCGCCAGGGTGGAGCCAGTCACTTTCATGAACTGGCGGCGGGAGAGTTGCATCGTGGTTGCCTTTATCTTTTATAAGTAGTGCGAGCCATTCTAGGGACGCACCCCAATAGTGCAATACCGGCCCGATGCCCTTTGCAAACGGCTCGCTGCACTGCACCATGACGCCATGTCCGCTCCATCGCTGATGCCCTTCCGCCCCCGCCTGCTCGACGTCCTGCGCGACTACGACCGGGACCGCTTCGCCAGGGACGTGGGCGCCGGTCTCACGGTGGGCATCGTGGCGCTGCCGCTGGCGATGGCGTTCGCCATCGCCTCGGGCCTGAAGCCCGAGGCCGGCATCTGGACGGCCATCATCGCGGGCTTCATCATCTCTGCGCTGGGCGGCTCGGCGGTGCAGATCGGCGGACCGGCAGGCGCCTTCATCGTCATCGTCTACGGCATCGTGGACCGCTACGGCGTGGCCAATCTGCTGATCGCCACCGCCGGCGCCGGCGTGATCCTGTTCGTGGCCGGGCTGACCGGGCTGGGGCGGCTGGTACGCTACGTGCCGCTGTCCATCGTGGTGGGCTTCACCAACGGCATCGCGGTGCTGATCCTGCTGTCGCAGCTGCGGGACGTGCTGGGCCTGGCGGTGCCGCACATGCCGGCGGACTTCTTCTCGCAGATCGGCACGCTGTGGCGCCACGCCGCCACCTTCAACCCCTACGCCTTCGGGTTGGCGCTGGCCTGCGTGCTCGGCCTGTTCGCCTGGCCCAACGTGGCCAGCGGCGGCTCGCGCATCGGCATGGCGCTGCACCGCGTGGCCGGGCTGGCCCGCGCGACGCGCGCCTTCCGCCTGGGCATGCGCCTGCCGGGGCCGATCGTGGCGCTGGTGTCGCTCACGCTGGTGTCCTGGGGCTTCTCGCTGCCGGTGGAAACCATCGGCACGCGCTTCGGCGGCATCCCGCGCGGCGTGCCCGCCTTCGCGCTGCCGGACTTCTCGTGGGAGAGCGTCAAGCAGCTGGTGACGCCGACGCTCACCATCGCGCTGCTGGGCGCCATCGAGTCGCTGCTGTGCGCCCGCGTGGCCGACCAGCAGAGCGGGCAGGCCCGCCACGATCCCAACCAGGAGCTGATGGCCCAGGGCGTGGCCAACTTCGTGGTGCCCTTCTTCGGCGGCATGCCGGCCACCGGCACCATCGCGCGCACGGTGACCAACATCCGCGCCGGCGCCACGTCTCCGGTGGCAGGCATGGTGCATGCGGTGACGCTGCTGGTGGTGGTGCTGGCGGCCGCGCCGCTGGCGCAGCACGTGCCGCTGGCGGTGCTGGGCGGCATCCTGCTGCACGTGGGCCTGAACATGGGCGAGTGGCGCGAGTTCAGCCCCACGCACCTGCGGCACTTCAGCAGCCACTACCGCACGCTGATGCTGGGCACCTTCTTCCTGACGGTGGTGTTCGACCTGACGGTGGCGGTACAGGCGGGCATCGTGCTGGCCTGCGCGCTGTTCATCCGGCGCATGAGCCAGCTCTTCTCGGTGGAGCTGGTGTCGCTGCAGCCGCCGGTGCTGACCTACCGGCTGTACGGCGCCCTCTTCTTCGGCGCCGCCGCCAAGCTGGACGAGGCGGCGCAGGCGGTGGAGCGTGCCCCGCGCGGCATGACGGTGGTGCTGGACGCCGCCCACCTGATCTCGCTGGACGCCACCGGCGTGGACGCGCTGCGCCAGTTGCTGCGCACCGTGCGCGCCAAGGAGGGCAGCCTGCGCATCGAGTCGCTGCAGGGCCAGCCGCGCGAAGCGCTCGAGCGCGCCGGCCTGCTGGACGAACTGGCCGGGGGCTAAGGGGCTTCGACGCTGCGATCGGGCGAAGAGCCGCTGCGCAGCACGTACTGCTGGTCGTTCAACACCGCCGTGAAGACCATGGCCGTGTCGGGCGGCTGCAGCCAGCGCCACTCCCACTCCGTCTCCTGCTTGAGCGCATAACGTGTGACCTTGGCCGGCTTGCCCAGCAGCCTGCGCAGGTCCTCCATCGGCATGCCGGGCTGCACCCTGGCGAAGTTCTCGGGCGTGAGCACCTGGCGCAGGGCGCTCATCTTCCCGTCCGCGCCGATGGTGATCAT
>Ga0182738_1002945_pt1 | contig 19813 bp, 17 predicted proteins | sample eDN5th30CBELigMG_FD_128876 | JGI IMG/M metagenome (GOLD analysis project Ga0182738, IMG submission 128876) | Enriched Miracle-Growth compost microbial communities from Emeryville, California, USA - eDNA 5th pass 30_C BE-Lig MG (version 2)... ... | reverse complement strand
CGTGTCCGGCAAGCTCAACAGCCTGGCCGCCTCGATCACCGGCGCGGCAACGTCAAGGGTCACCAGCCGTCTCCGGGCAATAGGAAGTGTCGCGCTGATTAGCATGATGGCTCCTGTTCGTCGGCACAGTAGTCTATGACGATATCACGGCTCCAATCCGGAAAGCCATTCTCCCCTTGCACGAGCAGGGATACTTGCCAAATCAATCGACGGTGGCCCACCCTTTTCCCGGCATATGTATCGGCGGGCGCATCCTCCGCAGCGGCGCCTCGTCTGACCGGCGCGCTAAAAAGCAACAGCTGAGCCTATTGCACATTATCCATTTACATGTAGAATGGATACATAAATAAATAAATTTATCCAATATGCCTATCGATATCGTGATTATTGGGGGAGGCGTCATTGGGTCCTCTATCGCCCATTTTCTGAACGCCGCGGATTCCAGCCCAAATATCGTTGTGGTGGAGCCCGACCCGCTCTATGAGCTGGCCGCCACGCCGCGTGCGTCAGGCGGGGTGCGTCAATTGTTTTCTCTGCCAGAAAACATCATGATGTCCAGATGGAGCCTGGACTTCTATCGGAATTTCTCCACGCATGTCGCCGCCGGCGCCGATTCCGTAGAGATCGGTTTCAAGCAGTACGGCTATCTGTTTCTTGTCCCCGAATCGGGAGAGCCCGCTTTGGCCCAGGCTTACGACACCCAACTGAAACACGGAGTCGAGGTCGAATGGCTGACCCCTGACACTCTCGGTAGTCGCTACCCATGCTTGAACCTGGATGGCATCGCCGCCGCCACTTTCAGCCCTCAGGATGGCTGCATCGATCCCAATGCGGCGTTACAGGGTTTTAAGCGACGCGCGCGCACCGGCGGCGTCAAATATCTACAGGATCGTGTCGTCGGCATGACGCGAAAAGGAGATGCCGTCACTGCCGTCGAATTGGCATCGGGAACAACTCTCGAGCCGGCTATCGTCGTGAACGCAGCGGGTACGTGGTCGTCCGAAATCTCGGCCATGATCGGCCAAGAACTGCCGGTAGAGCCAATGCGGCGCTTCGACCATTATTTCGAATGCGCTACAGCTATCGAGCCCCTGCCCTTCATCAAAGATACCGCCGGCCTAGGCATGCACCCCGAAGGGCAAGGCTACGCAGGCAGTGTAGTCAACCACGCTGAACCGGCAGGCCACAATTTCACCGTCGATCACGAATACTTCGAAAACGTGGTCTGGCCGCACCTGGCCCATCGCATTCCAGCCTTTGAGGCTCTTCGATTGAAGTCCAGCTGGGTGGGCCACTATGACCGCAATCGCCTGGACGGCAATATGGTGCTCGGCAACTGGGCTCCCAAAGCCAGCAACTTCTATGTCGCCTGCGGCTTTTCCGGCCATGGCCTGATGCATGCGCCCGCTGTGGGCCGCGCCATGGCAGAGTTGATCATGACTGGCGGCTACCAAACTCTGGACCTCTCCCGCATGGATTACCAACGCATTGCACGGTGGCAACCCTATCCGGAAATAGGGATACGGTAAATCATCAACCCCACAAAAAAGGACTTCTCCATGGAATATCGCCTGCTTGGCAATACTGGCTTGAAGGTTTCCCCGCTCTGCTTGGGCGCCATGATGTTCGGCGGCCCCACGGATGCCGCGACAGCCGAACGCATCATCAAAAAAGCCTTCGATGCCGGCATCAATCAAATCGACACCGCCGATCAATATCATGGCGGCCAATCCGAACGTATCGTAGGGGCCGCGATCAAACCGCAGCGCGACAATTGGATAGTCTCCACCAAGCTTGCCAATCCCATGGGGCCTGGCGTCAACCAGAATGGCCTGTCTCGAAAGTGGATTATCCAGGCCGTCGAAGATAGCCTGCGCCGCTTGGACACCGACTACATCGATATTCTGTATTTCCACCGAGAAGAATACGACACGCCGCTTTCCTCCTCCCTCCAAGCCGTGCGCGATCTGATACGCGCGGGAAAAGTGCGATATCTCGGCCTATCCAATTTCAGGGCCTGGCGCATCGCGGAAGTCGCCAACTTATGCGACCGCTATGGCATGGACCGTCCCGCGGCGAGCCAACCTTATTACAACGCCATGAATCGCATGCCTGAAGTTGAAGTCCTGCCCGCTTGCGCGCATTATGGCATCGGCGTCATCCCCTACAGCCCGCTGGCGCGCGGAGTCCTGACCGGCAAGTATCGGCCCGACGCCGCCCCTCCGCCCGACACTCGCGCAGGGCGCGGAGACAAGCGCATGCTGGAGGCGGAGTGGCGCAAAGAATCGTTGGAGATCGCCCAAGTTCTGCGCGAGCATGCGGAAAAGAAAGGCATTACCGCTGGGCAGTTCGCCGTCAATTGGGTGCTCAATAACGCACTGGTATCGGCGACATTGGTCGGCCCGCGTACCGAGGCGCACCTGGATGACTATCTTGCCGCGCTCAACTACCGCTTCGACGAAGAGGACGAAGCTCTGGTCGACAAGCTGGTCACCACCGGGCATCCGTCCACGCCCGGATATAACGATCCGCACTATCTGATCGAAGGCCGGCAGCCCCGCAGCATAGCGCCTCTGCATCGCGACACACCCAAGCCAACCCATTGAAGAGGGCCGATACAGCCATGAGCCAACCACTAGATCTGCGCGCCAAAGCCCCTCGGCGCCCATTGGACTCCTCCTTGGCCGAACGCGCCGCACAAGCCGCTCGAGATTACGCCGCACAGCGCGGCAGCACCGTCAGTGTGGCGGTCGTGGACGAATCAGGCAATCTCGTCTACTTTTCCCGCGGCAACGACTGCGCATTCGTCAGCTACGAGACCGCGCGCGGCAAAGCGGTGCTTGCCGCCGGGTTCCGGCAGCCCACGCATACCCTGATGAGCGAAAGCGCGGGCCGGGCTGCATTCTGGGCCAGCGTCTCGGAAAAACTGGGCATCGTGATCGCCGCCGGAGGCTACCCCCTTACCCAAGACGGCTACATCATCGGCGGCGTCGGTTGCGGCGGAGCGCATGGGGACGTCGACCAACTGAGTGCGGAAGCCGCTGCCAACGCCGTTAATACCTGACCGAAGCGCTCCATCCAGGATAGCCATGAGTATTGAAGAAAAAACTGCAGTCGAAGTAATCGTCTCGGCTCTACGTGAAGATATCTTGTCCGGCCGCTTACGCAGTGGCGAACCTTTGCGCCAGGACGAACTGGCGAGCCGCTTCGGGACCAGCCGCATTCCCGTCCGCGAAGCGCTGCGGCGGCTCGAGGCGGAGCATTTCGTCTCGGCGCTCGCCCAGCGCGGAGCCAGGGTGTCCGCCTTGACTCTGGCTCAAGCGATGGAGCGCATGGATATCCGCATAGGGTTGGAGTGCCGCGCGCTTCGTTTGGCTGTACCAAACATGACGGAACTCGATTTCAGGCGGCTCAATAATATCCTCGACGAATATGATCAATGTGAAGGACCCGCCGGCTGGGCCAAGCTGAATTGGGATTTTCACACCTATTTATACTTGCCCGCCGACCGGCCGCTGCTTCTGCAGTTGATACAAACCAACATGGCCCACGTGGGACGCTTCATCCGGGAAACGGTCTCCGCCGAATCCGGCAAAGACAGGCCACAGAACGAACACCGGGAACTGCTGGACGCCTGTAAAGCCGGCAACGCCGAGCTTGCTGTACAGCTTCTCGAAGCACATATCAGCTACGCACAGAAATACGTAGCCGCCGCCGTAAGGCAAACCAGCCAAAGCTAAGAGCCACACAATGGACCACATCGCCCAACGAGTCTCACGCATCAACATCAGTCAGAGCGTTGCTATTGCGGAACTGGCACGCCGGCTCAAAGCCGAAGGACGGGACATAATCAACCTTTCCATCGGCGAACCCGATTTCGATACCCCGGAACCGGCACGCTTGGCCGCCATACAGGCCATCGAGTCCGGCCAGACTCGATATACCAATGTCGCGGGTACCCCCGCCTTGCGCCAAGCCATCATCGAACGCTTCCAAAAAGACTACGGGATCACTTATCGACAGGACGAGATCATCGCCTGCGCCGGCGGCAAGCAAGCGATTTTCAACGCAATGTTCGCCTCTCTAGACCCTGGCGACGAGGTCATCATACCCACACCATGCTGGGTCAGCTATCCAGACATCGTGACCTTGGCTGAAGGCCGCCCTGTCTTTGTACCTTGCTCGCCCGCTCACGATTTCCTCTTGCAGGCCGAAGAACTGGAACGCAGCATCACGCCTGCAACTCGCTGGCTGATTCTCAATAATCCCTGCAATCCCACAGGCGCCGCATATTCCGCGCAAGACCTAAAACCACTGTGTGAGGTTCTGCTGCGCCATCCCCAGGTATGGGTGCTTACCGACGATATCTATGACAAGCTGGTTTTCGACGGGTTCGAGTTTTCCACCATCGCTCAAGTGGAACCGTGCCTCAAAGAACGTACGCTCACTGTCAACGGATGCAGCAAAACCTATGCCATGACAGGCTGGCGGTTAGGCTATGCCGCGGGTCCACGCGCTTTGATTCAGGCCATGGACAAACTGCAGGGGCAGTCGACGAGTAACCCTTCCTCTATCAGTCAGGCAGCGGCCGTCGCCGCTTTGAGAAGCGATGACGCCGCCCTGCAGCCGCTCATCCAGACCTACCAACATCGCCGCGATCTCGTCATTGAGGGCCTAAGCCGCATTCCCGGCATTTCGTGCACAGCGCCACGCGGCGCGTTCTACGTCTTTCCGAATATACGCGGCCTCTTGGGGAAATCATCACGCGGCGGCGCCCGGCTGCAGAGCGATCTGGATTTTGTCAACGCGTTGCTGCAGGAACAAGGCGTCGCAACCGTGCACGGAGATGCCTATATGTGCCCGGATCATTTCCGGATCAGCTACGCATTGGATGATTCGTCGTTGAACAAAGCGCTTGAACGCATCCGCGACTTCTGCGCAGGGCTATCATGAGCAAGGCATTCGATACCGGGGCCGATTCAGGGATGGGCGAGGCTGCCATGCCCTCGGCCGGGCATGTCCGCGCACCGGTAGAGGACGTCCAACAGGCGATATATGCCTGCCTGCAAAAGGAGGGCCTTTCTGACGACCACACCCGACTCGTCGGCAATACCATCCTACAGGCGGAAGTGGACGGCACGGCTAGCCATGGGCTCTTGCGCCTGCCGGGCTACCTTTCCAGCATGCGCTGCGGCTGGGTCAATACCCGTCCCCGCCCTATCATCATCGACGCGGCGCCCGGCCTGTTGGATGTCAACGCGGACAACGGCTTTGCACAAATATCGCTGGCCGCCAGCCAAGAAGCGCTCATCGAAAAGGCGCGGCGCCAAGGCGTCGCCGCCTTAGCCATGCGCCACTCGCATCATTTCGCATCGCTCTATCCCGACATTGAAACTTTCGCCGCCCAAGGGCTTCTTGCATTGACCTTTGTCAACACGCGCAGCCTGGTCGTCGCAGCTCCGGGAGCGCGCAAGATACTAGGCACCAACCCCATGGCGTTCGCTTGTCCGCGGCCAGGCCTGCCACCCATGATCTGGGACCAGGCTTCCAGCTTGTTTTCGCGCGGCGACACCCTGATTCATGCTAAAGCCGGCACTCCTCTGCCTCCGGGTGTCGGGGTGGACGCAAAGGGCCATCCAACCCGTGATGCCCAAGCCGTTCTGGAAGGCGGAGCCTTCCTGACATTCGGCGGCTACAAAGGGTTTTCCATTGCAATGATGGTGGAAATCCTTGCTGCCGCCTTGACAGGCGCGCCGTTCGGATTCGAAGACGAATCCGGGACCCATCCCGGCGCCCATACCACCCGCGGCGGACAAACCGTGATTCTGCTGGATCCATCGGCTCTGCCGAACTCGCGCTTCTTCGAACGAGTAGAGTCTTTTTTCAGCGAGCTCTGCTCCCAGGAAAACACACGCCTGCCAGGAGACAGGCGCTACGCGTCCCGCGCTCGAGCGCAGCGGGAAGGCCTTCTCCTTGCCGAAGCCGCCTATCTGCAACTCAAACAGTTGGCCGCGGATGCGGGCCACGCCATGCCGTAATCATCGGGATGGCTCAAGCTCACAATCCGGCGTACCCGCAATCACTCCCTGGTCAAGCCATCGTGCGATTTCGTCCTGATGGACCCCAAATTCTTTCAGTACCTCATAGGTGTGTTCACCGAACACAGGAGGCGGCAATTCGTAGCGAGCTGGTGTGCGGTGCAGCCGCACAGGCGCCGCCAAAGTTTCTATGGTTCCCGCCTTGCCATGCTCCATCTTGACCAGCATTCCGGCGTTTTCGAGTTGGGGGTCATCCCGCAGCGCCTGATGGAGATCCTGAACCTTGGCGGCAGGGACGCCATGGCTGCCCAGGCGATCCAGCCAGTGGGTCGAATCCTTGCTCCGAAACTGCTGGTCCAGCTCGTTCACCAGTTCAGACCGATGCAGACAGCGTGATGGATTGGTCGCGTATTTTTCATTTGACAACCATTCAGTCTTCTCCAGGGCACGGCATAAGCCGATCCAGAATTTTTGGGTGAAGCAAGCCACGAAGAAAGCCTGACCATCGCTGCCATAAAAGACCTGATAAGGTGTGAATACAGGCGAAGCCGATCCTAGACGTTCAGGCGCCTTTCCTGTTACCAATGTTTCACCATCCCGCGGAATCGTGCTGAATACCGCTGCCTCGAGCAATGACAGGTCAAGGTACTGGCCTTCACCCGTCCTTTCGCGGTGCAATAGCGCAGTACTGACCGCGAAGGCTAGCATGGCCGCACCGCCAAAATCAGGATAGGGATTGCCCAAGCGCATGGGCGGGCCATCCGGTTCGCCGGTCATAGCCATGAGGCCGCTCAATGCCTGAATGATGGGGTCGTTGGCGGGCAGATGCGCATAAGGTCCCGATTGGCCAAAAGCGGAAACACTGGCATAGACGATTCCGGGGTTGACCTTCTTTACGTCTTCATAGCCTATGCCCAGCCGGTCTACAGTGCCCGGCCTGAAATTTTCAGTGATGACATCGCATTCCTGTGCAAGGCGTAAAAACAACTCTCTGCCTTGGGGATGCTTCAAGTCCAGGCGGATGCTGCGCTTGTTCCGGTTTTCCGACATGAACTGAACGCTTTCGCCTTTCACGAACACTGTGCCGATATTGCGAGACAAATCGCCGCGCTCGATCTCCTCCACCTTGATTACATCGGCGCCAAAGTCACCCAGCAGCATTGTTCCGACGGGCCCCGCCGTCATGATGGTCAAATCAAGAATGCGATACCCTGAAAGAGGACGTGATCCAGAACTTTCTTTCAACATGTTTGATTCCTTGGTGCTGGTTCAATCAGCCGTATACGAGAATGGTCGCGAGATAATTTCGCCACTATCGGTGCCCGACAACACTTGGCTTCTCGCTTGCAGCGGGTCCTCTTGCGGATGATCTAGCCGGTAGTGGCTGCCCCGTGTTTCCGTCCGGTTGCGGCAAGCCGTCAAGACAATTGCGGACATCTGAGCCAAGTTGCGCAGTCCCAACCTGACGACCAGGTTCTCCCAGTTGAATGAAGGGCGCTGCTCCAGCTTTTCGGATAGAGCCTGGGCTTGGGCCAATACCGCACCAAGTCCTGCGCCGTCTTTCTCCACCAGGCAATGACGCTGCATGGACAGCCGCAAGGCATCAGCCTCCATGTCGTATTCCGGCCCATCGGCAGCCGCCAGCCCCGACGACAAGTATCGCAGGGTTTTTTCCAATGTTGCCGCTTGCCCGAGCGTAGTGGTTTCCGCTCTGGCGGCAGCCGCCACACCCGCCCGGTGTCCGAATACTTGGCCTTCGGCCAAGGAGTTTCCGCCTGGCCGGTCCGGCCCTCTAACCCCCCCAGCCACTTCTCCGGCAACGAAGAGCCCAGGAATAGAGCTTTCGGCATGGACGCTGGCCATCCGGACGCCGCCATTCATGCATTGGAATGCCAAACCCACAGAGAGCTTGTCCCGGCGCATGTCCAAGCCATTGGCAGCCATCCAGCGCAAAGTATTGGGCGCTACAGCGGCCAGACGCTCCTTAGGAACATGCTCGTAGGAAAAATAGACGTTATCGTGCGGGCCGCCGCGTCCCTGCGCCACTTCGCGCGCAATTGCAATATCCAGGTAGCGGGATGCGTTGGAGGTGGTGAAGGGGAATACTTTCTCTTGCAGCACCTCCGATACCGACACGCCATCCGGAAGATAATCCGCCAGAAACTCGTGGCCTGCCTGGTTGGTAATCCTCGGCTCGATCGTGTACAAGGACTTGCTGAATAACTGAACATAAGGGTGCACCAGGGCGGGTCCGAATTGATGGAATTCCAGATTGACCAGCTCTGCCCCATGCCGGTAGCTGATGGCCTGGCCATCGCCGGTCATCTCTCGCGTGGATACTTGCTGTCCAAAAGCGCCGTGCATGCCCCCTGAAGCCAGTACAACGCTGGTGGTTCGATAATGCAGCAATCGGCGGCTTTCTGTGTGATAGGCCAGCACGCCGCATATCTCTCCGTTCTGGTCGCGCACCAAGTCAAGCACGGCTACGGGAGCCTGCACCTGCACCCCTGCATCCTCGAAGCCGCCCATCAATGTCGTAACGATAGCCTTGCCCGTTTTACCTCCGGCCGTCAGAACGCGCGCATAGCTGCCGAAATCGCTACGGATCAAAGAGAGCCGGCCGTCCTTACGATCAAATGGCATCCCCATGGCCAACAAATCTTCGATGCGACGCGGTGCGTCCTCCGCCAGAATGCGCACTAAATGAGGATCGATAAAACCCCGGGCGAGGGAAATCGTGTCCCGATAATGGACCTCTGGGTTGTCCTGTTCCACGCCCAAGCCCGCCGCCGCCCCGATACCCATGATCTCGCTGGCGCCGTGCACCGTGCTCCCTCCAACGCGCAGCGGTGCTTTGGCCAGTAGATGGACGTGCGCCCCTGCGCGGCCGGCGGAGAGAGCTGCACGCACAGCCGCGCCGCCCCCGCCGACCACTACAACATCGGCCTTGATTTCATGGACGTAAAAATTATGCATGCTTCAGTTGTCCTGCTTGATCGTCAAAAAAAGGCGAAGCCTGTACGGCCCCGCCAGCGAAAGCCGATGCATTATTTCAAAGAGGCGGCAATGGTTTCCGCCATACTTTTCATCGCCGCGCCGAAATCCGGCCCATTCATATAGGCGATTTCAAGATTGGCTTTGGCCGCCAATTCCTTGAACTTTTCGGTCTCCATGGCCTTCTTGAAGTTGTCATGCAAGTACTGATAGACGTCTTGAGGCAGGCCTGCCGGCGCCACCAGGCCTTTCATGTTCTCTAGATAGACATCGTAGCCAAGCTCTTGCAGGGTCGGCGTATCGGGAAGTTCCGAATAGCGTTCCTTGGACGTGATGGCCAGCGGACGCAAAGCCTTGGACTCAATATGGCCTTTGATCTCGTCCGGCGACGAGATGCCCAATTGCACCTGCCCCGACAACATCGCCAAGGTGACTTCATTACCCCCTTTGTAAGGTACATGCATGGTGGTCAAGCCCAGGGCCTTGTCTATCGCCAGCATCGTGGAATGATACAGGCCGCCTACCCCTGAAGAACCGTAGGTGAGTTTATTGGGGTTGTTCTTCGCGTAATTGACCACCTGGGCGAAATCTTTGAATTCGCTGTCGCTCTTTACGCTCAGGACGATACGCATGCGCACTGCGTGGATGATAGGCGTAAAACTCTTGACAGTGTCGTAATTGACCTTGCGGTGATTGGGCACCGAAGTGCTTTCGCTGCCGCCGGCCAGCAGCAGCGTGTATCCATCGGCGGGTTGGCGCGCCACATACTCGGCTGCGATCACGCTTGCCGCCCCAGGCTTGTTGACGACGATGATGGGCACAGGAAAGAAGGGACGCGCGGCCTCCGCCAGGCTGCGAGCGACGAGATCGCTAGCGCCGCCGGGTGTGAAGCCAACGATGATCTCGATGGGCTTGGTGGGTTTCCAAGCCATGGCCGGACTCGCCACCAGCATCCCAGCAGCCAGCAACCCAGTCAATAGATATTTCCGTTTCATGTCGTGTCTCCTAAAAACGTTTTTCAGCTTCGGCCCCACACCGAACTTGAGCGTCGATTCATGAAGGCCTGTATTACAACGACTGTCCTATGGGCCTCCTGTACGAGGTGGCCTTTTGAACAGGAAAGCAGATATTCCCTCCATCGCATCCTTTGATGCGCTGTTGATGGCCATCTGCCGAGCCATGAAAAAAGTAGCCTTTTCGACTTCGAGGCCCTCGGCCTCGCGGCAGGCTCTCTTACCCGTCCGTACCGTCTGTGGGCTGGCCGCGACGATCTGCGCCGTCCAGCGGGCGAGTTCGGCCTCCAGCCTTTCTTTTGGAACCACCCGAGTCACCAGACCCGCCGCTCTGGCCTGCTCGGCGTCCATCCGCTCCCCCAGCAAGGCCATTTCGTATGCTCGGCGCGGCCCGACCGCGCGCGCCAGCATCGGCAATAAGGTGCAAGGCCAGATACCCACATGGATTTCAGGAATGCCAAATACGGCATCTTCGCTGGCCAGCACCAGATCGCAGGCCGACACCAACCCGGTCCCTCCGCCCAGCGCCAGGCCATCCACGGCCGCCACCACGGGTTTGGATATACGAGCCGGCGCCAGAAGCAGTTGCGCCACATGGTCGAAATGCGCTTCTCTGTCCGCAATCGATTTATCCAGGAACTCCGAGACATCGGAGCCTGCTGTGAAAATGCCGCCAATCCCGCGGATAACGATACAGCGCACATCTTCGACCCGATCGGCTTCGTGCAGCGTGCCGGCAATGCCTTCATACATCTTGTTCGTTAAAGCATTACGCTTAGGCCTTCTGTCGATTTCCAGGTAGCCCACACCCCCATCCACGCGCCAATTCAAATTTGGGTATGCTTGCATGTCATAGCCCCATCATCTTGGCCATTGCATTGCGTTGAATCTCGCTCGTCCCGCCGAAAATCTGGAACAGCTTGGCTTCGCGGAAATGGCGCTGCATGGCGTATTCCATGCTATATCCATTGGCTCCCATGACTTGCACACCATCGATAGCAAGGCGCATATAGGCTTCCGAGGCGAATAGCTTGGCCTGAGCGGATTCCTGCACGCATGGCAAGCCGGCCACCAAGCGCTGCGCTGCGTAGTATGTGAGCAGACGCGCGGCATTGATGCCTATTTGCATGTCCACGAGCTTGTGCGACACTGCTTGAAAAGCAGAAAGAGGGCGGCCGAACTGGCGACGCTGCGTACAGTAGTTTTTTGCCAGATCTATCGCGGACTGACCCGCGCCTACGCACATGGCGGCCAACGCCACCCGTTCTTTCGACAGGATCGCCAACAGACGCTTCCATCCGGTGTGCAGGTCTCCGACGACAAGCGACCGGTCGACTTCCACTTCATCAAAAACCACTTCGCACGTGCGCACTGCATGGCCGCCCAGTAAGTCGATGGGATTGACAGTCAACCCGGGAGATTCGCGCGGCACGAGGACGAGGCTGATGCCGTCATGCCGGCTAGCCTGGGGATCCGTCCGGCACGCCGTGAGTATGTAATCGGCGACAGCCGCCCCCGTGATCCACATTTTGGTGCCGGAAACGACGAGCTTGTCACCTCGACAATCACCCCGGGTTCGCAAAGCCGTCGCGTCGGAGCCGGCATCGTTCTCGCTGAGCGCAAAAGCGAAGCGGACCCTTCCTTCCGCCAGGGCAGGCAGCATGCGGCTTTGCAATTCGGCCGATCCCATGGCGGCGATGGCTCCGCCCACCATATTGACATTGATGTTCCAGAACCTCGCAAGCGCGACGCTGTAGTACGCCACAGCTTCCAGGAAGCATGCCAGTTCCAGGTAGCCCCCCACCCCGCCGTGCTGCTCGGGGAGCGTCAATGCGAACCAGCCCTGCTCCGCCATGGCGCGGAAAACATCGTCGGGAAATGTCTTGTTCTCATCCCAAGCCCGGACCTTATCTGGGGAGGCGTGATCGGCCATGAACCGATGCACCGAATCCACAAACAATTGCTGCTCTTCGTTTAGAGCCACGCCACGGTCACCGCCCATCCCGCTTCCCCTCATCTTGATTTCGCTTCGATTTCTTCTTATCCAAAAACGCCCTGATTCCTGTTTGCGCGTGCGTAGTCTGATACCAGGCCACATAGGCCTGCGCCTCTGTGGCGCAATAGTCCTGGAAAGACTGGACGGCGGCGTTGTCCGTCAATTGTTTGATCATGTTCCAGGCATCCGCGGACCTTTCACCCAGGCGCGCAGCCCAATCGACCGCTGCTTCCAAAGCCGCCCCTTCAGGCACCACCTTATCGACCAGCCCGCGGCATAGCGCCTCTTGTGCGTCTATCGGCTGGCCTTCCAGCATCATTAGACGCGCAGCGCCCATGCCAATGGCACGGACCAGCAAGTGCATGCCTCCGGTGCCCGGCCAGAGGTTCCGATGAATCTCGGGCAGTCCCACTTTCGAGGTTCGCCCCGCCACCCGCACATCACAGGCCAGCGCCAGTTCATACCCGCCTCCCAAGCACACGCCTTCGAGGGCAGCCACCAAGGGTTTCCTGCAATCCAGCAATGCCTTGGTCATTGCATGGCCATTTTCGGCATGCTGGCGAGCCGTTTCCGGATCCGCGCGCAATAGCGATTCATGTAGATTCGCCCCGGCACAAAAGTGGGCGCCCCCGCCTGTGAGGACAATGGCCCGCACGCTTTCATCCTTGCCCAACAGCTCGACCTGCTCCCGTATCGCCCGGCGCAATGCCTGATCGAGCAGATTCAAAGGAGGGCGATTCAGGACCAGGATCGCCACATTCCCGCGGCGCTCCCGCATCAGGGGGCAATCGAGCGCATGCAAGGATTGGGGCATGTTCATCATGAAGTCCGGCGCATCAACCCATGCGCCGCCGATAAGCCAGACTATCCAGCATTCGCTGCTTGCCATGCTGGATATGCGTCACATAGGCCCGGCCGGCTTGCTCCGCGTCGCCCGATTTGACGGCGTCGATGATATTGCGATGCTCGGCATTGGAGATATTCAGCCGTATCGGTCCCAACACACCGCGGCGCATGAAAAGCGCCAGTTCTTTCTGCACGATGCCGAGCAACTCCACGAGACGTGCATTACCGGTTGAATTCAACAAATAATCGTGGAAATTGAGGTTGAGCGTGTGATAGCGGTCAGAATCTTCGTCCCGGCATGCTTCATCCATGGCCTGCCACAACTCTTCCAGCCGGTCCAGGAACGGCCTGTCGGCACGCGCCGCGAGCAGGCGACCGGTCGTATAGACCAAGCCCACCCTGATGTCATAGAGATCAAGGGCCTCTTCCAGGCTGACCTCTCGTACGAACATGCCGCGATTTCGCACGCTTCGTACCACCCCATGGGACACCAGCGCTTGCAAAGCTTCTCGTACCGGGGCGCGGCTAGTCTGCAGGCGCGCAGCAACTTCGCTTTCGTTGATACGGGAGCCCGATGGATACTCGCCGCTAAGGATCATACGCTCGATCTCCTCTTTCACCTTTCCGGACAAAGATCCACTGGCGGATGCAGAACATGCGTCTCCGTTTTGCGCCAATGCCTCTATTTCAGCTTGCTCACTATTCATTTCAGTCGACAGATAATTAGATATCGTCGACTATAAACCAAAATCGTATTTTTTTCATAAAAATTGCCGACAATTTTGATCTCGGCACTCTACACTATCAAATATCGCTTCGCTAGCAATGAAAGCAAGTCACAGGAATGGCGGTGAATGTCGGCGCGAAGGCTCACCTGCGCAGCATCTGGAGGAAAGTCCGTGGCAGAACCCGCCGGGCCGTGCAACAGGCGGAGCCGTATATCAGCGCCACCACGCAGCGCTAGGGCAACCTATTGGTAACCAGCCGTCGATCGTAGACTCGTATATGCATATATACGAGCCGGTGCAGCGCCGTGTCCAGACCATGCTTTTGCGCCGTCTTCAGCATATATCCAAGGATGTGCTCGCCCTCGTTGCGGCCGCCTCGTTCGATGTCGCGCAGCAGTGACGGCACGTAGGTGGATTCTTCGTTCTTGAAGAGGTTCCTGTATTCGTCCAGGAATTCCTCTGAGATTGGAAAGCCCTCTTTCGTGGAAATCTCCGCATTTTTGTGCAGGAATTCCGTTAATAGCGCGGTCCCCCCTGGCGCGGCTGCAATCTCACCGACACTGCCGCGCATCAGGCTTGCGATACCAGCCACGGTGGAAAGGTGGACAGCTTTCTCCCACATCCTTTGCTGGATATCCGATACTGCCAATGCATTGACGGAATCTGTGGGAAACAATCCATGCAGCCGTTGCGCACGTTCGCTGAGGCTGCCGTCCTGCTCGCCAAAGGTGATCGTGTTCCAGTCATTCAAGTGCTGGACTGTTCCCTGCTTATTCAATGCAACGACGATCTTGGCGAGACCGCCCATGACTTGCTGCCGGCCAAACGCCTCATTCAAGCGCTCCATATGCGCAATACCGTTCAATAGCGGCAAAACCGCAGTCTGGGAACCTACGCCGGGAGCAATCGTTTCGATGGCGGCGTCAAGGTCATATGCTTTGCAGGCAAGCAGAATGATGTCCCAGGGCTGGCGGATCTGTTCTGCAACAATGGTCTTTACCTGCCCCGAAAAATCGCCGTACTGGCTACGTATCTGCAGGCCTGTCTGTGCAAGTTGCTGCTGCCTTGCCGGCCGTACCAGAAACGCGACGTCCGCGCCATTTTGAGCCAACCGCCCGCCAAAGTAGCCGCCAATTGCTCCGGCACCCAACACCAAGATCTTCATAAAGTTGCTCCCATCCCCTTCAGCCGAACCATACAGTCGAGCGTATCCCAGGGCGATTTTTCGCCACTACGCAGCATAGCCCGCCATCGCTCCCCATCGCCCGACTTGATTGCATAGCCCCGTGGCTCAAATGTCTTTAGGCTCGAACTTCAAATAGTCGTATTGCCCCACCCCTTGGATAATCACGAACCGACATCGGCCGGCGCCGGAGTTGTATGGCCTATGGGCGGTTCCCACATCGACTTTGGCGCCCTCCCCGACTTCGAGCCGAAGATCTTCCAGCCGCTCATGGGAAAAGACGTCCTGCCTTTCTATGGTCAATTGGCCTTCCAGGCAATAGAATACATCGAACACCGCTGAATGATGATGCCATGGCACTTCTTCACCGACGCCTAAGGTGAACTCCTTCACATAAACGTCCGTACCCTGGGCGATCCATTTCCTGGAGGAAACCGTGTAAGCAGGATTCTGCTCTTCTTTTGCCGCAAAATTCTTCATGGCAATCTCCTGGTTAGGGCCTATCGGCGCCCTGCGCGCCTAGGTTGTCGCATTCGTGCTCCAGCTCGAATACGGTGGCCGGCGGCTTCGGGCGCGCATCGACGGTCAATTTAAATACGTCAGGACGGGCATAGTGGCCTACGACGTCGAAGTCGTATTTCCCGCGTACGATATCGGCAAGGTCTATATCCGCATAGAGTATGCATTCGCCGGAAAAATCCGCCCCGCCAACACATTGCCTAGAGGACCGATGATGCAACTGCCGCCACGGGAAACAATTTCTTCGGGATCATCGCCCGCCATCGCCGGATAGTGCTTGCGGCGTGCAAAATGGTTGCATGACAATACAAAGCACCTGCCTTCCATAGCTATGTGGCGCATGGTGGAAAGCCAGGTCTCTCTGCCGTCTGCCGTGGGAGCGCAATAGATTTCTATGCCCTTCGAATAATGCGCCATTCTCATCAGGGGCATATAGTTTTCCCAGCAAATCACCGCACCGACTTTGCCCACCGGCGTGTCGAATACAGGCATGGTGGAACCGTCTCCATAACCCCAGACCAGGCGCTCCGACCCAGTGGGCATTAGCTTGCGGTGCTTGCCCAACAAATCGCCATCCGGTGAAAAAAACAATACGGTGCAGTAAAGCGTGCCGCCATCGCGCTCGATAACGCCGACCACCAAATGCAATGAGTCCCGCTGAGCCAGGCGCCCCAAGGCTTGGCATTCCGGTCCTGGAACGTCGATGGCCGATTCCCAGTATTGGCGGTATGCCTCGCGGCCTTCCGGCAAACGCTCGCCAACCACAGCGCCAAAACTCTGCCCACGGGGGTAGCCGCCTATCAAAGCCTCGGGGAATAAAACCAGCCGGGCGCCGTTGGCCCCCGCTTCCGCGCACACGCCATCCACCTTCTTCATCATGGAGTCCTTGTCCGCGCATGGGCTCAACTGCGCTACGGCAACCTTGTTCTTGCCCGTCACCCTCTTCTCCTTGTCGATTTTCGATTTTATACAATATATCGTAGATTATCGAAATACTCACGTCAATTGATATAATCCGCCGGCGCGCAGCAGCTGTGCTATCCCAATTTATTTGCCCCTATATTTCTATTTCTCGCCTGCGTCTGTGGCACGCCGCTACCCGGGACTCAAGATGCCTGCCCTCACATTCGATCACTATCTATCCAATATTCCTCAGCGCTCCCCTACGGTATCCGAATCGATATCCGACGTACTGCGCAACGCCATCATGAGCGGCCTTCTCAAAGGAGGCGAGCCCTTGCGGCAAGACGAGTTGGCAAGAAAGCTTGGCGTCAGCAGAGTGCCCCTGCGCGAGGCATTACTCCGGCTCGAAGGAGAAGGCTTGGTCCAGGCCCACCCTCACCGCGGCGTGGTGGTTACCTGTTTGACAACGGACGCATTTCAAGAAATTCTTGAAATGCGGCTCGCGCTCGAATCGCTGGCTCTGGAGCTGGCCGCCAAGCATTTCGGGCCGGATGACCTCGCTGCCACATTGGCCATGATCGAGGCCGATGAAGCGCTCATGCGTATGCTAGCCAAAGGGGGGATGGAAGAAGAGTTCGAGTCGCGCTGGGGCAAATCCAACTGGGCTTTCCACCAGCGGCTATATTTGCCGATGAACCGCCCAAGGCTACTGGCCAGCATTGAGAACCTGCATCAATTGTTTGCCCGCCATATGCGCATGTGTCTAGGCTTGGGGCCGAACGCAACCGCCAATCGGGCTCCCGGCGCGGAACATCCGGTTCGGGAGCAACAGCCTATATTCGGGAACAATATGGACGATTGGGCTCATGCGATGGAAGAGCACCGCCAACTCGCGCTCGCATGCGCCCATCGCGACGCTGATCAAGCCAAAGCGCTGCTCAGAGCCCATATCCTCGATCACGGTGTCAAACTATTCAACTCAGTGGACGACCGTCTGTGAGCATCCTAGCACCCCACAATCAGACCATTACGCACCGGCCTTGATCCAGCCTTGACCTTCCCACAATGGCAAGGTTTAAAGTATCGTCTAAGTGATACTAAAGTCGGGAAACAACCATGGGCGTGTCATATACAAAAGGCGGTCGCGCCGGTGCGGCGGCGATCAGCTTGCCGGTCGAGGGCATGACCTGCGCTTCCTGCGTCGGGCGGGTGGAAGCGGCGTTGTCCAAAGTGCCGGGGGTGGGTAGCGTAGCCGTCAACCTCGCCACCGAGCGGGCGGATATCCTGCCGGCCGGGCCGGTCGACCGCGCGGCGCTGGTCCGGGCCATCGAAAACGCAGGCTACGACGTGCCCGCGGCTACGGTTGAACTGGCGGTCGAGGGCATGACCTGCGCTTCCTGCGTCGGGCGCGTCGAGCGCGCGCTCAAGGCTGTGCCGGGCGTGTCGGAAGCGGCGGTGAATCTGGCGACGGAACGGGCCACGGTGCGCGGGCACGCGGACCCGGCCGCGCTGGTGGCAGCCATCGACAATGCGGGATACGGCGCCAAAGTCATCGACGCCCTCGCCGAAGGCGGCGACGATGACGCCGCCGCCAAGCGGGAAGCGGAACGCGCCGCCCTGAAGCGCGACCTGATCGTGGCGGCCGTGCTGGCGCTGCCGGTATTCATACTGGAAATGGGATCGCACATGGTGCCAGGCATGCATGAACTGATCATGCACACTATCGGCATGCAATGGAGCTGGATCCTGCAATTTGCGCTGACCACGCTGGTGCTTGCCATCCCGGGCCGGCGTTTTTATACCAAGGGCTTTCCGGCGCTGTTCCGGCTGGCGCCCGATATGAACTCCCTGGTGGCGGTCGGCACGCTGGCCGCTTACGCCTATTCCATCGTCGCGACTTTTGCGCCGAATCTGCTGCCGGCGGGCACGGCGAATGTATATTATGAAGCCGCCGCGGTGATCGTGGCCTTGATTCTGTTGGGCCGCTATCTGGAAGCGCGCGCCAAGGGCCGGACTTCGGAAGCCATCAAGCGGCTGATCGGCCTGCAGGCCAGGGTCGCGCATGTGTCGCGCGACGGCCGGGTCGTCGATCTTCCCATTCACGAGGTCGTCGCCGGCGATATCGTCGAAGTGCGGCCGGGCGAGCGGATACCGGTCGATGGCGAGCTCATCGACGGGCTAAGCTATGTCGACGAATCCATGATCACCGGCGAACCCATCCCGGTAGAAAAATCCGCAGGCAGCCCTGTGATCGGCGGCACCATCAACCAAACGGGCGCCTTCACCCTGCGGGCCACCGCCGTAGGCGGGCAAACCGTGCTGGCGCAGATCATACGCCTGGTCGAGCAGGCCCAGAGTTCCAAGCTGCCCATCCAGGCGGTGGTGGACAAGGTCACGATGTGGTTCGTCCCGGCGGTGATGGCGGCGGCGGCGCTGACTTTCATCGTCTGGCTGGCCTTCGGCCCATCGCCCGCGCTGACCTTCGCCCTGGTCAACGCAGTGGCTGTGCTCATCATCGCCTGCCCCTGCGCCATGGGCCTGGCTACCCCCACCTCCATCATGGTCGGTACCGGCCGCGGCGCTGAATTAGGGATATTGTTCCGCAAGGGCGAGGCCTTGCAGTTATTGAAGGACGCCAAGGCCGTGGCGGTGGACAAGACCGGAACGCTGACCGAAGGCCGGCCGGCCTTGACCGATCTGGAACTCGCGGAAGGGTTCGATCGGGCGCAGGTGCTCGCTTACATCGCCGCGGTGGAATCCCGTTCCGAGCATCCCATCGCACGCGCCATCGTCGACGCCGCCGCACAGGAAGGCGTGGTTCAGCCGGCGCTGGACGACTTCGAATCGGTAACGGGAATGGGCGTGCGCGCCAGCGCGGGCGGCGTGCGCGTGGAAGTCGGCGCGGACCGCTATATGCGTGAACTGGGCCTGGATGTCGGCATCTTCGCCGCGACGGCCGAACGGCTGGGCAAGGAAGGCAAATCGCCCTTGTATGCGGCGATCGGCGGGCGCCTTGCGGCCATCGTCGCCGTCGCCGACCCCATCAAGCCGACCACCCCCGACGCCATCGCCGCCCTGCATCGATTGGGCCTGAAGGTCGTGATGATCACCGGCGACAATCAGGTCACCGCGAAAGCGATCGCCGCCCGGCTGGGTATCGATGAAGTCGTGGCCGAAGTCCTGCCCGCCGGTAAAGTCGATGCGCTGCGGCGGCTCAAGGCCGAGCATGGCCGCATCGCTTTCGTCGGCGACGGCATCAACGATGCGCCGGCGCTGGCCGAAGCCGACGTAGGGCTGGCCATCGGCACCGGCACCGACATCGCGATGGAGGCGGCCGACGTCGTGCTGATGTCCGGCAATCTGCAAGGGGTGCCCAACGCCATCGCCCTGTCGCGAGAAACCCTGGGCAACATACGGCAGAATCTGTTCTGGGCTTTCGCCTACAACACGGCTTTGATTCCCTTGGCGGCCGGGGTTTTGTATCCCAGCCACGGCTTGCTGCTCTCGCCCATCTTCGCGGCCGGCGCCATGGCGCTGTCCAGCGTCTTCGTAGTGGGCAATGCGCTACGGCTGCGGCGCTTCCAGCCGCCCAT
>Ga0182738_1002944_pt1 | contig 19813 bp, 21 predicted proteins | sample eDN5th30CBELigMG_FD_128876 | JGI IMG/M metagenome (GOLD analysis project Ga0182738, IMG submission 128876) | Enriched Miracle-Growth compost microbial communities from Emeryville, California, USA - eDNA 5th pass 30_C BE-Lig MG (version 2)... ... | reverse complement strand
CGTCCGGAGCACGACGACACCCTGAGCCTGCCCCGGCGACAACGCGATTTTCCTGCCGCGCAGGTCGGCCAGCGAATCGATGTCGGTACCGGGTGCCGTCGCGAGCGAGTACTGCGGCGAATCCTTCTCGCGTACGGCGACGATCCTGGCGTCGAGCCCGGTGGCGTGGGCCTGGATGGGAGGAATCGCCGCATTGACCGCGAGGTCGACGGCATCGCCGCGGAACGCTTGGATGACGTCGGGACCGGCCGAGACATCGGGCCAGTCCGACACCGTGAACGGCAACTCGTCGATACGGCCGGTCGCCTCGAGCTGGATACGAGTGGGCTTGACCGCGATGCTCAACGACGTCCCCGGTGGAATCTCCTCGGGGAGTTCGGCGTCGGCGGACAATCCCCCGGTCGAACCACCGGCGCACCCGGTGAGCACGACGCTCAGTGCGGCCGCAACGACGATCGGAGCGCGCGATCTTCGAGAGCGCACGAGTGAGGACACGGTCATGAGAACTCCTTGCGAAGGTGATGGGCGCGACGTCGCGCGAATGCGCCGACGCGCGCTACCGGAAGACGAACGGGAACCCGAGTGCAGGCCCGGCCTCGAGAACAGCAGTCCCGGGAACAGCAGTCCCGAAATCAGCGGTCGCGGTACGGAGAACAGCGACAGTGCGGACAACCGCGGAACCGCGATCGGTGGACGACGCCACACGCACGGTGTTCGCGACGCGAGGCACTGCGGCCTGCGATCACGGTCCGGCCCATCGCTCTCCCCCGTCTGCCCGGGCTGTGGACATCCTTCCGTCTGCACAGCATCGCCGGTGACGGTATCGGCCGCGCGGAACTCCGCGACAGGGATCGACGCACGGTGAAATCAACTCCGGACACCGGAATACGGAATATCTCGGCGCTGTGTTCGGATGGTGCACAGAATAATTCGAGCGACTGGCTTTTTCCGGGAAATGACGTATGGTGTGGTCCTGTCGAGTGGTTGTTCATCGAAGATGGAGTGACAATGGCCGACAAGGGCAAGAATCCGAAGAAGCCAGCGAAGTCCCTGAAGGAACGTCGCCAGGAGAAGCGGCAGAAGGTCGCCGAAGCCGGCGAGTTCATTCGTAAGCGGAAGCGGAGCTGAATCCGGTTGCAGGCCATGGATCTCGAAATCGCAGCGCTCGAAGCGCTGTACGACAAGATAAGTGGATTGTCCGGTCGGGAAACGGGCACCGACGCACAGCGGCACGGATATCGTGCCGCCTTGGCGCGTGCACGGGTGTTCGTTCTCGACGAACGTGCCGGCGCAATGAAACAGCCGGCCTGAGAAAAGAGAAATCGGTACTGGAATGAAGCGGACGCTGCATGCCCTGGACAAGATCCAGGAACGACTCGAATCGGAACTGGATTCGAGGCCTCCCGCCTCCGAGAAGGACGCCGGCTACCGGTCCGGTATCTCCGAGGCACTGGTGTGCGTGATGGAGGTGCGGCAGTCGCTCGCACGGTGAGTACGCCGTGAAACCGGTCGGCCGTGCGTTCCCGCCACGGGAGAACGCACGGCCGTACACCGTCGTGGTGGCGCGGTACGGCCCGAACCTGGAGAATGGGAAAGTTCTACTTTCCATCCACAGGAGGCACTCGTGGCCGACGGACCGCTCATCGTCCAGTCCGACAAGACCGTGCTCCTCGAGGTCGATCACGAACGGGCGAACGAGGCGCGGCAGGCGATCGCACCCTTCGCCGAGCTCGAACGCGCCCCCGAGCACATCCACACCTACCGCGTGACGCCGCTGGCACTGTGGAACGCCCGTGCGGCCGGTCACGACGCCGAGCAGGTCGTCGACGCGCTGGTCTCGCATTCCCGGTTCGCCGTCCCGCAGGCGCTGCTCGTCGACATCGTCGACACCATGAGCCGCTACGGGCGCCTCCAGCTGGTCAAGAACCCCGCCCACGGCCTGACCCTGGTCAGCCTCGACCGGGCGGTGCTCGCCGAGGTCCTGCGGAACAAGAAGATCGCCCCGATGCTCGGTGCGCGCATCGACGACGACACCGTGATCGTCCATCCGAGCGAGCGCGGACGCGTCAAGCAGATGCTGCTGAAGATCGGCTGGCCGGCCGAGGACCTCGCGGGGTACGTCGACGGCGAGGCCCATTCGATCTCGCTGGACTTCGAGACGAACCCCTGGCACCTGCGCGACTACCAGGAACTGGCCGCCGACTCGTTCTGGTCGGGCGGCTCGGGTGTAGTGGTGCTGCCGTGCGGTGCCGGTAAGACGATGGTCGGCGCGGCCGCGATGGCGAAGGCCGGCGCGACGACGCTCATCCTCGTGACGAACACGGTCGCCGGGCGCCAGTGGAAGCGCGAGCTGATTGCCCGCACCTCCCTCACCGAGGACGAGATCGGCGAGTACTCGGGTGAGAAGAAGGAGATCCGTCCGGTCACCATCGCCACCTACCAGGTGATCACCCGCAAGTCGAAGGGTGAGTACCGCAATCTCGAGTTGTTCGACTCCCGCGACTGGGGGCTGATGATCTACGACGAGGTGCACCTGCTGCCGGCGCCGGTCTTCCGGATGACCGCCGACCTGCAGTCCCGCCGCCGCCTCGGTCTCACCGCGACGCTCGTGCGCGAGGACGGACGCGAGGGCGACGTCTTCTCGCTCATCGGCCCGAAACGGTTCGACGCGCCGTGGAAGGACATCGAGGCCCAGGGCTGGATCGCGCCCGCCGACTGCGTGGAGGTCCGAGTGACCCTCACCGACGCCGAGCGCATGGCGTACGCGGTGGCCGAGCCCGAGGAACGGTACAAGCTGTGCTCGACCGCGCGCACCAAGATCCCGGTCGTGAAGTCGATCCTCGAGCAACACCAGGACGCCCCGACACTGATCATCGGTGCCTACATCGATCAGCTCGACGAGCTCGGTGAAGCGCTCGACGCCCCGGTCATCAAGGGTTCGACGAAGACGAAGGAACGCGAGGCGCTGTTCGACCGGTTCCGGTCGGGAGAGTTGAAGGTGCTCGTCGTGTCGAAGGTCGCGAACTTCTCCATCGACCTGCCGGAGGCCTCGGTCGCGATCCAGGTGTCGGGCACCTTCGGCTCGCGTCAGGAGGAGGCCCAGCGTCTCGGGCGGCTGCTGCGTCCGAAGCACGACGGCGGCCAGGCCCACTTCTACTCCGTGGTCTCGCGCGACACCCTGGACGCCGAGTACGCCGCGCACCGCCAGCGGTTCCTCGCCGAGCAGGGTTACGCGTACCGGATCACCGACGCCGACGACCTGCTCGGACCGCAGATCGGCTGACACGGAGTCCCTGCGCGACGCGTCACAGGGACTCCGTGTCACAGCGGCCGGTATTCCTGTTCGGGACGGCCGGTGGTGCCGTAGCGCAACTGCATCCGGAGGCGTTTCTTCGCGACGAGCGCCGCAAGATAGCGCTGGGCGGTCGCGCGCGACACCCCGATCGTCACGGCCACCTCCCCCGCCGACATCGGTTCCGGTGATTCCCGGAGCGCCTGCATCACGAGCTCTTCGGTCATCGAACGCGAGGGTGCCGGGCGGGTGGCCGGCAACACCGGCCGCAGTGCGGCCAGCCCCGTGTCGATCTCGGTCTGGGTGAGCTCCTCCCCGGCGACCACCCTGCGGTACTGCGCGTAGGCCGCCAGGCGTCGGGCCAGTTCGGTGCTCGCGAACGGCTTGACCAGGTACACCAGGGCACCGGCGGCGAGCGCCGCGCGCACCGTCGCGCCCTCACCGGCGGCACCGAGCACGAAGCTGTCGCATTCGAGGCTCCGGATCAGATCGATCCCGGAACCGTCCGGCAGGTACACGTCCACGAGGGCGAGATCGACGGGACCGGTCCGAACGGCGTCCCGGGCCGCCGCGATGCTCCCGGCGACCGCGCTGACCTCGAATCCCGCCACACCCGAGACCACGGATGCGTGGAGTTCGGCGACCCGGAAGTCGTCGTCGACGACGAGGACCTTCAGATCCGTTCCGCCCATCCCGTGTCCCTTTCGTCGAGCATCCCGGGCAGCGTCGCCAGGAAGACCGCACCCCCGGTCGGATTCTCCGGGGTGCGCTGCCCGCCGCGGTCCGCGAGCACGACATCGCCACCGTGCAGCCGCGCGATGCGCCGTGCCAGTGCCAGCCCCATCCCGCGACCGCCGGGCACCGTCGGATCGCTCCGGGTCGTAGCGCCCTCGGCGAAGATGTCCGGCAGCTCGGGATCGACTCCGTCACCGGTGTCCGCGACGCTCACGTGCAGGTCTGCACCGTCCTCCATCAGTTCCACCTCGACCTCGGCCGGAGCGCGCCCGCTCGTGCGTGCCGCCTCGATCGCATTGTCGAGCAGGTTGCCGAGCACCGTGGTGACGTCGACGGGCGCTCGCACGGTGGCGTGCACCCACGTGTTCTCGCCGAGCACGAGCGCGACTCCCTGCTCGCGCGCATGCGCGGCCTTCGCGACGAGGAAGGCGTGCAGGTATGGGTCGGTGATCGCGTCGATGCCCTCGAGCTGCTCACCGAGCGGGCCCGAACCGAGGATCTGTTCGATGTACTCGAGCGCCTGGTCCGCATGCCCCCGGCGGAGCAGTCCATCGAGCAGGTGGAGCCGGTTCGCGAATTCGTGCCGCTGGGCCCGCAGTGCCGTACTCATCGCCTTGACCGCGTCGAGTTCGCGCGTGAGCGTCTCGATGTCGGTCCGGTCCCGCACCGACATCACCGTGCCGAGATCTCGGCCGTCGCGCACCACGCGCCGCGAGACGGCGACGACGACCCGGTCGCCGGTGGTCGCCGCGACCGGGATGCCGTCCGCGGAGCGCAGCACGTCGAGCAGCCGCGGGGTCATTCCGAGGGTGTCGACGTTGTGGCCGATTCCGTCGTCGGGACCGACGTTGCGGCCGATCCGGTCGTCGAGATCGAGCAGGCGACGCGCCTCGGCGTTGACGACGGTGACGTTGCCGCGGGCATCGGTGCCGACGACCCCGTCGGAGATCCCGTGCAGCACGACCTCCTGTTCGCGGACCAGCTCGGTGAGCTGTTCGGGTTCGAGTCCCAGGGTGAGCCGCTTCCAGCGGTTGGCGAGCAGCAACGATCCGACAGCACCGCACCCGAGTGCCGCGAGCGCGATCAGGACGGCATCGGCGAGGTCGCTGCGCAGGTCGGCGCGCACCCGGTCGGTGGCGATGCCGACGCTCACCTCCCCGACCACTCTGCCCGAGGCGGGATCGGTCACCGGCACCTTGGCCCGGACCGAATCGCCGAGTGTGCCCGACTCGCTGGTCACGACCTCGCGTCCGGCGAGTGCCTCGGTGGGATCGGTGCTCACCCTCCGGCCGAGCTGCTCCGGATCGGGATGCGCGAGCCGGAGCCCCTGGTCGTCGGTGACCACGACGAACAACGCTCCGGTCGCGGTGCGGACCGCCTCGGCGGCCTGCTGCACCGCACCGGATGCGAGTTCCGGGTTGTCCGGGGAGACCACCCCGTCGTCGGCGGCCGAATAGCGTGCGACCTCGTCCCGCACGGTCGGGTCCGCGGACACCGACCGTGCGATCGCGAGCGCGCGCTGACCGTGCTCGTCGGTGACTCGGTCCTCGGTGGTGGTGGCGAACACCGTGAATCCGATGCCGAGTGCCACCGCCACCACCGCGGACTGGAGCAGAAGTACCTGGGTGCGAAGTTTCACGGCGTCGCTCCCGTTCGTCCCATCCGTCCAGTGTGGCTCGGAGCCGATCTCATCCGAACGGAATCTGCCCGAGTACCACCCCGACGACGAGCATCACGACCGACACCACTCCCGCGCGCCACAGCACCTTGCGGTGGTGGTCGGCCAACGGCACCCCGGCGAGGGTCACCAGCAGCAGGATCGCCGGGACCAGCGGGCTCTGCATGTGGACGGGCTGTCCGGTGATCGATGCGCGCGCCATCTCGACCGGTTCGATGCCGTACTGCGCTGCCGTCTCCGCCAGCACGGGCAGCACCCCGAAGTAGAAGGCGTCGTTGGTCATGAAGAAGGTCATCGGGATGCTGAGAAGACCGGTGATGACGGCGAGGAACGGGCCGAGCGAGTCGGGGACGACGCCGGTGAGCCACAACGCCATCGACTCGACCATCCCGGTGCCCTGGAACACGCCGGTCAGGACGGCCGCGGCGAACACCATCGCGACGACCGACACGATGCTCGAGGAGTGCCGTGCGATCGCGGCGGACTGGTCGACGACGCGCGGGAAGTTCACGGCCAGCGCGATACCGGCGGCGATCATGAACAGCACGGGGATCGGCAGGATGTCGAGGACGAGGACGACGAGCAACGCGACCGTGAGGATCGCGTTGAAGGGCAGCAGGCGCGGACGCAGGGTCGGACGGTCGGGGTCGAGCCCGGCAGCCAGCTGCCCGACCTCCCCGTCGGTCCCGTCCGTGTCCTTGCCGACCGTCGTACCCACGCCGGACGGGCCGGCGCCGAGCGGCATCGGATCGGGCTTCCACGTCAGCTTCCCGACGCGGCGACGTTCGACGAATCCCAGGTGGGCGGCGAAGCCCAGCACGACCACGAGTCCGACGACGAGCGACGGGATCATCGGGACGAACACGTCGGACGGGGACAAACCGAGTGCGCTGGCTGCGCGCACCGTCGGCCCGCCCCACGGGATGATGTTCATCGTGGCGTTCGCCAGTCCCGCGACGACGGTGAGGACGACGGGGCTGACCTTCAGTTTCAGGTAGAGCGGCAGCAACGCGGAGGTGGTGATGATGAACGTCGTGGACCCGTCCCCGTCGAGGGAGACGACCATCGCCAGCACCGCGGTTCCGATCACCAGTCGCGCCGGGTCGTCGCGCACGAGGCGCAGGATGAGCCGCACGAGCGGGTCGAACAGGCCGACGTCGATCATGATGCCGAAGAAGATGATCGCGAAGAACAGCAGTGCCGCTGTGGGGGCGAGACTTTCGACACCGTCGACGATCATGTCGCCGAGGTCGGTGCCGGCTCCGGCGATCAGGCCGAACGCGACCGGGATGAGGATCAGGCCGACGACCGGGGTGGCCCGTTTCGACATGATCAGGTACATGAACGTGGCGACCATCAGGAAGCCGAGGACGACGAGCATGGCGGTGCCCACTTTCTGACGTGATCGGGGCCGGTCCGGGCACACGTCGGCCACGGGTCGCGGACGCGACCGGAGGTTCGTGTGAGGTCCGGCCCGAGAGCCGTGAGGGTTGTGTGATCTCTGCTACAGCAGAGTGTGTGGCCGGGTCCCTCGCCGAGTCACCGTTGCGCGCGATAGCGCCCTTGTGCGCATTCTGCTCGAGCCCGTCGTGGCCGTCCGAAGGGGTCCAATAAGCTGGTGGCGTGCGCCGCTTCGACTTCCCTGTGGACCTGCCCCATGCCAAGGCCGTGAACCAGACCCTCGCGGATGTCCGCCGTCTGCGGTGGTCGGCGATATTCGTCGGGGTGGTGTGCATCGCGGGCGCGGTCGGTCTGTTCCTGCTCGGTGATGCCTGGGCGTACATCGTCGCCGCCGTGCTGGCGGTCGCGGCCGCGACGTCGGTGTGGGTGGCACTGTGGGCCCCGCGCAAAGTGGGAACCATCGAACAGCTCTACCGCGACAGTCCGCTCGTCCCGGCCGTCGTCGCCGCCGAGCGTGCCCGCGGGCTGACGCTGCTCGCGCTGGTCGACATCGCCAAGCCCGAGACGTCCGGCCGGCACTTCGCCCTGGTCACCCGCAACGTGGAGGCGGTGCCGGGTCATCGGATCGCGATCGGTGAGCGGGTGCCGTGCGCCGCCGTCCTGTCCGACCGCACGACCCGCAACGACTCGGGTGTGTGGCAGATGGTCGGCCCCATGCCGATCGCCTGGGGCACCCGCGATCAGAAGGTCATCGCCGACGCGGTCGCGCAGATCCCCGAGGTGGAGTGGCGTGTGCTGAAGGACAAGCTGACGATGGTGGACCGGGTCGACGCCACCAACGAGCGTCGCCTCGAACTGGCGAGCAAGGAACTGCCGCCCGAACTGCGGTGACATGGAAGTACGCACGCTGACCGATGGTGCGGTGGTGCTCTCGCCACCGGGTCCGGCCGACGTCGACACCATTACCGAGGCGTGCCGGGATCCGCTGATCGCCCGGTGGACCACCGTGCCCTCCCCCTACACCCGGGCCGACGCGCTGCACTTCGTCGAGGAGGTCGTTCCGGCCAAGTGGGCGCAGGGATGGCCCGACTGGGCCGTGCGCACCGCCGCGGACGGAGTGCTGTGCGGCATGGTCGGATTCGTTCCGCGTGAGGGCTCGGATCCGGAGATCGGCTACTGGATCGCACCGACGACGCGGCGCCACGGACTCGCGACCGCCGCGGTGCGACTGGCATGCGGTTTCGCGTTCGCCCCGGACGGCATGAACGTCCCGCGCGTCGCGTGGCGTGCCTTCGTCGGCAATCGTGCCTCCGCCGCCGTCGCACGACGGGCCGGGTTCCGGTACGAGGGCATCGCCCGCAACGGCCTGCTCCAGCGGGGCGTGCCGAGGGACGTGTGGGTCGCCGGACTGTCCGCCGACGACCCACCCGGCCACGTGGACGGCTGGCCCCTGTAGCCCTCGGGCGCTGTGGCCTCAGCGCTGTAGTACCCGGGGCCGCGGGTATCACGCGAGGTGCGGAAGCACTTCCTTCTCGAGCAGCTCCAGCCCCGAGGTGTCGTAGGCAGCCTCGGGAACGTAGAAGATCGCGTACTCGAGCCCCTGCTTCTTCAGCGCCGTGAGGTTCTCGACGATCTGCTCGGGAGTTCCGACGGCGGGCATCCCCCGGAAGGCGTCGAGCGCCCCGTCGGCCTTCTCCGCTCCGACGATCGGTTCGAGACGGGCCCGCAGAGCCTCGAGCCGGTCCTGCACCTCGGCTTCGGTGCGGCCGATCGCCACGTTGTAGTTGGCCGATCGCACGATGGTGTCGAAGTCGGTGCCGACCTCGGCGCAGTGCTCGCGCAGGATCTCCGACTTCCGCGCGAATCCTTCGGGTGTGCCGTCGAAGTTGGTGTACTGCGCGTACTTCGCGGCGATCTTCAAGGTCACCTTCTCGCCGCCGCCGGCGATCCACAGGGGAATACCGCCGTCCTGCAGCGGAAGCGGACGGACGATGGCGCCGTCGACGGTGTAGTGCCTGCCCGAGAACGTCGCAGAGCCCGTGGTCCACGCCTGGCGGAAGATCTGCACGCCCTCGTCGAGCCGACGCAGTCGCTCACCCGCCGACGGGAATCCGTAACCGTATGCGCGCCATTCCTGCTCGTACCATCCGCCACCGATCCCCATTTCGATGCGCCCACCGGAGATGATGTCGGCGGTCGCCGCGACCTTCGCGAGATAGGCGGGGTTGCGGTAGGCCATGGCGGTGCACATCTGGCCGATGCGCACACGGTCGGTGACGGCGGCGAAGGCCGACACGAGAGTCCACGCCTCGTGCGTGGCCTCGTCGGTGGGTACAGGGACGGTGTGGAAGTGGTCGTACACCCAGATCGACTCCCACGGGCCGCGATCGGCACGGAGCGCGAGGTCGCGCATCACCTGCCACTGGTCGGAGGGATCGATGCCGACGAGGTCCAGGCGCCAACCCTGGGGAACGAACAGTCCGAAACGCATGCGGCTCCTTCGCTGATAGGTACGGGCGCGATGTCGTCCATCCACCCACGGGCTCCAGTGTGCAGTGCGACCGCCGAACATTCTTCCGAACTCCGGCGCCGTGCGCGACACGACGACTGCGTTCCCGTCGGATATCGGCGAGGGTGCTGCGTACCATCGGACCCATGGCCGGACGGACACGCGTGGCACTCGCCCTCGGCAGTGGTGGTGCCCGCGGGTACGCCCATATCGGCGCCATCCGGGCGATCGAGGAACGCGGGCTCGAAATTGTCGGAGTCTCAGGCGCTTCGATGGGCGCGCTGGTCGGTGGCGTCTACGCGGCAGGTGCGATGGACCCGTACACCGAATGGGCCACCGGACTGTCCCAGATGGATGTGGTGCGCCTTCTCGACCTGTCGGTCTCGGCTCCCGGCGCGATCCGCGCCGAACGGATCCTGTCCAAGATGCGGGAGATCCTCGGCGATGCGGTGATCGAGGAACTTCCGATTCCGTTCACCGCAGTCGCCACCGACCTCGCAGCAGGTCGCGCCGTCTGGTTCCAGCGAGGTCCCGTCCACGCGGCGATCCGGGCATCCATCGCGATACCCGGCGTCATCACGCCGGTGATACTCAACGGCCGCGTCCTCACCGACGGCGGCACACTCTCGCCCCTACCGATCGCACCGACGGTCGGCATGCCCGCCGACCTCACGATCGGAGTCAGCCTCGGCGGGGAGGAGCAGGGCTCGGCACAATCACCCGAGAACGCCAGCTCCGAGGCACGGCCCATCGAGGAATGGAAGGCACGTTTCCGGCGCAGCGCCAACCAGATGCTCGACACCGACATCGTGCGGTCGGTGGTCAACCGGTTCTCGACCAGTGCGGCGAACGACGAGCCACCGGAGGAGGACACCGAGGACACCGGAGACGTCGACGCCGACGATGCGCTCGTCCCGAAGTTCGGACGCGTCGCGGTGATGAACCGGTCGCTCGACATCATGCAGTCGGCGCTGTCCCGGTTCCAGTTGGCGGCCTATCCGCCCGACATCCTCGTGGAGGTCCCGCGCACCGCGTGCCGAAGCCTCGACTTCCACAAGGCGGCCGAGATGATCGCGCTGGGGCGCTCCCTCACCGAGGAAGCCCTCGACCGTGCCGGTATCCCGGCCTCCGCGTCCACCGGTTCCGAGGCAGGAATCTCCGTCGATTCGTCACCGGACGAGCCCGGATCACCCTAGTCGCTACCGAGCAGCGGCGATCGGCCGTTGTGTTTCGTACGTCCGGACGGCGACGAGGTCAGCGACGGAAGAGCGAACGCACACTTCGACGCTCGGTTCGGGCCGGGACGGTGTCCTGACCGCAGGTGCAGCGCTCGGCGGCTGGCACGGAACGCATGACGGCGTCGACATGCTGTCCGCATCCGCCCCATCCGGTCTTTCCGCAGTTCGGGCAGGCGACGGGGTAACACATGAGAGTCCTCCTCGATGAGAGTTCGGTACCGACCCAGCGAAAGGGTCGGGAGCGGGGCTGCGCGTCCGGCAACCCGGTCGGGGATCTCGGCCGTGCGTGGGCCTCGATCCGGGTGATCAGGCAGAGACGTGGGATTCGGCCCAGGCGTTGTAGCCGCCGAGCAGGTCGGTGACGTTCTCGAAACCCTGGGCGCGCAGCAGCGATGCCGCCACGCTCGAACGCCACCCGCCGGCGCAGTGCACGACGATCGGCTTGCCGACCGGCACCTGTTCCAGACGGGTGCGCAACTGGGCCAACGGGATCGGAACCGATCCCGGGATCACACCGAATTCGCGTTCGCCGGGGTTACGGATGTCGACGAGGGTGACTGCGTCGTCGGCGAGCAACCGGTCGAGTTCCTCGACCGTCGTCCGTCGAGCGGTCTCGATCAGGTCCGTCAGTTCGGCGGGAAAGACACCGTCCCGATCGACGTTCAGATAACCTGCCGCCTCGTCGGATCCGATGCGGGCGAGACGTACCGCGGCGTCCTGCTCCTCACCGGGATAGGTGATCAGCACGATCCGTTCGCCGACCTCGGCGACCATGCCGCCCGTCTCCGCGAAACGGCCGTCGAACCCGACGTTCACCGAGCCGCGCAGGTGCCCGGCGGCGAAGTCGTCGACACCACGGGCATCGAGAACACGTGTGCCGGCTTCGAGTTCGTCCTTCACCTGCTCCGGAGTCGACTCGGGGATCGCGCGGTCCTGTACCAGCAGTGGGTGGATCCGCTTGTTCATCGCCGCATCGACCGAGAAGTACGACGGAGCCGCCGGCTGACCTTCGGTGACCAGGGCGACGAAGTCGTCCTCGCTCATGGGCTGCACGGACGGGTTCGTGGCGCGCTGCTCGCCGATGGTCGAGGTCAGGTCGGTCGACAGGTTCTTCCCGCACGACGAACCGGCACCGTGAGCAGGCATGACGGCGACCTCGTCGGGCAACGTCAGGAGTTTTTCGTGCACGGTGCGGTACATCGCCCGGGCCAGATCACCGGTCGTGCCGTCGCCGAGATTGACCAGGTCCGGGCGCCCGACGTCGCCGATGAACAACGAATCGCCGGTGAGGACCGCGGCCGGGACGGCACCGGGATGGTCGCGGACCAACACCGATATCGATTCCCAGGTGTGGCCCGGGGTGGACAGGATCTCGAGTTCGACGTCACCGAGGGAGATCTTCTCGCCGTCGCGCAGGCGCCGGATGGGGTAGTCGGTCTCGGCGACCTCCCCGAATCCGATCCACGCACCTGTGGCGTCGACGAGTTCGAGATGACCCGAGACGAAGTCGGCGTGGAAGTGGGTGTTGATCACACCTTCGATCGTCAATCCGTACTTCGCTGCGTCGGAAAGATATTCGTCGATGTCGCGCCGGGGGTCGACCACGACGGCCTTTCCCGTGTTCTCGTCGCCGATGAGGTAGGAGGCGTGGGAGAGGCACTCGATGTAGTACTGCTCGAGAATCATGGGTTCCTCCGAACGATTCGATTCGACCTCGTTGTGGACAAGCCTGACAGATACCCCCTAGGGTATGTCAAGTACCCCCGGGGGTATCCAGACGGACATACGCCGGACAGCGCAGGCACCGTCGCGGATCCCCCGCTCCCGTTCCCACCCCACCGAAAGGCACCCATGACCGAGCCCGCAACCACCGCCATCGACCCGAACACCCTGCACGAATCGATGAATGCCGCCGGTCACGTGCGCCTCGTCGACGTCCGTACGCCGGGCGAGTTCGAGTCGGTGCACATCCCCGGCTCCTACAACGTGCCGCTCGATCTGCTGCGGGAGCACCGCGACGAGTTCTGCACACATCTCGACGAGAACATCGTGCTGGTATGCAGATCCGGACAGCGCGCCGGTCGGGCCGAACAGACCTTGCGTGCCGCGGGTCTGTCCCGCATCCGCATCCTCGACGGCGGCATGCTGGCGTGGGAATCCGCCGGTCTTCCCGTCGACCGCGGTGTCGAACGCTGGGATCTCGAACGCCAGGTCCGGCTCGTCGCCGGTTCGCTCGTGTTGTCGTCGATTCTCGGCAGCGTCGCCGTTCCGAGACTGAAGTGGCTCGCGGCGGGAATCGGTGGCGGACTCGCCTTCGCGGCGCTGTCGAACACGTGTGCAATGGGCATGCTGCTTGCCGAGCTCCCGTACAACCGCAGCGCCGACTGCGACCCGCAGACAGTCGTCGCGCAACTGATCGCGTCGAAGCAGCCGACTCCGTCCGACTACCGGGAGTGAGTGCGGCCGATGTGGAGACGACCATGATCCTCGCACTCGGTTTCGGTGCTGCGATCGGCGTACTGCTGGGCCTGCTCGGCGGTGGCGGCTCGATCCTCGCGGTGCCGGCACTGGTCTTCGGCATGGGGCTGAGCGTCGAGGAGGCCATCCCGATCTCGTTGATCGTCGTCGGCGCAGCGTCCGCGGTAGGTGCACTACCCAAGGTTCGGGCCCGTCAGGTCCAGTGGCGGCTGGCGGGCATCTTCGCCCTCACCGGCCTGCCGGCCACCTTCGTCGGCAGCGCGGTGGGACGGTTGCTCCCCGAGCGCGCACTCCTCGTCGGATTCGCGGTGGTGATGGTGGTAGCGGGAGCGCGGATGCTCGCCGACCGCGGGGACACCGGGACCGCGTGCTCGACGGGCGGTTCCGGGATCAACTGGCGCCGATGCGTTCCACGCTCCGCGTCGGCAGGCCTGACAGTGGGCTTCCTCACCGGCCTGTTCGGCGTCGGAGGTGGATTCCTCATCATCCCGGCCCTGGTCCTGCTCCTCGGTGTGGCGATGCCGGTCGCGGTGGGCACCTCGCTGGTGATCATCGTCGCCAACTCGGCTTCCGGACTCGTGTCGCACCTGAGCGGCACGAGTATCGACTGGGCGATCACGGCCGGGTTCGCGGGGACTGCGATCGTCGGTTCGCTGGTCGCGGGCCGGCTCGGTTCCCGCGTCGACACCGACCGCCTCCGGCGTTGGTTCGCGTTCCTGGTGTTCGCAGTGGCCGCCTATGTACTCGTCGACGCCGTCTTCCTGCGGTAACAACATGGACAGAATACCCCCGGGGGTACACTGGGCGACAGGTCTACGAAAGGACATCTCGATGGTCGGCGACGAAGACAGCATCGCATTGGTACTCAACCGGCTGCGCAGAGCCCAGGGCCAGCTCGCCGGAGTGATCTCCATGATCGAACAGGGTCGCGACTGCAAGGACGTCGTCACGCAGCTCGCGGCCGTGTCGCGCGCGCTGGACCGCGCCGGATTCAAGATCGTGGCAACCGGCCTGAAGGAATGCATGACCGGCGACGCCGAGGAGGGCAAGGAGCCGATGACCGAGGCCGAGCTCGAGAAGCTCTTCCTCGCTCTGGCCTGACCGGCGCGCCGTCGAGAGAAAGGCGGAATTCCATGGCACTCGCACTGACGGCCACCCTGCGCACATCGTTCGACGACGCGGTCGAACGCACCCGTAAGGCACTGTCCGAACAAGGTTTCGGCGTTCTCACCGAGATCGACATGAAGGCTACCCTGAAGGCGAAACTCGGTGAGAACATGGAGGATTACGTGATCCTCGGTGCGTGCAATCCGCCGCTCGCCCACCGAGCGGTGACGGTCGACCGGCAGATCGGGCTCCTGCTCCCCTGCAACGTCGTGGTCCGCACCGACCCCGAGGACCCCGACACCGTGGTGATCGACGCGATGAACCCGCAGATGATGGTGCAGGTCGCCGACAGTCCGGGACTCGCGGATGTGGCCGATGACGCCACCACCGCCCTGCAGGCTGCCATCGATTCGCTGAAAGCGGACGCGGCGAAGGACTGACGACACGCTGCGGAGGCCGGCACGCTCCACGTACCGGCCTCCGCAGATGTCAACGGGTCACGGGTAATTCGGGTTGTTGAATTCCGGGATCTCGATGCTGATCGGGCGCAGTTCCGCCATGTACAGCAGGACGAACTGGCGCAGCAGTTCGTCGAACGTCCAGTAGGCGTCCGGTGCCAGCGGGAGCGGCAACAGCCCTTCGCGTACCGCGATGAACGGGCCCCACGCGACATCGAGCAGTGTGCCCCAGACGGGTTCGCGTGGAATGTGGAGCCAGTCGGCGATCTCGTTGCCGAGCGCGAACCGGGTGAGCGCCCCGAGGATCGGGCGGGTCAACAGTGAGAAATCCAGACCCTTACCGAGATCGAGCAGCATGTCGGCGAGTTTCACACCCTCGGGTGTGGGCGCGAGGATCGGATCGAGCACCTGCTGCGCCTGGGATTCGGCGTCGTCCCAGGTGGCCGGGATGTACTGGTCCTCGATGCCGAGCATGTGCGCGCTGACCTGCCACGAATGCAGGAATCCGTCGGCCTCCGCAGCCGGGATGGGAACCTTCCACTCCTTCAATGTGCGCATCACACTGGTGGGCAGGCTGTGCCAGGTGACCATCATGTCGTGCTGACTGATCGGCACGTCCTCGGGCGCCAGATCGGCCCAGTGCGAGGACTGCGGGAGCAGATGACGCACCGCGGCATGGACGAGCCTGGTCTTCACGGACGTGACGATCATTTCGCCGTCGTCGAGATAGGCGTTGCGAGAACCGATGTCGTAACCCAGTTTTGCCGTCTTCGAGATGCGGCCCTTCATGTTGGCGCCGCCCTTGGAGTAGTAGACGGCCAGCGCCTCCTTCGGGATGACCGTGCTCATCATCCCGCTCACGAATCCGTACAGGACACCGAGATACAGCCCGCGCTTCTCGTTGAACCGAACGGCCGTCTCGAGTTTCGCCGGATCGGCCCACGACGGAAGCTGCCGGGCGTGTTCCATGAAATCGCGCAGGTCGCTCGGAAGCCCTTCGGGCAGCGGCTGGGAATTCTTCTTCCAGGTGCGCAGCAGCTCGTTGACCCTCGGTACGTCGCCGCGCTCGAGCAACGAGGCGACGATCGGGTCGGCCTCGTCGTCCCACACCTGTCGTGGATCGGCACCGCTCCCCGTACCCGGTATCGATCCTGCTGGCGACCACCTCCAGGGCCGGGCCTGCGCCGGTGTCACCACCGCGAACGCCCCCAATGCGCCCAGGAGACCACCGGTTTTCAGAACGTCGCGCCTGCTCGGATTATCCATACTGTCGCTCCCCTACGACTCGTGGATGTAGCAATGAAACATTCGGAGTTTCTCTGTAACATCGAACCATACTGTGGCTCGGGTCACAATGAATCGTGAAATGTCACTGCTCGGGATGGTCGGCGACAGGACCGGAACGGTAAACTCTGCACTTCGAGGAGGACATGTGGATTCTGCGTCGCCGATTTCCCGAGCGGTCTCACCCGCCTCCCCACCGTCCCCTGCCGAATCGGCGTCGTTGCTGGAACGTGCTTTTCAGGACGCACTTCTTCTTCCGGACGAATCCGTCATGGGTATCGAGATCGACGAGACGCGTGTACGCCTGCTCGATGCCGCCTACGAACAGTTCTGCCGGACCGGCATCCAACGCTCCTCGATGGAGGAGATCGCCCGCCGCGCGAAGCTGTCGCGAATCACCTTGTACCGCAAGTTCGAGTCGAAGGATGCCCTCGTCGACGAGGTCATCATGCGCGAGTTCCGCCGCTACTTCCTGCGTTTCCTCGAGGACATCGCCCAGGCCGACACCGTGGCCGATCGGGTGGTCCTCGGATTCGTCAGCGCGCTGCGCGTCATCCGCACGAACAGGTTGATCGGCAATCTGCTCGAGACCGAACCGGTGCTGTTCGCCGGTGCGATCGGTGGCGACGACGGAACGATGCTCGCCGCCGTCCGCCGGTTCGTCGCAGGACAGTTGCAGCGTGAGCAGCGCGCCGGAACGGTCGCCGCCGATCTGAACACCGATCTGGTGGCGGAGATGATCGTCCGCATCTCGGCCTCGTTCCTCACCACACCGAGTCAGGTCGTCGACATCGACGACGACGAGGCCCTCGCGTCGATCGCCAGGCAGTTCCTCGTTCCGATGGTGCTTCCGGACTACGGCTCGAGGCGGTAGTACCGGCCTTCTTCGTCCAATCGCGCACGCAGGGCCTCGAGCACCGGCCGCTGCCCCTTGTGCAGTTTCGTCTCGGCGTCCGCTGCGACGATCCAGCGCGCATCGTCGACCTCCGGGATCGTGATCTGCTTACCCGACTTCGGCGGCCATTCGACCTCGCACGTGTTGCTTTCGACGAACTCCAGCTCGTCCGACGTCTCTCCCGCGTAGATACTGACGATCTTGCCGGACGACTGCCGGTAGCGACCGAGCAGGGACAGCGGCACGTCCGGTAGTTCGATCCCGCACTCCTCCGTGAACTCGCGCAGGGCGACCTCCCGGGGATCCTCTTCCGGGCCGTACTCCCCTTTCGGCACCGACCAGGCCGCTTCGTCCTTCCCCTTCCAGAACGGGCCGCCGGGGTGGACGAGCCACACGCTGAGCAGACCGGTGTCGTCGATGCGGTAGAACAGCAGACCTGCGCTGGTGGCGGCCATCATCGCTCCTGTATGTCTGCGACGGGTTGACGCAGAATCGTTTTCAGTTTCTCGGGGGCCGTGCGGCGAGGGTCGGACAGGTAGATCTCGTGGTGGTCGCCGGCGAACGTCAACCCGCGTTCGGGCATCACCTGCGTGTGCAGGCGCTGCAGGACGGGGCCTTCCGCGTCGTACGGTCCGATGTGCAGGATCTGCAACGCCCTGCCCTCCGCCAGCCGGAACGGCCGCACTCGCGGAAGGGAGGGGAGCGGCTTCTTCTTCGCCCGGGCCTTGTCACCCGCCGCTGCGATCGCGTCGTCCACCATGTCGTCGGTGATCCACGGCGGCTGCGCGATGAGCATGCGCCACGACCAGGAGTCCTTGTCCCGCGTGAGGAAGGTGCTCATGTCCTCGCTCCACCACAGACCTTCGAGGGGCCCGACGACGGAATCCCGGCCGAGTTCCTTCTTGGAGGTGAACTTCAGGGTGTATGCCACCGAGTAGAGGGCCTCGACGGCGTCGGCGTACTCGCCGGAACTGTTCGGATCGCCCTTGCCGTCCACGGCGAGGTAACCGATCTCGGGGACGTGCACCTCGGTGAAATCCTCGGTCGAGCATGTGTACAGCTCACGGTGCTCACGCTTGATGTCGTATTTGTCCACGGCGCCCCTTCCGTTCGAGGACGAGGATAGGCGCCCGTCGACATCCGTACGGGGTGATCGACACCCCTTCGCCCCGCGGCCGTTTGCGTCTAGCATCGTCCCCATGCTCGACGAGAGCACCCAGAAGGCGTTCGAGGAGAACCGCACCCACCTGCTGTCGGTGGCCTACCGCCTCACCGGCAGCATCGCCGACGCCGAGGACGCCGTGCAGGACGCATGGCTGCGACTCGCGGGCGCGGATGTCTCCGAGGTACGCGACCTGCGTGCCTGGTTGACGACGGTCGTGGGACGGTTGTGCCTCGACAGGTTGCGCTCGGCCGCGGTGCGCCGCGAGACCTACATGGGCCAGTGGCTGCCCGAACCGATCGTGGCGCCTCTCGGCTCCCCTGCTCCCGCGGACCCGCTCGACGAGATCGTGCGCGACGAGGACAACCGCCTGGCCGCGCTCGTCGTCCTTGACAGCCTGACGCCGGCCCAGCGCATCGCGTTCGTGCTCCACGACGCGTTCGACATCCCGTTCGACGACATCGCCCGGATCCTCGACGTCGCCACCCCGACCGCCCGCCAGCTGGCCTCCCGCGCCCGCCGGACGGTCTCGACCGTGCCACCGCCGAGTTCACCGGCCGAACACGAGGAGGCCGTCGGACGGCTCGTCGCGGCCTTCGCGGGCGCCGACCTCGACGCCGTCGTCGCCGCGCTCCATCCCGACGCCCGCATGATCGGGGACGCCGGCGGCACGACCCGCACGGCGCTGAACGTCGTGGTCGGCGCCGAGAAGGTCGCGCGGTTCATCCTCGGACTGCTGCGGCTCTACGGTGCCGAGGCGTTGACGGCCTTCGAACCGGTCCTCGTCAACGGCGAGCTGGGTCTGTTGAACCGCGGTCGCCCGGCCGAGAACGGTCGGCCGGGCTTTCCTCCGCGCGTGACGGCGTGGACCGTGCGGGACGGACGGATCTGGGCGGCCTACGACATCGCGAACCCCGAGAAGCTCAGACGCGGAGTCCTTCTGCCCGACGGCATCTTCGACTAGGCGTCATGCGTTCCCGGCTTCTTCGGCCCACGGCACCCGGCAGGCGTCCGTGCTGAATCCCTGGTCGTGGATGCCCAGCGCCGAGTTCATGCGCGCACGCATGTTCTCGAGCGCGATCTGATAGGTGAGTTCGACGACGCCCGCCGGCCCGAAACGACGCTCGAGGTCGGCGACCTGTTCGTCGGTGACCTCCGTCGCCACGTCGCCGGTCATCGCGTCGGCGTACGCGATCGCGGCCTTCTCGTCGTCGCTGTAGAGATCGGAGGTCTCGTACTCGGCGATGTGGGCGAGTCGTTCGGTGTCGAGTCCGTCCAGCCGCTGGAGCATCGTGCCGAAGTCGATGCACCACGAGCATCCGACGGTCCACGCCACGCGGTAGACCGCGATCTCCCGGACCGCGGCGGGCAGGACGGTGGAGGCGCGTTGGGCGAGCATCTCGTGGATTCCGCTCGTACGCATCAGCCTCGGATGGTGTGCCGCCACCGCGAAGGGTTCGGGGACCGAACCGAACCTGCGGCGGGCGAGCGCATACATCGCACGGGTCATCGGACCGGTGCGGTCGGGAGCGACGGCTTCGAGTCGTGCCATGACGGTGTCCTTCCGGTGCGACCG
>Ga0182738_1002943_pt1 | contig 19817 bp, 23 predicted proteins | sample eDN5th30CBELigMG_FD_128876 | JGI IMG/M metagenome (GOLD analysis project Ga0182738, IMG submission 128876) | Enriched Miracle-Growth compost microbial communities from Emeryville, California, USA - eDNA 5th pass 30_C BE-Lig MG (version 2)... ... | reverse complement strand
GCAACATGGGATGAGTTCATCTCTCATTTTGTGAGATACATACAAAAGAACGCTAGATTTGATCTCAATGAAGAACAAATCAGAAATCTGAGAAACTTGATTGATCCTCAATTAAACATGGCTGTTTCGCTTCGAGAATTCATAATCTTCTATGAGAAACAATGGAATAATATTCACGCTCGTAGAAAAATCTTGAAAGAAGAAGTTCCATTCCCTAATCTCTTTGAGAAACAATACTTTTGGTACAACCTGACACTCACAGTTGAAAAAGCACCGAAAAGAAGTCTCGTCAAAGTGGGAGATGAGTTCAATCTCCAAAAGCTTGACCTGAAAAGTTTAATGCATGATACTAAATTTGACAAAACATTTGGAAAGGAAGGCTGCGATCACGCAATTATCCCAAGCAAAGATATGGATTATTACCAGGAACTCTTTAGAATTACTCCCTATGCAAACGGGTATAAAGTCAAATGCAATGAGAGAAATCAAAGACTAAAGTTTAAAGTTGAAGATAAACCTTATATCTTAATGCCTGGCATGGTCATTCAGATCGGATTGAACTCCTTTTTTAAAGTTATATTTGCCAATCCCGTTCCCAAAGAGAAGCATAATGAGTTGTACACTCTCTTTAATTATGAAAAAGATGAATTTTTCGAATATTTGACTGAGAAAAAAGTTGAAAGTCCAGATGATTACAATCTTCAATTCTTGAAATTCAAAGAAAAATACGCCCATGAACTTAGCCATGAGAAGAAAGTCTTGAGACTCATGTGTATCAAAGGTCCAGAAAAAGGACAACTCTTTGAGTTTGTCGAAAAACTCAGCTTGAGACAGCTTCGTTATTCGATTGGAAGAGTTAAAAGTGCCAACGAATTCCACCTTTCTGATGTTACTGTTTCCAGCACTCATTGTATAATTGCATATAATGGAAGTTTTGGATGGTCAATTCATGAAGAAACTCCTTCTGCTTTGGGAACTTATATCTATTTGGCTAATTCTAATCAGTATGAAAAAGGAGCACCATCTTATCCTCATGAAATTTCCAATGACATGAAGCTTGCTGTCAATGACTTTGTGTTTAGTTGTAAATTAAAGAAAGTTGATGAAAGATTGGAAAATATCATCGCAAAAATGCAGAAAGATTCTTCCCCAAAAGTCGAGAAATAATTATTGATCAAAGCTTTGAATGCTTTATGTGTCTGTCTATAAAATATCTTTTGTTTGTGCTTCACATGTTTTTTTGAATCTCTTAAGAATATAATAATATAATATTATTGAACAAAAAGATCCTATTTCTTTAGAATTTAGAAATAGTTTAAAAGTCTACCATGAGAAAACTGTTAGTATTTCTTTTTACTTTTGCACAGAACTTTCACCTTTCTCCAAGAAAGAAAAAATCTCTATTTTATTTGATTTTATTTGATTTAGTAATATTCTTTCATATCTCTTGTATTTTCAGCTTCATTCAATTACTTACCACAATAAAATCGCCAACTCTTCAGAAGAGCAACAGAGCAACAAAATTATCTTTAGGGTCATTTTGAAAATAAAGTCTTTCCCGATAGAATCAGTCTAAATTTGAATTGCTCAGAAAAGAACTTAAAATAGCAGACGAGAGTCGGGGTTTTAATAATTAGACACTAAAGTAGGTCACTGCCCAGTCAATAAACTGAAATTTTAATTCTTCAAGACTTTATTATTCAATAGAGTCTAAGAAGTTATTATTCTTGTTTAAAATTTAAAGCATTTGCCGACCTAATCATGTCTGAAGAGTACGACGTTGAATCTCAGACCTTTGAGATCTGGAAGGGATCCACTAATGGAAACACCTTTGGAAACCCAAGACTTGGATTCGTTAAAAAGGTCTATGGTATTCTCAGTTGCCAACTCCTTTTCACTACTCTTTTCATTTTGTTGGCTCAAACTTCCCTCTACTCTTTCTTCCAACCTTCTGGTCAATACTATAACCCTCTCGCTCAAACTCTCTTTTACTTAGCGACTTTTGGTGCTCTTGCTACCTCCCTGGTTGTTGCTTGCTTTACCTCTGTTGCAAGACAAGTCCCCACCAATTATATTCTCCTTGGCATCTTCACTCTCTGTGAATCTTATGTTTGCGCTTACTTCACCACTTTCTTCACTCCAAGTGATGTCCTCCTTGCTGCTTTCTTGACCTGCAGTCTTACCATTGCTTTGACTCTTTATGCTTTCACTACCAAAAACGACTTTACTATTTATGGAGGAGCTCTTTGGATCATCGGATGGACTTTGTTTGCTATCTCATTCGTTTTCTTCATCATCAACATTGACAAATACCCCTCATTGAGACCTGTTAACACCGTCTTCTCAGTTATTGTTGTTTGCTTCTATGGATTTTACTTGTTATACGACACTCAACTTATTATGGGAGGAAAGAGATTCAGTTTGGACCTCGACGATTATATCCTTGCTGCCATGGTTATCTATATTGATATCATTATCTTATTCATGAGAATCCTCAGAATTGTTGCTGCTGCTAGAGGAAACTCCAGAAATTGAATAAATCAATAGTTTATTTGTTATTACGACTCATAATAAGCTTGCAGTGTAGACAACTACATTGAGATATATTTGATTTTATCTCTATAAAGATAGAGTCATCCTTATGAAGAAATAATTTCAGAAAATGGTTTCGATTACAAATATTTAGGGACTTATGATTTATTTTTAAACATTTCTTGGATAGTTTGAAGGAGGAAAGCATCGACTAAGACAAGAGCCGCCATGGCTTCGACAATAGGAGGAGCTCTTGGGAGAACACAAGGATCATGTCTTCCTTTAGCTTCCAAAACAGTGGGGTTTCCAAAGAAATCAGCAGTTTCTTGAGCCAAACTAATAGTTGATACGGGCTTAAATGCAACTTTAAAGTACTAAAAAAAAATTTAGCTTTTCTGATAAACAATTTTTTACTATATTTTCTCCAGAACTGATTCCGCCCAATGTTCCTCCAGAAAAATTAGTCTTTGTTGAAAGTTTTACAGGCTCAGTCAACTTGGATTCTTCTCCCTCAGCCACCTCTTTCTTGACTGGTGTAAACAAATCATTATGCTGTGACCCTTGCATCTTGGTTCCTTCAAATCCTGTTTCGAGAAAATTGAGAAACTTTGCCCATTCATTCTTTCAAAAAAAAAATACCTGATCCAATTTCAAAACCTTTAGTAGCAGGGATAGAAAGCATAGCATGAGCCAACACAGCTTCCAACTTGTATATTTAGTAATTTAAAAAATAAAGTATTCGTGTACTTTATCAAAGCAAGGTTCTCCGAGACCAGAAGGGACATTTGAGCAGACAGTTGAAATGACACCTCCAATTGAGTCTTTTTGCTCTTTAATCTTTTGAATAAGCAGCATCATTTGTAGAGCAGTAGGAGTATGAGGACATCTCATAACTTTCTTTTCAACAAAATTGTAATGTTGAGCAAATTCTTCTGAAGAAAATCCTTCGACTTTGATTTCTTCTCCATTCCTAACAAAAAGATGAAGACTTTAGGAGGTGAAAAAACCAACTTGTTGTAAATCCTTTTTTGATAATCGAGGATAATTTTTTCTTCTTGAATTTTTGGTGAAGGCTCCACATCTTTTTTTCTTTCATAAAATTCAAAAGATCCCAGAGTATCAACTTCTTCAATAGTTGGGGGATTTTTGTCTAAATTGAAAGTGATAAGAGTCCTCTCAAAGAAAAGCATTTTTACAATAGTTATTCTCAATTTCTTCAGGAATTCTGACATTTCCGACTGAATTTACCCAAGAGACAATCAAAGTTCCAGCTCTTTCTTGAAGAATTTTCGAAGCAATAGCACCTGCGGCAACACGAGAAGTTGTTTCTCTTGCTGAAGATCTGCCTATTTATATTCTAAGTATTTATTATCTTCACACAATCACCTCCTCCAGATTCTGCTTTAATTCCGTACTTGAATAAATAGGTGTAATCAGCATGTCCTGGTCTTGGAATGTTTTTAAAGGGATCATAATCAGCTTTTTTAACATCTTGATTTGCAATGAATAATCCAACTGGAGTGCCCAAAGTCAAATTGTTCTCAACACCTTTTGCGAATCTTTAATTTCTCGTCAAAAATCTGCTGTCTCTACCTGAGAAAATCTCAATCTTATCAGCTTCTGATCTCTCTGTAGTGATTGATGATTGACCTGGTCTTCTTCTATCCAAGAATTTTTGGATATCCTCCTTTGAGACTTGAAACTCTCGAAATCAAAAAATCTTACAGGGACTAAAGATAAGCTGGGAGGAACACCTTCAACCACACATCCAACGCCTTTAGAGAGGTTAACTTTTTCAAATTGAAAATACTGGACCTCTGGAGTGAGACTCTCCATAAGTTGTCACACGAAAAACTCTTCCAAATGAGCTCATAGATCTTTATTTTTGTATATAATTAAATATCTTTTTCTTCAAAGGAGAACTAAAATTATCCAAACAGAAAATTGTCCGATTCGTCTGATTTTTCATAAAATAATATCATTTTGAAATTTTTTAAGCGAGAAAACAGACAAGGAAAAGTAAAAAAAATTGTGATCCTTTTTTGCAAGTTTATAATAATAGAGTAGATATAATAATTCTATACTTTCTTGAGAACATTAAACTACTATTTTTACAACAATAAAAATTATTTCTCTTTATACATGGCAATCTCGTCTTTAAGTTTTTCTTTCTTTTTTCTTTCTTCCTAAAAATCCAGTTAAATCCTCTGCCAAAAACTCAACTTTTCTTACATTAACCATTCTTTTCTGAGAAGAGATAGAATCAACTTGGAATGGATGTTCCTTTTCAAGGCTTTTGATCTCATCATTGAGTGAATTTAATGCTTGTCTATTTTTTCTCAATTTTTCAGCTACAGTCTTGACTTCTTGATCAATCAATTGCATATAAGCCTTAAATTTCAATTATTCTCAAGATAAATATTCTCTCTTACAGGCTGAACAAATTCTCCCAACACTTCATTATTATTCTTTAAATTTGTCATAATATCCCTTGCACGATGTCTAGAAATTTTTAGCACAACTTCTCAACTCCATAATACTGTAATTGTTGCACTTGAAAAGCAACTTGTACGTTAATTTTTTCACATTGTTTGCTTTTTTCAAGTAAAGCCTTTCTTATTTCCTGATATTCATTTTCCAAGGCCGGGTCCAAATAAGGATCTTGATTTTGTTCTTTATTTATCATTATTAAATCTCCAAAATTCTCCATTTTACCATTCTGAGCACCAATCTCATGTTCAAGGTCTCTCAATTCTCTTTCAAGCTCTTCCACTTCTTTGTCTTTGAAGTAAATTTTCATCAACAGAGTTTTTTCTCTTTTCAACAAGAATATAATTTTGGAATAAAAAATCTACTTACTTTAACTTCCTTTATTTGCTTCTCCAAACCTATTCGGTCAACATGGAATCAATTTATACTCTTACTCGTTGCAGTGGTCATTTCTCCTTCATTTTTTGGTTCTTCAATCATTTTCTCTCAAATATCTAATTTGGTTTGATCCTAATATCCCTCAATTAATTTAATTCATTTTAATATCTTATGTTGCTTCATAGATTCGCAATCAAATCTCATATCTTATCGACAAGATGAGATGGAGAATTGTTTTGTTCATTTCAAAAGAAAATCGAGTCATAGATCCTAAAAGCGATTATACTCCAATAAATTCATTTTTTTTCATTTCAAGAATAAAACAATTCCCACTATTTTCTGTAATTTGAAGAGCGATAAGAAATTGATATTGTGCTAGAATTGGAATAGATAAATTCAATGACTTGAAAACACTCAAATAACCCTTGCTTTCCGAATACTGACTCCTCCGTTTCCAGTAGGCAGTGAATTTAATTTATTTTACCCACAACATTCATGACACTCCTCAATTTAATCAAAATAGCGAATTACATAACTTTCGTTAAGGATTGTAACACTTTTTTATAATAAAAACTGACATAAATTCAGTAAGGAAATTGGATGCTCAAGGTATTCAAAAAGAAAATTAATCCCCTTCATTCGCTGAGGGATTATGAGGACCAGTTCTCTTCCAAAAATGATGTCCTATCTCCTCTATCTGAATCCAGACTTCTCGTCCAGAAATCTCCCACAAATTTAGCTAAACATTTCAGCACCACAAAAGGCAACGGAAGCATGTGGGGGGCAAAAAGCATGAATAAAAACAACACCACAACCTTTGCTGACAAACATGAGTCTGAGAATATGGATGATCTTGATAGTTCATTTCGAAAACGCAAGGCAGAATTCCATTTCCATAAGAAGACATTTGTCTTTTGCAAACGGAGCCTTTACATCTTCGATGAGAGTAATAAACTCAGAAGGTTTGCAGTCTGGCTGACAGAGCATAAGATGTTTGAGCTCGCAACTATCGCCTTGATCCTTTTTAACGCCATTTTACTCGGACTTAGAGATTATACCGATGATGATGATAAAGAAACAAATGCCAATAAAATCTACGACTATACTGCTGCCATATTCATCATTTACTATGTGGTAGAAGCTGCCCTTAAAATCATCGCTAGGGGCTTCATGAATGAATCAAACTCCTATTTAAGGACAGGCTGGAACTGGGTCGATTTATTTGTGGCTGTTTCGGGTATATTCTACTTTGAAGACGCTCTCACTTATTACTCAATCCTCAGAATTCTTAAAGTCCTTCATATCCTTCGTCCTTTCAAAAAGTTCAAAAGTATGGATGATATGCTCGCTGTTATCGATTACTCTTTTTGGGCTTTGGTCTCAATACTAGGATTACTCATATTTTTTATGGGACTATTTTCAATCCTCGGACTCAACCTGTATAGCGGAATTCTTGATTTCAGATGCAGAACCACTCCTGTCCCAGTTGCAGGCGTATGGACCATAGCTTCAGATAGTACTCGAATTTGCGGATATTCTTATAAATGCCCTGCAAGTGAGTATTGCGGCTCGAGCTTTGAAGTCTCAGCTCATGTCACAGACTCTTCAGACGACATTTTCTTGCAGAACCTAAATTGGGGGCTCACTGACTTTGACAACTTTGGTGATGCTCTCTTTAGTGTCTTTATGATTGTCAATGGCAATTGGGGAAATATAATGCAGATGATAAGCGATGCTGATAACAATTATATCGCTTTAATCTACTTGTTTCTGACTTATATTGTCTGCAAATTTTTCATCATTCAACTTGGAGTCGCTGTCATGCTCGATAATTTCACCAAAATTAAAGAAAAGGAAAATCCCAAAAAATATCTTAGCGTCAACCAGACAACCAGACTTGAAGAGCTTCAAACCAAACCTGATCTAAACTCTGAAGTAAAATTTTTTGTCTCACCTGAATCCAAGTCATATTTATTAGAAAATCACAGGATTTCATGAAAGGTGGAGATACTTTACCAATAAATATTTCCCTTCTGTTCAAGTCCCAACTGATGATTACTACAAAAATCCCTTCTCATACTACGCTTATAAAATCACCGCACATGGCTCATTCAAATACCTCACTATCCTCCTTGCTCTCATCAATATTGTTATCGTTGCTATTGATCGATATCCTATTGATGATACTCAAGCAAATATCATTGACATATTCAATAAAGTTTTGACAATCTTATATTTGATTGAAGTATTTTTGAGAATAACAGCAGTCTCAGGGCATCGGTATCTCCAAGAAAACTTTAATAAATTCGAGTTCGTTGTCGCCGTCTTATGTTTGGTAAATTTTATTGTTTGTCAAATCTAATCGATAGGTTGAACTGATTGGAGTGCACAGTTTAAGGGCAATAAACGTCTTGAGAGTTTTTAGAGTCATGAGATATATGAAAAGAGATTATACTTGGGACAATTTCAAGGTCTTGATCACTGTTGTCTTCCAAGCATTCACCTATATCATTGACTACATCATCCTTCTGGGAATATACATGTATATTTTCGCTGTTCTGGGCATGAAATATTTTGCTGGAAAGTTTAAGTTCAGCGACGATGGACATGTTGATCTCATTAATGGATCAACACCAAGAGCAAATTTTGACACATTGTATGAAGCCTACACCGTTGTTTTCCAAGTTATAGTTGGTGAGGATGTCCTTGGGGCCGTTTTATCGGCAATCAGAGCTACCTCTTGGTTGTCAACATTGTATTTCATCATACTAGTCGTCACTGGAAAATATGTGTTGATTCAACTATTCTTGGCAATCACTCTGGGAAATTTCGAAGAAGCTAGAGTTCAGGTTAATTATGGATATCTCACTTCAAGATTCATCATCTTCAAAATGTTCAAAAGAAAAAAGACCAAGAAAGTCAGATCTCTCGCCTCATTTACAAACATTGGTCAAATCGGAGGTAAAATATAAATTTGTGATCTTCTCTCTCAATAATTTAAAGAAAAATCGCTCAGCAATATTTTGGATCGCTCAAGTAAAAAAGATGGAGATGAAACGAGAGCGGGAATAATAAAGCCGCAGAAAATTCGTAATGAGCTGGATGAGGAGATTGAGAATCGAAAAAATGAGCTCTTGAGTGATGAAAATAGAGAAAACTCGACCAGAAAACCTCTCGTTCGCCAAGGGATCCAAAGACAGTTTACACGACAACGGACCTTTAATAATCAAGACATGTTCCAGCGCGCTACAACAATAAAAGTTTATCCTGAAACTAACTCTGTTGAGAAAGGAACTAAGCAATTTGATGACATTGAAATGAAACTCACCAAACTACAGATACTCTACAAATTTGTGAGAAAAGATACTTGTTTTTCCCTCTAACGTCTTTTTTAGTTCAAAAAAATGAGAAAATCGTCCTTGTTCATTTTCCACAAAAATTCACTCATTAGACAAAAAGCCAATGCAATTGTATCAAATCCTGTTTGGGACACTGGAATGCTCAGTAAGCAATCATTTTTTTTCATTTCTAACTCTTCTCTTTTAGTTTGCATTATCTTGAGTTCAATCCTTCTCGTCCTAGACAATCCTTTGGATGATCCAGATTCCAGAAAAAGCAAAATTTATGATACCATCAATAAAGTCTTTACTCTTTTGTTTGTAATTGAAATGATTCTCAAAATCATTGCCTCTGGATTTTTGTTCCATTACAAGGATAATCAAAAAGCTTATATCCGAAATGAGTGGAATATCCTCGACTGTATTGTTGCTGTAACTTCAACTATCGATGTTCTCTCTGGTGGAGGAAATAGTGGACTCAAATCCCTCAAAGCTCTGAGAAGTATTAGAGCTCTTCGACCATTAAGAGTCATCAGTAGAAATGAAGACCTTAAAGTATTCTTTGTGAATTTTCCATTTTAATAATCTCCCCCTCTAGTTGATTGTGAATGCGCTTTTTAGAACCTTCCCATCATTGGTAAATTTGATGGTTGTAGCTGGTTTGATTATGGTTATCGGCGCAACAATTGGAACAGGCCTTTTCAAGGGAGAATTCCATTATTGTACTACAGGAGCCAGCGGAACTCCTACGAGTTTTGCTCAAATTATCACCAAGCATGTAAACCACCTCGTTCTTTGAAAATATTTTAAATCCATATCTTAGGATTGTATATCAGCAGGAGGAATCTGGCTAAATAGTGATACAAATTATGATAATTTCCTGGAGGCCATGTTGACATACTTCAAAATGATCATTGGTACTGATTGGATTGGAGCAGTATATTCTGGAGTTGATGCTGTTGGTATTGAAATGCAACCTAAATCATGGAGCAATTATGGAACAATTTTCTATTTCTACATCTTTTTGGTGATTGGAAATGTGTTGATTAGAAACTTATTTGTTGGAGTTGTTATCGATAATTTCAGACAAATGAAAGAAGAACTTGGAGGTTTCTTGCTCTTAAATGAAATGCAAAGGGATTGGGTTGAAATGCAAATTTTCATGCAAAGAAAAAAACTTCGACAAATTATTCCCGAACCTGAAAACTCCTTTAGAAAAAAATGCTTCGATATTGCTCAACACCCTAGATTCACTTATTTAGTCATCTTCATTATCGCATGCAACACTGTCATTCTCGGTATGAAATATCGAACAGAAACAGGCTCTTTTGAAGATACCATTGATCTCCTCAATAAGCTCTTCCTCATTATCTTTCATATTGAAGCAATTTTCAATATCATTGCTTTTGGATGGTTCTATTTCAAGGATACGTGGAATCAGTAAGGAGATTTTTTTAAATGGATTTGCCTCATCAATTCTCTCTAGGTTTGATCTTCTGGTCTTGTTCATTACCGATGTTGTTTTGATTCTCAGTCTTGTCTTCGACAATGTCAATATTTACACTGTACCAACGGTTATTAGAGCTCTCAGACTCGGAAGAATTGTCAAATTTGTAAAAATTCATTTTTTTCAACATTAAATCTCACTTCAACTCTTAGATAAGAGCATCGAAGCATATAAGAATCCTGGTTGATACGATATTTTTCTTGCTACCATCTTTGACAAATATTGCTGCTTTGCTATTTTTAATGATGTTCATTTATGCTGTGCTTGGAATGAACCTTTTTGCAACCATTAAACTGCAAACATACGTTAATGACTATGCAAACTTCCAAGATCTCTGGTCTTCATTAAATATTCTAGTCAGAAGCGCTCTTGGACAAGATTGGTCTCTATTTATGAGAGAACTCGCGGATCGTACTATTCTTGGTTGTGTAGTAAGAATAAATTTCTTAATTACATCATTAACTTTTCTCCACAAGGCTGATCAAACTTTTGATGATATGAATTCAGATGGAATACTTGGGTGTGGAACATATTATGCTTATCCTTATTTTATCAGTTACGTTTGCATCGTAACTTTGATTTTGACAAATCTTTTCTTGGCTGTTGTTGTTGGTGGATACATTGAATCCAAAAAGGAAAATGAAGCTGTCATCTCGCCAGCTCAAATGGATGAGTTCCTTGAAAAATGGGCAGAATATGATCCTCAAGGGACTGGCTTGATTTCTCCTGAACAATTTGCTTTCTTAATTCACGATCTTCCTCAACCCCTCGGTCTCAAAGATAATGCCTCTGTCAGATATGAATATGATCTCACTGCCAAGAAAAATAAAGGATATTTGATCAGTGAAAACAAAAAGATCGTGCTCAAGAGAGTTCAACTCTTTAGAGATATGGGTCGATTTGATATCCCAGTGTACAATTGCAAAGTTCATTTCTCAGATGTTTGCAAAATCATTTCTTACAACGCAGTCATCAAAATATACAAAACTGATCCTAAAGGTGAATCTGAAGCTCACTCACCAGAAATAAAAGTTTCTGATGAGAAACTCGAAGAACAATTACGAGAAAAACTCAAGATCAAATCTGATTATGTCAACAGAACTCTTGCTAAAGGATGGAGTAATCGATATGGAAGTAACAGAATTTTCTTAGAATTTATTTTTCTGAAATCAAATAATTAGTTCTTAAAAAATTGCAAAAAAATCCAAAAGGACATTCACCCGTCTTGGTCACTAGTTTCTATGCTGGAAAATATATTCTTGGTTTCATTAAAAAGTATTTTGATTCGCTTTAATGATTCACTAATTTTTCCAAATAGATGGAGAGACGAGAAAAAGACGTATGAACTTCAATTGGCTGAAAAGAAAGGTGTTGATTATGACAAGACGTTTGAATATCAAAGAAGACTTGCAAATGCTCAAGTTGTCCAGAAACTGAAATCAGTGAAAAAGGGAAAAGCCACCAGAAATTATGATAAAAAGAAAACAAGGAGAACTCATCCTTCTGTCAATTCTATGACTGGCTTCTCAAAAACCCAACAAGACGACATCTCAAGACAATCATCACTTGCCCAAGCTGAAGACGCCCAAATTCCTATGGGGTCAGATGGAAGTTATGTGTCTGTTGTTTCTGAAGAAGAATTCAAAAGCAGCGTTCTTTCTAAGGGCAACTTTGAAAAGCTTATTGAGTATAAAAATAGCACAGGTGCAGCGAAGACCCCCATTAGAAGAAGAGGATCAACTGTTAGTAACTTTGCTCAATTTAGGACACTCCAGAATAATGAATTCTGGCTCCAACCAGTTTCCAATACTGAAAAATTCCCTGTTCCTGTCACTGTTGAAATTGATCGTTTCATGCTGAATTATTTAGAACAACCAGAAATTATTAGCAGTCGAAGCACCGCCACTGTCCAAGACGAAAAGGACGATTCTGAAGAAAGTGAAACTCTTGGTGGCGATAGCAGTGCTCAATCAAGTAACAATAACTCCAGTTTCACATCAAGTGAAGAAGAGGAAGAAAAGGTGGGAGAAAATAACCTTCAAGAAGACCAAGAACAAAGAAGTCCTCCAAACTTTAAAATTACAGAATTTGACGAAGAGCCAAAAGAAACAGAAGAACCCAACACAAATGCTTCTCCTGAGGATGAAGAGGAAGCTGCAAACCACCTCAGAGCTCCTTTCGAAAGAAAAGCAAGTAATGATTCGGATAAGCCAAGAGGACTGCTAGATGCTGCGAAAGCTGACCTTGAAACTATTGATGAAGAAGAAGGAGAAGCCAATACAAGAGCGGATTTAGACTCCCGTGATACAGGCAAGAGAAGAATGATTAAGCCAGGTACAAATCCAAATGGCAAATCATATAGCCAGTTCAGAAAGAAACCAAGTTTTGAAGAAGAAGTTGTTGACAAACCAACTTCAATTGCCATACAGAGTCAAACAGATGCTCTTGCAGTCAAATCAAACCCAACTTCTGATCACTCAGCTGCTGCAAGCATCAACAATATCAAAAAAGAAGATGTTGTGCTGTCGGAAGAAAAACTTCTTCAAGGTAATGATCAACCTGAGTCTGCTGTCTAAACAACTTATCAATTGTTGTATTTTATTGTCTATTTTATCAATCATTGTATTCTTTTTTTAATATCTCTTTTTAATTGTAGACTCTCTCTATGAAATTGTGTTTGTGTCAGTTCAATATGAAATATGAAAATTTTTTCCATCAATGATTCGAGATGACTTCGGTAGTAAATATTCATTTATTTTCACAAACAAAAAAATAAAAAGAGAAAATCGATTTATCAGATTTCTTCAAAAATAAAAATGCAGTCGAATGAAAATTCAAAAAGCAACCCTTTTGATCTCGACCTTGATTCTTTGTTGAAAGACATCAAGAAAAAAACTCCTGCTGGTAATCATAAACTTGAGGAGTTCTTTAAAACTGAGAAAAAGCCGGCGAATGCTCCTCCTCCTTCAAAAAATGAGAAAACATCTGCACCGAAAGTTAAAGAAGAACCTACCACTTCAGAGAAACCATTAGAAAAGATCAACACATCGATTGAAGACTATAAAAAATCGCTCCATCTTGCTAATTTTCAACCCAGAATACAGCCAGGCTGTAAATTCTGTGATATCATACATAACCAGAAAGATAAACTTATTTATGAGGACGAGAATGGGGTTTGTGTAGCCTTTCACGACAAAGCAAGAATCACAGCCCAAGAGCATATTCTCATGTGTTCTACAACTCACATTAAGAATTCACATTGTATAGATAAAGATAATATCCCTTTGCTGCTTTACTTGGAAGAGGCTGGAAAAGCTCTGTTAAAGAAAAGAAGGCCGAATGATGAGTATCGATTTGGTTATCATGAACCTCCAATGAATAGCGTTGAACATCTTCACTTACATTGTATTGTGCTTCCAATTACAAGCCCTTATTTGAATGGTGTCATCTACGGAAAGAAACTAGCTCGAACTGAACAGATTATTGCTAAAATTCTAAGTGGAGAAATCACTCCCGGAGTCTATCCTGAAAAAGTTAAAAAAGTCAAGGAAAAAGCTCCAAAAGGCAAGAAAATTGATGATTATATTGCCCTTGATGATAAATAATTCTGTCTGTAACTATTGTCTACTTTTCCCACTGTATTCTTATCTCCTCAGAATTTAATGAAAGTGTTATCAAATCTGACGTTCTATTTCTCAACCCCTTTTTAAAAAAAATGAATAAGAATAAGGTCAAATTTACTTAGAAAGGGTGTATTTAGATTCAGATATTTCAGTTCAAATAAAACTTTTATTTACGAAGGATATTCTCTTTACAAAAAATGAACGACGATTTTTCAGAAAGGTGAGATTATTTTAGAAATCTCTTCTCCATCCTTCCATAGTGGACATGAAGATGAGGTTCTTTCAGACGAGAGCGAGACTTTCAATGAAATCATGAAAATATATCAAAAAGAAATCAAAAATAAAAAATCATACAGAGTTTCCAACCTTTCTTTATTGATGTCTGAATCGAATAGAGCTCAAAACTTCCTGCTGATGTCGCCATGTTGATGGGAGAGGCCAATCAATTTTTCATGTTTAACAAATTTGACGACGTTCCGAAAATCATTATACCATTTCTCATGTATTTTAGGCAATCAAAAAAGCTTATGAAATCATCAGCAAATATCCTGATTATCCTGAACCTTATCATCTTCTTGGTCTTATTTATGGTATTTTAGAGATCTTTCAGATATAAATATTCTCTAGAGGAACAAAATATCAAAAAGAAAGCTGCCCATTTTTACACTCTAGCTGCTCAACTCACACAAAGCGATGCTAGATTATGGGAAAAAATTGGAAATCTCTTCAAGTACGAGATATGAATCAATAAAATTCTTAACTTGCCTCAGGGACGCGTTATGTTTTGAACAAGCATGTTATTCATTCGGAAGAGCATTAAAAAGTGATCCTAACAATAAAATGTTGATGCTTGAAAGGTTCCTACTTTAACTGAGTGAGTCCCTTTAACTCTACTAGAGCTGAGTGTTATGAACTTGGAGGTGACGTTCGTAAAGCAATTAAATGTATTGAAAAGTTCATCAACAATACTCCCGACAATCTTCTTATTGTTAAAAAGTGTGCAAAGGTTTGATCCAACTACTTTACCAAAACTAAATCAAATAGCTCTACACCAAAATTGGTCAAACAAATAAAAGCATTGAGTTATTAGAAAATTTCCTCAATAAAGAGGGAGAGTTGGATTACAATATTGTCAACATGATCTGCGAACTCTATCTCAAAGTATTCATTCCCAAAGACCATCTCTAATTTCAAACGTAGGACAATATGCATACTGAATGTATTGATTTTATCAACAGGATCATCAAAGTTTTCCCCAAGGACCAGGATCAGTATCAATTGATTGCTGAAAAATTGGCCGATGTGCCTTTGGAAATCGTATCCAAATATGGACTTTGCTGCAATAAAGTTGGCAAAAAAGAATTAGCAAATTTAGTGTTTGGAATTTTAATGAGAGATGACATCAATACTTATTCAGATTTGTTCGAAGAGGCAGCAAAAAGTTACGAGCAACTTGAGGAATATCAAGAGGCCTTACAAATTTATGAAAGACTTGCAGAACTTGCTGAATACAATACTCCTGAAATTCTCCTGAAAATAGGTCAACTCTATCAAAAGAAAAACAACCAAAGAGCTGCAGAGAAAGCCTTCAATCGCGTTATTGAAAAAGACCCCGAGAACTACGAGGCTAAAGTTTACTTATCTGAAATTTATGTGGGTGAAGGAAAAATGAAAGATGCTTTAGAAATCCTAGGTGGTGGCGAATATCAAGAAGAAGAGGAGGAAGGAATATTTTTGGAAGATGAAGAAGGAGGAAATGATGAAGTATTTCTTTCAGATGATGAAAATGGAGGCAAAGCTCAAACAAAGCCAGAAACCACTATCAAAAAATTAAAAAGGCCATTTTTACCAACCAAATTTGAAGAAATTTATAAAGTCTCCAAACTTGAAAAAGGAGCCTCTAAAAAAGTTACAAGACCTGCTTCCTCGACAACAATTTCTGCTCCCAAACCATTCAAGCTCAGCAAAGAAAGCATCGAAAATAGGCTCGCTGAAATCCAAGCTAAATACCCAATTGATCATTTAATATTGAAATTCAAACAAGCTTCAATTCTCCTTGAAAACAAACAAGAAAAAGGGTTCCTTGAAATCATCACTGACGCACTCATTCAATCTCTTAACCTTGAAATTGAGATACAAGACATTAGAAGCAAGATCTTGAATAGATTCCTTTATGAATCTCAGAAGAAAAGTTTCAAAAGACGTATTGAGTCAGGAATGGAGTTTGAGTCTGGTGAAGTCGAACAAAATGTTTTGCTCAAAACCAAAAAAACAAAAATTCCCAGTATTCGAAGAATTTGCTTTATCAATCGATAATTCTTTTTAGATGATACCTTACAAAAGAGAAAAGCAAAATACTCAAATTATCTTACCGAGAAACAATTTGAACATGTCAAAACTATGTCCAAAGAATTAGGCAAATATGCTTACTACAGCACCAGCTTAAGAGTAAATTTGTTGTTTTAAACCATCCATTCTCATCTATTTTAGTGTTTGGAACTGCTTGATAAATATGAAGAGTACAAAAAGTCCAGTACAATCTCTGAGCTTCTTATTAAACTCAGATCAGAATACATCAAAGTCAAGTAATTAATATTCTTTTAACAAACAAAATTCTAACGGTATTCCTCAGGGAACTGCCAAATCTCCTTGATGATGTTTATATCTATGGTTTCCTTTCAAATTATAAACTGGAATACTATGAGAAGGCGTTTTACTACATTAAATATTTCTCCAAAAACAGAACTGATGATAATTTCATCCAAGTCCTCTTAGCTCTCTGCCTTCAAAAAATCGATGATCCTGCTGTCTATAGAGTCTTCATGTCCAAATTACAAATCAAGTATTTTCTGGTGATGGTAGCTTTCAATTAACCCTTTTTCAGAGACCTCGATAAAGAATGTGAAGCAATAACTCAAATTTTGTCAATCAATTATCTTCAGACTGGTTTCTATGATCTTTGTATCAATACTGCCAATAGACTTTACGAAAAAGATAAAACCAATCCTTATGCCAACTTGTTATTAGGAATAGCATTCCTTCAAGCTGCATGCTCAAGAACAACACAGAATAAAGCACAAATGATCATCAGAGCTTTCCAATGTCTCAATAATTACTTTGATATTCGAAAAGAAACTCATTGCTGTGAAAGTTATTATAACCTTGGAAGGTACAGTTTAATTATTTCCCTCAATCTCCTAACTCTCTCCACCCATAGAGCGTATTCACAGATGTCAATGTATCCAGATGCGATCAAATGTTATGATGAAGCGATAAAAATTCATTTTGAAAGAGCATCGATTTGGAATCAAGCATTTAACGGACAAAAACAACCTGCTCAATGTGACAATGTTTTTGAAAAAGCTGTTTATAATCTGACCATGATCCATAATCACCTTGGTAATACCGATATCGCCAAACAATTAATAAATGATTTTTTGTATATTAAAGAATAACCTCCTCATTTCTGTATTTATTCTGTATTAATTCTCTCTCGATTTGAAAAACAACTCTCAATCGAACTCGTCTAATTTTTTTGCCTGGTTTCCTGCTGCTAATCATTTCATCCATTGCAAATATAATTTTCTGACGATAATTCACAATGCTTATCTTCTATTTTAATTAATTATTTTGCGAAATGGAAGAAGAAGATTGTAACCTTTTTTGTAACAATTCACCTAACTATTCTAGACGAATATGGATATGATTGTGGACAAGATGAGGAAGAAGAAGTTGAAGATGAAGAGAAATTAGATTATTTGGCAGATATTGTAATGGATCTGCCTATCAACTTCAGAAGGTTGAAAAGTCAATCGTCCATGATCTTTATAAAATTCGATGACATCAAAAGAGTACTTGATAAAAAAATTGAAGAACTTGAGGAGCTACTGGGGCTTACATACGATGAAGCACTCATCGTATTTCATCACTTTGGCTGGAATAGAGATAAATTGGAAAATTCTGATTGGTTTACAAACCAAGAAAAAATTAGCAGGAAGGCAGGGTTGCTCCCAATTGACGATAATCTACCTGCAGAGGCTGCTCATGAATGTCCAGTATGTTTATTCGAATGCCCACCTGAAGACTTAGACGGTTTGAAATGTGGGCATAAAATCTGCAAAATGTGCTGGAGCAGTTTTATTAACGAAAAAGTAAGAATAAAAAATTTTCTCCACAGCTCAACATCATCAAGGTCAATCTTAAAGAAAATGAGTTCTTTTGGAGATGTCCTGGAAACACAAATGGCAAAAACTGCAATTTAATAGTCCCCAACGCATTCAATCGCAAATACCTGAAAGGCGAAAATGAAGCAAAATACATGAGAAAATTGTGTATCTCTTATGTCGAAGAAAATAAAGCCATCCGTTATTGTCCAGCACCAGACTGCATGTATTGTATAGAAAATCCGAGCTTGACTTCCAGGACTATTCAATGTAGATGTTCAAATGTCTTTTGTTTCCGTTGTGGAAGAGAAGATCATTATCCCTGTAATTGTGAAATAGCAGGAAACTGGCAAAGCAAAAATATTCAAGAGAGCGAAAACACAAAATGGGTCGATGTATATACGAAAAAGTGTCCCAAATGTCGTAATCCTATCGAAAAAAACCTTGGGTGTAATCACATGACTTGCAAGCATTCTGGATGTAATTTCGAGTTTTGCTGGCTCTGTCTTGATGATTGGAAAACTCATCAAGGAAGTCATTATAAATGCAATAAATTCGAATCATTAAATGAGGTAGACATATTTTTGGAAGAGTAAGGGAATATTAATTTTGACTGTATAGGAGGAAAAGAGTTCTGCAATTGGGATAAATGCAAAAGAGAAAGCAAGTCTTGAAAAATATGTCTTTTATTTCGAAAGATTTTGTAATAATGAACGTGCATACCAAATTGCCAAAAAACTTCACAACAAAATGGAACAAAATGTTGCTGAGCTTCATCAAAAACTCAACTTAGCAAGGGAAGAACTTTATTTCTTAACTGAAGCTGCCGATACCTTGCAAAAGATCCGCAAAATCTTAAAATGGACTTATGCCTATGCTTATTATATTACTGACAATAAAATCAAAAATTTGTTTGAGTTCAACCAAAAAGACCTTGAAAAATATTGTGAAGAGTTGAGTGAGGCTCTTGAATTGCATTATCCCAAATCTATTCAAGTCAACCAAGGCGTCTTGGATTTAAAAATATTCCAATGCTTTAAAGATAAAGTCACGACCCTCAATTCTAAATGCCTAAAGGTAACTTTTTTTAAAAGGTAATTTTCTCATAATTGTCATAATAGTTCTCGACTGATTTGAGCAAAGACATTGAAGACGATTTTATCAAGTTCCTTTAATTTTTCCTCCCTTTGTTGTTATGAATAGGTGATAAGAGAATAATCTAACCTAGTCTAGTCTCATAAAAATATTTATTTCTTACAATCCATCAAAAGTTGTATGCTGTATAATAAGTAAGATTCTTTTCAACTCAAAATCATTAGAGCACACATGGACTACTAAATTACTCTCATGAGTAAAAATTGACAACAAAATCAGGTACAAAAAATTCTCGAATTTTTCTATTTTTGAAGACAAATCCATCAATTTCATTTTAGAAAAATCTAAAATCTGATCTAATAGTGTAGAATTCGGATAAATTTGCCAACAAATATTTTCTGAGACAGGCAGATATTTTGCGCTTTAACTGGAATCAAAACATTGAATATTTTCTAGAAAAAATAAACTTTTATTGAAGAAAAATGTGATTTTGTGTCTCTTTCGCAAAGTAAATGAGAATTCTTTTCCGAACCAAGAGAAAATTATATAGTATCCCTATTTCTTATCGAGTCGATGCAACTCTTATGACTCTATCTTTTTTTTCAAATACATGAATTCCTGTTAATTCCTGAAGTGATGAATGAAAAATATTACCAAGAATCATCCTAATGTCCATAATCATAAAAGCTTG
>Ga0182738_1002942_pt1 | contig 19817 bp, 14 predicted proteins | sample eDN5th30CBELigMG_FD_128876 | JGI IMG/M metagenome (GOLD analysis project Ga0182738, IMG submission 128876) | Enriched Miracle-Growth compost microbial communities from Emeryville, California, USA - eDNA 5th pass 30_C BE-Lig MG (version 2)... ... | reverse complement strand
GGTTGGCGAGGTTGGCCCCGGTCGCCACCGACGGCATGCGGCCATGGACGCTGTTGAAGCCGTGGCTCTGGCCGAGGAAATAGGTCGGCGTCTTGGACGAGCAGCCGATGCCGGACAGCTTGGCGACGCGGTGCGGCGGCAGGTCGAGCTCGAAGCAGGACTGGACGATGGCGGCCGAGATCGAATCGTGCCCGCAGCCGGCGCAGAGCGTCGACACCGGCCCCTCGTAGTCCCGCCGCGTGTAGCCCAGCGTGTTCTTCGGCAGCGCCGGATGATGGAACTTCGGCTTGGCGATGTAGGTCATGGCGACTATCTTGAACCGTGCGTGACGAGATGGCCCGGGCGGCCGGAGGACGCGATGACCAAGCTGTTCCAGCTCGGGATCAAGGCGGTGGAGGCCCTGCCGCCCGACCAGCAGGATCGGGCCGGAGAGCTTCTCCTCGAACTTGCGACGGCCGCTCCGCGCAGGTTCGGGCTGACGCCGGAGCAGATCGAGGATCTGAAGGAATCCCTCGCCGAGGCGGACCGCGGCGAGTTCGCATCCGATGCCGAGATCGCGGAGATGTGGCGAAGCTTCGAGCGATGAAGGTCCGCTATACCCCGCGTGCCGAGCAGCACATGCGGCGGATCGCAGCCTGTCTCCGAGCGCAAAGTCCGGCGGGGATGCGCATCGTCGTGCAGCGAATTCGGGAGGCGACCGAGCTCCTCGCGCAGTTCCCGGAGATTGGTCATGCGGGCGCGCTGGCCGGGACCCGCGAGATCGTCGTCCCCAGCTTGCCGTACATCATCGTTCATCGCATCGATCCCGATGCCGTGACCGTCGTCGGTGTGTACCACGGCGCCCAGATCCGCCCCGGACAGGACATTCCGCCCGACGATTCATGACGCCTGCCGCCGGAGCGGGGCGACCTTGAGCGCGTCGAGGTGGCTTCCGACGGAGCGGGCGATGAAGCGCGCGGTGATCGGCGTCCCGTCGTAGTGGAGGACGGGGACGAGGCGCGCCGGATCGACGCCGAGCTCGTTGACGATGAGGGTCCGCATCTGGGCGTCGCGGTTCTGTTCGACCACGAAGACGAAGTCGTGCCCATCGATGAAGTCCGCGACGCTTTCGTGGAACGGGAAGGCGCGGAGACGCATCGTGTCGAGCGGATGGCCGGCGGCGGCGAGCGCCTCCATCGCCTCGTGCATGGCCGGGGTCGAGGAGCCGTAGTAGAGGATGCCGATGCGCGACCCGTCCGGCGCGTCGTCGCGGACCGGGGCCGGACAGAACCGGCGCGCGGTCTCGAACTTGCGCAGGAGGCGCTGCATGTTCTCGACGTAGTCCGCGCCTTCCTCGGAGTAGCGCGCCCGCGCGTTCTTCGAGGTGCCGCGGGTGAAGAAGGCCCCCTTCGTCGGGTGCGTGCCCGGATAGGTCCGGTAGGCGATGCCGTCGCCGTCGACGTCGAGATAGCGGCCGAAGTCGCGGCCGGCGTCGAGCTCGGCCTCGGTGAGCACCTTGCCGCGATCGAGCCGGCGTCCCTCGTCCCAGCGGAGCGGCGCGCACAGCCACTCGTTCATGCCGATGTCGAGGTCGAGCATCACGAATACGGGCGTCTGGAGCCGGTCGGCGAGGTCGAAGGCATCCGCGGCCATGGTGAAGCACTCGTGCGGATCGGCCGGAAGCAGCATCACGTGCTTGGTGTCGCCATGCGAGGCATAGGCGGCGGAGAGGAGGTCGGACTGCTGGGTGCGGGTCGGCATGCCGGTCGAGGGCCCGCCGCGCTGCACGTCGAAGATCACGGCGGGGATCTCGGCGAAGTAGGCGAGGCCGAGGAACTCCTGCATCAGCGAGACGCCGGGACCGGAGGTGGCGGTGAAGGCGCGGGCGCCGTTCCAGGCGGCGCCGATCACCATGCCGATCGAGGACAGCTCGTCCTCGGCCTGGACGATGGCGAAGCGGTTCCTGCCGGTGACCGGATCGACGCGGAGCTTGGCGCAGTGCTTGCTGAAGGACTCGGCGAGGGAGGTCGAGGGGGTGATCGGATACCAGGCGCAGACCGTCGCGCCGCCGTAGACGGCGCCGAGGCCCGCGGCATCGTTGCCCTCGAGGAAGATGCGGTCGCCCACGGCGTCGGCGCGGTGGATGCGGAGATCGATCTGCCCGAACGCCTCGCGGGCATGGGAGCGGCCCATCTCGAGCGCCTCGATATTGGGCGGGATCAGCTTGTCCTTGCCCTTGAACTGTTCGCCGATCAGCTTCTCGACCTCGGCCCCCTCGATGCCGAGGAGTTCGGCCAGAGCGCCGACGTAGATGATGTTCTTGAAGAGCTGGCGCTGGCGCGGATCGGAATAGCGGGCGTTGCAGATGGCGGTCAGCGGCATGCCGAGGACGGTCACGTCGGTCCGCAGCCGCGAGGGCGGGATGGGCCGGGTCGAATCGTAGAACAGGTAGCCGCCGGGATCGATCCCGGCGATGTCCTTGTCCCAGGTCTGCGGGTTCATCGCGACCATGAGGTCGACGCCGCCGCGGCGCCCGAGGTGCCCCGCCTCGGAGACCCGCACCTCGTACCAGGTCGGCAGGCCCTGGATGTTGGAGGGGAAGATGTTGCGCGAGGCCACCGGCACGCCCATCCGCAGGATGGAGCGGGCGAAGAGCCGGTTGGCGCTGGCCGACCCGGACCCGTTGACGTTGGCGAACTTCACGACGAAGTCGTTGACGCGGAGGACCCGCGAAGAAGGAGCATTCATTGATAGTGTCCGGCGGCGCCGGAAGCCTGCGCCGATTCGAGAAGGAACTTCCGCATGTCCCACGCCCCGGTCGGACAACGCTCGGCGCAGAGACCGCAGTGGAGGCAGACGTCCTCGTCCTTGGCCATGATCCGGCCGGTGCGGAGCGGCGGGGAGACGAGGATGTCCTGGGTGAGGTTGACGGCCGGGGCGTTCAGCCGGGCGCGGAGATCGTCCTCCGGCCCGTTCTCCGTGAAGGTGATGCAGTCGGTCGGGCAGATGTCGGCGCAGGCGTCGCACTCGATGCAGAGCTTGTCGGTGAACACGGTCTGCACGTCGCAGTTCAGGCAGCGCTGCGTCTCCTCGTAGCCGAGGGACAGGTCGAAGCCGAGCTCGACCTCGGCGCGGATGTCGGCCAGCGCCACGATCTGGTCGCGCATCGGCACCCTCCGGCGGCCGTCGAGCGACACGTCGTTGTCATAGCTCCATTCGTGGATGCCCATCTTCTGGCTGACGAGCGTCACGTCCGGCGGCGGCCGGTCATGGACGTCCAGGCCCGAGACGAGGCGGTCGATCGAGATCGCGGCGGCGTGCCCGTGCGCCACGGCCCAGATGATGTTCTTCGGCCCGAAGGCGCTGTCGCCGCCGAAGAACACCTTGGGATGCGTCGACTGGTGGGTGACGGTGTCGACCACCGGCATCCCCCACGTGTCGAAGTCGAGGCCGAGGTCGCGCTCGATGAATGGAAAGGCGTTTTCCTGGCCGATGGCGACCAGCACGTCGTCACATTCGAGGTGCCGGTCGGGCTCGCCCGTCGGCTCGAGGCGGCGGCGGCCCTTGTCGTCGATGCGCGCCGCGACCGTCTCGAAGGTGACGCCGGTGAGGCGGCCGTTCTCGTGGGTGAAGGCCTTGGGGACGAGGAAGTTGAGGATCGGGATGCCCTCGTGCATCGCGTCCTCCTTCTCCCACGGCGAGGCCTTCATCTCCTCGAAGCCGGAGCGGACGACGACCTTGACGTCCTCGCCGCCGAGGCGGCGCGCCGTGCGGCAGCAATCCATCGCGGTGTTGCCGCCGCCGAGGACGATGACGCGCCGGCCGATCCGGTGGGTATGGCCGAAGGAGACGTTGGCGAGCCAGTCGATGCCGATGTGGATGTGCGCGGCGGCCTCGGCCCGGCCGGGAATATCGAGGTCGCGGCCGCGCGGCGCGCCGGTGCCGACGAACACGGCGTCGTAGCCTTCGTCCAGCACGGCGCGGAGGCTGTCGACGCGGGTGTCGTAGCGGGTCTCGATGCCGCCCATGTCGACGACGTAGCCGACCTCCTCGTCGATGACCGACTCGGGCAGGCGGAAGCGCGGGATCTGGCTGCGGATCATGCCGCCGCCGCGGGGCTCGGCGTCGTAGACCACGATGTCGTGGCCGAGCGGGGCGAGGTCGCGGGCGACGGTCAGCGAGGCCGGGCCGGCGCCGATGAGGGCGATGCGCTTGCCGCTCCGCGCGGCCGGTGCGGCCGGCAGGCGTCCGCGGATGTCGGTCTTGTTGTCGGCGGCGACGCGCTTCAGCCGGCAGATGGCGACCGGCTCGTCCTCGACCCGACCGCGACGGCAGGCCGGTTCGCAGGGACGGTCGCAGGTACGTCCGAGGATTCCGGGGAACACGTTCGACTGCCAGTTGACGAGATAGGCATCGTCATAGCGGCCCGCCGCGATCAACCTGATGTATTCCGGCACCGGGGTATGGGCGGGGCAGGCCCACTGGCAATCCACCACCTTATGGTAGTAGTCGGGCCGGCTGGTGTCGGTAGGCGGCATTCCCCGCCCCACGGACACGGATCCCGGGGGGCGGCTGCGGTCCTCCTCGCGGACCTCGTCTGCGATCGTCAATCTGCGGCCTCTTTAACGGGCACTTCAGGCGCTTCCGGGAACGAATGTCGCAGACTATGCCCCCCAAATAAAGGGGTTCTAAACACCACACGCCGGAATGTGATCGAGAGGGCGCCATCCCGGTCCCCCGGGGCCCGCGCAAGGTGCTGCCGGCGGATTCACGGAGACCCCCGCTCCAGCCCCTTCGGGGCGCTGCACCGGATCAAGTCATTTGCGGAACGGGAATGTAATTTGACTCGGACTTCGGTCTCACCGAGAACGGGAGTGCAATGTTCTTCCACCAGAATTGGAAAGACGACATGCGCGCTATTCTTTCAGGACTACTGATCGCGGCCGCGCTTGCCACCGGTGCGTCGGTGGTGCCGACGAGCGCCGATGCGGCCGTTACCCGGACCACCTCGCATCTCAACCTTCGCCACGGGCCGGGTGTCGACTATCGCCGGGTCACCACCATTCCGCCGGGCCAGATCGTCAACGTGATCGGCTGCACGGGCAACTGGTGCGCGGTGCTCTGGCGGCGCCACCAGGGGTATGTCAACGCGCGCTATCTCAGCACGCACAAGACGATGATCGTCTCGCCGCTCTACGCCTTCGGGCAGTAGGCCGCTCCGGCATCCTGCCGCCTCGCGGACCCCGGATTCCTCGAGGAATCCGGGGTTCTTCGTCTTCGGTGACCCCGACGGAAAACGCGGGCCGCCCCTCCGGGCGCGACTATTGTGCAGTGCCGCGACGGAAATTCCGGCGGCGCGCGTTTGTGCAGGGTTGCATCCCTCACGCCGGGCTCCCGATGTCGATCACGCGCCAGTTCCTGCTCTCCCTGCTTCTCGTCATTCTCGTCGGCGGAGGCTGGCTCCTCTACCAGCGCCCGGCCTTCGTATTCGGCGAGTCCGAGCAGGCGGGGGACGCCACCCGACCGGCGGGTCCCGCCGCGGCAGGCGGCGGACCCGGGGGCGCCTCGGGCGCACGTCCCGGCGGCTTCGGCCAGGTCCTCGTCGTGACCACGGCGGTCGGTACCGACGATTCCGCGACCGAGGTCCGCGCGATCGGGACCGCGGCCGCCGCCCGGTCGGTGACGATCTATCCGCAGGTGGCGGGGATCGTAACCGCCATCGCCTTCTCGCCCGGCGCCTCGGTCGCGCAGGGAACGGTGCTGGTCGAGCTCGATTCGGCCGACCAGCAGGTGGCCCTCGACCGCGCCAACGTCGCGCTCGACGCAGCGCGCGAGACCCTCGACCGCTCGGAGCGGCTGGAGAAGACGGGCAACATCACCGCCTCCGTGCTGTCCGACGCCCGGAAGGCGGTGCGGCAGGCCGAGATCGACGTCCGCATGGCCGAGCTCGACCTCGCCAAGCGCACGCTCCGGGCGCCGTTCGACGGCGTGATCGGGCTGACCGATATCACGGTCGGCGACCTCGTCACCTCCCAGACCGCGATCGCGACGGTCGCCGACATGTCGTCCGTGACCGTCGCCTTCGACGTGCCGGAGCGCGTGGTGGGCAAGATCGCCGTGGGCGAGCCGGTCGACGCGATGGCCGCGGCCCTGCCGGGGGCGACCTTCACCGGCGCGATCAGCGCGATCGACAACCGCATCGATCCGGCGACCCGGACCATGCGGGTCGAGGCGACGCTGCCCAACGAGGCGGCCGACCTCAAGCCCGGGATGACGGTCACGACCGATCTTAACGTGCCGGGCGAGACCCGGCCGGCGGTGCCCTCGCTCGCCATCCAGTGGGACCGGAACGGCTCCTTCGTGTGGAAGATGGGCGGCGACACGGTGCACCGCGTCGGCGTCCAGATCGTCGCGCGGCGGAGCGGGACGGTCACCGTCGCGGGCGACCTCCGACCCGGCGACGAGGTCGTCGTCGAGGGCGTGCTGCGGCTCCGCGAGGGCATATCGGTGGTGCGCTCCGGCGAGAGCGGCGCGGCCCCCGAAGCGGCTCCCGAGGAAAGCGCGCCCGAGGCGGTCAGCGGCTCCGACGCCGCGCCGCTGGCCGCGCCGCGCGAAGCCGCGCGGGCGCGCGAGGCGGGCTAGGGGAGGCGAGGCATGTCCGAGACGACGCACGACGACAACAGCCACACCCGGAGCGCCGGATTCGCGGCGCTGTTCGTGAGCCGCCCGGTGCTCGCGATCGTGCTCAACCTCTTGATCGTGGTGGCCGGCATCGCCGCCCTCGGCGGGGTCGAGATCCGCGAGCTCCCCAACATCGATCGCCCGGTCATCACCATCCGCACCAGCTATGACGGCGCGACGCCGGACACCGTCGACAAGGAGATCACCGCCCTGATCGAGGGGGCGGTGGCCCGGACCTCGGGCGTCGTCGCGATCAGCTCGCAGAGCAGCGCGGGGCAGAGCCGCGTGACGATCGAGTTCGATCCCGCGAGCGACCTCAATGCGGCGGCCAACGACCTCCGCGACGCCATCGGCTCGCTGCGGACGCTGCCGGACGACGCGGACGCGCCGGTCATCGTCAAGGCCGATACCAATTCGGACGCCATCATGCGGCTCTCGGTCACCTCGCCGACGATGCCGATCGAGCGCCTCACGGCGCTGGTGAACGACCAGGTCGTCGACCGCCTCTCGGCGGTCGAGGGCGTCGCCGACGTCGAGGTGCGCGGCGACCGCGAGCCGCTGGTGCGCATCATCATCGACCCCGATGCGCTTTCGGCGCGAGGCCTCGCCGTCAACGATCTCACCGCGGGGCTCTCCTCGGTCACGCTCGACGCGCCGGCCGGCCGCGTCTCGGACCGGACCCAGACGCTCCTCGTCCGCGCCGACGCGAGCGCCAAGTCGGCGGAGGAGATCGCCGCCATCGAGATCGCCCCGGGCACGCGGGTGGGCGACATCGCCGACGTGGTGTTCGGCCCGGCCGAGCGAAACACGTCGCTGCGGATGAACGGGCAGACCGGCGTCGGCCTCGGCATCGTGCGCCAGGCCAAGTCGAACGTGCTCGAGATCTCGACCGGCATCCGCGCGGCGGTCGACGAGCTGAACGCCTCGCTCCCCGAGGACGTGACCATCACCGTCACCTCCGACGACGCGGTCTTCATCGAGACCTCGATCGAGGCGGTGATCTTCGACCTCGTCATCGCGACGCTGATCGTGGTCGCGATCATCTACGTCTTCCTCCGCTCGGTCCGGCTCACCTTCATCCCGGCGGTAACCGTGCCGATCGCGCTTTTCGGCACGGTCGGGGCGATCTACCTCGCCGGCTTCTCGATCAACATCCTGACGCTGCTGGCGCTGGTGCTCGCCACCGGCCTCGTCGTCGACGACGCGATCGTGGTCATCGAGAACATCTCGCGCCAGCGCGCGCTCGGGCTCGGCCCGCGCGCGGCCGCGGTGCTGGGAACGCGCCAGGTGTTCTTCGCCGTGCTGTCGACCACGGCGACGCTCGCCGCGGTGTTCATCCCGATCTCGTTCTTCCCCGGCACCGCCGGGCGGCTGTTCTCCGAGTTCGGCTTCGTGCTGGCCTTCGCGGTGACGCTCTCCGGCGTCGTCGCGCTCACCCTCGTGCCGATGCTCGCCTCGCGCTGGATCGGCAGCGGCCACCACGAGGCGGCGACGGGGATCGGCCGGTCGGTCGCGAGCTTCGGGTCCTGGCTGGAGCGGCTCTATGCGCGCCTCCTCGACGCCTGCCTCGCCGCCCCGATGGTGGTGCTGACGGCCGCGCTCCTCTTCGCCGGGGCCGCCGCGCTCGTCTATCCGCTCCTCCCCAGCGAGCTGACGCCGTCCGAGGACCGCGGCTTCATCCCGATCTCGATCCGCGCGCCGCAGGGGGCGACCGTCGACTACACCGCCGAGCAGGTCCAGCGGGCCGAGGCGATCGCCCAGTCGTTCCGCGACAGCGGCGAGATCACCAACGTCTTCGCTACCGCGCAGGGCTTCGGCGGCGGCGGATTCATATTCGTGACCCTCGCCCCGTGGCACGAGCGGACCCGGTCGCAGCAGGAGATCAGCGCCGACCTCAGCCGGCAGCTCCAGGAGATCCCGGGCATCCAGATCACCGCCTTCTCGTCCAACAGCCTCGGCATCCGCGGCGGCGGGCAGGGCCTCCAGTTCGCGGTGACCGGGGCCGACTACGACGGCATCGCCGTTGCGGCCACGGACCTCCTCCGGGTCATGCAGGACGACCCGACCTTCGACATGGTGCGGCTCAACTACGACACGACCCAGCCCCAGCTCTCGATCCGGATCGACCGCGAGCGCGCCGCCGATGTCGGCGTGCCGATCCAGAACATCTCCGCCGTCATCCAGACGCTGCTCGAGGGCCGGGAGCTCGGGCACTTCAACCAGGGCGACGACCGGATCGAGATCCGCGCCATGGCCCCCGAGGGCATGATCCAGGATCCCGCCGGCCTCGACCGGATCCAGCTCCGCACCGCGAGCGGGGGCATGGTGCCGCTCTCGGCGCTGGTGAGCTTCGAGGAGGTGGCGGTCGCCCCGAACCTCCAGCGCCAGGACCAGCGGCGGGCCGTGCCGATGTCGGCGACCCTCGCCGACGGCGTCGACATGCGCCAGGGGATGGAGCGCCTCGATACGCTCGTCGCGACGGTCCTCCCGGCGGGGATGGGCGTCATCTACACCGGCGAGGCGAAGGAACTGAACGCCGCCTCGAGCGGCGTCGCCCAGACCTTCGCCTTCGCGCTGCTCGTCGTGCTCCTGGTGCTCGCAGCCCAGTTCGAGAGCTTCGTCAGCGCCGTGATCCTGATCGCGACGGTGCCCTTCGGGCTGGCGGCGGCGGTGTTCGCCATGCTGCTCACCGGCGGATCGCTCAACATCTACAGCCAGATCGGCCTCATCCTCCTGGTCGGCCTCATGGCCAAGAACGGCATCCTCATCGTCGAGTTCGCCAACCAGCTCCGGGACTCCGGCCAGTCGGTGCGCGAGGCGATCCGCAATGCCAGCATCATCCGCCTTCGCCCCGTGGTGATGACCATGATCGCCACGATCCTCGGCGGCCTGCCGCTGATCCTCACCGGCGGCGCCGGGTCGGAGGCGCGCTCGGCGCTCGGCTGGGTGGTGGTGGGCGGGCTCGGCCTCGCCACCTTCGCCACGCTGTTCGTCACGCCCGTGGTGTTCGACCTGCTCGCCCGCTTCTCCAAGGCGCGCGCGACCGAGGAGCAGCGGCTCGAGCGCGAGCTCCGCGACGCCGGGGCGCCCCGTGGGCTCCGCCCGACGTCGGAGGAGCTCGGCGAGACGGACGCCCACGGCGTCCCGGCGGAGTGAGCGCGATGACGTCTCCCGGCGCATCCGTCGCTCGACCGGCCCCGGGCCTCGCCCGTCCGGCCCGCCCGTCCCCGGCGCGGCGCCGCCGCCTGCGCTTCCCCGCCATGCCGCATGAGGGGACGTTCGCGTGGCGACGGGCGGGACGGGGGGGCCACACCGCGCGCGTCATCGGGTATCGTAGCGGTTCGCTTGCCACGACGCGGACAGGTTTGCCGTGTCCGGTGCAGCCAACGCCACGTCGCCGGAGCTACAGCTTGGTGCAGTCGAAGGGCCCGCGCGACGGTGACGCCATCGCCCGCGACCGGATGCGCCTCGCGCGGGTGGCCGATGGCGAGCACGCCGCTTTCGCCGAGATCGTCGCCGAGGAGACGCCGCGGCTCGTCCGGTTCGCGGCGACCATCCTCGGCACCGGCGCGCCGGAGGCGGAGGAGGTCGTCCAGGAGGCGCTGGTCCGGCTGTGGCGGCAGGCCGACACCTGGCAGCCCGACGGCCGCATCTCGGCCTGGCTCCACCGCGTCGCCTACCGGCTCGCCATCGACGTCCTCCGCCGGCGCCGGCCGACGGTCGAGATCGCCACGGTGGACGACCTCGCCGACGAGGCCCCGGCGCCCGAGGCGCGACTGATCCGCATGGAGAATCTCAGGGCGCTGCGGGCGGCGATGGAGAGCCTGCCGGAACGCCAGAGGACCGCGATCGTGCTCTGCCATTTCCAGGGGCTCGCCCAGGTCGAGGCGGCGGCGGTGATGGAGATCAGCGAGGACGCCTACGAGTCGCTTCTCGCCCGGGGCCGGCGGCGGCTCCGGACGATTCTGGCCGAGGAAGGATAGGAGGCCGAACGATGGCCCGTGATCTCGACATGCAGGACGCGCTGGACCGGTTCGGTGCCGACCTCTCGTCCTGGCCCGATGCGGCGCGCGCCGGCGAGGCCCGGCGCCTCGCGCTGGCCGACCGGGGCTTCCGCGCCCGGCTCGATGGCGCCGCGGCGCTGGCGGCCGGGCTCGCGGGCCTCCGCGACGAGATCGATGCCGACCTCGCCCGGTCCGGCGCGGCCGCGCGGGTCGAGGCCGCCGTCCTCGCCGCGGTGCCACGCCAGGCCGGGGCAGGGCGGCGCTGGGCGATGGTCGCTGCGGCGGTGGTGGTCGCCGGCGCCCTCGGCGCGCTCGCGGACCTGACGATCCTCGCGCCGATCGGTAGCCGGTCCTTCGAGGTGGTGGTGCTCGACCCGCTGTTCCTTGATCCCGCGGGGACCCTCTCGCCATGACCGGAACCGTCCGGCGACGGCGCGTCTCGTGGCTGTTCGTGGCGCTCGCGGTGTCGCTCGCGGTCAACGCGTTCTTCGTCGGCGCGATCGCCACGGATGCGCTGCGCCTCACCTACGCGGCGAAGCGGCCCCTGAGCTTCGAGCTGCGCTGGCTGCGCGATCGGCTTTCGGCCGACGACTTCGCCGCGGTGGCCGCGGCGGTCGAGGCCATCCGCCCCGCGGCGGAAGAGCATTTCGCGCGCCTTCGCGCCCTCCGGAACGACCTCGGCGTACTGACGGCGGCGGCGACGCCGGACCGGGTCGCGATCGACGCGAAGCTCGTGGGGATACGCGACGAGCAGCGGGCGATGGTCAGCGGGCTTCAGAGGACGATCGTCGATGCCCTGCTGGCGCTGCCGCCCGATTCGCGACGGCCGCTCGCGGCGCCCCTTCCGGAAACCGGACGTTAATCAACGCCGGCCATACTTGGCCTGAGAGCAAGGATGATGTGAAGGGCAGGGAGGCGGGAGGAGTTCGAGCCGGCTTTTGCCTTTGTCGTCCTTGGCCATCCCCCTGTCGGTTCCGCTGAAAAAATGCGGCACCCTCGGTCGGTCAGGCAAATTCCCGGACCAGGCGCGAGCCTCCCCCCTTTTTCACCGCAGTTGCTTGCCCCTGGCAAGATGCGGACCTACCTGTTCGTCGCCGTCCCATGGGTACTGCGCAAACCCGGCGACCGCGTCGAGCGAGCCCATCGGCTTCGTCGACGCACGCGTATCTAAGCGCGATTCCGATTCGATTTCCAGTCCTCTCTTGAGGCGTGCCGCAACGCGCTTTCCAAAGCGTGACCGGGGTCTGTCCCACGCGAGTTTGATACGATGATTGTGCCCGCGCCTCGGGCATTCCGGAAACCCAAGTGCCGGGCTGCCCGTAAGGGCGGCTTGCGGCGGTAGGGGGCTCCGCGCGACCCGCATCCGGCGGGTGCCAGCGGCATCCGCGCTGCGGGGGCCGATCCGGTGCGCGCGTCGAAAAACGCATCCCGCGGGATCGAGAATTCTTGAAAACTAGGGGCATTGTGCTGCATGTTGACGACATCCCGCTCGTTCTGAGGAGGAGATGAGGGGCGGACATCAAGCAGGATCGGCTCCTGCCGCTTTCCATCGGGACTTGCATGCCGCGGGAGCAGACGCCCGCGCAAGAAGACTGAAATCCGCCGTCGGCGGACGTGACCACGAGGTCCGTCCCACAAAGCGCGTGACTTTCAATCGGAGGAAAGCCCAATGAAGCGTATGATGATTGCGGGCCTCACGGCCGCAATGGCCCTGGCCGCTTCGGCAGCCCTGGCGCAGGACAAGCCCCGTCTCGCCTTCGTGGTGAACGGCGCGTCGGACTTCTGGAAGATCGCCGAGGCCGGCGTCGCCAAGGCGCAGGCCGAGCTGCCGGACTACGACATGCAGCTCGTCTATCCCGAGCAGGCCGCGGCCGCCGTGCAGCAGCGCGTGCTCGAGGATCTCGTCGCCGCCGGCGTCGCCTCGATCATGGTAAGCGCCGTCGACCCGAAGAACCAGACCGACGGCCTCAAGCAGATCTCGGCAAAGGTCCCGCTCTTCACCACCGACAGCGACGCCGCCGAGTCCGGCCGTATCGCCTATATCGGCTCGTCCAACACCGAGCTCGGCAAGGATGCCGGCAACCTCATGCTCAAGGCGCTGCCCGACGGCGGCAAGTGCATCGGCTTCGTCGGCCTGCTCGGCGCGGACAACGCGGTCGAGCGCATCAACGGCGTCAAGGAGGTCCTCGAGGGTTCGAACGTCGAGCTCATCGACGTCCGCGGCGACGAGATCGACCAGGGCCGCGCCAAGCGGAACGTCGAGGACGCGCTCGCCGCGACCCCGGACGTCGCCTGCCTCGTCGGCTTCTATTCGTACAACACGCCGCGCATCTACGAAGTGCTCAAGGAGTCCGGCAAGCTCGGCCAGATCAAGGTCATCGGCTTCGACGAGGATCCGATCACGCTCGGCGGCGTCAAGGAAGGCTCGATCGTCGGCACCGTGGTGCAGCAGCCGTTCGAATGGGGCTACCAGGGCATGAAGCTGATGGCGGCGAACCTTCAGGGCGACAAGTCCGGCATCCCGGCCGACGGCCTGATCATCGTGCCCGGCAAGGTGATCGACCAGTCCAACGTCGACCAGTTCATGGCCGACATGAAGGCGATGATGAGCAAGTAGCCGCGGCCACGCGGTCCTGTCGCCGGCGCGAGGGGAGGGTCTTCCCGCGCCGGCGGCTCCGATCCCTCCCGCCGTCAGCCCTCGGACCGATGCCCCCATCCCCGGAACCGGTGTCCGCCGCGCCCTTTCTCGAGCTGGTCGAGGTGACCAAGACCTATCCGGGCGTGACCGCGCTCGACCGGGTCTCGCTGGCGGTCGCCCCCGGGGAGGTGGTCGGCCTCATCGGGGAGAACGGCGCCGGAAAGTCGACCCTCATGAAGATCCTCGGCGGGGTCACCGCGCCGAGCGCCGGGGCCATCCGCGTCGACGGGGTGGCGCATCCTTCGCTGACCGTCCCCGATGCGATCCGCGCCGGCATCGCCTTCGTCCACCAGGAACTCAACCTCTTCGACAATCTCGACGTCGCCGGCAACGTCTTCATCGGGCGCGAGCCGCTCAAGGCGGGCCTCCTGCGGCTGATCGACCGGCAGCGGCTGCACGACGCGGTGAGGCCCTATCTCGACCGGCTGGGGGTCGATTTCGGGCCCGGCACGCCCGTGGCCGAGCTCTCTCTGGCGCAGCGTCAGCTGGTCGAGATCGTCAAGGCGCTGTCGCTCAACTCGCGGGTCGTCATCATGGACGAGCCGACCTCGAGCCTCACCATCACCGAGACCGAGCGCCTGATGCGGATCATCGCCGATCTCAAGGCGCACGGCGTCAGCGTCGTCTTCATCTCCCACCGCCTCAACGAGGTCGAGGCGTGCGTCGACCGCGTCGTGGTGCTGCGCGACGGGCGCATGGTCGGCGATCTCGCGGGTGCGGACATTGCGCCGGCGGCGATGATCCGGCTGATGATCGGGCGCGACCTCCGGTCCCTCTACATCCCGCCCGCCGCGCCGCCCGGCGAGGCGGTGCTCGAGATCGTCGAGGCGCGCACCGAGGCCTTCCCGGCGCAGCCGGTATCGCTCGCGATCCGCCGCGGCGAGATCCTGGGCCTCGCCGGGCTGGTCGGCTCGGGCCGGACCGAACTCGCCCGGGCGGTCTTCGGCGTCGATCCGCTGGCCGGCGGCGCGCTCCGCCTCGGCGGCAGGCCGGTCCGCATCGCCACGCCCCGGGCCGCCATCGAGAGCGGGATCTACCTGGTGCCGGAGGACCGCAAGCGCTCGGGGCTCGTCCTCGACTTCCCCATCGCCGAGAACATCTCGCTGCCCGACCTCTGGGCCTATGCCCGCTCGGCGATCGTCGGCCTCGGCGCCGAGGCCGAGAATGCCGAGCGCCAGCGCGAGCGGCTCCGCATCAAGGCGCCCACGGTCTCGACCGCGGCGGGCACGCTGTCGGGCGGCAACCAGCAGAAGGTCGTCCTCGCGAAGTGGCTGTCGATGAAGCCGAAGGTCATGATCTTCGACGAGCCGACGCGCGGCGTCGACGTCGGCGCCAAGAACGAGATCTACGAGATGATGCGCCGGCTCGGCGACTCGGGCGTCGCCATCCTGATGATCTCCAGCGACATGGAGGAGGTGATCGGGGTGTCGGACCGGATCGCGGTAATGCACGAGGGCAGGATCAGCGGCTTTCTCGACCGCACGCAGTTCAGCGAGCACAACGTGCTGCGGCTGGCCGTGGGCGCGCCGCTCGAGGGATAGGGACGGACCGGACACATGCTGAAGAAGGACCTGGGGCTTCTCGTCCTGATCATCGTCGTCGGCGCCGCCGTCGCCTTCCAGAACAGCCGCTTTCTCCTCCCCGAGAACCTCTCCAACACGGCCAACCAGGTCGGCCTCTTCGGAATCTTCGCGATCGGGCAGGCCTTCGTCATCGTCACCGGCGGCATCGACCTCTCGGTGGGCTCGGTGATCGCGCTCCTCGGCGTCGTGTTCATCGACCTCATCGTCAACTACGAGGTCAACTGGCTGCTCGCCATCCTGTTCGTGGTCGTCCTCGGGCTGGTGATGGGCGCGGTCAACGGTCTCCTCATCACCCGGGCGAAGCTGCAGCCCTTCGTGGTGACGCTGTGCGGGCTCCTGATCTATCGCGGCATCGCGCGCTACTACACCAAGGACGCGACCGCCGGCTTCGGCTTCGGGGCCGAGTTCCCGACGCTCGAATGGCTGACCGCCGGCCGCTCGGAGATCTTCGCGCCGATCGCGCGGCTCTTCGGCCATGACGGGCCGACGATCGCGATTCCGCACAGCCTGATCGCGCTGGTGATCGTCACCGTCGTCGCCTTTGTCGTGCTCCACCGCTCGGTGTTCGGCCGCTATCTCTACGCGGTCGGCAAGAACGAGGAGGCGGCGCGCTACTCGGGCATCAACACCAACCGGGTCATCCTCGCCGCCTACGTGATCTGCTCGGGTCTCGCGGCGGTCGCGGCCGTGTTCTGGGCGATGTATACCCGCTCCATCTCCCCGGCGGTGCACGGCAGTTTCTACGAGCTCTACGCCATCGCCGCGGCGGTGCTCGGCGGCTTCTCGCTCCGCGGCGGCGAGGGCTCGATCATCGGGGTCGTCCTCGGGACGGTCCTCCTCCAGATCCTCCAGAACCTCGTCAACCTCCTCGGCATCCCGTCCTCGCTGAACTTCGCGGTGATGGGCTCGGTGATCCTGATCGGGGTGCTCGCGGACCAGCAGTTCCGCCTCTACCGGGCGCGGGTGGCCGCCGCCAGGGGCCGCGAGCAGCCGGCTCCATCTCCCGCCGGCGCGCCGGGATAGCGGCGAGCCCGACGCTGGCGCGTTTCCGCGCGCTGGTTCGGGCGGGCGACGACCTGATCTCCGAGCAGGGGGGAGGCGACATCCATCGCCGCGAACGCACGGGACGCGAGGATCTTCGCGCTCCTGCCGCTTTCGGCGCAGGGACGCCGATCGCTACTCCGCCGGTCCCGGCCGGGGTTCGGCCGGCAGGCCGCTTCCGGCCGCCTTCGGCTTCCGCCGGAAGACGCGGTCCCAGAGCCGCCGCAGCTTGGCGACGAAGGCGAGCTGGGCCGGGGTCACGATCAGCGTCAGGATCGTCGCGAAGCCGAGCCCGAAGACGATCGACGTCGAGAGCTGGATCCACCACTGCGTCGACGGCGCGCCGATGGTGACGTCCCGGTGGACGAAGTTGACGTTGAGGCCGAAGGCGATGGGCAGCACGCCGAGCACCGCGGCGGCCGCCGTCAGCAGCACCGGACGGGCGCGCTCCCGGCAGGTGCGGATGATCGCCTCCTCGTAGGGCACGCCTTCCTTCCGCAATCGGTCGTAGGTGTCGATCAGCACGATGTTGTTGTTGGTCACGATGCCGGCGAGGGCGATGATGCCGATGCCGTTCATGACGATGCCGAAGGGCTGGCCCATGATCATCAGGCCGAGGAAGACCCCGATCGTCGAGAGGATGATGGCGAAGAGGACCAGCATCACGCTGGTCAGCTTGTTGAACTGGGCGAGAAGCACCGCAAAGATCAGGAAGATCGCGGCGCCGAAGGCGTTGACCAGGAAGGCGCCCGCCTCGGCGCTGTCTTCGTCCTCGCCGGTGAGCTTCCAGTTGACGAGGCCGCCGAAGTCCTCGTTGGCGAGCTCGGCGGCGATCTCGCGGGTCACCGCCGCGGTCTGCACGCCCTCGGCGAGGTTGGCGGTGACGGTGATCACCCGCATGCCGTCGATGCGGTTGATGATGCCGGTGCGCGCCGAGGGCACGCGCTCGATGAAGTTGCCGATCGGCACGCCGCCGGCCGGGGTCTGGACGAGGAGGTCGTCGATCTGGTTGAGGGTTCGCCGGTCCTCCGGGACGCGGACGATGATGTCGACCGGGGTGTCGCTGGTCGCTGGCCGGTAGTCGGTGATCTTGAGGCCGGTGGTGACGAGCCGGACGGCGGCGCCCACGCCGCCGACGCCGACGCCGTATTTCGAGGCCTCGGCCTTGTCGATCTCGAGCCGCCAGTCGATGCCGGGCATCGGCAGGCCGTTGTCGAGGTCGCGGATCTCGGGGCGCTGCGCGAGGCGGTCGGCCACCGCGAGGGCGGCGTCGCGGAGCGCCTCGGGATAGTTGCTGGTCAACTGGACCTGGACGGGCTTGCCGGTCGGCGGCCCGGCTTCCTGCGAGGTGACCTCGACCTTGATGCCGGGGATGTCGGCGGTCCGCTCGCGGATCTCGTCCATGATGTCACCGGCCGGGCGGCGCTCCTGCCAGTCGACGAACTCGAACTGGATCTGGCCGATGACGTCCTCGGTGATCTGGTCGTTGCCCTGGCCCATGTCGCCCGAGCGCGCATAGACGGTCGACAGCTCGTCCATGTCGAGGACCCGGGCCTCGACGGATCGGACCAGCCGGTCCTTCTCCGACAGCGAGAGGTTGCCGCGCGCATGGATGAGGACCGTGCCGACGTCCGGCTCGACGTTGGGAAAGAACTCGACCCCCTTGCCGAGCCCGCCGGCGAAGTAGGCATAGGGCACGACGAAGAGGAAGGCGCAGGCGAGGAGGATGGTGATGCCCGGGTGGCGGACGGCAAGCCGCACCGTCCGGATATAGGGCCCGTCGCGCTGGGCGCGGGCCTGGTGGTGGGCCGGCTCGGCCTTGCCGATCAGCGCGCCGAGCGTCGGGGTGAAGATGAGGGCGGCGACCAGGGATGCCGACAGCGTCGCGATCAGCGTCAGCGGCAGGTAGCTCATGAACTCGCCGACGATGCCCGGCCAGAAGAGGAGCGGGGAGAACGCGGCGATGCGGGTGAGGGTGGCGGCGACCACCGGCCCGGTCATCCGCGCCGCCGCATAGGAATAGGCCTCGCGCGGGTTCATGCCCTCGCTCATCCGGCGCTCGGCGAACTCGGAGACGATGATCGCGTCGTCGACCAGCATGCCGACGGCGAGGATGAGGCTGAACAGGACCACCATGTTGAGCGTGAGCCCCGCCATGTTCAGCCCGAGGATGCCCACGAGGAACGAGAACGGGATGGCGATGCCGATGAAGATCGAGGCGCGCCCGCCGAGAAAGAACAGGATGATCACCACGACGAGGATGATCGCCGTGATGACGCTGTTCTGAAGTTCGGTCAGCATCTCCTTGATGAACTTCGACTGGTCCTGGAGGAACGCCACCTGCAGCGTCTCGGGCCAGTCGGCCTCGAGCGCCTCGACCGCGCTGCGCGTGCCGTCGACCACTTCGATCAGGTTGGCGCCGGCGCGCTTCACCACCTCGAGGGTGACCGCCGGCTGGCCGTTCACCCTCGTGATGGAGGTGGCGTCCTTGAAGGTCGGCTTGACGGTGGCGACGTCGCCGAGGGGGACCGCGGTCGCGGTCGACGAGGCGACGGGGATGGCGAGCACGTCCTCCGGCGTCTCGATCAGCGCCGGCACCTTGACGCCGAAGCGCCCCTGCGTCCCCTCGAGCGCGCCGGCCGGCACCAGGCTGTTGCCCTGCGCCGCGGCCAGGGCGAAGCTCTCGAGCGACACGCCGTAGCTCTTCAGCAGCATCGGCTCGGCGATGATCTCGATCACCTCGTCGCGGGTGCCGCGGAGATCGGCCGAGAGCACGCCCGGCACCTGCTCGATGGCATCCTGGGCCTGCTGGGCGATGGTGAGAAGGGCGCGCTCGGAGAGGTCGCCCGAGAGCGCGACGACGATCACCGGGAAGAGGCTGGTATTGATCTCCCGCACCACCGGCTCGTCGGCGTCGGACGGCAGCTCGGCGCGGGCGTCGTCGACCTTGGCGCGGACGTCCTGGAGGGCGATGTCGGGATCGAAGCCCGCCTCGAACTCGAGGAGCACGTAGCCGCCCCCTTCGAAGCCGGCGGACTTCATCTCCTTGAGGTTGTTGATCGATTTCAGTGCGGTCTCGAGCGGCCGGACGAGCAGGCGCTCGGCGTCCTCGGGCGAGATGCCGGCCATCGTGACGTTGACGTAGACGATCGGGATGGCGACGTCGGGGTTCGCCTCCTTGGGGATGGTCGTATAGGAGACCATGCCGGCGATGAGGAGGAAGGCGAGGATCGCGAGCGTCAGCCGGGCGTGGCTGACGGCGTAATTGACGATCGTCCGCATGGCCCGCGCCCTATGCCGGAGGCCCGGTCGGGGCGGTGTCGGCGAGGAGCACGGCCTCGACCGGATCGCCGTCGCGGACGAAGTCCTGCCCGACGACGATCACGCGGGCCGGGCCCTCGATGCCGGTGATCCATACCGAGCCGACCGCGTCGTCGACGATCGCCACCGGCACGAACTGCGCCTTGCTCGCCGAATCCACGATGCGCACGCCCAGACCGCCGTCATCGGAGAAGACGAGCGCCGAGCGCGGCACCGAGACGGCCGCGATCGGATCGGTCTCGACCTTCATCTCGCAGGTGACGCCGTCGCCGATCGTTGCATCGGGATTCTCCATCAGCGCCTGGACCGGGTAGGTGCGCGTCGCCTTGTCGGCGCTGACGCCGACATAGTCGATGCGCCCGGTCGTGGTGGAGCCGTCGATGAAGCGCATGGTCGCTGTCTGCCCGACCCGGACGGTGCCGCGCTCGCGCTCGCTGACGGCGCCGACGGCCAGCATCGGGTCGGGGTCGACCACCGAGGCGATCTCCGCCGCGGGCTGGACGGCATGCC
>Ga0182738_1002940_pt1 | contig 19820 bp, 24 predicted proteins | sample eDN5th30CBELigMG_FD_128876 | JGI IMG/M metagenome (GOLD analysis project Ga0182738, IMG submission 128876) | Enriched Miracle-Growth compost microbial communities from Emeryville, California, USA - eDNA 5th pass 30_C BE-Lig MG (version 2)... ... | reverse complement strand
CTCGGTTCGCAGGCTCGGCGCGGCCCTACAAGGCAACGCGCGTCGGCACGGGCGTCGCCTATGCGGTGATCGTGGCGCGCGTCAGCGACAAGGTCTTCTCGGGCTTCCCGCAGTTCAAGTTCGTGCTGGATGGCGTGCCGCTCTATGACGTGCGCCAGGATAGCGCCATGGGCGGCTCGGGCGTGCAGGTGTGGGGCGATACCGCCACCTATAGCCAGGCGCCGGCCAATCCGGCGGTGATGGCCTACAACGTCATTCGCGGCATCACCTACAAGGGCAAGTGGTTCTTCGGCGGCCAGACCGTTTCCGGCTCGCAGTTGCCGATCTCGTCCTGGTCGGCGGCGATGAACGAATGCGACCAGAGCATTGCGCTCGTCGGATCAGGGACGGAGCTTCAGTACCGCGCCGGCGGCGAGATCTCGCTCGACACCGAGCCCGCAGACGTCCTGGCCGAGTTGATGAAGGCGTGCAACGGGCGGCTGGCTGAGGTGGGCGGGGTCTATAAGCCGCATGCAGGGGCGCCGGGCACTTCGGTCTTCTCCTTCACGGACGATACGATCCTTTCGACGGACCCGCAGACCTTCGAGCCGTTCCCGTCGCTGGCGGAGGTGGTCAATGCCGTGACCGGCAAATACATCGAGCCCAGCGAGGGCTGGAGCGCCAAGGATGCGCCGCCGCTCTATTCGATCACGCTCGAGGCGGCCGACGATGGCCGTCGCCAGGTAGCAGATGTCACCTATGGGCTGGTGACCTCCGGCACGCAGGTGCAGCGGCTGATGAAGTCCGCGCTGGCCGAGGCGCGGCGCTTCCGCCAGCACGCCCTGCCGATGCCGCCGGATGCGTTCCTGATCGAGCCCAATGACTTCGTGTCATGGACCTCAGCCCGCAATGGCTACGTCACGAAGCTCTTTCGCGTCGACGCCGTGCAGGACCTCGGCAGCCTCAATGTCGGGTTCAACCTGACCGAGGTCGATCCGGCGGATTATCTCTGGATCCCCGGCGACGATGAGAAGCCGATCGTCACGGCGCCGACCGAGGTGGTGCGCCCGCCGGCGCAGCCGATCATCGACTGGAACGTCGTGCCGATCACCATCCGCGGCGATGGCGACAGCATGCGGGCCGGCATCCGCATGTCCTGGGACCCGAACATCGACGACGTCGACGGCGTGCAGTTCGAGGTTCGCCTGGCCGTTGATCAGACCATGGTGTTGCAGGGGGAGACCGACCGTGTCGATGCCGGCGCGATCGAGATCTCGCAGTCGATCCTCGGCCGGACCCAGTATGAGGTGCGGGGGCGCTACCGGCCGGCTTCGCCACGTGCCGCAGCCTGGTCGAGCTGGCGTTCGGTGCTGACGCCAGATATCTCCGAAGGGATCACCGCGCAGCAGGCCTATGAGCTGTCATTGCTCACCGCCGACGGGCAGGGGACAATGCAGGCCCTGCAGCGTGATCTGCGCGAACTGATCGAGCAGGCCAGCCTCGCGGCCAGCGAGACGGCTGGCCAGGGCTACCTTCAGCGGCAGGAGATTCGTCGGAGCGTCGTCGCCTTCAGCGAAACGCTGTCGGCGGCCGTCGTCCAGATCACCGAGGCCTATATCGCGGGCGATGCCGCCATTGCCTCGGATGTCACCGCGATCGAGGCGAAGGCCGACCAGATGTCGGCGGGCGGCTTTGTCAAGTTCGAGGCCACCGCTGCCCCGGCTGGGGTGACAGCCCGATTCCAGATCTACCTGAACGCTGGCACCGAGGGCACGCCGGACTGGAAGGATGCGGGTTTCCTGCTCGATATCGTCGATGGCGTCGCGCGCTGCTTCATCAAGGTCGACCAGTTCGTCATCGGCGATGCGACGACGGACGTCATCCCGTTCTCGGTGGTCGACGGCAAGGTCGTCGCCCGGCATCTCACGCTCCAGTCGTCGGGCGATGTCGTCAAGATGGATCTTGACAACGACAGCCTCATCTTCACGGAGCCGTAATGGTTGCCACACGCCGCCTCTTCGCGGGCGCTCTCACGCCTGGCGACTACCGCGCCCGTATTTCCAAGCCGGGCTTCGATGCCTCAGACCCGTTGCTTGCGCGGGATAAGCTCGACTTCGACACGGCATGGCCTTTCGCCGGCAACATCCATGCGGTGATCTCGTATCGCCCGCCGAACCCGCCGTCTGGGAGTGGCTTCGAGACCGTCCCGAATCCGAAAACACTCTATTTCCCGGAGCTGCCTTACGTTCCTTGTGTGAAGTGCTTTCTCCTCAATCGGAACGCGAACGGCTTCATATATTGGCTCAATCAGACGCTGCAGACCGTCACCTACCAGGCCTATAAGGACCGCCTGGATTTCTACACCATTGGGACGAACAACATCGGCGTCATCCTGGTGGCTGTGATCTTCAAGATCCCAGCACGAGACGTCGATGCCGTCGGCACGGACCCGCACCCCCTCGCGAGGATGATGATGGGGAAGCGCGGAACGGATTACGGGCTCTATGCCTCGCGGCCGGGTTTCGATGTCCGAACGTGCTCGAAGGCGCAAATGTCCTTCAGCTCTGACGACGATTTTACCGTCATCAACAATACGTTCTCCCCGCAGAACAGTCAGAAGGGGGCGGCGGATAGCCCAACGGACAACGTATTTACGGTGATCAATTTCTCCTACACGTGGAAGGGATACTTCCCGATCGTCTTCTTTTTCGCCACCTTCAACACAACCTTCAATGACCAGATTTACACTCTGCCGTCAGACAAGGTCGTGAACACGTGGGGTGGCGCCTATCCGATGGATGGATCGATCGCCTTATCGTCTTCGGGCACAGGAACGATATCGATCCGGCGTTGGGGAAGCGAGGCGTGGGGTAACGTCTCGATCATTGTCATCGACTACCCGCTGCCGACCTTCTGAGACCCGGTCATGCCCACCAAGCGCGGACATATCGGCAAGCGCGGCTCCGATTTCGTCATCCAGTTTTCCAAGCCCGGCTATGACGTGGACACGGCGGCGCCGGAGAACCTGGTCTTCAACAGTGCGGCGAAGCGCCTGCGGCCCCTGCTATCCGGGATTGCCTTGGATCGGCCGTCCGGCAGCAGCACGAACATCGCCCTTCCGAAGACCTTCATCGGGCTGCCTCTCATCTTCGTTGACCGGTTCATAGCAGGCAATGGAGTGGCAGGCCCAGGTAGGGGCTTTGAAGTGACATACCGCCGGGGCGGAAACTTCTTCACGATCATCAATCAGTCCGGCGGCGTGGCGACGTTCAGCTACAATATCTTCGACAACGAGATGACCTGATGCAGTTGTTCTATCACGATGAAGATGGCCGGATCACGCAGCAGCAGAGCGGCGCGATGACGCCGGATGAACTCGACAATCTGCGCTCGCGAGGCCTGACCTTCGTCGTCGTGCCGGACTCGATGTCGGTGGAGGCGACCTACATCGTCGACGACGAGCCCGTTGCCCGGCCGGTCGCGCCGATCGCCATCAACCGCACCGAGATTCCGGCCGACAAGCGCAGCAAGGTCAAGATCACCGGCCTGCCGGTCCCGTGTGTCGTTCAGATCGATGGCGAGCCGGTGACGATCGAGGACGGTCTGCTTGAGCTCACCGCCGAGATGCCGGCGACCTATTGGGTTGTCTTCGACCAGTTCCCGTACATGCCCTGGTCGGCCGAGATCACGGTCACCTAGCCGGAGCCATCCGCCTTGAGAATCCGTCTGACGAAGAACCTGGAGCCGCTCCGGGCGAGCGCCCTTGCGCGCCTGGATGAGATGGCGGGCGAGCAGTTGCACCCGCTGACATCGTCACCGATCGCGGCGCTCCGGGCGCGCAAGTTGAGCGAGGCAGAGCGCGTGCTGGTGGGCAAGGACGGCGCCCCGATATTGACCGCGGAGGCCGTGGCGAAAGGGCTCCCCGTCGCGGAGCTGGCGTCGAGCGTCGTCGCCAAAGCATCGGCCGATGCAGCCGCCCTGACGGCGATCGAGACCCGGCGCCAGGCCACGCAATCCGCCATCCGATCGGCGCCGCATCCGGCGGCCATCGAAGCCGCCCTGGAGGAGTTCCTGAATGGCTGACAGCACATATCACGCCGGCTCCATTTCGGTTGCCGCCGGCGGCTTGGCCGTCACTGGCACGCTGACGGCGTTCCTGAGCCAGGTGAAGCCCGGCGACACGCTGATGAAGGGCGAAGGCTTCGCCGTGGTCGAGACGGTGCCGAGCAACACCAGCCTGACGCTGGCGCTGCCCTGGAACGGCACGATGCTGACCGACGAGGAAGACTATCGGATCCTGCGCACCGGCGTTGGCTGGCATTCCGCGGTGGAGATCAACACCCGCCTGGCCGCAATCGTCGCGGCGATCGAGGCGGGACGCGGCTTCGACCCCGACGCCACGGGCACGTTGACCGATCGCGCGGCCAACGACGATGCGGCCAAGGGCTTCATCTTCGTCCGCACCGACGTCGTGCCCTTCCAGATCTACATCAAGGCCAGCGCCACCTCGGGCGATTGGGCAGGCCCGACCAGCATGCAGGGCGAGCCCGGCGACGACGGCGCGCCAGGCGCGACTACCGCCGACGTGCTCGCCGCACTCGGAGTGCCCTCGATCACCATCAGCACGAGCGACCCGACCGGCAGCGCGGCGGAGAACGCTCTTTGGCTCAAAGTCCCAGCCTAGGAAGGACCGGACATGGAAACGATCCGCATCAACGAAGACCTTATCGAGATCGGCGGCAAAGCGCGCGTCGAGCGTGGCCCGGCGCGGAAGACCGGCAAGGCGACCGAGAAACTGCTGGCGAACGATGCCACGGCCGCTCACTACCAAGTCGGCGCACCTGACGCCGACGGCAAGGTGATCGAGGCCGGCAAGAGCATGGCCTATCTCGACTGGCTCGCTGGCAAGACCGCCTCCTACGTCTACGCCCTCGATGCAACGGGGCAGTGGCAGGAGGACAGCGTTCACGACGACGAAGCTGCCGCCATCGCCCGTGCCACCGAAATCGCGTCGGCCTGAAGCAAGCCTGAAGGATCCAGACAATGTCCTATCTCAACGACCGCGTGCTCGATAACGGCCTGCAGGTGCTCGACACCGAGGCCGACAAGATCACGATCTGCAGCGCCGAGCCGGCGACCTTCACGGCCGCGAACGCGACCAATGCCCTCGGCAACAAGACGTTCTCCGCCGGCGCCGCATTCGGATCGCCGGCGGCTCGCTCGCCGTCCGGCCGCAAGGTCACCTCGACCGCGATCAGCGACGGCACGGTGACCGGCACGGGCACCGCATCTCACTGGGCGGTCGTCGACACGGTGAACAGCCGGCTTCTGGCGGCATCGTCCCTGTCGGCTTCGCAGGCGGTTACCTCGGGCAACGTGTTCACGCTTGGCGCCTTCGATATCGGCATTCCCGGCCCGGCCTGACAGGCAACATAGATGCTCGGATCTGCACCACTCGGCTCGGTCGCCCTCGGCCAGCAGGTCCGGGGCAATGTCGTCCCGCTTGCAGCGACGGGGCTTTCGACCGGCGCACCGACCGAAGGGACGCCAGCGCTTGGCCAGCGCCACGTGCTGTCGGCGGCAACCCTCGCGACCGGCGCGCCGACGACCGGCGCGCCCGGCTTCGGCCAGCGGCACGACCTGACGGGCCTTGGGCTCGATGCCGGAACACCCGTTCCGGCCCCTGCCACGATCGGCCAGCGGCACGCGCTGGCGGCTGACGGGATCGATGCCGGGACGCCCATCCTCGGGACCCCCGCCCTCGGCGTTGCAGGCGTCGCGTTGCTGGCGTCGCCGATTGCAGCCGGCGCGCCTATTCTTGACGCGCCGGAGATCACGCAAGAGCATGGTCTTGGCGCGGCCGGGCTTTCCACCGGCACCGTGGCCCTCGGTGCGCCCGGGATGGCGCAGACCCACATGCTGGTCGCGCCCGACCTGCATGCCGACGCCCCATCTCTTGCCAGTCCGGCGGTAGCCGTTCTGGTCCCGCTGGCAGCGACAGGCGTTGCCACCGGACAGCCAACACTCTCGGCGCCGCTTCTGTCGCAGATCCATGCCTTGGTTGCGGCAAGCGAGATCACGGCCGCACCCGCCCTCGACGCACCGGCCCTCGGCCAGCGTCATGCTCTGACAGCCTCGGGGGTAGATGCAGGCCCGCCGGTCCTCGGCGACGCCCTGATCGGCGGCAGCCTTTACTTCGTCAAGCGCGGCGGCATCGCGGTCCCGGCCAAGCTATTCGTCCGCACGGGCGGAAGCTGGAAGCCCGTCACGCAGGGCTGGATAGGCCGCTCCGGCGCCTGGCACACCAATTACCAGTAAGGATTGACCATGGCCTTTGTGCTGAAAGACCGGGTGCGGATGACGACTGCGACCACCGGAACCGGCGCTGTTACGCTCGGCGCTGCCGTGGCGAACGCGGCCAAGGGCTACTACCGCACCTTTGCGGCGGCTGGCGTGGCCAATGGCGACACGGTGCCCTATCTGATCGAGGATGGGGCGAATTGGGAAACCGGCATCGGCACCTATGCCACATCTGGCACGGTGCTGACGCGAACCACCGTCATCAACAACAGCGCCGGCACGACATCACCGATCAGCCTTTCGGGTTCGGCCGAGGTAGCTATTGTCATCACCGAGCAAGTGATGGGCTTGCTGCTTCGCAATGACTTGGAGGACCAACTCCTTGCCGGCGGCGCGCGGGTGACCGTCAAGGATCTTGGCAATCTGTCTGGCGCTACCATCACGCCAGATCCCGGTGATCGTCCGATCCAGAAGATCACGAACAACGGCGCCGGAACGATTGCCCCAGGGTCCAACGCTGGCACCTATCTGCTGCAGGTGATCAACACGACCGGCGCCGGCGCGATCACCACCACAGGCTGGACGGTCAAGGGCGACAGCTTCGACACTACGACCACAAGCAAATTCCTATGTTCGTGCCTCGTCACGGCTGATATCGCCGTCATGAACATCCTGAAGGTGGCGTGATGGTAGCTTTCTTCGCTCCTGTGTTCTTTTCAATCGCCGCGGCCGGCAGATCGTTCGCCATCTCGCCGGCGGTATCCGGGAAGTCTACCTGGGATCTCGATGCGGATGGCCCGCTCTCGCTGACGACGGCAGGCACTTGGACGATTACCCCAACAGCCGGGTTCGCGGCCTCTGTGGCTCTCAATGGTGCAGGCGGCGGTAGCGGCGGCGTTTCTGATGGCGGCAGCGTGACCAACGCCGGCTCAGGTGGAGCCTCAACCTTTGCGGGGCTCAGCGCCGGCGGTGGCTCAGGGTCGCTTGGCGCAAACACCTCCACAGCCGGGACTGGCGCTTCGGGCGGTACCGCTTCAGGCGGCACGACAAATACCTCTGGTGTCGATGGGACTGATGGCGCTCCGGCCTCCGGCACGTCAGTCGGCGGCATTGGCGGAAGCAGCCCGAACGGCGGGGGAACTCGTGCTGGCGCATCGTCGTCGGGCGGGGCTGTTGTCGGGCCAGCCGGCAATGCTCCAGGAGGTGGAGCGGGTGGTGCCGCGCGAGGCTCCAACCCGACCGGTATCCGACGTACTAGCGGCGGCGGCGGAGGTGGCGCTTATTGCGCGCGCGCGTACGGCTTGGGGGATCTCGCGGCCGGAACGCCGATTACCCTGGTTGTCGGCGCGGCTGGTACGGCGGGCACCGGCTCGGGCGGCACTACTAGTGCCAACGGCGGGTCTGGTGCGGCAGGTAGAGCGGTGATCACATGACCAAAAGTCTCGCCCTCATTCGAAAGGAGCCGGAAGAAATTGTCGCCACGTTTCCAGAGGGCGCGGGGCGCTTCCGGCTTCCAATCGAAGCTGAGACGTATGTCCACGCGCCATCCGAAGGTTGGGATGGCTTGGGCTTCCGCATCTCAGCGATCGATCCGGCAGAACTACCGCCCGGCAAGCGTCGGGTATCGATGAGTGTGGACGGCGTCGAACTAATCGACGGCGAGCCAAACTGGATCTTGGAGGACGAGCCGCCGCCTCCGTGGCCCGAGCTATCACAGCGTCAATTCTGGAAGGTTTTGGCGCTCGCCGGAATGCACGCTGATGTGATGGCGGCAGTGGATGCTCTGCCGCTCGAAGATCAGATCGAGGCCAAGCAGGCGCTCAGCTATCGGCACGACCACTGGCTCATCCAAGCCACGCGGCCGGCGTTCGGATTGGACGACGCGCAATTCCGCGATCTCTGGTTCTGGGGTGCGAGCCTGTGAGCACTCATCTTTCCAGCGGCCTGATCGCCGCGCCGCGCCGACGCTGAAGTGATCATGGCGCCGGGGTAAGCCCGCCGTCAGCCTGTGCCGGCGGGCCGCCGAGTCTGTTTAGCAGGGCTGGTTGGACGTGCAGGCAATAGCCGCGATGCGCTGCAGCTGTGCGCCCTTCGAAAGCACCGGACGCTCGTAGATCTTCTTCATGATGTCGCCCCTCAGGCATTGTTGACGCTGCGTTCTCTGCCACCTGTCCCGGCTCCTGTCGATTGCGCGCCGGCAACACTGCTCTCAGAAACCAACGACACCGGAGACCACATCATGGCCGATCCGTTCTCTAGCCATAACCCGAAGCTGGACTCACCGGCCAGCCGGCACTTCACCATCACGCCGTCGGACAACACCGATCTTGCGACTCGGCCTCGTGCGCTCAAGGTAACGGTCGGGGGCAACGTCGTTGTGCGGGACGAAGGCGGTGTCGACATCACCTATCCGGTGGTTGCTGGCGAGATCCTGCCGCTCCGCGCCGTTCGCGTTCTCGCCACCGGCACCACGGCAACCGTCGTCGGCTGGTACTGAGCCATGCTGTCCCTCGGCATTGGACTGACGAGCGTGCCCGTGCTGGCAAGACGGGGGCCGGTATATGACCCGCAATCGCTTTTCGCTGGCGGGAAAGCCGGGGCGATGTATAAGCCTTGGTTGCTCGGAACGCTCTTTCAGGATACGGCCGGGACTGTTCCGGTTGCATCAGTAGGAGATCCTGTTGCCTTCATTTCCGACGTCTCCGGTAACGGCAACCATCTCAAGACCCTGAATGATGTCAACCGGGGCACGCTTCAGAAAACGACTTGGGGGGCTCTCTATGTCCGAGTTCCGACTAGTGTTGGCTTCAAGACTGTAAACAACAAGCCGCTTCAGGTGCCTCTCTACCTCGCGGCCGGGTTGCAGCTTCTAAATTCCGTAGACCTTCCTCTTTTCGGCGTTCTCGCTTCCGCTGTTCTTTTGGGCGTTATTCGCCAGCACACGGTACAGAACCGAATTAAAGCGGACCTCCGCAGCGCTGCCGCCGGAATTGTCTCCCTTACATCGCCGAGCGACAGCGCTCCCCTTAACACCCCACTCACCGTGGACAGCCTTAACATCGCAGGAGCAACCGACATCTTCGTCGGCGGTGTTAACGGCAGTAGTGCAGCGAATACATGGGATGGAGTAGCTGCGTCTAATGCCGCGATCTACGGCTTGAATATGTCGTCGCATAGTGCCGCAAACACAACGATGAGTGTGGATTTCTTCGGCGGCGTCATTCTTCACGCAGACCCCGGCGCGTCCGATAGAGCCAAAACCGTAAAGTTCTTCCAAGAGCGCACAACCCGTCCGCCGCAGCCAGCCGATAGAAACATACTCGTCATCGGGGATAGCACCGGAGACGGACGCCCCGGCGCAACTTCTGGACCCATCGAATGGCCTTACCTGTTGGCTCAGCGTATCGCCGCCGCAGACCCAACCGCCTATGTCGAAATCAGGCTCTATGGTGAAGATGTCCTCACATATGGTCCGGCCTTGGTTGTCCAAGAAGGCACGGGCGGGCCGGCATGGGTCTTCTATAACGGGTCGGTTCCCGGGCGCACTCCGCAGTTTGTAACCGGGCAGCACTTCAAGCCGTTGGTGGTGGACGTACCAAAGCCAAGCGCCATCATTTGGAACCACGGTCATAACATTGCTGCGACTGCCAACGCGACCGTGACGAGCTACAAGGGCCGCTTCCTTGGCGCGATGGAGCAGGTTCGCCTTCAGTGGCCGACCGTGCCCGAGTGGGTGATCCTGCAGAACCCGTGGCGGACCAGTACGTCCATGACCAACTTGGTCGCGGAGCTTACAGGGGTCGTGTCGCTTTATGGGGACATGCCTTCTGCGAATATTCATCAGGCGTATCTAGATTACGCCCCGCCGAAGGACAGCACCCTTTATCAGAACGGAACCGATAACGTTCACCCAAGCTATCTCGGAATGACCGACGTTTGGATGCCATTGGTGGGCGCTATGTTCGATGCGAATTGGCCCCCGTCGAATACCAACGCTGCTTTCCTGGCAACCAAGGCCACAAACCTGCTTTCCAACGGCAAGCTGGGGACATGGTCCGGGGGCGTCCCGTCTGGCTGGAGCTTGGTGGGAGACGGGTCTGTTACCCTTGACGCCACACGCAAGGACGGCACGGACGCACAATCGGCAAAAGTAGCCAACGGCGTGACGACGGCCACGTTGCTTCGTCAGACACTATCTGCCGTCGCTCTCCGTGGCCAGAATGTGACGCTTGCCGTCCGGCAGTTTGTTGAGTTGGCGGCCGGCGATCAGACTGCGGGTCAAATCCGCCTCTCGTCGGATGGCAGCGGCACCCCCGCTGTTTCTAATTATGCGGGTCTAACGTCACAGGGCGCAGGCGGCTGGCGCTGGATGGTCGTTTCCCTTGCTGTGCCCGCAGACGCGACAACGATCACTGTCGACCTTCAAGCGAGCAATATCGCTGGCGCAGCGAACGGTGTTGTCAATTACGGGCGGGCCGTCCTCGTAGCCGGCAACGTCCCTCGGGACAGCACCTAACCACCTCCCCACACCCCCGGAGACAAGACATGAACCGCATCTCGGCGGACGACCTGCGTCGTCTGACGCCCCATGGCGATTCCTCGCTGCTGGCCGGACTGGCTCCGCTGCTGGTCGAGATCCTGCCGGGCTATGGCATCACGACGCCGCTGCGCCTGGCGCACTTCCTCGCCCAGGCGGCACATGAGACGGCGGGCTTCAAGACGCTCGTCGAATATGGCTCGGCTGCCTATTTCGACAAGCGTTATGGCCCGCAGACCAATGTGGGGAAGACGCTTGGCAACACGCATCCCGGCGACGGCGCGCGGTTCCGTGGGCGCGGCATCTTCCAGTGCACCGGCCGCTTCAATTACGCCAAGTATGGCAAGCTGATCGGCGTCGACCTGATCGCCAACCCGACCCAGGCGGCGAATGTAGCGAACTCGGTTCGGATCGCCTGCGAATACTGGAAGGCGAAGGGCCTGAACGCCCTCGCGGACGCCGACAACATCGAAGCCATCACCCGGAAGATAAACGGCGGCACCAATGGGCTGAAGGACCGGAAGGCCTATCTCGAGAAGGCTCAGGCGATCATCGGCGGCAGCACGGCGCCACTGCCTGTTCCGCCTCCGACGCCCACGGCTGATCTCCCGGACGCTCCGATCGCCACGGATGCCCCGGGCTCGCTGCTTAAGTCCGAGACTGTGCTGGGCGCTGGCACGACCGTCGTTGGCTCTGCTGGCGTCGGCCTGCTGTCGGCGATTGAGAACCCGTATGCGCTCGTCGCCTTTCTCGTGGTCCTCGCCGCCGCGGGCTTCCTGATCTGGCGGGCTATGAAGCGGCGAGGTCTGGCATGAGCACGAAGCCCCAGCCGTTCGAGCCAGTCCATCTCCCGTCCCCACACCCGCCAGGCAGTGGTGAGGTGACATGACCGCGATATGGGCATGGTTCCTCGCCTCTCGTGTCGGCCGCTATTGCGTCGCCGCGCTGGCAATCGTCGTCGCCATCGGCGCCGTCGTTCTCAAACTCATGGCCATGGGCAGGGCGCAGGAACGCGCCACGCAGACCGCCGGCCGCCTCAAGGCCATATCGAAGAGGAAGGCCAGCGATGACCAAGTTGACCGTATGGGTGCCGGTGTTCGCCGCCGCGAGCTTGATGGCTGGATGCGGGACGACCCAAAAGGGTGAGTTCTGCGACGTCGCAACCCCGATCCGCCCCTCTGTCTCCGACAGCCTCAGCGATGGCACTGCGGAGCAGATCCTGAAGCACAATCGCTATGGAGCGATGGCTTGTGGTTGGAAGGGCAAGCAGTGACCGATGCATTCAACCCCAATGACCACTTCCAGCAACTGCCATCCGAAAAATACGCCGACCTCCCGAAGGAGACACGGGATTTCCTGGACGAACTCCGACCGGAGGAGGTGGACGTCATTCGCCAGATCGCCCGCCTCGGGCCTGAAGGCAGCCAGCAGCTGATCCAAGCCATCAAGCTCTCGCAATCCGTAATGACCGTCGGCAAGTTTGTCCGCTGGGTCATCATAACCATGCTCGGCGTGTTCTTCGGAACGCTGCTGTTCGCCGAGAAGATCATGCAGGTGATCGCTTGGTTCGGCCATAGTGGGAGTCCCCCGCGATGATGACGACGTTGCGCATGACGGTTCTGGTGATGATGGGCGTGGTCGCCGGTCTTCTCGGCGTTTGGGCCGGCGACCGAAACCCGGCCACCGATAGCCTGCTCGCGGAAGCGCGGCCGCCCGACGTCGAGCCGGGCGGCCTGCTGCACGTCGCCTATGAGTTCCGAAGATACCGCCTCTGCCCGCGCGACACGCAGCGCACCATCTTCGACGGCCGCACGGTTCGCTTCGACCTCGGCACGCAGTCCCGGCCGCTCTCAGGGCCGGTTGGCAAGGACGCCTATGTCCAGCCCGTCCAAGTGCCGGAAACGGCCTCCCCGGGGCCGGCACGCTATCGGGTGATCATCACCGACTATTGCAATCCGCTGCACCGCATCTGGCCGCTCAAGAAGGTGATCGACGTTCCGTTCACGATCGTCCCGCCGGCGTCGCGTTGACTCTCTGGCAGCCCGAATATTACGCTGCGTCATCTGACGGGGGATTGAGCCATGCGTGCAGTGGGTTGGATTGGCGCCTTAGCGGTGTCATGCGTCATGTGGTGGGCGATGATCCGACTTGCCGCCGAGGTCAGCGCCGGGCTCTAGCCCTTCACCCCCGCCAGCGACATGACCCGGCTGCGGCACTTAGAGCAGCGCAAGACCTGATAGAGCGGCGAATCCTCGATCAGCGGCGTGTCCTCGCCGAACCTCTCCGCGAATGGCCTGGGGTCTAGCCTGGCCACGTGGCCGCACGAGATGCACCGCACCTCGATCAGGTACCCCTCGCGGGCCATTCTCCCTAGTCTCTGCATGTTCCAGTTTTGTTCACGCTGACGCCACCCCGTCAAGCAGGGATTCACACGCGATTCGGCATGGGGTAGAATGCGGGCGACGCGGCGGTGCAGTTGGGCCGGACCCGGGCATAGTACGGGCTGCATCGAAAGACGAGATTGGCTTATCCGGTCCCGCGTCAAAGAATTCGCCCTTCGGGGCGTCCGGTGAGCGGTTTCGACGATTGGCTTCCGCTGTGGGCCGCAAGGCGACCAAAAAGCTAGCGTGACAGGCGGGGAGAGACCCGCACAAGTTTGACGCGGTCGGCCGCATGACCGTTCCGGCAGGCAAGAGGTGAGGTCGTTAATCACACCCGCCGCGTCGATCCTATCGCTCACGCTTCGGTGTGAGCCATGGCGGGTAGTGGTAGGCAGTTGTCAAGAAATCCTTGACGACTGGACGTTGAACCACCGAAGCCATCATCCGCCCGGCTCTGTCTTCGGACGGGGCCGGGCTATTTCATTGCGAGGGCATCATGGAAGCGAAGCGAGCCAGACGCATCCGCGACAAGCAGCGCATGAAGGCGAGGGCTAAGAGCGTCGGGAAGGCGCGCGGCCTGCCTGGCAACTACGATTTGCTCTACGACCACCTCTGCATCTGCTCTGGGCCGTGCTGCGGCAACCCGCGCCGGTGGTACGGCGAGCCGACCATGCAGGAGCGTCGCTTCTTCGCGGGGTAATAACCGCTAATAACCCCTAATGCGCCTTACCACTCCGCCATCCACCTGACGAGCGCCAAGACGTTCCCGCCTATGTTCCAGAGCAGCACGGCCCATAGAGCCGATACGAAGATCCAGGCGGCGAGGGGTATGCGCAGGCGACGGTAGGACATGGGGCTCAAAAAGGTGCGGGGCAAGTTCTAAATTACCCTTTCGAATCAATGGGGGCAATTCCACCCGCACCTTTACCTAAGGGCCTGGAATTCAACGCGAATGGCACGCCGCCTCCGGGCACCACTCTCTTTTCAAAGAGATGATTGTTCTAGAAGAGAAGCTGCTGGCGTGGATTTCGCTATCCACCTTGCGGTCGGGCTTCTTCGTTTCGCGCAAAGCCCATCATCTCTGCTGGCTGTGCCCCCGACGTAGAGGTCGATCGCCAATGCCTCGGTACCATCTGGGGGCGAGGCCGGTCCTCCGCCATGCGGTCATGGACTTCCCTGTCTTCAGCCTCTGTGAGAATCACGGCGCTCCGTTCCGCGGGAGATCCCGAGCCAGCGTGACTGTGCCCATGTCCGTTCGAACTGCCCGGCGGGTGAATGACATCGCGGAGCGCATCCTGCCTGGGGAAGCTCGCATTGCCGCTGGCTGAGTAGGGCAGGGGCGGCCCGAGCCCCGACGGCCGTGAACGCTTGATCCGTCCGCCTCCTGCTTGTGGGGGACTCGACCAAAATCCGGACGAGATCCAGGGGGGCCCAGGTCGCCCGCCTGCGCCGCGCCGCGCTCGCGCGTGGCCGCCTTATTTGCAGACGAGACGCCTTATCGTGTCGATGTTGAACGCCAAGCGGTCGTCCAGCGCCTGCGGTGTCATCAGGTCCTTCTCGAACACGATTGAACCGGTGAAGCGGTTGTTGAGATAATAGTAGCCGATCGCCGCGATGGTGATGTTGAGCTGCACGGGGTCGATGCCCGGCCGGAACACGCCTTCCCGCACGCCGCGTTCCAGCAATTGCTCGACCAGGGTCACCACCTTGCGGCTGACGACGTGGATCACCTGCGACTTCTTCAGGTGCTTGGCCTTGTGCAGGTTCTCGCTGTTGACCAGCGTCAGGAATTCCGGATTGGCGAGATAATAGTTCCAGGTGAAGCGGACCAGCGTATCGAGCGCCGTCCCGGCGTCGAGATGGTCGAGCTGCAGCTTCTGCTCGGCCATTCGGATGTCGGTATAGGCGTCCTCAAGCACGCGCTGGAACAGCGCTTCCTTGCTCTCGAAGTAGTGGTAGATCATCCGCTTGTTGGCTTTGGCCCGCTCGGCAATCAGGTCGACGCGAGCGCCCCCCAGGCCGTTCTTGGCGAACTCCTTCTTCGCCGCCGCCAGGATTCGCTTCTGGGTCGCCTCAGCATCGCGGGCACGCGGTTTTTCAGTGGTGGACGTGACCATCGCTCTTTCGGTTTCCCTTCTTCCGTTCATCATTCTTAGCGTTTCGCGGCCGGGCTGCAAGGCAATCGCCCTCACACGGCTGATTGGCCTGTCCTGGCGCGCCGCCGCTGCGCCGGAACGCCGCGGGATGCTCTGTCAGGACCCTCCCGGCCGCCGCTCCCTAGCACGTCGTTCGATTAAGTTGAACTAACGGGATATTTACCACGGCGACGATGCGACGAGCCTTTCCGTCGCCGTCGGCGCGATTGACAGGGGGAACTCATCCCAGTAACTAGTTAGTGCAATAAATCCCTCGTGACGGCGACGCGTGGGTGGGTCCGCGTCGCTCGGGAGCCGCAGGGGCATCGTTCGTTTCGGGATGGTTTTCACAGGGAGGAACCAATGTCGTTCATCAAGGATTTCATCGAAAAGGAAACGCTGAGCCGGCGTAATTTCATGCTGGCGTCGGCATTTGGCCTGACCGGCGCGGCCGCCGCGTCGATCGTCGGGACGGGCCGGGCGCAGGCCGCCGGCGCGATCGAGGACCCGACGATCGCCTGGTCCTATCGTGACCGCACCAACCCGTACTGGAACTCGATCGTCTCGGGCGGCGAGTCCTTCGTCGAGAGCCTCGGCAAGCCGAAGAGCGCGCTGGTGCACCTGATCAACGAGGGCAGCAGCGAGAAATCGCTCGCCGACGTCAAGGCGCTGCTTGGCAAGACCGACGGCAAGCTGGCGCTCGCCATCGATACCAACGACTCGCCGAATGCGCGTCCCGTCGTCGAGGCCGTCGTCGCCAAGGGCGCCTATGTCTCGACGATCTGGAACAAGACCGACGATCTGCATCCGTGGGATTTCGGCGACAATTACGTTTCGCATATGAGCTGGTCGGATGTCGGCCCGGCCGAGCAGACCGCGACGATCCTGTTCAAGGCGATGAACGGCAAGGGCAGCATCGTCGGGTTGGGCGGCATCGCCTCCAACAACCCGGCGATCGAGCGTCGCAAGGGCCTCGACAACGCGCTGAAGAATTACCCCGACATCCAGCTGCTTGACTACCAGGCCGCCGACTGGGACACCCAGAAGGCGAACAGCATCATGTCGAGCTATCTCACCCGCTTCGGCGACGAGATCGCCGGCGTGTTCTGCGCCAACGACACCATGGCCTATGGCGTGCTCGAGGCGCTGCGTGCCGAAGGGCTGGCCGGCCAGATCCCTGTCGTCGCCTATGACGGCAATGCCCAGGCGGTCGATCTGGTGATCGCCGGCGAATTGCTCGCCACCGTCTACACCAACCCGCATTGGGGTGGCGGCATCACCGCGGCGCTGGCCTATTACGCGGCGACCGGCGCCTTCAAGCCGTCGGAAGAGCCGCATGAGCATCGCGAGTTCAACGGCCCGACCATCCTGATCTCCAAGGCCGACGCCGAAGATTTCAAGAAGAAGTACATCGACGCGACGCCGACTTATGACTGGAAGGACTTCTGGGGTCCCTCCAACGGTCCGATCACCTACTGAGTCCGTCGTTACCGCGTGACCCCGCAGGGGAGGCGCCCGGTCGCGGGCGTCTCCCGTCGCCCGCCGATGCCGCCGCGGCGGCAGGCCGGGCAGCGCATGGACGAGGCTGAGCGAAATCCAGGCCGCGCGTCTTCCAGGAGCCAAACATGCCGAACCTGTCCTTCCGTGGTGGGGATCTCCAGCGCTGGGCGCCGCTCTTGGTGCTCGTGGCGCTGGTCGTCTTCTTCTCCATGGTCAATCCGAACTTCTTCTCCCTGAAGAACTTCGCCCGTATCGGCATCTCCGCGACGCCGCCGCTGATGATCGCCGTCGGCGCCACCTTCATCATCATCATGGGGTCGATCGACCTGTCGATGGAGGGGGCGGTGGCCGTCTGCGCCGTCGTCTTCGCCAGCATCTTCATGGCGTTGGGTGGAACGCTTGGTGGCTGGGGCTGGCTGGCGTTGCCGGCCTGCCTGCTGGTCGGGGCGGCCTGCGGCCTCGTCACCGGCGCCGTCCATGTCGGGCTGCGCATTCCCTCCTTCATGGCCAGCCTCAGCATGGGCTTCGTCGGCATCGGCCTGTCGCTGATGATGACCGGCGGCGACCGCATCCGCGTCGAGGACCCCCTGTTCCGCTCGCTGCTGACCCAGCGCTTCCTCGGCTTCCCGCTGATGGTGCATGTCGCTTTCGTCGTGCTGCTGTTCGCCTGGTTCATACAGAGCAAAACCACGCTCGGCCGTAATTTCTACGCCGTCGGCGGCGGCGAGGACCTGGCGCATGCCTCGGGTCTCAATGTCCGCCGCGTCCGCATCGCCGGCTTCGCGCTGGCTGGCGTGTTCTATGCCTTCGGCGCGCTGTTCGCCGTGGCGCAGCTCGGCATCGCCGAGACGGCGACCGGCTACAATTTCATGTTCGTCTCGATCACCTCGATCGTCGTCGGCGGCACCGCGCTCTGGGGCGGCAGCGGCGGCGTCTGGAACACGCTGGTCGGCGTGCTGATCGTCAACGTCATCAACAACGGCATGATCGTCATGGGTCTTCCCCGATACGTGCAGGACGGTGTCCTCGGCCTGTTGGTCATCATCGCCGTCGTGCTGTCGACCGACCGCAAATCCCTCGCTTTCGTGAAGTGACCGCCAATGTTCGAGCTTAGGAAAGTCGAAAAGCGCTTCCCGAATGTGCGGGCGCTGAAGGCGATCGATTTCGAGATCCGCCAGGGCGAGATCGTCGGCCTGGTCGGTGAGAACGGCGCCGGCAAGTCCACACTGATGAAGGTGATCTACGGCGCCTACCAGCATGATGGCGGCGAGGTGCTGAAGGATGGCATCCCCGTCCGCTTCGAGAACCCGCGCCAGGCGATGCAGAAGGGCATCGGCATGGTGTTCCAGGAGCAGTCGCTGATCCCCAATCTCAGCGTCATGGAAAACATCTTCCTCGGCTTCGAGCAGCAGTTCGTGAAGCTCGGCGTCGTCAACTGGAAGAAGATGGCGGCGGCCGCCCGCTTCCAGCTGGCCAAGGTCCAGCTCGACATCGATCCTCGCATCATCACCGCGAAGCTTTCCTTCGCGCAGCGCCAGTTGGTTGAACTCGCCAAGGTGTTGACTCTGGAAGAGCGCGTCGAGGGCGACCTGGTGATCCTGCTCGACGAGCCGACCTCGGTGCTGGCGAAAGAGGAAGTCCAACTCCTGTTCAAGCTGGTGCGCGAACTGCGCTCGCGCGCCGCCTTCATCTTCGTGTCGCACCGGCTCGACGAAGTGCTGGAGCTGACCGACCGCGTCTATGTGATGAAGGATGGCGAGGTCGTCGACCATGTCGTCTCGGCCGAGGCGAGCGCGGAGAGCATCCAGCGCAAGATGGTCGGCCGCGACATCGACAAGGAATACTACCGCGAGGAAAAGCAGCTTCCCTATGACGCCGGCCGCGTGCTGGTCGAGCTCAAGGAAGCGACGGTTCCCGGCCACTACAGCAACATCTCGTTCCAGCTTCATGCCGGCGAGGTGCTGACCTTGGTCGGCACGGAGGGCTCGGGTCGCGAGGCGATCCTGCGCACCATTTTCGGGCTTCAGAAGCTGGTGCTGGGCGGCCTCGCCATCAAGGGGCGCAAGGTCGAGAGCTTTTCCGCCGAGGCGAGCGTCGCCAGCGGCGTTGGTTACATCCCGCGCGAGCGCAAGGTCGAGGGCATCGTCGCCGGCATGAACGTCTACGAGAACATCACGCTCTCGCAGATGGGCAATTACAGCCGCTTCGGCTTCCTGCGCACCGGCGACGAGAAGGCGACCGCCAGGGACTGGATCGCCAGGCTGTCGATCAAGGCGTCATCGGAGATGGCCGATTGCGGCAACCTCTCCGGCGGCAACCAGCAGAAGGTCGTCCTCGCCAAATGGCGCAGCGGCGGCTCCGACATCATCCTGCTCGACCATCCGACGCGCGGCCTCGACATCGGCGCCAAGGAGGACGTCTACGAAATGGTGCGGGCGATGAACGCGGACGGCGCGGGCATCATCCTGATCGCCGACACGCTGGAAGAGGCGATCGGGCTCTCGCACACCATCCTCGTCGTCAAGGACGGCGCCATCCAGAAGCGGTTCGATTGCAGTGCCGGCGCCAAGCCGTCGCTGTTCGATCTCGTTCATTACATGATCTAGGGGCGCGGACGGATGAACCTTCACAATCTCAAGAAGCACTTCCCCTGGATGACGCTGGTCCTGCTGGCGCTGTTCGTCGGCATCCTCGATCCCAACTTCCTGCGGCTGGAGAATTTGATCGATCTGGCCGGCGATATCTCGACGCTGTTCATCATGGCGCTCGGCATCACCTTCGTCATCTATATCGGCAGCATCGATCTGTCGGCGCAGTCGGTCGCCAACATGATCACGGTGCTGGCGACGCTGCTGCTCGTGCATATCGGCGCCTTCGCGGCGCCTGTCTGCATCGCCATCGGCGCGCTGTTCGGTTTTGTCTCCGGCCTGGTCTCGACGCGGTTTAAGGTGCCGTCCTTCATCGCGACGCTCGCCGTCGGCGGCATCG
>Ga0182738_1002939_pt1 | contig 19821 bp, 15 predicted proteins | sample eDN5th30CBELigMG_FD_128876 | JGI IMG/M metagenome (GOLD analysis project Ga0182738, IMG submission 128876) | Enriched Miracle-Growth compost microbial communities from Emeryville, California, USA - eDNA 5th pass 30_C BE-Lig MG (version 2)... ... | reverse complement strand
CGGCCGAGCGCTTCGACCTCCTTGACGGTGACGGCCAGATCGTCGGGGGTGGCGCCGGGATAGGCGGGGTATTCGAGGGGCTTGCAGATGTCGACGGCGATGATGTCGGCGCCCTCGCTCGCGAGCCGGACGGCTTCGGCGCGGCCCTGGCCGCGGGCGGCTCCGGTGATGAAAGCGATCTTGCCTTCGAAGCGGCGTGTGCTCGTCATGGTGCTCCGTTCGGAACGGGGGTGGGTAGGGTCGGGCTCAGGCGAAGGACGCGTGTCCACCGTTCAAGACGGCACCGCCGTCGGTGGTGACGTCGAAGCGCGCGCCGGTCGCGTCGCCCCAGGCACGGACCTGCGCGGTGTCGCCCGGGAAGACGGGTGCCGCGAACCGGCCGGACAGGGTCTTCAGGTCGGCCGGGTGGGCGCCGAGCAGGTCTGCGAGAGGCAGGGTGGTCGCAGCGAGGGTGCACAGGCCGTGCAGGATCGGACGCGGCTGCCCGATGCGTGCTGCGGCGTCGGGATCGATGTGGATGTGGTGCCGGTCGCCGGTCAGGCGGTAGAGAGCGGCCTGATCGGGATCGGTCGTCAGAGTGCCGACGACGGTCGGGTCCCCCTCGGGTGCGGACGGCGCCGACGGGCCGCGATCGCCACCGAATCCGCCCGCGCCGGGGGCGAACAGCGACCAGGTGGCCACGAAGTAGTCGCTCTCGACGACCACCTCGAAGACCGCGGCGCGGCCCTTGTCCCAGACCTCGCCGACTCGCGCCGACATCGAGATCTCGCCGGACCGGGGCAGGGGAGCGAGCACGTCGAGACTCTGGGAGCCGTGGAGAGCGGTCTTCGTGTCGAACGCCCCGAGTGCGCCCAGCGCATCGGGTGCCCACTGTGCCAGGGTCAGGGCGAAGGTGGGCAGGACGCGGAGCCGGTCCTCGAAGACCAGGTCGAGGTCGGTGGCGCGGGCGCCGACCGCCAGCGCGTACAGGACGGCGTCGCGCTCGTCGTAGCCGACCACTCGGGTGCCCAGGTCGAGGCCACGCCACCGGGTGGGGGTCGACGTCGTTTCGGTCATCGATGGAGATCCCTTCTGGTGTTGACGGCGCGCGTGTGATGTATCTGCCGCGTCACACGCGCGCCGGGGTGAATCGCGGATAGTCGAGGTAGCCTTCGGCGCCCCCGCCGTAGTAGGTGTTCGGGTCCGGTGCCGTCAGCGGCCACCCGTTCTGCAGGCGTGCGACGAGGTCGGGGTTCGCGATGAACGGTTGCCCGAAAGCGGCGAGGTCGATCAGGTCCCGTTCGAACAGTTCGTCGGCGTGCTTCTGGGTCATTCCGCCGGCGAGGATGATCGTTCCCCGGAACCGGGCACGGAAGGCCGTGAGGAAGTCGATGTCGAGAAGCCGACCGCCGGCAGGCCGCTGGTCGATGAGGTGGATGTAGGCGAGGTTACGGCGCGACAATTCCGAGGCCAGGTACAGATAGGTCTCTGCGGCCTCGGGATAGGCGGGCATGTCGAACAGTTCGCTGAACGGGGAGAGCCGGATCCCGACGCGGGCGGAGCCGAGGACGTCGATCACGGCGTCGACCGTCTCGAGCAGGAACCGGGCGCGATCGGTGTAGGAGCCGCCGTACCGGTCGGATCGGGTGTTGGTCGCGGGGTTGAGGAACTGTTCGAACAGGTAGCCGTTGGCGCCGTGCAACTCGACACCGTCGAAGCCGGCCACCTCGGCATTGGTTGCTGCACGGGCGAAGTCGTCGACCACGCGGCCGACTTCCTCGGTGCTCAGCGGGCGGGGATCACCGACGTCGACGAAGCCGACGTTCCCGTCGTCGTCGAGCGCGAAGATCTTGCTCTCCGGAGCGGGCACGGCGCCTGCGCTGACGGGTTGTCCGCCGTCCGGCTGGAGGGAGGCGTGCGACAACCGGCCGACGTGCCAGAGCTGGGCGAAGATCCGCCCGTCCTCACTGTGGACGGCGTCGGTGACCGTGCGCCATCCGGCGACCTGCGCCGGCGACCAGATTCCCGGGACGTATACGTAGCCTTGCGCTTCCGGGGATATCGGTGTGCCTTCGGTGACGATCAGTCCGGCGGTCGCCCGCTGGCGGTAGTACTCCGCCGTCTCCGCGGTGGGGATGGTGTCGATGCACCGTGCCCGTGTCATGGGCGCCATCACGAGACGATTGTCGAGGACGAGTCCGCCGAGCCGATGGGTGTCGAACAACCGAGTCAACGCTGTCTCTTTTCTGGAGGAGGTCTACGACTCTTGTTCACGGCCGCGGCGCGGAATTCGACCGGACCGTGGTGTCCGGAGACCGATACGCGACGGAAAGTATTGATATATAACGGATCTCACTCAAACAGGCCGTGATGGGGATCACTGTAGCCTTTGGCTGCGACAGCGTCAACACATCCGTCCCGTCGAGCGAACCGGGGTCAGAACTCGATCTCGATCGGACCCGAGTCGGGACGTGCCTGGCATCCGAGGATGTACCCCTCGGCGATATCGGACGGATCGAGGATGTCCGACTTCTCCATCACGACCTTCCCCGAAACCACTGTGCACGCACAGGATCCGCACTCACCCGATCGGCAGGAGAACGGCACGTCGACCCCGCGGTCGAGCAGCACGTCGACGAGGGTGTTGCCACTCGGCCACTCGAACCGATGCGACTCGCCGTCCAGGCGCACGACCGTCTCCACCGCAGAAGCGGGATCGTCGTCGACGAGCGGCGCCGGTGCTTCGAAGGGGTCGCCCGAAAGCGAGACGAACACTTCCTGATGGAAGCGCTCAGCGGGAACATCTGCCGCTCGCACCCCTTCGGCGACGCCGTCCATGAACGGGCCGGGGCCACAGACGAACACCTCCCGTGTGGTGTGCTCCGCCGCCAGTGCCGCGAACCTCTCACGTGAAGGGATGCCGTGCACGTCGTCGAACCAGTAGTGGATCGTCAGGCGGTCGTCGAACTTCGCGGCGTAGTCCTCGAGTTCGCGGTGGAAGATCACCGACTTGCGGTCGCGATTGGCGTAGAAGAGAACGACCGACCGATCGGACCGGAGCAGGGCCGTCTTCAGGATCGAGATGATCGGCGTGATGCCGCTCCCTGCCGCGAACAGCAGGAAATCGCTCGTGAAATCCGCCGGCGTGAAGCGGCCCGAGGGCGGCAGAACGGTGAGGAAATTCCCCGGTTCCACGTTGTCGCACAACCAGTTCGAACCGTATCCGCCGGAGGTGCGTTTGACGGTGACCTTCAATTCGTCGTCGATGCCGGGAGCGCTCGACAGCGAGTACGACCGGGCGACATGTCCGGTGCGGTCGCTCGGTATCCGGACGGTCAGGAACTGGCCGGGCCGGTACGCGAACAGTTCACGAGAGTTCTCCGGCGTGCGCAGGACGATCGACTTCGAATCCGGGGTCTCTTCGATGACGTCGATGACGGTCAGTTCGTATCCGACACCGACGGTCTGCAAGGTGCTCACTCTCGGTCGCCTGCGCTCTCCGTTGACTACGTTGTTCTCGTGAATTCGACTGTGTGATCCGGAAACCGGACTCAGGTCAGGGGTACGCGCTGCTTCTTCTCGAATCCCGTATAACCCTCGTCCGCGGCGCGGGTGCACCAGTCGGAATAGCGTTGGAAACCACCGACATACATCAGCAGGGCCCGCGGCTTGCCGGGGATGTTCGCACCCGTGTACCAGGAGTCGGTGCGGGAATGCATCGTGCGCGAGGCAGTGGTGTCTACTTCGGCCGCCCACTCGCTCTCCTGCGCGGGGGTGGCGCCGAAGCGGGAGATCTCGTTCTCCTCGAGATGATCGATGGTCCGCAGGATCCAGTCCACCTGCCACTCACCCGTGGTGATCATCTGTGCCAGGACGGACGGGCTGCCGGGGCCGTGCACCATGAACAGGTTCGGGAATCCGGCCGTCATCAGACCGAAGACGGTCCTCGGTCCGTCGGCCCAGTGATCGGCGAGTCGCGCTCCCTCGACGCCGGTCACGTTCATCCGCAACATCGAACCGGTCATCGCGTCGAAGCCGGTGGCGAAGATGATCACGTCGAGGTCGTATTCGGACTCGCTGGTGCGAAGACCCGACTCGGTGACCTCCTCGATGGGATGGGTCCGTACGTCGACCAGGCTCACGTTGTCGCGGTTGAAGGTCTCGTAATAGCCCGAGTCGATGCAGATCCGTTTGCCGCCGATCGGGTAGGTCTTCGGGCACAGGAGTTCTGCGGTCTCCGGGTCGTGAACCATGGACCGGATCTTGTTGCGTACGAACTCGGCGAGGATCTCGTTCGCCTTCGGATCGCTGGAGGTATCGGTGAACGTCCGGATGAACTCGAGTCCGTTCCGGGCGTTCCACGCCCGCTCCATGACCTCTTCGCGCTCTTCTTCGGTGTAGTCGAAGATCGAACGCTGCTCGGCGACATTGCTCATGAGCACCGCGCCGTGGGTGCCGAGGATCTGCTTGCGCCGCTCGGGGTAGTTGGCCTTCCACTCCTGCTGGTATTCCGCATCCAGTTTCCGGTTGCGTGAGGGAAGGCTGAAGTTCGGGGTCCGCTGGAAGACCGTGAGGTGCTCGGCGACCGCAGCGACCTCGGGGGTGATCTGGATGCCCGTGGAACCGGTACCGATCAGACCGACGCGCTTGCCGGCGAGGTCGACGCCCTCCTTGGGCCACCGCGAGGTGTGGTACGCCTCGCCGCGGAAGCGATCCAGCCCGGGCCAGTCCGGGACGTTCGAGACGTCGAGGCTGCCGGTCGCCGCGATCACGTGCCGGGCGACGAAGCGCTCGCCGGAGGCGGTACCGACATGCCATTCGTCCGCGGACTCGTCGAAGGTCAGTTCGTCGACGCGGGTCTCGAAGCGGATGTCCTCACGCAGGCCGAAGCGATCGGCGACGTGGTTCGCGTATGCCTCGAGGTCCGGTTGCGGCGAGAAGTGCTCCGACCACGACCATTCCTGCTGGAGATCGTCGTCGAAGGAGTACGAGTACTGCATGGACTCGATGTCCACGCGGGCGCCGGGGTAGCGGTTCCAGTACCAAGTGCCGCCCACGCCGTCGCCTGCCTCCAGGCACACGGCCAGACGGCCCTGCTGACGGAGACGGTGAAGCGCATACATTCCGCTGAAGCCCGCGCCGATGACGACGACGTCGAAGCGTTCGGCGGTACGGCCGGCTTCCGGGGTCGAGGTGGACATGCTCCTCCAAGGATCGGATCTCCTTCAGCGGCGCGAGGCGGCCTGCTGAGGAATTCGGGGGTGGGGACCGCTACCCGAGCAGGGAGCCGCCGTCCGCGACGATGTCGGTGCCGTTGACGAAGGACGCGTCGTCCGAGGCGAGGAAGACCACGACGTTGGCGGTCTCCTGCGGGTCGGCCTGGCGCTTGAGGCCGGTCGGGGCCTCGGGGGAGCCGGTGGTCGGCGACATGTCGGTGCGGAGGTTGCCGGGCAGCACCGCATTCACCCGAATCTTCGACGGTTCGAGCTCGATCGCTGCGGTCCGTGTCAGTCCGCGCAGCGCCCACTTCGACATGCTGTACGAGCCGTGCCCGGCATAGGACGTCGTTCCGGCGAGCGACGAGACGTTCACGATCGAACCGCCACCGCGGGCGCGCATCGCGGGGGCGACGGACTGGATGCCGAGGAACGGTCCGCGCAGGTTGACGGCGAGGACCTTGTCGAGGTCGGCGACGGTCTCGTCCTCGAGGAGTTGCTTGCGGTAGATCGCCGCGTTGTTGACGAGGACGTCGAGGCCGCCGAAGGCCGAGGTCGCGAGGGCGACAGTGACGGCCCAGTCCTCCGGGGAGGTCACGTCGAGGTGGGTGTGGACGACGGAGTCTCCGAGGTCGTCGGCGACGGTCTTCGCCAGGTCGTCGAGGACGTCACCGATCACGACCGAGCAACCTTCGCGCGCGAGTGTCCGGACGATCCGTTCGCCCTGTCCGCGTGCGCCACCGGTGACGATCGCGACCTTTCCTTCGAAGCGGTGCGGCATGATTCTCCGATTCCGGGATGCTCGTGGGTCAGCTGGTCAGTGCTCGCCGGATGGCGGCGATGTAGTCGGCGTCGATCCGCTGGGAGATCGCAGCCTGCGGGAACACTCCGGACGATCCGTGGAAGGTTCCGGGGTAGAGATGCAGTTCGGTGGCCACGCCGGCCTGCGTCAACCGCTGGGCGTAGTCGATCCCCTCGTCGCGGAGCGGATCGAAGGAGGTGACCGCGATGTACGCCGGGGGCAAGCCGCTGAGGTCGGTGGCCCGTGCTGGGGCGGCGTATGCCGAGGTGGCGGTCCGGTCGGCGTCGGCCCCCAGATAGTGGTGCCAGCTGTCGATTCCGTTCTGCCGGTTCCACAACGGGGAATCGATGTACTCGGTGGCAGAGGTCGTGAGCAGGCGGTCGTCGAGGACGGGGGAGTCCAGCGCCTGAAATATCACCGCGGGACCACCGGTGTCGCGGGCCTCGAGCGCGACCGCCGCGGCGAGTCCGGCGCCGGCGCTGATTCCGGCGAGGACGATCCGGGTCGGGTCGATCCCCAGGTCGTTGTCGCCGGCGACCCAGGTCAGGGCGTCGAACGCGTCGTCGAACGGTGTGGGGAAGGGGTGTTCCGGAGCGAGTCGATAGTCGACGGAGACCACCACCGCATCCAGGCTCGCGGCCAGTGCCGACGGAACCCGGACGTCGGTTGCGGCGTCGCCGAAGACGAACCCGCCGCCGTGAAAGTAGACGACGCACGGGAGTGGTTGTGCGGTACGGTCTTCCGGTTCGAACACGACGAGGCCGATGTTCGATCCGTCGGTTGCGGGCGCGGTCCGGTGGTGCACTGCGACGCCTGCGGGTACGGCCGTCATCGGATCTTCGGTCCTCATGGACCGGATGACTGCGCGCGCCTTCTCGGCGTCGGCGACGTCGAGTTCGGGGAGGAATCCCATCATCGGCCGGTATTCGGGATCGACGGCGTAGGACATCGATTCCTCTCCTTGTGCGCTAGGAACGAGTGCTCCGGTCGATCGCAACCGGAATTGTGTGACGTGACCGCGATCACTGGGGCTGAGAGAACTGTAGCCATTGGCTACTTTCTCGTCAACCATCAATCGTGACGTTTTCCAAAGCAGGCTCGTATCGACTCAGAAAGCCGACATGTCGTACGGGTATTTGTTGGTAGCCCCGCCGTCCACGATCATCACCTGGCCGGTGATCGTCCGGGCCAGGTCGCTCACGAGGAAGGTCAGAGCGCTGGCGACGTCGGCCGGCAGCGTCAACCTCTGGAGCGGAATCTGGGTGCGGGTATTCTCGAGTGCGTCGGAGTCGAGCACTGCCGAGATCCGCGGTGTGACGACGAACCCGGGAGCCACGGCATTGACGCGAACACCGTACGGCCCCAATTCGATCGACGCGGACCTGACCAATGAGCCGAGTGCTGCCTTGTAGACACCGTAGGCGGCGTGCACCGGAGAACTGCCGATACCGGAGACCGACGAGACGAACGTGACGGACCCTTCGCCGCGGTCGCGCAGCCGACGACCGAAATGCCGCAGCGCGAGCACCGCGTGACGCAGGACGATGGACTCCTCCCAGCTCCAGTCCTCGTCGCTGATGTCGAGAAGGGAGCCGTAGCGCGCCATGCCGATGACGTCGACGACACCGTCGAGCTCACCGACCCGCTCGGCCAATGCGGCCATCTCGGCGTTGTCGGTGGCATCGACCTGCTCCGAGGTGGCCCGGGAGCCGATCTCGGTGCGCACCGCGTCGGCACGGGCCCGGTCCACGTCGACGACGATCACCTCGGCACCGAGCTGGGCGAGGGCGTGGGAGACCTGCCGTCCCATTCCCTGCCCGCCGCCGAGTACAAGATAGCGGCGTTGTGAGAGGTCGAATCGGTTGCGGTAGTCGATGATTCGGTCGCTGTCGGCGGAGCCGTGCGACGGTGCGGAATCCTGGGGCATGTGTACTCCGATCGAGAGGACAGGCGGCCTCGAGGCCGTGGAGTCATGGGCGTGGCCCCGATGCGTACGGATGCATCGGGGCCACGATCGGTACGTGTCAGACCATCTTCGGAGCCGGGGCAGGCTCCTCGACCGGGTCCGCGTCGACGGATTCGGCGTCGCCCGTGATGAGCGAGGCTTCGGGTGCAGCGCTGCTGTTGCTGTTCGGCATGGTGGCGATCACCACGATGCCCAGGAGGGCTGCAGCGCCGACGACGCCGGAGGCGGCGTAGGGATTGCCCGTGATCGCGGTGAACTTCCCTGCGAGATACGGGCCGAGACCGCCACCGATCGCCGAGCCGAGACCGAATCCGATGGCAGCGCCCGTGTAGCGGATCGCGGCGGGGAATGCCGACGTGAGTGTCGCGTAGACGGGGACGGCGGATGCTCCGGCCAGGCCGACGAGAAGCATGTGACCGCCGGCGGTGACGATCAGGTTTCCGCCGGTGGCCTTCATGAAGTACATGATCGGGAACATCGTGACCAGGATGATGCCCAGGCCGATGACCATGGTGTTCCTGCGACCGGCCCTGTCGATCAGGAAGCCGGCACCGAAACCGATGACGACGGCGAAGGTCGATCCGGCGGTAGCGATCCAGGCGGTGACGCCCGGTGCCATATCGACCTGCTGCTGCAGGAACAACGGCATGTACGCCGGAACCACATACCCGATCGCGAGGACCGAGGTGCTGAGTGCGATCACCCGGAGCAGGGTCGCGGGGTACCGCGTGACGACCGAACGCACGGGGGAGGACTGGACCTTGTGCGCACCGGCGAGTTCCTGGAAATCGGGCGATTCCTCCAGACGCTTGCGCAGAAACAGCACGTACAGCATCAACGGCAGCGACATGAGGAGCGGAATCCGCCAACCCCAGTTCGCCATCGTCTCCTCGGACGTCAGGGAGGTGGTGAGGGCGACGGCCAGGGGCGCAAGCGCGCCACCGAATGCGAATCCCACCGGGGTCATCGCGCTCAGGATGCCGTAGTTCTTGGCGGACGCGTGCTCGGCAACGAAGGTGGCCGAACCCATCTGCTCGCCGCCGGCGAAGAAGCCCTGCAGCATGCGGGTGAGTACGAGCAGGACCGGGGCCAGGATTCCGACGGTGGCATGCGTCGGCAACAGGCCCATGAGGATGGTTGCCCCGCCCATTCCGGAGATCGTGACGATCAGGGCGAAACGACGGCCGTACCGGTCACCGATCCGGCCGAAGACGATGCCGCCGATGGGGCGTGCGAGGAATCCGGTACCGAGAACCGCGAGCGTGCTCAGGACTCCGGCCGTGGGGTTGTCGCTGGGAAAGAACAGAGGTGACAGGTAGGCGATGAGGAAGGTGAAGACCATGAAGTCGTAGGCCTCGACGGCAGTTCCGAAGAAGCCTGCGAGCGACGCCCTGCGGGCCACGCTCGGTGTCGGCGCGATCTCGGGTGAGTTCATATCGATCCTGTTCGGTTGTGTCCTCCGGTGTGTGTCCACCGGGAAAGCTCGGCTCCGACTCGGTGCAGGCGGGTCTCGTGAGCGGACCGCGCAGACGTCGAGACCTCCGAGACGAGCGGAGACGTATGTGTCTCCGACTCGCATGCGATGTGGGCCGGTCCCCTCCGGGCTACTACCCGGTCACGTGACCGGGCAGCGTTCGGGATCCCGACATGAATGTGGTGGTGACGCGGTCGCGCCGAGTCGCCACCGATCCAGTGACTGTGGTCACAGTAGCCACTGGCTACGCCAGCGTCAATAGGTTTCGGCGCGTTGTTCCATCGAGTGGGATGACAGGACGCGGGAGATTCGCAAAGATGGGGTGCAACATCGGAACACCGATCGATCACCGTCTGCACCGGCAAGCGGATTCGTCACGCGAATCCCGCTGTCGCTGATCATGATAAGGTCTGCGCCATAATGGAGCACCTCAGTGAGACCGCCGCCTTCGCCGACGACGTCTGGACCACGCCGCAGGTGGCGAGCTTCCTGGGTATCAGTCGTCAGGCGATCAACAAGCGTGTCCGGAGCCGGAAGATGCTCGGATATGCAGGCGATGGTGTGACGCTCTTTCCGGTGTGGCAGTTTGACTCCGAGACCCACACGATCCATCCCGAGGTCCCCGAGTTCCTCGCGGTCTTCGACGAGGACATCGAACCTGCTGCCATCGCCCTGTGGGCGATCACGAAGGTCGACGGATTCGATCGCACTCCCGCCGAGTTGCTGCTCGACCCCGAGACCAAGGACGACGCGCTGCGGCTGGCCGGCACCTGCACGACCGGCTCGATCGAGGAACATCCTGCGCTGCAGGCCGAGCCCGACCCCGAAATCGCGGAGAAGAAGATCGCCGAGTGGAGACCCACCCGCCCGGGAGCATCCGGAGCACAGGAGGCCATCCTTCTCGCCGCCGCGGACCTCTTCGCGCGCAAGGGCCCTGCGAAGGTGACGCTCCGGGAGGTCGCGGCCGCGGCGGATGTGTCGTACGGATTGATCCACCGCTTCTACCGCACCAAGGAGAACCTGCTGGTGGCGGTGATGGAATTGCTGGTCGGCTACGGCGGCGACCGCCTGACCGCGGAGAAGGACGCCTACGACGCGATCGACAACTCCATCGGCGCCGACCTCGACTCCGGGCAGTTCGGCCGGATGCTGATGTGGTCGATCTTCGAGGGCATCGAGCCGGACCGGTTGCTCGGCGAAGCACGGTCGCGTGGCTACCGCCAGCACATCGAGGCGCTGTGGAAGAACCCCACTCCGCCGAAGATCCGGGACGAGTTCGATCCGAGTGTGGTGGCGGCGCTGCTCGGTGTCGTCGGCTCGGTGTGGGATCTTTACGAGCCGTACATGATCGAGCTCTCCGACAACCGCTGGCGCAGCCGCGAGGACCTGCGCCGGGAGGTCAGCGACCTGCTCAAGCTCCTCGTCTACGCCGCCCGGCCGGACCGCTGATCGACAAGACGTGAAACAGGCGGAAGACCCCCGAAGGGGCCTTCCGCCTGTTCTCGTCGAGGGGTGTCGTCAGGACGGCATCAGCAGCACGCCGCGGTCGAGCTTCCCGGCGCGAGCGTCGTCCACGAGGGACTCGAAGTTCTCCAGCTCGTAGGTCTGGGTGACGAGCTCGTCGAGGAGGAGCCGGCCGGACCGGTACATCTCCACGTACTTCGGAATGTCCGCGCCCGGGCGTGAGGAACCGTAGCGGCATCCCAGCACCGAGCGGTCCATGTAGAAGGTGGTGGCCGGGACCGACAGCTTGGCCTCGGGTCCGGCGACACCGAGCATGATCAGCTGTCCGCCCCAATCGAGCATCTCCATCGCCTGGCTGGTGATGGCCTCACCGCCGACGCAGTCGAAGACGTGGGTGGCGCCGCCGTCGGTGAGCTCACGGATCGCGGCGACGGTGTCGCCGGCGGTCGCGTCGACGAAGTGGGTGGCGCCGAACAGGCTGGTCTTCGCCTCCTTGTCGGGGTTCGTGTCGATGGCGACGATCGTCGTGGCCCCGGCGATGCGGGCGGCCTGGATGACATTGAGACCGATACCGCCGGCTCCGATGACGACCACCGAGTCGCCGGGCGCGACACGGGCACGGTTGAACACCGCCCCGGCCCCGGTGAGCACCGCGCAACCGATCAGGCACGCCGTCGACAGTGGGACCTCCTTCGAGATCGGCACTGCCTGTCCGGCCTTGACGACGATGCGCTCGGTGAAGGTCGACAGGGCTGCGTAGTTGTGGATCGGGGTGCCGTCGAGTTCGAAGGGGGTCTCCCGGTTGCCGAACGAGGCGCGGCACATCGTCGGGCGTCCGGAGGTGCAGGCAGCGCACTGACCGCAGGTCGCGAGCGTCGACAGCACGACGTGGTCGCCGACGGCGGGCGTGCTCACGCCGGGCCCGACGGCCTCGACGATGCCGGCGCCCTCGTGTCCGAGGATGACGGGTGTGGGGAAGGGGATCTTGCCGTTGACGACGCTCAGGTCGCTCTGGCACAGGCCGCTCGCGACGATGCGGACCTGGACTTCACCGGGGCCGGGGTCGCGGACGGTGACACCGTCGACCAGCTTGTTGACGGTGCCGTCGAAGACGATCGCTTTCAATTCTCGACCTCGCTGTCGATGGAACCCACTCGGGCGGTACGCGGAAGCACGGCGGGATGCGGGTGGGAAACGAAGGGGTGGTGGGAAATCCGGGGCCACCGCGGTGGCACCTGTATCGATGTCGGTGATGCTATGGCCGACGGGTCCGGCCGTCAAGCATGGCGTCGACACCGCCTCCAACTGGTGAAACGACGCAAGTTCCTCGACTTGTTGACGCAAGCGTAGCCAATGGCTACAGTGATGCCAGTCACGACACGGGGTTGCAGTGACCTCGGCGATCGGGCAGAGAAAATCTGCTCGGACGCCGGGTGAACAGGTGTGCCCACGCATGCCCGTCGATTGCGATCCGTGAACGCCCTCGTCGTGGAAAGTCTTCTGCGCAGGTGCCGAAAGAGCTTCTGTTGCAACATTTCAGGAGGATGAAATGTCACCCATGGCCTTATCGATGAAGCCGACGGGGTGGTTCCAGATCGGTTGGTCCACCGACATCCAGGTCGGCGACGTCAAGCCGCTGCGGTACTTCGGCCACGACCTCGTCGCCTACCGCACCGAGAGCGGCCGTCTGGTGGTTCTCAACGCGTACTGCGAGCACCTCGGCGCTCACATGGGCCACGGTGGCACGGTGGCCGGCGACGACATCCGATGCCCCTTCCACGGATGGCAGTGGAGCCCGGAAGGCCGCAACACCTGCATCCCGTACCAGAAGGCCACGAACCGGGTCCGCAGGATCGGTACCTGGTCCACCGCCGAACGCGACGGAATCATCTACCTCTGGCACGACGCCGAGGGCCGCGACCCGCAGTACGACGTTCCCAGCATCTTCGACCTGTTCCCCAGCTGCGGTACGGCGGACGACTACCACGAGCTGGGGGAGGCCGGCCGCTTCCAGAGCGATGAACTGCCGATCCACCCGCAGTACGCCGCCGAGAACGGCGTTGATTTCGCGCACTTCAAGTACGTCCATCGCGCCGACGAAATCCCGACCGTCGTTCACCGCGAGTTCGGCGACACCGACTTCAAGACCGAACTGGCCCTGAACTTCAAGCGCCGCAGTGCCGACGGTTCGTACGAACTCGTCGAAGGCCGTACTCGCGCTTCGCTCCTCGGCCTGGGGCTCGGTTTCTCCCACGCCGATGGCGTCGGCTCCATCTGCTCGCTGACCGCGGTGACCCCCGTGGACGACGAGCACTCGATCCTGCGGTTCTCCGCGTGGGCGAGCAAGGAGGACGGCGAGGACGAGGTCCGAGTGGTCAAGCGACAGCGGAACGCCGTCGGACAGCTGAAGGCCGACATCGCCATCTGGGAGCACCAGCGCTACACCGAGCCCCCGGGCCTCGCGACCGCCGAGGCTGCGGGCTTCCGCGACATCCGTCAGTGGGCCCGCCGCTTCTACCCCGAAGGTCACCTCGGCAGCGGTGCCGCCGAGCAGACCGCGGGTACCGACGAATTCCAGGCAGGAAACGCCTCATGAGACCGACCCTGACAGAAGAGCACGAGGCCTGGCGCGCCGAGATCCGGGAGTTCCTCGACGCCGAGCTGCCGAAGGAACACGCCTTCAACCCCGAGTTCGACGACGCACCCGAACAGTGGGCCATCGCCGTCGAATTCAGCAAGAAGATCGCCGCCAAGGGATGGATCGGCCTGACCTGGCCGAAGGAGTACGGCGGCAAGGGGTTGACCCCGATCTTCAATCAGATCTTCCTCGAGGAGCTGTACGCGGCCGACGCGCCTCTGATCAACTCCGTCGGCATCTTCCTTGCCGCCGGCACCATCCTGGTGGGTGGCACCGAGGAACAGAAGAAGCGACTGCTGCCCGACATCGCGAACATGCGCACCCTCTGGGCCGAGGGCCTGACCGAACCCGGTGCCGGTTCCGACCTCGGCTCCCTGCGGACCAAGGCTGTCAAGGACGGTGACTACTGGGTCATCACCGGCGAGAAGGCATTCACCTCCTGGGGACCGATGTCGGACGTGCTGTACGTGGCCGCCCGCACCGACCCCGAGGCGAGTCTGAGCGCCGGCGTCAGCATCTTCGTCGTCGACCTGAACAGCCCCGGCGTCACCCTGCACCCGATGCGCAACTACGGCGGCGGCGTCCAGTCCAGCACCTTCCTCGACCATGTCCGCGTGCCGGCGTCCTCGCTGATCGGTGAGGAGGGCAAGGGCTGGCAGTACATCATGCGTGCCTTCTACGCATCGGGGACGGTCGAACCGATCTACGCGATGCAGGAAGCGCGGCTGCGCGACCTGCTCGAGTACTGCAAGGCGATCCCCGGCAAGCTCGACGACCCGCACGTGAAGGCCGACCTGGCCGAACTCGCCGGCATCGTCCAGACCCAGCGTCTGCTCGCCTACGAGATCATCGGCGACAACACCCACGGCCGCCAGACCCCGTGGGGCGGTGGCGTCCAGCAGGTCGCCGCCAAGGAGTACGAACCGGTGTTCGCGCAGATCTACGACCGGGTGCTCGGCCCGACCAGCCAGCTGCGGTCGGGATCGTCGTACGCCCCCCTCAACGGAAAGCCCGAGGCGTGGTACCGGCAGTCCTTCGCCAACCACGCCGGCGGAACGTCCCAACTCAAGCGGATGGTGCTCGCGACGCGGGGCCTCGGCCTGCCCCGATAGGAGCTGAAGATGGAATTGGCATGGGGCGAGGACTTCGCTGCCCTCGCAGATGTGAGCAAGTCGGTGTTCGCGCGGTACTCGCCGCTCGAGGACCGATCCAACACGGTTCCGTTCGCGGACCAGGTCGCGCAGTTCGCCGAACTCGGTTGGCTGCAGCTCGGTGACCCGACCGGCGCCGACGCCGACAGCCCGTCGCTCGCGACGATCGCCGGCATCTTCGTCGAGGCGGGACGGGCGCTGGCCGCCACTCCGCTGCTCGAACTGGCGATGTCCCGCGACACCGCGCTGGTGATCGGCACCGACGAGGCGACGGGCCTCGCCAAGCGCATCGGCAACGGCGAGGCCGTGGTGGTCCCGGTGTTCCCGTCCCCCGAGTGGGGTTCGGCGGTGACCTACGAGAACGGCACGCTCGACGGGGTCGCGTTGGCCGTGGACCACGCGGGCGACGCCGACAGCTTCCTCGTGTACGCATCCGGTTCGGAAAGTGTTGTGGCGGTGGTGGAGGCGAGCTCCGCGACTGCTGTCGAGGCGATGCCGAACATGGGCGGGTACCCGATGTTCGCGGTGACCTTCGACAAGGTGCCGGTGGCCGACGGTGCCGTGCTGGCCCGCGGCGCCGACGCCGACCGTGCCGTCGAGGTCGCAGAGCAGCGCGGCGCGGTGCTGCGCGCGGCACAGCTCTACGGTGCCGGGCTGAAGCTGCTCGACATCACTGTGCTGTACGCGCAGCAGCGGCACCAGTTCGGTGGACCGATCGGACGCTTCCAGGCGGTGCAGTACCTGTGCACCGACCTCGCGATCGCTGCGCACTTCACCTCGGTGCACGCCCGGTCCGCAGCCGCCGCCCTCGACGCCGGTCTCGATCCGCAGCCGCACATCGGTCTGATGCGCAAGCAGGCGGCGAAGGCCGCGCAGGAGATCGTCCACTCGGCGCACGAGGTCCACGCCGGTATCGGATACATGATCGAATCGAACGTGCACCTGTTCACCGACGCCGCCAAGCGCTGGCAGTTCGATTTCGGTTCTGCCGCACGCAACGACGCCGACATCGTCGATGCTCTCGACCGCATCTACACCGGGACCGGCCGATGAGCTACATCGACTACCGCGTCGACGACGCCGTCGCCCTCATCAGCCTGAACCGTCCGGACCAGCACAACGCGCAGGACGCATCGCTGTTGCAGGACCTCGACGCCCGCTGGCAGGAGGCCGCCCGCGACGACGACGTCAAGGTGATCGTCGTGCGTGCCAACGGCGACAACTTCTCCGCCGGCCACGACCTGAAGACCGTGGCCCCGGGGTACTTCAAAGAGGGCAAGACGACCCTCGAGAGCGCCTACGGCTGGGAGACCGAGCACTATCTCGGTTTCTCCCGCAAGTGGCGCGACGTACCGAAGCCGTCGATCGCAGCGGTCCAGGGTGCCTGCGTCGCCGGGGCTCTCAACGTCATCTGGCCGTGCGACCTGATCGTCGCGGCCGACAACACCTATTTCAGCGACCCCGTCGTGAAGTTCGGTGTCGGTGGCGTCGAATACCACGCGCACACCTGGGAACTCGGTGCTCGTCGCGCCAAGGAGATGCTGTTCACCGCCCGGAAGCTCACCGCGGCCGAGGCGTTCGACGCCGGCATGGTGAACCGCGTCGTCCCGCTCGACGAACTCGACACGCAGACCATGGACCTCGCGCGGGAGATCGCGCAGATGGATCCGTGGGGACTGGCCACCGCCAAGCGTGCCGTCAACCAGACCCTCGACATCATGGGTCAGCAGGCGGCCCTGCAGTCGGCCTTCGACATCCACTGGCACGGGCACGCGAATGCCCTGTTGCGCACCGGATATCCGCTCCTGACGCCCGGCCCGCTCACCTCGAAGACGAAGACGAAGGAGGAGAACTCGTGAACTCGGACATCGCGCCGAACGACGCAGTCTCCCTGTGGGATCTGCTGGCCCTGCGGGCCGAGACCACCGGCGACGCCGTCGCCCTCATCGACGAGCACGATCGCCGCATGACCTTCGCCGAGGTCGTCTCCGTGGCCGAACGCGTCGCGGCCGGTCTGCTGGCCCGCGGCATCGAACCCGGTTCCACGGTGAGCTGGCAGCTGCCCACGCGCATCGAGACCGTCGTGCTCAGCCTGGCGCTGTCGCGTCTCGGCGTGACCCAGAACCCGATCATCCCGCTCTACCGGGCACGCGAGGTCGGGGCGATGGTCGCCCAGTGCGAGTCGGAATGGCTGATCACCCTGGGAGAGTTCCGCGGCTTCGACCACGGCGCCATGGCCGAGGAGCTGCGTGCGGCGAGCGGTGACCGCCTGAACCTGCTGATCGTCTCCTCCGAACTGCCCGACGGCGACCCGGCCGGCCTTCCTCCCGCGCCGGTCGGCCGTGAGGAGGTGCGCTGGATCTACACGACCTCCGGAACGACGTCGGCGCCCAAGGGTGTCTGCCACACGGACGGCACGCTCATCGCCGGCGGCGTCTCCCTCGCCGATGCGATCGGTGCGTCGGCCGAGGACGTCGGCACCATCTTCTTCCCGTACGCGCACATCGGCGGGCCCGACCTGCTGATCGCCTCGCTGACCACCGGCATGTCGTTGACGCTCATGGAGGTCTACGAGCCGCGTGCCGCCGTGGACCTGATGCGTCGTGCGGGCGTGACCATCACCGGTGGTTCGACCCCACATTACGCACTGTTGCTCGAGGAGCAGCGGAAGAATCCGGGCGCTCGCGTGGTGCCGACCCTGCGCATGCTGACCGGCGGTGGAGCGCCCATGCCGGAGAAGCTGTTCCGCGACGTGCTCACCGAGATGGGCATCCCGATCCTGCACGCCTACGGCATGACCGAATGCCCGATGATCACCTCGGCGCGGATGAGCGACAGCATCGAGCAACTGGCCACCACCTCCGGTCGTCCGGTGCTCGGGTGCGAGGTGCAGATCCGCACCGAGGAGGACGACGTGCTGCCCATCGGCGAGGTGGGCCGGGTGTGGCTGCGCGGCCCGATGTTGTTCAAGGAATACCGCGCCGACGGCGAGATCATCCGTCCCTTCGACTCGGACGGCTGGATGTTCACCGGCGACACCGGCAGGCTCGAGGCGGAGGGTCATCTGGTCCTCGTCGGCCGGGAGAAGGATCTGATCATCCGCAAGGGCGAATCGATCAGCCCCACCGAGATCGAAGAGGTCCTTGCGGCGCATTCCGCCGTCGCGGACGTCGCCGTCATCGGCCTTCCCGACGACCGGTCGGGTGAGCGCATCTGCGCTGTCCTGCAACTGCACGAGGGTACAGCCGATCTCGACGTCGACGAGATCCGTGCGTACTGCCGGGAGGCAGGTATCTCGCCGGCGAAATTCCCCGAGGACATCGTGATCGTCTCGGAGATGCCGAAGACCCCGACGATGAAGATCCGTAAGCAGCATCTCCGGCAGTCCGTCATCGACCAGCGGGCACTGTCCGGCGCGGCCGTCGACTGACACGGCCCCCGTGCCCGCCCCCGAATCCGAGAATTGGAAGTTCCCATGCCAGGACGTAGCTTCATAGAGCGCGCCGTCGAGTGCGCCGACACCAATGCGTTGCGGATGGCGCTGTACCAGGCGACCCGCGACGCGGAGATCGCCGCGATCACTCCCGAACGCGCATTCGGCCCGACGACGGACGCGATCGTGTTCTCCGACGAGGACACCGCGCTCATCCGCGCGAAGGCCGTCGAGTACCTGCTCACCGAACCGGACGAGTCGGCGCTGCCGGTCCCGTCGCGGGACGAGATCGTCGAGCTGCTCGAGATGGCGGAAGCCCGCAGTCTCGCACCCGACGATCTGATCATGCGGCACAAGCTCCCGGCCTTCTCCGACCTGCCCTATCAGGCACAATGGCACGGGGAGAAGGTGATTCCGGAGGGTTACCACGTCGCGATCGTCGGTGCCGGCTTCGCCGGTATCGCCATGGGTGTGCAGTTGGCGAATCTCGGCGTCCCGTTCACGATCTACGAGCGTCGCGCCGAGGTCGGCGGGGTGTGGAGCATCAACACCTACCCCGACGTACGCGTCGACACGGTGAGCTTCACCTACGAGTACGCCTTCGAGAAGAAGTACCCGTGGACCGAGTACTTCGCCCGCCAGTCGGACGTGCGCGCGTACATCGACCACGTGGCGCGCAAGTACGGCGTGTACGAGCACATCCGGTTCGGCTCCGACGTCACTCAGGCCCGTTTCGACGAACCGACGCAGTGCTGGACACTGACCGTGAAGGGCGAGGAATCCGTCACCGAGGCCGAGGCGAACGTGGTTGTCGCCGCCAGCGGTGTGTTCGCGACGCCGCGTGAGCTCTCGGTGGAGGGCGTCTCCGACTTCACCGGCCAGATCGTGCACACCGCCCGGTGGAACGAGGACGTCGAGTACGCCGGCAAGAAGGTCGCCGTGATCGGCAACGGCTCGACCGGCGTGCAGCTGCTGTCGAAGATCGCCGAGAAGGCCGAATCCGTGACGGTGTACCAGCGCACGCCGCAGTGGATCTCGCCGCGAACCAACTATGGTGTGCCGATCTCCGACGAGCTGCAGTGGCTCATCCAGAAGATGCCGTTCTATTGGAACTGGAACAAGTACGTCGCCGGCCTGGCCACCATCGACCTGCGCAACGTGCTCATGCCGGACGAGGAGTGGATCGCGAACGGCGGGCAGGTCAGCAAGCGTAACGACATGCTGCGCGAGATCCTGGTCGGCTACATCTCGGCACAGGTCGACGGCCGGCAGGATCTCATCGACAAGCTGATCCCCGACTACCCGCCGATGACGCGACGCCCGGTGGTCGACAACAACTGGTACGCCTCGCTGACCAGGAACAACGTCGAACTCGTGACGACCCCCATCGAGCGGATGACCGATACCGCGATCGTCACCGCCGACGGGGAGACCCGCGAGACGGAACTGGTCATCGCCGCGGTCGGTTTCCAGACCGAGAAGTACATCTGGCCGACGCAGTACTTCGGCCTCGGTGGGGTGACCCTCGAGGACGTGTGGACCGCGCAGGGTGCGCAGGCGCACCTCGGAATGACCGTGCCCGGCTTCCCGAACATGTTCATGCTGTACGGCCCCAACTCGCAGCCGGTGGCCAGCGGTGCGGGCCTGCCGGTGTGGTTCGAGGTCTGGACCGGCTACATCGCCGAATGCATCGTGGGG
>Ga0182738_1002938_pt1 | contig 19842 bp, 15 predicted proteins | sample eDN5th30CBELigMG_FD_128876 | JGI IMG/M metagenome (GOLD analysis project Ga0182738, IMG submission 128876) | Enriched Miracle-Growth compost microbial communities from Emeryville, California, USA - eDNA 5th pass 30_C BE-Lig MG (version 2)... ... | reverse complement strand
TCTGGAGCTGGTATTTGTCCTTAAACTGTTTAAATATGATGTTTCGAATTCGAAGAATTTCTTTAAGACGAAATTAACAATTTCATCATCTTCCCTCAAACCATCAAACCTTGTCCATTCTTGGTTCCCGCCTTTTGTTGTTGCAAAATCTCCATTATTTCGACTCTCTTCGAGTCCTAAATATCTGTTCTCTGAGGAAGTTTTGTTGCAGAAAGTCGCAATCAAGAAATAATTCACATACAAATAGTCTTAAAAAGGTTCATTGATAATTTCCTTGAAAAATTTCCTTCTGGCTTCATTCGGAATTCATCTAGAAGATCTTTGCTTTTGAAAAATATAGCTGGATATGTCGATGGAATTTTGTGAAAAGTTTTCAGAGAAGAAAATAATTAGAAAAGAAAATGGTTCCTTCGAAGGCAAATTAAATAAAAGCTTTTAATTAAAAACCAAATCAATTCAAAAGTGCTAAAACTAGCGCATATTGGCCTCAAAAGGATTGCTTGATTTAATTTATGCAAATATATCAATGAAAACACCTCTGATAACCAAATAGTCCAGAGATAAAACCCTACTCATCATCCACAGAGTTTCCCTTCTCCCCGCTCTCTGAATTCTTCAGAGAAGCTCAGGACATACTCTTTGAAAGAATCTATCATTGATCTGAAATCCCTTTCTTCCAGGAAAACTTCTTTATCTCTCTTGAAAATCAAGTTATTCTGAATCCGAACAATCATAGGAAATGAAAACCGTATCTTTGTCAATAATTCATGAGGTAGGTAGCGGATTTTTGCCTTTGGATGATGATAGATCATTCGATGAAAATCATTTTCAGTCTAATCAGCCTAAAAGTGTCGAAAAAGTGAAATATCAAGAATACATATAAAGAAGAGGCAAAAACTAAGGTAACATAGCTAGAAGATAGGATTTTCATGGTTTTATGTCATATATGTTTGGGCTTTTGCTTTTTGTTCTTTTAGAAAAAATTATCGAACCTAAGTGTAAATAATCTGGTTAAATTAATTAGGATGAAATCGAAAAAAGTTTGCGTGAGCAAAAAACTATTTTATAGGGATCCTTATTATAGTTTTCGTTCCAAACCATTCAAAATTTTATCTCAACTCAAACTACGGCCACCACTCAGAATTCAAGTTTCTCTTGCTTTTTTTTTCCGCTTTGAAAACTTAATGGAACATATTTTTTCTCAATAATTTCTGAAGGAAAAAGAGATGAAAAAATCTAATGGGGATGAACTATTTATCATTTAGATCAGAAGTGAATGAAAAAAGTCTTCCAAAAATTTTTTTCAATCATTTTTCTGAAAAAAGTTTCCTTCATTTGAGAAACAGAAAATTGTTCAACACAAATTTCCGCTTTGATCTGTGGCAAAATAGTCATAGAATTAAGCACACTAAAACAAGAATAAGTAAACAAGTGTTGGGCAAATACAGCCTTTCCTAAAATATCCTTGAAGACAAGGTCAATTCAATGGCACAAAGAAGCTTCCAATACAAGAAGAGAGAATTGATCTTCATTTTTACTTTCTTATCATAGTCAACTAGTGACCTCTTTCCCTTTCCTTTTCAATGTCTCCACTTCATGAAGAGAAAATCGGTTAGTTTAAAAGGATTATTTGTTCTTTTGCCCTTTAAAAATTGAAAAATAAAGTTTATCAATTAAATTTAGTTTCTTCGAATTTCGAAAAAAAAAATTATTTCGAAGCTCTGAAAAAGCGAAAAATCATATATAGCCCTTCTTACTATCGTCCGACTTTTGATTCAGATTGACTTTAACACAGAAAAGGGCCTATTTCTTCAGACTACTGCTTGATTCCTGCTTCTTCATCAACCATCAAAGAAGAACTTAAAAGTTTCTTTATTTCAATAGAATTCTAGAAAATCGAAGATTTTTTTTGAAGTTACCTTTGAGTCACTCAGAGCCAAGAAATTCCCCATCAATTCCTTATATTCGAACTTGAAGCTTACAGAAATGCTTCATAATACCAAAAATATGATTTGTTCGAGATGCTTAAGCATCTACAAATTAACAAATTTCAGCTGTTTCTTTTCGAATTGATTAGATTAAGAAGTCGAAACAAGAAAAATTGTCTTTTCATTAATAATTTAGCATAATTTTGATTTTCATGAGTGCTTCATAATCATCTGCTTTTCCCTTAATTTCACCTTTTCAACTAGGCTCTCTATTCATAAAGTTCAGGGAAATGCATAAAACCTTCTTACAAGTAAAAACTTTATCAAACTACTCCTTCTTAGTTTGGTTCAGCTGATAATCTGTACATTGAAACAGATCTGTTATCTGCTGCAGAATTAATTCTGAAAGCAGCTAAACCATTCAAGGTTTCCCATATCCTTTCTATAACTCAATCTCTTTCATCACAATCAATCTTACCTTCATAGACTCGGACCTTATAAAACAGTTTTCTTCAAAATTCAAATTTTCAAACTTCTCATCAAAGATCTCACATCTCTGCTCAATTTGAGAAGAAGATTCTGCTGGTTTCGACAAATGGGGAGAAGGATGATCCATAATAGCTCTGAACGGAAAAAGAACAAATTCCTTCCTATGAAAAAATTCAATTAATTTCATCTGTGTACTGTGGAAAATCGCTCTTTAATTTTCAATGGATAATTGGCTGACCCTTGAAGGAAGGCTCTTTAGGCTTTCAATTTCACCTCTTTTATCACCAAATAGATCAAACCTTCCAAAGAAAACACTCAAACCAGCTCTGACAATCCCATTGTATGATCAATCCGATCCAGATATCCTCTAGACTTTTCGGTCTTCAAACCTCGATTTGATCATGAGGATGAGCAGTCTTGTGGCTTTATTTTCTCTCAAACGCTCAAAGTTTAAAGGCCCTTTTCCATCAATCATCATGATGATATCAATTCATTTATTTCAATGTGATCAAATAGAAACTCCAACTAAACATCCCACTGGAAAGCCATCAGAGTCTTCTTCAATCTTTCAATGACCAGGGAACCCTTCTCTCTAAATTACCACTGACTTACCATTCTTTTTATCGTCATTATCCATGACATGACGAAGTTTTTTTGGTTAAAATATTGTCAATAAAATTTTACGCGGGATAAACGAAAGGTTGAAAAACGCCCGAGCTCATCATCACCATCATCAGAATTCCCGAAAGAGACTCTTCAGAGAACCATTCTGAACCTCACTTATCATTCACAACCCAAAAAGGACAAATATACAAAATAGGAATATTTCGAAAAGATGAATCGTGGATGAGGAAGGAAGTTGAGAATTGATTTGAATTGTTCAAATTAATTTCAAGAAGATTCATCCTGACAGAGTAAATTGAAATCTTTATAAGCCAACGAATTCTAAAAAATTAAATGAATGTCTCAAAAGCACGGAATTATTTCTTTACAAAAATAAAACAATTAATAATCAAAATTTATTTTAACACGAAATAATTAAGAACCTGTACAATGAATTTTGAAAAGAGAAGTCGAAATCCACCAAAAAGGTTTTTAATTCACAATATTAACTCTCGCCCCAACCCAAAGACACTCGACAAAAAACTCAAACTATCTCACGACAACACCTTCCTCATCATCGGTTTACCACCAAAACACATTCAAACTTCTGATGTCTATCTTCTTCCCGGCGTAAATCTTCTTTTCCAATTCGATTTTTCCACTAATCTGTCATATATACTCACATCTTTCTAATAGAACATCCCTTTATCGCTACGTGACGAGAAATTTGTCACAGACCTATCATGGCTCAATGAATTCCACACTTTTAGAGAAGTTGAGATTCAAAATAATGGAGATGAAAGATGCTTGATTATCAAAACAGAAAGAAGAAATGATTCTCGTTTTCCTCGCTTGTAAAACAGCAACTGATCTTCTTCTTCATATAACCCCTCTTTACTAGAACAAACTACGTCAATAAGCTAGTGAAAGAAAAGAGTTTTTATTCAAGATCATGGGGAAAAGCAATCAAAGGCTTTTGCAAAAACTCTCAAAACTTCACAAAGGCAAGCTTCTCACAACGACTTGCACTTGAAGATGAAGCGAAACTGGACCTGAAATGTGAAGAAAGAAGCAGTACTGATATCTTGTCAGATACCACATTAGAAACCCAAATCAAAGAGAATTTCACCAAGGAAGCTTTTCTCAAACTCAAGTCTTATTTTAGGGGCTCAGAAACTCGCCTAACTGAAATCTCTATAAATGAAAACCTTATTCAAATCTTGGGCTATTCTCTTGACAATTTTTGCTCTCATATTCTCACTGAAGGTTTACCAGAGTACAAGAAGACTTTCCTTCATAGCTTCTCATCTCTTTTTCTTTTTAGGATATTTGCTGTTCATCAGGAAAACAACTCAGATTTCTTATTTGGGATGTTACAAGCATTCTCACAGCCTGACCTTGACTCAGCTTTCCCATCAACTTTGAGAAAAACATCAGAGTTAGAAACCACCATCAAAACAAAAACTGGCTATGTAAACCACTTTTCTTGAACTTCTTGACGGCAACAACCTTAATTCCCATAGGCGAAGAAGGTGAAAGTGCAGGCGCAGTTTTCTGTGAGCTATCAAAATGATAGGTTTGAATCAGACTTGACTTTTCAAATTATCGACCAAGAGACTCTTTATTCTTTCCCAGATGAGAGTCTTTACCACCCAATAAATGAGAAGTTTATGGAGGCGATGAAGGAGACGGAGGAGCAAGCTAAGAAGTTTTTGGAGATGTACTATCAACAGTCAGCCCGTTCATTGTATTCAAATCTTCACAGAATTTGCAAAATCAAAGAGTTGTAATTTAACGAGGCCTTTCCTTCTTGTCTTTCTTGTTAATTTAATCTTGAAATTGGTCCACCTCTTTAAAGTGTTTGGGCTTCTTCGAAGTGATGAGCCAAATTTTTTCAAACAACATCAAAAGAAGTTTAACTTGTGGAAGGAAGAGGTTTTGTTTTTATATTTGATAGTGTGGGTTGATTCTATCCATTCATCCATTTGAAAGTATTGCTTGGGTCTTTTGTTTGTATCTTCATTTGTAAGTTTCCTTCCTTCCTTCATTCATCCGATTCTTTATATAATTTACTAAATCTAAATTATTCAAAAAGAACCTTACTTTTGAAAAACTCTGTTTCTCGATTGAATTGCATTGATTTCTTGAGGCTTTTATGTTTGTTTCTCTGATGACTCTTTGACTTGCTGTTGGTTCGTTTCTCTATTGTATGGGATTAATTAAATTTCGTTTGATTTTTTTATCATTTTTACCGTTAAATATCTGCAAGCGACTTCACGTCTTGATCAGAGGCATTATAGAAAAGTCCTCAGACAACTTCACAGTCCTCGTCCAGCTCTTCAGAGTTGATCAAGACCACACCACCTTTATCAATCGATCAGTCATCGAAATCCATTCCAATTTTCAACAATTTTCCTTTCAAAGAAGAGATCATAATTTCTTCGTTTCGTTTCGTTTATCGCTTCAGTGTTTCAAAATCTTCTTGAAAGCAAGCAAGCAAGCTCATTCATCATCGACAACCATTTCTTCTTGAACGTCCTCATTTTATCCCATGCAGTTTATCTCCAGTTTTAAGCCACAAATAACTTCTCTTTGTGAAATTGTGTCATAATGTCCAGATTCTTCTAATCTTCCTGCAAGTCAAACTTTGGCCTCAGAAATAGCGTATCCCAAGACGAGCCCCTCTCAATATCAAGAGAGTTTAAATTTTCACATCATAACATAACCTTGTTAGGCTCAATTCAAGCGTCATTTCTGCTTGACTAAATTTAATTTTAAATTTAAATCATGAACATGATTACATGGAAACGCTGCTAGGAACCCAGCCGCTCTAGTTTCTCTACAACCCTTTGGCTCACCAGAGAAGATCCACAAAGAGCTCAGAAATCAATTGAAAGGATACTCAACATACCTTCTTTGATAAATGTTTACAAGCATGGATGTTTTACAATCAATATCCAATTATGTATATCCATGACTCTACGGGCATTCAATCCTATCTCTACACTGTTGATAGGGTCGAGACCCCACTTTTGGGGGAAACAGCTTTCTATTTGGCCTTGAAAGTTCAACTTTAATTCAAGAAGATCAAGATTCTCATTATTATGACGAAATTGTTTCTTGATATTCGAGGAGAGACAAAGAAGGCCTTTGAAAGGGATTATGAGAATAGATATGACTTCTTGAGGCCGAAAGCTGCTGATTTGATTGATAAATAGAGCTTTCATAGCCTCCAAAATGAAGAAGAAGCCATAATTCATCATTATATTAGAATCTGTCTTTAATGATAGATTTATGAGCTGTGCTGTTCCCTATGTTGATCTAAGCAAACGGTTCAATGAGTCTTGCTAGAGTAAAGGAAAAAAGGCTCATCTATTGTGAATAAGGATATTGACTTCATTGTCAACAATTAATACCAGAATTCATCCTCAGTTTTCTATGAAAATTTGATCTTCCAAGAATTCACAGCCCTCTTAATTGTCGTGGATTTCCATCTTTGTGAGAGATTTAGCTCGATTCCTTGAAATTCCTGAAATCAATATCTTCATTCATTATCTCTCAGATTCTCATATTCTTCAAAAAGAGAAATCTCCGAGCATTCGGTGTCATAAGAAAGGTTTTCCTTCTCTTTCTAATAAAGATTAACATCAAATTTTCTTGAAAATCTTGTTAGCTTACCTCTCTTTTCTCTTTATGATTTCTTTTGGCTTACCGCTTTTCACTGAAACCTCCCTTTTTCTTCATATACCTTTCTCGGGTCAAGGAATTCTTTTGAATAAAAGACTTCCTCTAACCTTTCCGAGTTTGTCCAAAAGTAATGATTATAAAGAGGAAGATTTCATCGAATATTTATAGACAGTCTGGACCAGTTTTTATCAAATACTCTCACGAAACAGCTTCGATTTCTGGTTGATAGAAAAAATTTTATTTCGACTCTCTGAAAAAGACGAAAGGCGAAATTAGAACTTTCTCAAAAAGACCCTATTTAATAATAGATTCGACTATTTTTCAATGAGGCATCAGACAATTCTTTAATTTCTTTTCGCCATACCAGTCAAATTTTAACGTCTGCTTTCATAAAGAAATGTCCTAAAATGGGGCAACAAGGAGAAGCGGCCTCGTTTTTTCGTTTTAGGTGTTTTTCTCAAAATAATTCCAAATTCTAGAATAGTCAAGAATTAATTTCGATTTCACTGAACTCTGATCTCATAAAATCACAGTTAGAGCATTTACTTTTAGAATTTTAGACACTTTTCCCTCTTGGTTCAATTCTCTCATCGAATTTTCTGTTCGTTCATTCATTCAACAGAAGGAAACAAGTTAGAGTGTAAAAGAAATGAACAAAAATCTTCACAAAGCTGTTCAATGATAATTGTTTCAAATAGCAACACGTTTCTTTGTCTTCTAATAAATCGCTTCTTTCAAGGAGTATCTATCTTTTCCCGGCAAAAACCCTCCTCTTTACCCTCCTCGAACTCAGCTTATCATTGAAATACTGATGGTATGAGAAAGATGAACAGACTTCAAAAGACATAGAAAGGCCAGATCTACAAAAGGAGAGACAAAGCCAATGCAAATTTGAATTTGTCCTTTTGGGATTATTAATTCAAATAATTTCTCATTTTCGGAAAAAAGAATTTTCCATTTTTAGCAATTTAATCGAAAAGACCTAATTCGACTAAATTATTTCCACGAATCATCTCTGATCTTTCAAAAATTTTTTGTACTTCTATCTGCCACTATACTTTCTCTGGGAGCTTATATCATACCTCCCAGACTTTCAACCCTCCTCGACCAAACCTCAATCATTCCTAAATAAAACACATTCTATTCCCCTTTATATCACAATAATGCTCTCCCCTTCCATTGTTCTTCAGATTTAACGAAATTTCTCTTCCTAACTCCCAAAGATGAATGGTCTGAAAATCCAAAAAATTAAGGAAATTCCCTTTTCAGAGGAAGAGAACTCTCGAGATTCCCGTCTTAAATGGGTGGGAATACGTTATTTAATAAAATTGCCAACGAAAATTGCAACTGAGGAGCCAACCAATGAGAGGAACTTTCAAGATGGAATCTGGAATTTTTCATGGATTCTCCTTTCTTTTGGCGGTTTTCTTTGTTTAATTTTCGAGAAATCTGGATAATTTCAAGGAACAAGGACTATTGTATAGGGTCATGGGGGCTTTTTACTCAGTTAAGACATTCTAGGATTTCGGTTTTTCAGAAACACAAAAGAAAAAAAAGTCATCAGTGGGTCTTATTATTGACAAAATTTATGTTTTTATAAAGTATTATGACAATTCGCATTGAGGATCGAATTGTTAACTATGATCATACTTGGTGAATTTTGAAAACTTGGGTCTTTCTAACACGAGTGGGGTACAATAAAAGCTTTTCAATAAAATATTTCCAACAAGTTATAAGCATATTGTGAATAGTTTTATTTTCTTAAGTCAGAACCAGAGTTGGAGAAGCCAATTCAGACAGTTGTCAGAAAGACCTCTCTTTTCAAGAGCTCCATACTTCTGTTTGATCCAATGTTATAAAAGAGGAAAAGAGGCAAACCCTTAGAGAAATGAGCTTCACAAACCAACATTGAAAAAAAAAATTCGAGGATAAAAACTTTGAAATCGTTCCAAACTATAAAGAGAGATCTGTTGAGGGAAAAAAAGGAGTCTAAAAATACAAGCATCCCTGTCAAGAAACCAAATAATGAGAATAAATTCTTTGGAAAGCGAACTTTCAGCAAACTGAATTTCCAATAGATGACAGTGCTATTAAGAGCCTCTGAAATGAAAAAGAATCCAGAAACACATTCCTGTTCCTCTCCCTGATAAATAATTTTTTCAACTGGCGCTTTGATTTTACCACAAATATTCTATTTCACTTTACGAAATTTTTTTTTTCAAAATTCAGAAAAAATTTTTCTTGATCTCAAAAAAAGTCAGATCATGATCTTTAAGCCCAAAGGCCCCAGAAGCTCGTGTTGAAAAAAAATTCTGACAACAAATTTTTACGTTTCATTTTTGATCAAAATTTTATTTTCCCAATTAAAATCAATTCAATAAATTTTCACTATTGACTTTTTGCTCAGAGAAAACCTAAAAAAATGCTTTTAGAGCACGACCACAACCTTTCTTTTTCAAGGTCGAAAAATTCCTGTGACTGAAAAACTCTACATCTCAGCCTGAAAAATTCAGAGTTTATGGAAGCTCATCTAGTTTCATTCCACGAGCAATTCTCAACTTTGAGTGCTTTTATCTGATGTTTTTGTCACTCAAAAAAGCTAATTTTCATTGGGCTTTTTTCACTTGGACATCTCATAAATTGTTAGTCAAGCTCTTCTTAATAAATCCTATATGATCATCGTTTGATTTCAAAAAGTCGCTTCAAATTAGTATCCTTTTTAAAATCATCTTGACCACAAATATGAAGACCACCAACCTTACAAATCCTCCTTCAACGGTCCAACCTAACCAAAGAAAACTGTTTCGTACTTATAAAAGAGCTCAAAAGGAAATCTGGAATGGCCGAGAGTTCCAACTTGCCATCAAAAGACATATCAAGACTTTCAGCAGTATCAAATGCCAGGAATTCCGCGTGACAATGGCCAACCTGTTTTTCACTGATGAAATTCAACTTTCCCAGCTCAAATCTCTCATAAAACTCCTCAGACACAACAAATCTCTTAGATCCCTCAAACTTCCGAATCAATCTCCAAGGACTTTCTCAATTAATATCATCCTACCTCACCTCAAACATCTTCAGGCCCTCTTAAACTTTACCTTAGAGCTCACTGATACACAATTTATAACCTCAAAAATCTGCCATTCCTTTGCTCTTTCTATCAAAAATATCAAACAACTCACCCATCTCAATCACAATATCTATCAAAATCTTCAAAGACCCTCGAAGTCTCTCAAGACTTTCCGACATTTCCCCACTTTACGACACCTTTCCAATCTCTCTCTCAACTTTCAATCCACAAAAACCTTCACAGATCAATCTTTCTCTCAATTTTCATCTCATCTCTCTCGTCTCGAATCTCTGACATCATTCTCTCTAAATCTTGACAACTGTGATGGCCTCACGAAAATAAGTCTCTCCCATCTCTTTTCCAACATCAGTCAGTTCTTCCTTCTCACTGCTTTCTCCTTCCAATCTTATTCCTTTAAAACCCTGGACTCACATCTCCTGATCGAACTATTCCAAGGTCTAAAAAATCTCTCTTCTCTTCAAGAGCTTACTCTCTCCCTTTCTGCTTGCAAAATCTCTAGAATATCTGTTCAAGAACCTCTTGCTGCCAGCCTTAGGCTCATGAATCATTTATTCCTTCGTAAAATTTCCTTGGATTTCTATTCCACTTTCTCGGATTCTGATCTATCAAATCTCCTTGTCGTTCTCCAAAGATTCTCATTACTTGTCCATCTCAAACTTGGCTTCAATCAGACATATCAAATGAATGGCCAGAATCTTTCAAATCTCCACAAAACCCTCAAGCATCTCCCACTATTGGCACATTTCTCTTTAGTGGAATCTAATAGCAGAATAGACGCTAGTTTTCTCTTCAACTCGCTTTCTCTTTCTCTTGGAAATCTAAAACACCTTCAATCTCTGAAACTAATGATCTACGGTAATGAGAGTCTGAATAATCTGGCCATCGAGAACTTTTCTACAAAGCTCTCTGAATTATTTGGACTCAGATATCTCGATCTAGACTTTGAAGAGTGCCAAAAATTGTCAGATAGAAGTCTCGAAAGTATGGCATTTGCTTTGAGAGGATTAGAGAACCTTGAAAGCTTACATTTGAATTTTGAAATGATTGATAAGGTGACAAATCAAGGAGTCATGGCTTTAGGATCAAGCCTAGCATGTCTGAAGGGCTTGAAAGACTTGCAACTAAAACTTGGAAATAAGGAGAATGGAGAAAGTCTTGCATCATTGACAACAAGTATCAAATGTTTGGAGTGCTTGAATGAAATATATCTAAACTTTGGAGGGGGTTCCGAAGATAGAAGTGGTCCAAAGAATTATAAAGATTTTATTGAAGTTGTTGGAAGCCTAGATATGCTGAAAAAAGCTTTTTTGAAAATACCACAATTTGAGGAGAGCCAATATTGTGATGAAATTGCTGAAAAGGTCAGTAACAGCTCAAAAAATTTTACAATATTTTGGAAGTAAGTTTTTAAGAATGTGTATCCTTTCTACAAGATATAACCTTGATGAGAGTCTTTAATGGAAAGACTTTGTTGCCACCTTTTTTCTTGATGATGAATCAAAAAGCTTGTTTTGAAATTATTTTCAAAAATTTTGTTTCAAAATTCACAAAAAAGCCTCATCGTAAGCTATTTTCCTCGAGGTCTTGAATGTTTTAATATTTTCTCCTGCATCTTTTTATTGAAAAAAATTGATTTTTCGAAAATTCTTTTTTTTTTACAATTCAAAAAATTTTTTGCTCAGAGATAATTCTCAAAAAATGTTTTTGTAGCTCTTTTTCAAAAAAATACTTTCCTTCGATTGAAAAAACCTTTTGACACAAGTCTATCAATTCATGTCAAAAAATCAAGAGTTTATGTTTCATCCCATTGAGCAATTTTCTATTTTTTGTTCTTTTATGAAATATTATAATGTGCCCAAAAAACCATGACCATGCCTTGCAACTTTTCTTAACCTTCTTTTTTAAACTCAAAGAAATCATCATCTCATTCAATCATTTTTCATAAAAAATCACTTCAAATCACTTGCAATAAACATTTGTTTTAATCATTAATATTCTGATCGCAAATATGAAGACTAATAACCTCGCAAATCCTCATGAAAAACTCTTCCCGTCTCAACCCAATCCAAGAATCCCATTTCGCATTTACAGAAGAGCTCCAAAGGAGATCTGGAATGACAGGGAGTTCCAACTTGCCAAAAAAAGGCACATTAAGGCTTTCAGCAACATCAAGTGCCAGGGATTCCGTGTGACCATGGCCAATGTGTTTTGTAAAGACGAAATCCAACTTTCCAAGCTCAAATCTCTTATCAAGATCCTCAGACACAACAAATCGCTTTTATCCCTCAAACTCCCTATCCAAACTATAGAGACTTTCCACGTCAATATCATTCTCCCTCACCTCAAACATCTCCGGGCTCTCTCAAACTTTACCCTAGAGCTCACTGATACACGCTTTATAACGTCAAAAATCCACCGTTTCTTTGCTCTTTCTGCCAAAAACCTTAAACAACTCACCCATCTCAATCACAACATCTATCAAAATCTCCAAAGACCCTCGAAGTCTCTCAAGACTTTCCGACATTTCCCAACTTTAAGGCACCTTTCCAATCTCTCTCTCAGCTTTGATTCCACGAAAACCCTTACAGATCAATCTTTTCGCCCCATCTCCTCTCATCTATCCCGCCTCAGTTCCCTGACCTCCTTATCCCTGAATCTTTCCAATATTAAAGGTCTCACTAGACTCAGTCTCTCCCATCTCTTTTCCAGCATCAGCCTGCTCTCCCTTCTGACTGCTTTCTCCCTCCAATTTTGTTCCTTTCAAACTCTTGACTCACATCTCCTGATCGAACTATTCCAACGTCTCAGAAACCTCCCTTCTCTTCAAGAGCTTGCTCTCTCCCTTTCTCTTTGCACAATCCCGAGAATCCCTGAGCAACAGGAGCCTCTTACGGCGGGTCTTCCTCTCCTAAATCCTTCATCTCTTCGTAGAATCTATCTGGATTTCTACTCTGATTTCTCCGATTCTGATCTATCAAATCTCCTCATTGTTCTCCAACAATTCCCATCGCTGACTCATCTTCAACTTGGCTTCAATCAAACCCCTCAAATTACTGGCCGGAGCCTCTCAAATCTACATGAAACTCTAATTAATTTCCCATTCTTAACACATTTCTCTTTTGAGGAAAATTGCCAAATAGATGTGAGCCTTGCCCTCAACTCACTTTCTCTTTGCTTAAACAATCTAAAACATCTTCAATCTCTCAAAATAAATACTTACAATAATGAAAGTCTAAATAACTTGGTAATCCAAGACTTTTCTACAAAGCTCTATCAGTTATCAAGACTTCGATATCTCTATCTAAACTTTAAAAACTGCCAAAAACTGTTAGACAGAAGCCTTGAAAGCATAGCATTTGCCTTGAGAGGACTAGAGAATCTTGAAAGCCTCCACCTGAGTTTTGAAATGATTCGTGAGGTGACTAATCAGGGAGCTATGGCTCTCGGATCAAGCATCGCACAACTGAAAAGCTTGAAAAACCTACAATTAAAGCTTGGATATTGTCCAAATATTGGGGGAGAAGATCTTAGGTCGTTGACGGCTAGTCTCAAGCGCTTGAATTACTTGAATGAAATCTACCTGACCTTTGGAAGTTTTAAAGATAAAAGTGGCTCGGAGAATTATGAAGATTTGGTGAGGGTTGTGAGTAGACTGGAGACGTTGAGAAAGATTTATTTGGGAATACCGAAATTTGGAGAGAATAAATATTGTGATCAAATTGCTGAAAAAGCCAGCACTAGCTCAAAAAACTTTACAATTTATTGGATATGAATTGAGAAAATTGTGTCTCTCTTTTAAAAAGGTGTAGGCTTGGTTCATACCGTAAGTCTGTTATTGTTTGATATAAATACCATATGGTCTCTTTATTATCAATCAATATATATTTTGCGAATCTGAAAAATTTTAGTCTCAGAATAGAGACAGTTTGCACAAAATAATATCGCAGCCCTCTTGTTGAGAATAAAAAATCAATAGAATTTTTCCAATTCAAAAAATAATCCTCACAACGACCAATCTTAAACCAGATCAAAAAGAGTTTTTTTCTCAAGTTTTCTTTTCAAGGAGTACGTTGTGTTATTTTCTCCTAGAGGAATACAACAACTAAAAGGGATACATTGCAAATAAATAACAAGCAACTCAGCTCTCATACATAATCTCATCTTTTTCCATCTGATCCCCTCCAAAATCTCAATTTTATGTCCAATGTATACGGGAATACTTGGTCCCATTTCCGACTCTTTGCAGCAGTTCCTCAGAATATTGATGTCCCTGGAATTGTGGCAGTTTCAAACTGATTTCTGTCAATATTTCAAAACTTTCAAGCATTCTTATCAGGTTCTCATAAATTTCCGCATCCTTTTCTTTCAACGGTTTTCTAAAATCAAACTCTACTTTATCCAAGCAAGAGAGAGATCTTAGACTTGTTGTCAATGCTTCAAGAATTCTTTGGCTCAGATCAAGACAGCTCCAGAAAGAGAATTTTAATTCTCTCAAACGTTTCAGCTGCCCAAAACTTAAAATAAGACGCTCAAATATCTTTTCATCCATCCTCTTATCACCCTGAAAAGACAGTTGAAAGGTTTTCAGACCAGTGAGATTTAAGAGAGCCTCACACAAATTTTCAATGCATTTCTCACCCAAACTTGAGCCCACATTTAAGCTTAAATCAAGATGCTCGAGTTGGGATAAATGTGAAAGCTGAGAGCAAAAGTCAAGTACTGCAGGATTTTTAATCTCCTTAGTGGTCCAGCTCATTAATTGGATTGAAATGAGATCTTTAAGATTTTTCAGACAAGGAGAGATAACCTCAAAGAAATATCCGGAATCTATCGCAGGGTTTATTGCTAAATTTAGGTGAGCCAAAGATGGCAATTGTGAAAGAGTTGAAGGAGGGTTAATGAGGCCTTTTGTTCTGGCTTGATCATACTGGGTAAATCTCAATGAGAGAGATGCTAATAATGGGAATCCTTGTATCACAGGAAAGAGCTTAGAGAGATCTGAATCAGAGAAATTTGAGTAAAATTCCAATGAGAGCTTACGAAAAGAAGAAGGGTTCAAGAAGGCAAGACCAAGAGCAAGAGCAAAAGGATCTTGACCATCAGGTTTCAGATGTCTACAGTTTCCAAGACGAAGAGTAAGATCTTGAAAATCCTGGAGACCTTTGAGATTTTCAAATAAGGAGAGAACCGTTGGGAAGTTCAGAACTTGAGAGCCCAGAGCCTCAAGGTTAAAAGCCGTCAAGAAAGGGAGTTTGCTAAGGCTAGAAAAGAGACATGTAAAGCCTTTTTGGGTGAAGCCCTGGGAGAAGTTGAGCGCAATAGATAGTGAGGTCAGTGAGGTCAGAAAAGGGATATGGTATGAGAAGGTTGACCAAGAGTTATCAGTATGCCAGTCCTCGAAGCTCAGATTGAGAGATAAGTGGGAGAGAAGGTTTAGAGGAGTCATAAATTTGATGGTTTGAAGAGGTTTTGTGGGGGTTAATGGCGGAGTGATAGAGCTTACAATTGAGATTCATGAGGGATTTGAGGTTTTTTGTGCAGAGAGTAAAGGATCGGGAGATTTTAGGGGTAAAGGATTCTTGTTCTGAGAAACTCAGGTGAAATGTTGAGAGAGATTGGAGATTCTTGAGGGCCGGAGGGACTCTGTGAAAATTGTAAGTTCTGTAATTGTAAATGAAAAGCTTGAAAGACGAGAGAGACTTGTTCTTCTTGAGAAGCTTCGCAAGGGAACTGAGCCTTGGATGCTCGGAGATGTAACCGCTCAGGAGGCTATGATCAGGGGGTATTTCTTCACATTCAAGGCGTTTAAACCCTTTTTGAGCATCCTTTGAAGCTCAAAGTCATTATGAATACATTTTAGGAGTTTTAGGTGGATCTTGAATTGCTTTTTTGGCATGAAAGGAAAATGGTAAGCGAAAACTTTTATTTAATTCAAAATAAAAAAATATTATTACAATGTATTTTGAGGATTTTATGCTTGAAGCGGTTTCAGAATGAAAACGTCTTCGTAATTTTTCTCAATAAATGAGATTTTCAAATGAAAGAAAAAATCTCTGAATTTTCAGAATGATTTTATTTTTTTATGAAAGAATAGGTTTTTACAATAAGTTTCATGCAGGAGCAAAATAAATCCATATTCATATTTTTCATCTAATTTAAATAAATATGGAACTTCTTGGCGCCATTTTCAACTCTGTGTTGTAATTCGTTCCAAGATTTATCACTCCTGAAATAAGGTACGTTGACGCAAATATCCAATAATTTCTCCTGACTTTCTAAAACTCTTAGCAAGCTCTTGAATTGTTCTGCGTTCTGATCTCCCTTATGACTCATTTCCAAGTTCAAATAAAGCTCAGCTAAGCAATTGAGGGATTTCAGACTCGTTGTCACATTTTCAACCATTTCTTTCTTTAAATCGAACTTGCTACTCAGTGATAAACCCAACTTTCTCAAATGTGTGAGACATCCAACGCTTTTGACCAGGTCATCAAATGTGTTCTCAGCACATTTATCATCAACACGGCAATCCAGGTGAAAACTTCTCAGATTAGTCAGCTTCAGTAAAGCATGGGACATACTTTCAATACACTTCTCATCAAGTCTTGAGTCACATCCAAGGTCCAAATCAAGATGCTGAAGTTTAGGCAAGCTTGGAAACTGAGAAAAAAGAAGTTGAATCCCAATATTATCAATCGTTAGACTTGACCAAGTGTCGAGTGTGAGAGAAACGAGCTCTTTTAGGTCCTTCAGACAAAGAGAAATCACCTCAAAGAAAGATCCAGTTTCGATTGTAGGGCTTAAATTTAACTTGAGACTGGCCAAACTTGAGAATTGTGCAAGAGTTGCAGGAAACTTTGAGAAACCTTCAGAGGTGACCAGATCATGCTCATTAAATCTCAGGGAGAGATGTGTTAGTGATGAAAATCTTTGCAGAACAATCAGAAGCGCAGAGAGATCAGAATCAGAGAAATCGGAATAAAATTCCAGTGAGAGTCTTCGAAAAGAAGAAGGGTTCAAGAAGGCAAGACCAATGGCAAGAGCGTCTTGGTCATCAGACTTCAGATGGTTCTTGCTCCCAAGATGAAGACTGAGGTCTTGAAAATTCTGGAGATCTTTGAGATTTTCAAAGAGCGAGATGCAGGTTGAGAAGTCGAGTGCTTCAGAACCTGCAGCACAAAAATAAAGAGAGGTCAGAAGAGGAAGTTTGCTGAGGCTTGAAAAGAGATTGAGGAGGGCCATTTGAGTTATCCCTTTGATATTGGTGAGTTCAAGAGATAAAGACTTCAAAGAGGGCAGAAAGGCGACATGATATGAGAGAGTGAGCAAAGATGCATCATTAATCCATTTAGCAAAGTAGAGATCGAGAGATAAGTGGGAAAGGGAGTGAAAAGCCGAGATAAAATGGAGGGTTTGAAGTGATTTGGCGGGGCTTACGGCGAATCCGTCAAGGTGACAATGAAGATTGGTGAGTTGTTTGAAGTTATTAGTACAGTGAGTAAAGGCATGCGAGATTTTCGGCGTCAACGTTCTCGAATTTGGGAATGCAAGGTGAAATGTTGACAGGGAACGGAGAATTTTGAGAGCAGGGAAGATAGGAAGACATTTTTTCGCTACTTGATTGTAAATGAGAAGTTTAAAGGAGGAGATAGATTTGTTCTTCTTGATGAGCTTTGCAAAGGAGGTGAATCTTGGAAGCTTTCTTGTGTTGATGAACATATCGTCAGGAGGTAGGTCCTCATATTCGAGGCTCTTCAAAGTCGTGATGTTCTTTTTGATCAATCTCTGAAGCTCAAGATTACTGTCGAAATATTTATTGAGAGGACGATAGACCCGAAATTGCTTTCGTTCCATGAAGAGTTAGGAGTATGAAAGAGGAGCTGGTTCTGAAAGTGCTTCTTTATTTTACTTTATGAGAGCAAATTTATCGGCTGGCTAAATAAAATTTCAATCTGAACAAAAAACCCCAAAAGGCTATTTAGAGTTAAGTGAAATAAATCGCATATTTCTGATCATAAAAAAATCCGCCAACAAGATCGCCTCTATTTTTAAATCCTTCCTGAGCTGGATCTATTGATAAGAAGAACCCTGAGACCTCTTTTGCAATGCTTTCTCAACTTCCTTTTGAATGTTTTGTTCCTCTTAATAATCAGCTGGAACTTTTTGAGAGCTTTTGTTGGATTTCTAAATTTATGAAACAGTATGAACTTGACAAAAAAAAGTTGACATCTTCTCAAAGTCCGCCATGAGTGCCCTTCTGGAATTTTAATCAAAAACCAAAACATTTACTGTCGAAAAAATTCTCAGAGAGACTTTGGGAATAGCTCTTTTGTCGAGCCTTACAAAGAATCTTTACAAGAGTGAGTCATCCTTTCCAATTGGAAAATTTGCAAGATTCTGAAAGAGAGTGAGATTTCATGAACATCTTGGAATAGAAAATTATTGTTCTCAAAATTTTATTTGAAAATAAAAATGAAAAAATTCTCATAAAGAGTGATCTGGTAAATTCATGTTGCTGAAATGTCCCAGAAAACTCCCAAAGAAAAAGATTCATGAATTCAAGGGAGAGGCTTCATAAGACTCGGCGGGCTAATGTTTGAAGAAAGGTCATGGCAATACTTTTTGACCATTGATTTACAGGAAAAAATCTCTGAGCGAAAATTGTTATTTGGAAAAAAATTCTTTTAATTCTTTAATGGACGAAATTTTTTTATTAAATTCTTTTTCACAAGAACAAAATATATCCATCTTATCCATATTTTTCATTTTACAAACTTAGTTAGATCCCCATAGATATGAAATTTTTTGGGACCATTTTCAACTCTGTTTACTAAATCCATGAAAGACTGATCTCCTCTGAAAGGGTAATTTTCCGTGAAAGATGGTATCACAATAAAAACTTCAATTAATGCTTCTTGACTTTCAAGGGAACTGATCAAGTTCTTGAACTGTTTTCCGATCTCATCTTTCGTACAACGCATATCAAAGTTCAAATAGAGTTCAGCTAAACAATTTAGGGATTTCAAACTAGCTGTCACAGTTTCAACCATTTCTTTCTTTAAATCAATGTAACCACCCAATGACAAACCCAATTTTCTCAAATGTGTGAGACAACCAACGCTTTTGATCAGATCACTAAATATGCTGCTATCCATGTAATTTTCATCCACACGACAATCCAGGTGAAGACTTTTCAGATCAGTCAGCTTCAGTAAAGCCTGAGACATACTTTCAATACACTTCTCATCAAGTCTTGAGTCACGTCCAAGGTTCAAATCAAGATGCTGAAGTTTAGGCAAGCTTGGAAACTGAGAACAAAGAAGTTGAATCCCAATATTATCAATCGTTAGACTTGACCAAGTGTCGAGTGTGAGAGAAACGAGCTCTTTTAGGTCCTTCAGATAAAGAGAAATCACCTCAAAGAAAGATCCAGTTTCGATTTTAGGGCTTAAAAGTAACTTGAGGATGACCAAACTTGCGAATTGTGCAAGAGTTGCAGGAAGGCCAGAGAAGCTTTTAGATGTGATTTGAGTATGTTTAGAGAACCCCAGGGAGAGATGTTTTAATGATGAAAACCTTTGTATCACAATGAGGAGCTCAGAGAGGTCGAAATCAGAGAAATTCGGGTAAAATTCCAATGATAGCTTACGAAAAGAAGAAGGGTTCAGAAGGCCAAGACCGATAGCAAGAGGTTCCTTTTCATTAAACTTCAGACGATTACAATTCCAAAGAGAAAGAGTGAGATCTTGGAAATTCGAAAGACTTTGGAGATTCTTAAATAAGAAGATGAGGGTGAGGAAATCAAGTAATTCAGAGCCATAAGCCTTAAGACCAAAAGAAGTCAGGAGAGGAAGTTTGCTGAGGCTCAAAAAGGTCTCCCGAAGACTTGTTTGGGTAAAACCCTTGGCATAGCTGAGATTAAGTGATAAAGATGTCAGAGAGGTCAGATGAGGAACATGATATGAGAAAGTGGACCAAGATTTATTAGTAAGCCACAAAGTAGAATGGAAGCTCAGAGATAAGTGGGAAAGAGAGTGTAAAGGGGCG
>Ga0182738_1002937_pt1 | contig 19843 bp, 17 predicted proteins | sample eDN5th30CBELigMG_FD_128876 | JGI IMG/M metagenome (GOLD analysis project Ga0182738, IMG submission 128876) | Enriched Miracle-Growth compost microbial communities from Emeryville, California, USA - eDNA 5th pass 30_C BE-Lig MG (version 2)... ... | reverse complement strand
TATTGAAATACCAGCTCTCTCTTCTCAACAGAGAAGCAATTCTAACCTCTTGGATGACTTGGATCTCAGCAGGGATGATAATAATCCTTTTGAAATTCGTACCACTGGTGACATGAAAAGAAAATGTCCTTTTAGCAATCAAATTCCCAAGCAGGTTGTCAACAAAAGAGTCAAGTTAAATGACTTGGTTAACTCAATAAAAATGGGTGAATTTAATATTTATGTGGACCAAGAATGCCGTGAAGCTATCCCTGAAAGCACTAAACTTGTCAATGAGTATGATGCTTTGTGCTATAAATATGAATTCTCCATTGCTCCTGCCACTCCTGAAGGAAAATACCTCTCTTGGATTAGTCAACAAATGCCCTCAGAATTAAGCATTTCTCTCGATGTCTCCAATCTTACCAATCAAAATTCCTTCTCCATCCACAAAGTAATGACAATACCTTGGTTCTTCCTTATTAATTTCCACTTTATAGGATGATAGCACAGCACCAGGAAACCATTTAGTAGCACAGTTCCAACTTCCAAAACGACTTAGAAAACCACTTAAAGAAATCAATCCTCCTATTGCTACTCCTAGTTTCTCTGAAAATCCGGCTCCTGTGAATGAAAATGAACGTCCTTCACTCCCTCTTCAACAAAGAGAGCCACTCCAACAACAGCCACAACCACAACCTCAGCCTCAACCTGTTATTCTTTCTCAGAAAAGTTCACAAGAAATCAATGATCAATATATGCCTTTATTTGGATCAATTTTAGAAGAAGATGTCGCTGAAGAAGACGTCAAAAAACCTGCTAAAACCGTTTTCAACCTCTACAAACAACAACAACAAAATTCAAATCAAGAAGAGCCTTTGAAGGTAGCCAAGAGAATTACTGAAGAAAACACAGAATATGGAGTAGATGAAAAATCGCATGACGATTCCTTCAAGTTCCTTATCGCTTTGACAACAGGAGCAGGCAAAAAGAAAGATTCTCATAATAAAAAGGTCACCTTACCAGGTGATTTTACAGGCTCATCTGAGAAAAACAACAAGAAAAAAATTCGTAAAACTCCTCATGTTAGCCATAAATATCTTGGCCATACACCTGACCCTGAAGAACAAGAAGAAGAGGAAGACTTGGAACGTATGGAACAATTCAATATGCTTGTCAAGAAGGAGCTTCCTGAGCCAAAATCTGTCAAGAAATCTCAACCCGAACCAATGAAGGAACTTCTTGCTTCACCAGCCGTCAGCACAGTTCGAGGAAATAACGTGATGAGAAACCTTGACTTTGGAGGAATTGATGTTTCAAATGAAGAAGAGGAAGATCGAAATGACTTTAGATATGGAGGACAAACACCTAGAAGCCCATTATACAGGGATTTGTTTGAACTTGATCAGCCAGCAACTGCCACTTTACCATCAAGCTATAACATTGGAGGAACAAAGAAAGTGGTGAAAAAAGCCTTTAGAATGGTCAAAGAGATCCCAAAGAAGGAACTGGAGAAATTGAAAGGAAATAGAATTGAAGTGGGAAAGAGAAGGATCATTCCAGAAATTTATAGAAGAGATGAGCCACAGAAAGAGAAGGCAGAATTGAGTGATTTTGAAAAGTATTTGCAAGGAATTTCGGACTGGAAAGAGCTGAATACTCCCAAGAAGCAAGCGGAAAGTGATGAGTTGAGCGACTTGTTGTTTGCTGCACCAAGAGCAAATTATTTTAAATAAGAAGAGGGGACGCTGGGAGTCTCGTAAGTAAGTAATTAATTTAAAGGAAGAAAAAGACCTGCTATTTGTTCGGTTTTCCTCTTTGCTGCGATGTAAAGATAGAAAAAAATAGTATTTTGTCTCGTTTCCACGTTTTGAAATAAGTAAATTTGATTGATAAATTGTTTGTTCGTTTGTTTATGAAAGATTCTTTTTCAAGAATATTCTTAGGTAGTTAGGAAAATTTGCATGTATATATTCTCACTGAATAATATAATAATTGTTCGAAATCAATGTATACGGAGGAATTTCATATGAAATTTGTTGGATATATACATCTAAAAATATTTGACATTAAATAAATTGTTTCATCAAACTCATTGATAAATCATATAAAAATAAGAGCCGATTTTGCTCCAAAAATGTCTCACAAAATTTCAATTGTTATTCACATATCTAACCTTTAATAGTTTAGTTAACAACATCATCAAAAAATTTTACTTGGTCTTCTTGCAACAGGAGATCGAGTTTGCTCATCAGAGAACAAACAGTCATTCTGATATGGGAAGAACTTTAAATTCTGAACGTGTTCTTCTCTAATAATTTTCCTTTTATTATCTAGATTGGGGTTCATTGGGCTTAAACCGCTTCTTGGCTGCACAAAATCACCTACACGAAATCATTTAAAACACAAATCCCGCACAAAATCTTTACTTTCAGGAGCATGCTTAGAGTTCAAGGCGTTCTGAAGCTTATTCGATAAACTCCATAACTTTTCACGAACTTCGCTGATCAGTTCCTGATCGTCAATGTTATCGAGACTTGTCTCTGAAACATCAATATTCTTGCTTGGTCCCCTTTAATACTTCTTTAAAATCTCTTTTCAAATGAAGAAACTTACATATTCTCTTTATTTATCTGTACTTTTTCTTTGTTTTTCTGTGCTATCATTTTTGAACTATCCCGACAATTATTATTCAAGCCTTCCCTCTCAATTCTTACTTGTTATGTCCACGAGAGCTTGTAGATTTATTGAGATCTTCACCACTGCCTCCTTGTCTACCATACTGGCTTCTATTATTCTCAGCTCGATCACTTTCCCCACTGCTTTTCTTTTGCTGAACTTGGAAAGGATTCTCTTTGAATAAATCATCATCAAAGCCAGAATAATGATCCGCCGCCTTGTTTGTGTTATTACCTGTACGAGGAATCACATAAGCAGAAAGATCCAAAGTGGCTTCCAATGGCTGTTGAAAATCTTGTTCTCCTTCAGTTTTAGGAGGAAATTCAGACTCACTTCTTTCAGAAAATTGTTTTGAAGTCTCCTTCTCTGAATCTGAAGGCAACCTGAGAACCTCAGCATAGGGTTTTTCTCGCATTTGGGAAGTGTTTGGAGATCTCTTGTCCTCAAGTTGGCTCTTGTTGAGTTTCTTTGAGTGAGTTCCTGAGAGATCGAATTTTTTGGTTGGAATTGTTTGTTCTGAAATGTTTTTGCTATTTTTGGTCTTCACAGGAACGGTACTAATTTTTCCTGGCTTTGTCTTTGATATCGAAGAGCTTGAATCATTCAGATTTACCGGCCTTGCTGGTGATCTTTGGCCTGCAGTAAAACTCTTATCTCCCCTAAAAAATGTAAAAACAACAAAAATCTCTTAAAAAATTTACAACTTTTCTTTTCGTTGAGAGATAATCGAAGTCGAAGCTTTCTGGTTCTCTTTTTGAGTTTCCCATGTTTCATCGATGTCTCTTAAAGATTTTGCATTTCCAATGCTTGTCTTTTCTTCTTCCCACTGAGCTTTTGGAGAAAGATTTGCATTATTTTTAAAGACATGCTGGAAGTATTGGGTTTTCTGGCCATATCTTCCACTTGCGCGAGGTGGAGGGCTCTTCATTATTTGGCCTATATATCCTTTTCCTTGCCCTAAATTCATTGATTTCTCCTCTTTGATTTCTATTTCCTTTGTCATTTTTCTGCTCATTGGCTTTTGACCAACGAGATTTGCAAAGAAATTATGCTCTTCTTGTCTTCTCTCAGGACTAGTGACGTCTGATCTCTTTGGAGAATATACTGGATTTCGTTGAGGAATTGTATGATTACTTCCTCTTGGAGTCATTATAGGTGCATCTAAAGGAGGGTAAATTGAATTTTTAGATTCAGATTTACTTTTTCGTGTTGTTGTTAGACTGTTATTACTGTCCTTTTCTCCTCTGGATTTCGGGCTATTTTTATAAGAAACTTGTTGAGCCAACTGATCGAGGGAAGTTAAGCTTGGACCTAAATCAATGTTCAAATTCGAAATATTTTGTATTGTCTACCACCTTTATGAGAATTTCAAGTAAAAATAAAACTTACCTTGTCTCTATTTTGAACAAAAGCTGAAGTTTTTCGGTTTGGAATTGATGATAAAGATGAATTATGAGAATCTATTTCAACACAGTAAATATAGCTTTTCTTCACAAAAAATTACTCATAATTGGGTTGACAAATTTATTGCTTTCATAACCCTTCATATCCTGTCCCTCTGCTCTCTGGCTTCCTCGTCTTGAATTTATCATTCTATTCACATTTTATTACAGTTTCTTGTCGTTAAAAATTACCCTTGGCTGATTGATGTATTATTTTCAATAATATTCTCTTGATAATTTCCACTACAATAACCCATTTATTTCCCGAAGCCTCCAAAATCTTCTTACCTATCATCCACCAGTGGGGCAGGCCTCAATTGAGTAGTTTTGATGATTTTAGCTTGTAAGACATCCGGAGATCTTTGCCCAATAATTGGTCTTGAAGAAATAATCTGGCCCATATTTTGATTGTGCAGTTGAGTATTTGAATTTCCGTTGTAAACCGCTTCTCTTAATGAAATATCTCCTGCACTTATTTTTCTATAAGCTTGAGTGTTAACCACTCTCTTTCTCGTCCTTCCATCTTCTAACACCTTCCTTTCTGCCACTTTATCTCTTGTCTCATCATATGTCTCAACCATTGTCATATATTTCGAAGAAAATGAGTTGAAATCTGTAGCTAAAGCCAATTGTTCATTAAAGTCCATTGGATTTGACCTGAGATTATTCTCGATTTCCTCAAGATTGAAAGTCAAGAAAGGATCTCTATGAATATCTGCAGATTTCTAGAAGGCGTCAAAAATGGATTCTAGTAGAATATTATACATCTTCCATCATTTTTAATTCCAGCATCCTTTGACTGAAATCCACTGCTCGGTTCAATTCTTTTATGTTCAGAAACATTGTGGTAAAGTCATCAACCTATAAGATTTTCCTTAAACAACGTTCTCCTTAAATTATTCTATTCACCTCATTCGCATGATTAACATTGATATCTCTTCTTTCAAGGCTTGTAACTCTTCCTCTTTGTTGCATATTTAGCGGCTCAGATTGCTCGATAACCACAGTGGTTGGAAGAATATTCATGAGATGAGATCTTTGATCTTGTGTTAATGGCTGAAAAGCGAAATTATGACGAGATGGTTGTTGAACAATAGGAGGTGGAGAGAACCGAGATCGATTTGGACTTGTGCTGCTATTTTGAGATCTGGGGACTGTGTTGAGACTACGACCTCTGTTTCTGGGAGAAGAGCTGTTTTGACCCATAATATGGTAAACTTTTAATTTAGTAGGAGAGTCGATTTTTTTAAGTTTGGCTATGCGAAAGGTTTATTAAAGGAAAGAAAGTCTGAGTTTCTGTTTTTCAAAAATTAATTTTGGTCCTTCGTCCTACCAAAAATGTCAAAAGACTCTGAATAAGGGTTGAAATTAACATTTCTATTTTTTGAAGAGAAGGAACTCTAAAATTTCTTCACTTAGACATTCTTCTCTCTTGTTGTGAACTTTATTCATATGACCTTATTGGTGTGCGATCAGGAAGGTCTCTCTTAAAAAAGCCTCAGACTGAACTTATCTGATATAATGAGCCAAAAATGGAAAAATATGGTCAAAATAAAAAGAATTACTGGTGAAAATAAAGGACTTTCAAAATTCTACAGAAATCAATAGCTTCAAGTCAGGCATGCGTTATAAAAGACGAGAAAAATAAATACTACTTCAATCAAAGAAAAGATCCTCAATTTTATAAGTCTTGCAATATTCTTGAGGATTTTTTGAGTTTTTGTGTAATTCCATTCAAGAAAATAGAGCAAAAAATTTTTGAAAATCTTTTCACAAAACCAAGAAAAAAATGCAGCAAAAATTTTCAAAGCTTTTTTTTTTCTTGAAAATTTTGAAAACATCAAAGATCACTTTTGCAGAATTTCAATATGAAATTTTAACACACAGAGCCAGAGAAAAAAATTAAATTCAGGGATTGACCTTGACTTAAAAAAAAATCCTTTTTAGGTAATGTGTGATCTCTGAAATTAAAACACCCAAAGGAGCCATTCCGCTAGCTTCATCATCAAAGAAACCCTCCACTTCGACCTCCAAAAAATCTAACCAGCCATTCCACCATACAGTCTTTCAAATTGAAGCCAGTTCGATCAATGATCTAATAGCAGGAGTTCTATTAAGATTACACTTGAAGAGATCAATGAGAAAATTATTATCCAATAGAAATCGATATTTAAGAATCCTATGAATAATTTCCATAATTCAAAATGACATCAATGAAATGTATCCTTTTGACTTTAAATTGTCTTTAAAAATTATTTAATATTTTCATTCCTTTCAGTTAAAACTTTTTTTGTGCTCTTCTCATTATGGAACTAGATCTTTCTAATGAAAGACCTGAGGTACTCTTCTGATTCGATATTTCCCAATTTTCTCTCTCTCACCTCATTTTCCCATCCCTCTTTTATTAATCTCTTCATCATTAGGAAATGCCCTCACAACACGAAGAACGAGTTCAAGTTTTCAATAACGATCTTTTCCAACTTCATTCTGACAACGAAATTCCTCCAAATCATCCAAATGATTTCCAAGATCCCAGCCCTATACATCATGATTCCAGAAAGAATATAACTGATCGAGATGAAGCTGATAAGTTAAAGGTAATTTTCTCAGAAAACCTCCCAGTTAAATTTCTCCTAGTGGCTTGAAAGTGAAATGACCCCAAAGGACACTTTAGAACTTAATTATCAAGCTGAGCTTCGCGATCAAAACAATGATTTCCAGTCCACTGGATCTTCTCAACAGCCTGGACGTCTTGAGGACATCCTTCGTGAAGCTGATTTTGCCCTTCGTAGAAGTACTGACCTTGCTTATAAAGTCACACAAGATGCCAAAAAAATGCCTCCTTCAAATTATCAATACGTACTTGTTTCTCAGATATTTCGATTCTCATTTCCATAGAAGACGACTACAACAACATCAGCAGATGGCACAACAACCACAAAGACAACATCAAGCTATTCATCATCTAAATACAGCAATATGTTTAGACCAGGAAATATTGAAGAGAACCCCGAACCTCAAGAGAATAAATTTGCACAACACACTCCATTTGATGATTACCAAGAAGAACAGGCTGAACACCCACTAAGAGCTACCAAGTCAGATTCAAGACCTTTAACCAACAGCCGTGTCGCATATAACCTTTTCCCTATCCAAGAGGATGCTGAACCTGGCCATGAAACTCCAAGAGACCGTGAAAGAGCTGACAGCGGCGCTTTTGATCAAGTTCAAATTGAAACTCAAACCTATAATATTGACCCCCGTCATCACTATCATCTCAATTTAGCTCAAGCTGTCCTCAATAATGGTCAGAACTATCAAGGTCAATCGAATTACCAAACTGAGCCAATCAATAATCAGTTCTTGTCAGACAGAGAAGGTCTTGAGTCCAAGACTATAAAAGAAGAAGCCCTTCGCCATTCCCGTGACTCCACGACTTTCAACACAAATCCTCCTCCTAATCATAATTATCCTTATTACGAGACTACTGTCCGAACAACCACGACAACTACCACAACTCCAATGATAAATCCAGAGAATATCGACAAAAGAATTGATGATATCCTCAAAAAACACTTTGGAGATAACTCTGAAAACTCAAATCTCAGGCTTTCTAATCCAAGTCTCAGGCCTCCTGCTCTCACTCAAAAATACAGCACTGCTAGTGCTGCTAATTACCAAAGTCCTTTCAGTTCTGAATACACAAGCCCTGCTCAAGCCAATTCTGCCCTTCAAATCAGGGAGTATTCAATCACAAGCCCAAATCTCCAACCAACCCAAACATTGAAATCTAGCGGTTATGTTCCAAATATAATGTTAACTTCTCCTGGAAATCCTCTGGTGAACTTGGCTTCGCCAACTTCCAGTGTTTTATCCAAGGAAAGAAGAGCAGAGATCGAAAGAGAAATTTCTCAAGGACAATTTAAAACTATCACTTCACCTTTATCTCCAGAAAGAAAAGCTGAAATTGAAAGAGAACTCTCTCAAGGACAGCATAGAAATCTTGTCTCGCCTTTGTCTCAAGAAAGAAAAGCCGAAATTGAAAGAGAACTTTCTGGACAACAACAACAACAAAGCTATCTTTATACCCCTCAAGGACCGAGTTTCGAAACTGCTAAATCTAAAAATCTCAGAATAAGCCATGATTTATTCGCAAGACCTGCTGAAAGTCTCACCCTCAAGAAAAGCACTAACTTTGCTGAGCCTACAACTACCTATGCCCCTCATTCTATGTACTCTTCAGAAATCATTTCTCGCAATTATTGGAATGACACTCCAAGCACAACCACCGAAGCTCTCAAAAGAACTGACAAAAAATTCACTTCTTCTCTCGTCCAAAAATACTGCAATCCTTTCTTCCAACAAAACGCTGCTCCCAGTAATCAAAGAGCCATGACTTCTCCTGGGAGATCTGACATTAAACAAAGCCAAGAGATCAGATATTCACCCAGTGGCACATATTCCAAGGTCGAAGTCTTCCAAGAACTCATCCCACAACCATCAAATGAATACGATTATCAGCATGAAAAGCCTCAATCTCCACACACCTACAGAAGTCATGACAGCCATAGAAGCAAAGAAATTATTTACAGCAATATCGAATCAGCTGAGCCTAAATACGTTTCTTCTCCCAAAGTCGTTTCTCCACAAATCTCCATGACTCCTCGCTCTGGTGAAAGCCCTGGTGTCAAAGATTTTGACGCTCATTATCAACCCTACCATCACGGTCCAAGCCCCCAAAACCTCATTTTTAAGGCCCAAACTCTCCAAGATGATTTCACAAGCCCCAGGAGGATGAACAGCCCTCAACAAGTCGTCTTCAAGGCTCAAAGCCTTCATGATGATTTTACAAGCCCAAAGAAAGTCGGTAGTCCTGGGGATATCAATCTGGATTACCAACAGGCCAGATCTAATCTTGAATCAGGTATAAAGAATGATTTTATTGACTTTGATGAGCCATTTGATGAGGAAGATTATCCTGCGGGATCTCCTCCTTATGGAAAAGCAGTTGGCGGTAATATTCACACAAGAGAACATCATCACCATCATGATAAATCTCCAGAAAATCTTGAAGAAGAACTTGAGAACGCTAATTTGAGGTTTGATGCTCAAGATTCAAATAAAAAAGTCTTCCATTCTCCTTTCTCATGGAAACAAGAAGATCATTATGTGGACTTCGCTTCAACTCCTGATAGAAATTCCGAACAGAATATCACAGCTGAGAAACATGCTGAAATCCCTGTTGATCCGTTAGTGAGTGGACATGAAACTACCCCAGATAGAAGAATGAAAAAGCTGACTTTGAAGAATAGAAATAGCGAAGAAAGAACTCATGAAAGTAGTGTTTTATATTTTGGGGTCACCTTCTAACTCACTGTAGAGAAAAGTTCTGAAGTGCATGAAGATATCCTTGAAGAAAGACCTGATAAACATAGTATTAGATCAGTACCTGAAATCAAACAAAGACACAGTAACTTGGTCTATCTATTTAAACTCTAATTTCCCATAGAAATCTTTGAGAATAAAGTGTTTGAGCAAGATAAACAATTACAAGAAGAAGTTTTCAATAGCCAAAGACTCCTCCAAGAAATGGAAAAGGAGCAAAAAGACAGTGAGAAACATCGTAAAATCATCTTTGGCGAAATGCCACAAAGAAAGGGAAAAGACCTTGAAATCTTGCTTGATCCTTTACAAGCCAGCGATATAAGCCCAATTAATGCAGGAGGAAGAACTTCCAAGACTGAAGGAAATTATTCTACTCACATAAATTCTGATCGTTTCCAACAAGATAAACCCCAACAACAACCTCCTAAACCTCAGTTTGACTTGAAGTTCAATAAAGGAAGTGAAGAAAATATCACTGATTCCCTTGGAAGAATTAACAGTGAAAGATTCCCTTATCAACTTAAAAATGGAGTTTTGGATCCTACTGAAAGTTTCTTTGACTTTGAAAACGAAAATTTCGTTACCACTGATACTTCCATCAGAAGAACCGTAATCTTTAGATTTTATACTGGGTTTTCTTATTCTATAAGGCAAATAAAAGTTCAATGAACTCAATTCCAAGTGTTGAGGTCAAGACTCAAGTTTTCCAAACACCAACAGAAACTGTTATTCCTGTCTCCAAGAGAAGCAAGAAAAGAAAGGATTTGCATGGACAAATCTGGATTATCCAAGAGCCTTCTGCCTTCCAAGTACTCTCTCTATTTCTCCCAAGTATTCTAATCGAAATTTCTAAGCCTGGACAGGGTTTCTTAAACCATCAAACTTTCAAGGAGCATTTAGTAAAGGTTCCTCTGATTGCTCATTGTTTCAGAAAATTCCATGAAAGAACCAAGGGATTCCCCAATGATGGCAATTAATATTCAATTCATTCATTCACGCTGTTTTCTTCATATTTCTATTATAAATCAATAGTTTTTGAAATTTTATACATATATTCGTAGATAGCTAGCTTTGTGATATTTTGTATGTATAGAAAGAAAATACAATTTTCATCAATATAAAAACAAACCAAATCAGATCAAAAACTCCTTCATCTTTTTAAAATTAAAATTAATTTCGACTCTTAACTTACCGCTCCTCATCTAACGCATAACAAAATAATTAAAACCAAAAGGATTTTCTTTATGTAAAAATCAATCAACTCTCTTGAGTTTATGAATGAAACTCCCACATTGAAAAACTCAATCACCTCTTAGCCTTGTCGACCTCACAAAAAATATAATGAAACCATCACATGATAACTAGGTTTTCAGCGTAGTTTAATAATTCTCCGTCAAGATCTTTGGTTTTCTCTTTTTATCGCTATTTTCTTTTCAAAGGCCGTTAATCTTTCTGATTTCAATTTTATATCTCTAAAAACGCTAAAAAGCTTCAGAAAACCAAAGAAAATCTGATTCACCAAAAAATTAATGTTAACGCACACGACCACTATTTCTGAACTGTAGATATATTTTAAGACTTTCTATGTTTATATTTAATTTTTTATCTTTTTCCCCATACAAAAACTTTTTAATCAGCAATGACAACAAGTGAAAAACCACACCGTCCAGAATTATACATTCAGACAGATGCATCCTGCCACGTTTGGGACGGCCTTTCTTCCTCTAAATTCCGTCACAACCAAAGAAAACATTATTCTCCTCGTGATGTTTTGAATTCAATGGTTGAGTCTCCCAGTATGGGCAGAAGGCATTTCTCCCCTCGTTCACCTACGACAGAACGAGTAGAAAAATCCACAATAAGAACCTTCCCTTGCCTTAATAACACTGCCTCAACACCGATTGAGTACGTTGTTAAGCCCAGGCCAGTTTTTACTCCTTCACCCAAAAAATATGGTCTTGCTCAAAGAAGACATTTGTACCAAGAAAGATCAAAAGAATACGTGTATTCTCCATCGATTAGAGTTTATCCAGATAAGGAAAAGCCATACAAAGGAAAGGAGATTTTTGTTGAAGACCTGATGCAAAGGAAGAAAATGGTTGACTCATTGGAAGACCAAAGAAATTTTATTGGACTTAGAAGTCTTGGAGATAAACCATACAAGTCCCCTGATTACTCACCAAGATTCTTCCATGAAGGAGGGTTGGTTGTAGGCAGTACGAATAAACCAAGAGAGGCAACAAAATCTCTTTTACCATTGCCAAGCCCAACACAAACTCCGACCAAAAAGATAAAGAAGTTGTCGATTTTGGAACAAGAGAAAATGAGTGAAAGAATGGCAGAGATAAACTCTGTGAGAAGCTTAGGTTCTTGGGAAAAAGCTAATCTTGAAAGGAAGGATAGCAAGATTCTTGAACCTGTGAACCCATCGTTTTACCTCAAGCCAAATTTCAGAGTCAAGAAAAGCACCAGAAGGGTGATCTTCAAAGACTAATTTGGAGAATAGAAGTGAAAATTGCTTTAAATAGTTTGACAGGCGAAAAGGTCAAACTAGTTAACATTAATATAATATTTCAAATCATTTTTTTCAAGAATATAAAATATGTCCGAAGATTATTTGAGGAGGAAAGGAAATAGTGAATAAATGGAAGAAAGATAAGAGTATAGATTCATTTTTTTTTTAGCAGTATAATTATCTATAAATTTATTTCAAAAGTTTATTTCAAATCATTTTACTTGTTTCAAAAGTTATATATCACAAATTCATAAGTTTATATGAAACATTGTCAAATCTTTTCTTCCTCAAAACAATAGAGTTTACACCATCTCAAACTGAGCAAACCTAAAGACTTTCATCTGAAAAACTTGATTCTCTTAAGAAAAACCAAAGGATTCTATTTGAGTATTTTTAAACCAAAAATTCCTCTTGGGTATTTGAGAAAGATTAAGTTGAGTTTTTTTGAATCTTCTCACGTTTAAAAAGAGAAAATGCATCTCGATGAAACAGAAGGGTCAGATTCCTTCCTTTTTTAAAAGTTGTTGCACAACCTTGTTTCAAGGGAAAAAGTTTTCCTGCTTCTGTTTTACAATTCTTACTTTTTAGCAGAGATGAATAGTTTCTATGAGCTTTTGGATGCACAACTATGGAGATCTGAATCGAAAAAAAAGATCCGATCAAGAAAACCACTAAAAACAAACATTAAATAGTTTGTTCTGAGTATTAATTGATTGATTGAAAAATTTTTAAATAAATTAAAATTTGAGAATTAATTTTTTGAGGATTTCTTTTTTTTTTGAAGAAAGTTTTTCATTTTTCATTTCTTTAATTAATTTTGATAATTCTTTTCGAAATTTTCAAGGAAACTCAATTTTTGTTCAGAAATAATTTTTTGTTTGAAATTTTATTGCAAAATTTTTTTGAGAGGATTTCTTTCGAAATTACATATAGTTCTTTTTGAGATTTTCAATACAGCAGTAAATTTTAGATCTGAAATTTTTTCTTCATGACTCATTATTTCGACTCAAAGAATGAGCAGATTCCTTTAGAAAAAAAATCTTTGCCTTTGAAAGGTCGGACTAAAAAGGAACTAGTGTTTTTATGAGAATCTTCTTTCAAAAAAAGTCTCATTCTTCTCGTCAAAATAATGAATAAGAGTTTTTCTCATTGTTTCTTTTTGAAATTGGTGCACGCCTTAAAAATGTAGAGCAGTCATAATTTTGATAAATTAATTTTTGAATTACATCAAGCATTGGAATCTTCTGCAATTATCCTCATTTAATTTAAATTATCTCACTTTGATTAATCTATTTCTAATCTAAAGGCAAATCAGGAGAGAATATGGGCTGGGCTGAAAAATTCAAGGCTCCTCTGATCAGCAAAATTTCAAAATCTGCCAGCTTTTGAGCCAACTTATTATATCTTTTAACGGCTTGTCTCAGAGGGATGTTTCCTTCCCAAAACTCCTCCGAAAAAATTCGTCTGCTCTGTATCTCTTTCTTAAGTCAAAGCTAGAAATTAGTAGAGTACGAGAAAGTTATTTTCACAGCAAAATAATCCTTTTATTGACCAGGAGCAATTTCTGCCATCATTTTGAAACTTTCTAAAAATGCAACTTTTCATGTTAACAGAAGCTTCTCTAAACTCTCTTCTCGTTCTCCAGCAAAATTCATGGCAAAACTCCTTCTTTCATGATTCCAATATTTTTCTCCTTGTGACACAAAATTTTTTCCTCTTTTACTCTTTTGACATTTTTTTTCTCCTGCGTGGTCTCTTTTGTCTAACTTGCAATTTCTTTGGATATTTGACTCTTGGTTCTTCCAAAATTTGACATTAACAATATAGGCACTTTTTTTCTTCTTGGAAAGGAAATTTCTTCAACAAAAAGAAATAAATCTTTCACAGCAAACAATTTTATTTTCCTCTTACTTACAACTGCAAAAAAATTAATTTAACCCACTCGAACTTCAAAAATCAAAATTCGAGTTCCTACTGAATCTTTATATAAAATTAGAGCAAAATATAAAAATTTAATTTGAAGTGAAAAATTGATGAATATCCTTTTCAATAGATTAAGCAGGGCCAAAGTTTCTAATTCCCTCTTTTCCAATCTCAAGAAAAAAAGCTTATGGCAACCCAAAGCCTCTTCCAGATCTACCATCCCTTCTAAAAATTTCGTCGGTTTCTTACTCGGTCTCACCACTCTCCATGAATTAAAACGCTATTCTACAAACATCTATTGCGATGACGCTGCCCCCACTGAACAAGTCCAAAGCCCCGAAAATGTCGAGCGCTCTGAAAAAATCGCTCTCATGAAAAAAATTACCACTGTATTCTCCTTTGGATTTTTCAAATATTCATTAAATATTCTAGTACGAAGTTGGCTTGTCTTCTGAATTCGAAGAAGGAAAAATCAAAGAGGTCCGAATTATGCATGAAGGAAAAGAAGTTGCAGTTTGTATCACAAGAGTTGAAGGAAGATTATATGCTACCAGTAAAAACATTTTCAAATTCACTCATACCATAAAACTCTTCTCTTTCTTAGGTGCTTTGTGTACTTATGATGATAAAACTCCTTTGAAGGACGGTGTTGTCTTCGGAGATAAATTGTACGTTCCCATCTACGGTACTGCTTACAGTGTTAAATCCGGATCTGTTGAATATGGTCCTTCTTTCGATAACCTTGCCATCTTCTTCGTTCGTGAAGTAACCAAGACTTGATTTAGAATAGTTGTTTCAAATTCTATTAGAAAGATGGAAAAGTCATGGTTGGTCTTCCTACTTATCCTCCCAAGAAAGTCCGCCCAATGACTACTTTCAGAGATTACAACGATTTGAGAAAAGTCGTCATCATTGGATGTAAAAATCTACCCTCATTCTTATCTCAACCTCATTAGCTGGAGTTGCTGCTATGGCTGCCATAATGACTCTCAGAGAAAACGGATTTACTGTATATTTCCACTATTTACTCTCTCTTACCCCATACTAGGGTGAAATCAGAATGATTTCTTCAGACACCATGTTGCCTTATGATAAAACCAAGCTTTCCAAGAGCTTTAAAAATATCAATTATGATGATTTGTACCTTCGTCCTGAAGAATTCTATGAAGAACATGGTATTGAATATCTCCTCGGCAGAGAAGTTAAGGTTGTGAATAACAAGCACGGTAATCCTCACGTTGTCCTTGAAGATGGCCTCAGAATCGTATAACTCTCTTGAAAAAAATTTACCCTCTTATCTGTAAAAAGGAATATGATGCACTTTTGGTGGCTTCTGGATGTAGACCTGAGCATAGAGAAATTGAAGGACTTGGTGGCCAAGAAAATGTTTCATTCCTTACAAACATTCAAGATCACAGAAAGATCAGAGAAAATCTTGATAAAGTCAAAAATGTGACCATTATTGGTGCCAACCTTATTGGCTTGGAAACTGCTGCCACCATTAGAACTGAATATCCTCATATAAATGTTCATGTTATTGATGAAAATGAAACCTTGGCTCTTGATGATAAACTCGGCAGAGAAGTCACTGATGCTATCCTTGAGTAAACCTAGTCAATTTTATCGGTTTTTAAACAATTTTTCCCTTTCAGCTTACACAGAAAGAATGGTGTCAAATTTACCTTCGCCAGACAAATCCAAAGATTTATTGGTAATGAACAAAACATCAACAAAATCGAATTAGAAGGCGATGTATCCATCTCTTGAAAAAACGCATGAATCCTCTAATCTTCACTTTTTAGAGAGAAATCAAGACTGATTTTGTCATCATGTTCCCCAATATCACTTCTGCCAACACTGTATTATTATATTCACAGCATTTCCCATTCAACTAATTTTACCAAAGGATTATCTTTTCGAAGGAGAAAATATTGATAATATGGAATTCGATGATGAAGATCGTTTGAAGGTCAACTTCAACCAAAGATCTGGCCATAAAAGAATTTTCGGCGCTGGTGATGCTACTGCTGGCATGTACTTCGTCCAATCCAGAAGAGTATTCGATTCCTTCACTCAATCCCCTAATTCTCTTCTCAATAGATGCCCTGTGACAACTATTACACTGCTTATCATACTGGTCAGGTTGCTGCTTACAACATGTTGGCCTTGGTATATTTTCTTCGAAAACCCTTCAAATAACCTTTTCAGGATATCCCTAATGCTGTTGTTCCCTTCACCTACACTAAACAATACAACAATTATTTCAACTATTCTGGATACGCCGCTTATTATAGTGAAATGCATATTGAAGGAGACTTGAAGAATATGGACTTTATCGTCTATTACTCTTTGTTAGGAACCGTAAATTCTTTTCTTTGATGAAAACTTAAACTTTTTTGAAAGGTTCTTGCTGCTTTCGGAACAGATAAGAGAAAGAAGGATATGTTGGTTCTCAATGAAGCTTTCAGATTGGATATTATGCCCACCTTTGAAGATATTAAGAGAGGAGCCGCTACCGTCAGTTCAATTGAAAAGAATATTAGAGTAAATTCAATTAAAAAAGAAGAGAAATTTTACCCTCATTTCTTTAGGATTCCAAGAGATCAGGTTGTTTCAAGGATTTGATTAACGATATTAAATATTCTGCTAACCCTGATGAAGTTGTTTGGATGCAAAGAGAAAAGAGTAATGAGTATCATAATTTCTGGAAAGAAGGATTGCAACATATGGGAGCCAATGAAGTTCCTCAAGAATATGATAACTAAAGAAACATTCAATATAGGACGGAAAGATGTTTACTTTAAGAGATGAATTCATAACTGTTAGTCTAGGTGATTCATTCTAAATAAATGTTAAAAATGTATTAAATTCGTATCCTGAAAGACCGAGTATAAAAATGAACTCTTCTAAAACTCAAATAAAATTTTTGAACTTTTGAAGTCCAAAATCAATAAGAAATTTGATTCTGATTCCAAAGATGCTCTCTTTTGGAGTTTTTTGAATTGTTGCAAAAGATATTTTGAGATGGCTTCGCCAGATTGTTTAGCTGAAAAAAAAAATGGAAAAATATCGATTTTGAAAGAGCATAAATAAAATCTCAGGAATTGTATAGAATGGAGGAGAATCTTTTTTAAAGAGATTTTGGGGGAAACTTTAAAAACAAATCGACAAATTTCTCAAGGTCTCATAATAGTCTGTTTTGAGAGAAGAAAATATTGAGGCATTGACAGAGTTTGGAACCCTCCAGATTTTCCAAAAGTCGTCTGAATTCGTCCGGATCTTTTTCATTTTTCACCCTATGATTTTCAAAAATGAAAAAAATTCCGGTCATTTTCTCTATATTTCTCTATAAAAAAATCGAAAAAAAAAGTTCAACCAAGTCTCCAGAATAAAATTTCTTCAACCTTCTTCAAAGAATTCAACATTCAACGACTATTCTGACTCAAAATGTGAATCAATTTTTCTTATGAATATTTCCTCTGAAAACTCGAAAGTTATGGAAAAATATGAGTGAAATAGCCCCCAAAAAATCACTCTCTTTTTGGAGAAACTTTCATATAGGCTCCGGATTAATTCGAAAAATGGTCTAGATTTTCAAAATCCCAAATCCTGAACCCTGGGCATCGATGTAAGAGGGGATTTTTATGAAACAATTTTGTTGGTAATTTTTAGGAGAAAAACCCAAGCGCCGCCAAATTCATGATGAAATCAGGTCTACGAAAATCATATGTTCAATCCTGATCGTTTTGCATTATAAAATAAGTGTTAAAGCGCATCAGATTAAGGTATTTTTGAATTAATTGCAAAATCAAGTGATGGAGAAATTTCGCGAAACTCAATTTGATACCCTCAATCAATGCACAGATCTCTCAGAACAACCTCAAAGAGATGAGACTCAGTATGGGGATGATTGTACAAAAATAATATCTTTATCTGAAACAACCTCTCAAGTCATGAACATCATCGAACAAAAAGCTTTCGAGCTTGATCTTTTTGTTGAATTAAGAGGCCAAGATCTGTTGGTCTGGGGTTCATATTCTTCAGCAGAGTCATTAGGCCATTTCATTGAAGGTTTCCATCTTGGAAGAAACTCACTTGCAAAAACTGCTCAGTATCACAAGGAAATCAAGCTAAATGAGACCATCAAATCCTGTCTTATTGAACTTGAAAAATATGCTTCAGCCTTAATGGTGCATTTTACGCCAAATGGAAATAGTGCTTTGCTATCTGGAAACTTGGAAAATGTCACAGACTTTATCCATCACATGTACACTCTGAGCGTGAATCACAACGACAATTCTCAACATAACTCGGCAGATGTCAAGACAGAAGAGATTCTGATTTCGACATTTCATCGAATGAAAAAAGATGAGATTTACTCAAAAGCTTTTTCATTGAATCTCGAAATAGAGTTTGGTTATGATATAATTGCTGCTCGAGGAACGAAACACAGCCTTAAAGATTTTAGAATCTATCTCAGCCACGTCGAGACAAAAGGGAAAAAAGCTTTATATCCTCGCTTTTGGAATATTTACGAATCAAAAATCTATTCTGAAGTCTTTGTTGAGCCCAACACTGAAGAATTTAATATTGTCAAATCATATCTTTGCCAAACTTTACCAGATGCAGTTATTACAAAGCTTACCCGTATTCAAAATAAATACTTGATGGATCATTATATTACAGCGATCCAGAAAAGACAAGAGTTGAATCAATTGAACAACAACATCAATTTTGAGAGAAAAGCCTTGTTCCATGGAACTGGCAATACAACTCCAAGTGAAATTTACATGAATTCTGACACCGGCTTTGACGTTACTTTTTCAAAGCTTGGTACTTTTTATGGACAAGGCCTTTATTTTGCTGAAGAAGCAAGATATTCTCATGGTGGTTATAAACATACCGTTGGGACTAATCGTTATCAATTGTTGTTGGCTGATGTTTTTGTTGGAAATGCCTATAACAGTGATAGAGATCTGAAATTAAAAAAGGCACCCCACGGATATGATTCAATAAAAGGAATTCGAGATAAATTTTACATTATTTACAACAACTTCCATAGCTACCCACTCTATCTGATTGATTATTCACTGCAAATGGCACCACAAACTTTCATGGGTCCGACTGGTGGTGGTCTTTGCGTAAAATCTACTTTCTTATCAAATAAACCATTTTGAAGAAATTTTTATAGTAATTTTGTATTTGTTCGTATGCTGCGACTTTATTCTTCGAACACTCTTATTTTATTACTCCAATAATTCTATGATAAAAAAGGAAACTTCCCAGAGTACCTATTTTGTTCGGCTTGGTCGGATTTTTTGGCAAAATTATCCGACTGACCTGTCGGATCTGGACCATTCTCCGGAGAAATTAAAAGAAAAAATTAGGATTTTTTCATTTTGGGAAGAAATTTTTGACAAATCTTTTTTGACGAATTTCATCATTTGAAAATTTTCGAAGGTTAGAAATTGTCCGGTTTTCCAGATTTACCTCTTTTTCCCTGAAATGTTTTGAAAAAAAATTTTCGTAGAAATTTTCTCAAAGCAAAATCTTTCAATTGAATACTCAATCATAATTAACTCAAAAAACTATCAGAAAACCTTGACCCTTGAAAAAAGTCAAGAAAAAGTACTTGTAGGATTTCTCCGATTTTTGAGCCTGCAAATTCCAGATTTCACCTTAGGCCTGTCCTGATTTTGCAGTGACCCAAATTCCGGACCCTGGAAAAGAAAAAAATCTGTTCGGGCCACATACTTTTATGACTTAATCTTTGAGAAGGATTGAATCATCATAAAAATACTGAGGTTTAATTGTAGAATATCGATCAAGGATAGATTTCTCCAGAAATTTTCCTCGGCTTTTCTCTCCAAAAATTTCTTCAGATTCTTGATGAACAGAGTTTAAATATTAGGGGTTTGGG